>Ga0318569_10000159_pt1 | contig 13855 bp, 12 predicted proteins | sample GRESIP088b5f22_FD_203692 | JGI IMG/M metagenome (GOLD analysis project Ga0318569, IMG submission 203692) | Tropical soil microbial communities from Luquillo Experimental Forest, Puerto Rico - GRE.SIPMG.088b5f22 | ecosystem: Environmental > Terrestrial > Soil > Tropical forest > Bulk soil...
CAGATCGCCGGCAATCGCGTCGGCGTAAATGCGCTCGGCCACCGCGGAAAACGGCGGCAGCATGAAGGGGGTCACCTTGCCGCTGCGGGCAAACGTCTCCCAGGCGATCAGCAGCACCAGGATCGAGAAAATTCCCGCGCCGCTGCGGAAGACGGCGTCCAGACGTCGTCCGGCGTCGCGGGAAATCGCGGCCTCCGCGCCGGCAAGCGAGGCGGTTTCGTTTACTCCCGCCATCGCAGCAGCCATTGAATGAAGAGTTGATAGAGCCGGTCCGCGGCGAAGCCGAGGAATGCCACGGTCAGCACGACCGCATACATACCCTCATAGGCGCCGGTCGAGCCCAGATAGCCGATCAGATAGCCGAAGCCTTGTTGCGACACGATCAGCTCGGAACTCACCAGCAAAATGAATGCGAGCGCCAGCGCCGTGCGGATCCCATTGAGCAATTCCGGCAGCGCGCTCGGCACGATCACGTCCCACATCATGCGGAGCCGATTCGCCCCCATGCTGCGGGCCGACCACACCAGCGCATGATCGCTGCCGCGGGCACCGTTATAGGCGCCGATCGTGACCGGGATCATGCAGCCGAGAAAGATTAGCAGGATTTTGGAGCCGTCGCCGAAACCGAGCCACAGCACGGTGACGGGGATGAGCGCCGATTTCGGCAGCGGGTAAAACAGTTCGACAAGTGGATTGACGAACACATCGAGGAGCCGCCAACGCGCCATCAACAGCCCGAGTCCGCCACCGCCGAAAATCGCCAGCAGCAGCCCGACCGACCCGCGATAGAGCGACGCCGCACCATTATCGATGAGTTCGCGGCCGCGAACGAGATCGATCCAAGCGACCGCCACCTTGCTCAAGGGCGGGAGCGCGGAACTGTCGACGAGATTAAGGCGCGCGACCGCTTCCCAGGCGAATGCCAGGAGCAAAAGCGGCAGATAAGCGGCGCTCGCGCGCATTACCGCCGGCATGGCTCATTCTCGTTGCGCATGTCGACTCGTCAGGAGTTCGCCCTTCTGTTTCAGCTCTCCGGCTTTTTGTCTTGAGCCTTGATCGCTTCCTCGCGCACCAAATTCCAAATCTGATCGACTTTTTCCACGAACTCCTTGCTGCGGGTGACGCCCGGATCGCGATGGTCGACCTTGGTTTCGATGATCGCTTTGACGCGGCCGGGTCGCGCCGACATGACCGCGACGCGCTCGGCGAGATAGACCGCCTCCTGAACGTCGTGGGTCACGAAGATCACCGTTTTTGGCGTGCGTTGCCAGATGTTTCTAAGCTCGGTCTGCATGAGCAAGCGGGTCTGCGCGTCAAGCGCGCCAAATGGCTCGTCCATCAGCAGAATGTCGGGATCGAAGGCGAGTGTGCGCGCAATCGCGGTGCGCTGTTTCATGCCGCCGGATAATTGCGACGGATAGCTGTCCTCGAAACCGGTCAAGCCGACCAAGTCGATAAAGGATTGCGCGCGCTTCTCGCGTTCGGTGCGCGGCATGCGCTGCCGTTCGAGACCGTAGAGAATGTTGGCGCGCACCGTTTTCCACGGAAACAGCGCGAAGTGCTGGAACACGATGCCGCGATCCGGCCCCGGGGCGGTCACCGGCTTGCCCTTCACCATGATGCGTCCGACCTCGGTCGGGAGGAACCCTCCGACCAAATAGAGCAGGGTGGATTTGCCGCAGCCGGAAGGGCCGAGCAGCGCCAAGAATTCGCGCGGGCGCACGTCGAGCGAAACCTCCGACAGCGCCAGCACCGGCCGACCGCGCGACGGGCGATAGGTATGGTTCACCCGCTCGATGACGATTTGGCTTTGGCCGTCCATGGCTGGGATCTGCTCTACTATGCGGCACGTTTGGGGCGTCGCGCACCCTAACCGGAGCCGTGCAGCGCACCAAGCGCAGATGCGGCCGGATGTCCGGGACCGGACCCTCGTTTGCTGGAGTTCGCCGAAAACAGCTATATCTCGGCTAAAGGCAAGCTCGGAATCGTCCAAGCCCGCAGGCCTTCATGGAACGTTCGTTCAGCAGAGAAGTCGAGGCGCTGCGCTTGGGCGGCGGCGCGACATTTCGGGGCGAAGGCATTCTGGCCGTCACCAAGGCGCTGCTGCAATCCGGCGTCAGTTATGTCGGCGGCTACCAGGGTGCGCCGGTCTCGCATCTGTTGGATGTCATGGTCGAGGCCAAGGACTTGCTTGCCGAGCTCGGAGTCCATGTCGAGACCTGCACCAATGAAGCCGCTGCTGCGGCCATGCTCGGCGCCTCCATCAATTATCCCTTGCGCGGCGCGGTGACCTGGAAATCGATTGTCGGCACTAATGTCGCGGCCGACGCGCTGTCGAACCTCGCCTCGCCGGGCGTGATCGGCGGCGCACTGATCGTCCTCGGCGAGGATTATGGCGAGGGTGCGAGCGTCATCCAAGAACGCTCCTACGCCTATGCAATGAAGTCGTCGATCTGGTTGCTCGATCCGCGGCCCGATCTGCCGACTATCGTCCACATGGTGGAAAAGGGTTTCGAACTGTCCGAAGCGAGCCATGCGCCGGTCATGCTCGATTTGCGCGTGCGCGCCTGCCATGTCACTGGCGAGTTTGCAGCCAAAGACAACAAGCGCGGCCGCTACAGCGCGCACGATCCTTTGGCCGGCCCACCGCGCTTCGACTACGGCCGGTTGTCGCATCCGCCGGTGACCTTCACGCAGGAACGGCTGAAAATCGAACAGCGCCTGCCGGCCGCGCAGCGGTTCATCCGCGAGCACAGGCTCAACGCTGTGATCGCCGGCGAATTGGACGAAGTCGGGATTGTTGTTCTCGGTGGCCTGACCAATGGATTATTGCGCGCATTGGAGCGGCTCGACCTTGCCGAACTCTACGGCGGTTCGCGCATCGCGATCTATGTGCTCAACGTTGCCTATCCGCTTGTGCCAGAAGAGGTGCTGGAATTTTGCGCCGGCAAGCGCGCCGTGCTCGTGGTGGAGGAGGGCTCGCCCGACTACGTCGAAGCGCAGATCAACGTCATCCTGCGCGCCGCCGGCGCTATCACCGTCGTTCACGGCAAAAGATGCCTGCCGGCGAGCGGCGATTACACATCGGAAGTTCTGCTGCGTGGCATCGCAGCTTTCTTATCGGCCGTTCGGCCGGCGGAGGTCGATGTCGATGCCATCTCACGCGGTGTGAACGATACCCTCGCTCGCCGTGCTGGCGCACTTGACGCTGCCGGCGACATTCCAGCGCGGCCGCCGAACTTCTGCACCGGCTGCCCAGAGCGGCCGGTCTTTGCCGCGATCAAGCTCGCGCAGCGCGAAGTCGGGCCGATTCACGTCAGCGCCGACATCGGTTGCCATTCGTTCGCGACTTTTGCCCCATTTTCGCTCGGCAATTCCATCCTCGGCTACGGCATGTCTCTCGCCAGCGCCGCGGCGGTCGCGCCGAATATGGCCAAGCGCCCGATAGCGGTGATGGGAGACGGCGGCTTTTGGCACAACGGCCTGATCACCGGCGTCGCGTCCAATATGTTCAACAAGGGCGACGGTGTGCTGGTGATCATGCAGAACGGCTATGCTGCGGCCACCGGCCAGCAATATCTGCCGTCGAGCAGCGCCAACCGCGCCGGCGCGACGACCGGAATCAGCATCGAGAAAACGCTTCGCTCGCTCGGCGTCAAATGGCTGCGCACCGTGCGCAGCTACAGCGTCGGCAAAATGGCTGCGACGCTCAAGAAAGCCATGCGCAGCACCGAGCACGGGCTCAAAGTGATCATCGCCGACGGCGAATGCATGCTGGCGCGCCAGCGTCGTATCCGCGTCGAACAGGCCGACAAGCTCAAGCGCGGCGTGCGCGTCGTGAGAACCCGCTATGGCGTCGACGACGAGCTCTGCACCGGCGACCATTCCTGCATCCGCCTGTCCGGCTGCCCCTCGCTGACGGTGAAGCCCAATCCCGATCCGCTGCGGCAGGACCCGGTTGCCGCCGTCGTCGAAAGCTGCGTCGGCTGCGGTTTATGCGGCGAGGTCGCCCATGCGGCGGTGCTCTGCCCTTCTTTCTATCGCGCCGATGTCGTCACCAATCCGAACTGGTGGGATCGCCTGCTACATAGAGTGCGCACGCGCGTCATTGCTTGGCTTCACACCGGCGCTTCACCTTCTGCCGTGCGTGGGAGATTGGCTGCCGAAGTGAGCCGGCAGGGGCGTGAATTGAGCGCAACAATAACGGCGCCCCTCTCTAAGCCTCTCCCGGCAAAGGAGAGCAAGCTATTGCGGCCGATATCGATTCTCGTTGCGGCGTTGGGCGGTGAGGGCGGTGGCGTGCTTACCGACTGGATCGTGGCCGCGGCGGCGAGCCAAGGCTTTCCGGTCCAGTCGACCTCCATCCCCGGGGTCGCGCAACGCACCGGTGCGACCACGTATTACATCGAGATGGTGCCGGCAGCCCTTCCGACAGCCGTCGCCGCTGGCGGCCGCAGACCAATTCTGGCGCTGGCGCCCGGCATCGGCGACGTCGATCTCCTTGTCGCCAGTGAGCTCCTGGAAGCCGGTCGCGCCGTCGCCGGCGGCTATGTCACGCCGGATCGCACGGCGGCTATTGCTTCGACCAGTCGCTCGTACCTCGTCGTCGAAAAGATGGCGATGAGCGATGGCCGTTACGATCGAGGGCAACTGATCGCGGCACTGGAGAAGAATTCGCGTGAGGCACTGTTGCTTGATCTCGAGGCAATTGCGCGGGGCGCTGGCGCGATGGTCAATGCGGTCATGCTCGGGGCGATTGCCGGTGCGCAGGCGCTGCCGATTCCGACCGAGGCGTTCGAGGCGGCGATCCATGCCGACGGCAAAGCCGTGGACGCCAATCTGCGCGGCTTTCGCGCCGGCTATGACGCGGCTACTGCCGGATCGCGCTTGCCGGCAGAGCCTGAGAAGCGCCAGCGTGCGCCTTCTGGCACGACGACAGATATGGAAAGCGACATCGTCGGCATGGCGCCTGCGGCGCAGGCGGTGCTCACCGAGGGGGTGCGCCGCCTCACTGAGTACCAAGATCGCGCCTATGCGCGCCTTTACCTCGACCGCTTGATGCCGATCCGTGAAGCGGATGCGCAAGCGGGAGCGGGCGGGCGATTGCTTGCGGCAACGGCGCGGCAACTGGCGCTGCGCATGTCTTATGAGGATGTGATCCGGGTGGCGCAGGCCAAGATCGATCCGGCGCGCTTCGCGCGGATCATGCGCGAGCACGGCGTCACACCAAAACAGATTTTCACCGTGACCGAGTTCTTAAAACCCGGCGTCGATGAATTGTGCTCGATCTTGCCGACGTGGCTGGCGGGCGGCGTCCTATCAGTGGCACTGCGCTTTCCGGCGTTTGGCCGCGCGCACTACGGCATGACCGTCAATAGCCGTTCCGTTTCCGGCTATTTGCGCTTTGTGCTGCTCGCCAGTCTGGGTCCGTTCCGCCGCAGCACATACCGGTTCCGCCAGGAGCAGGACGCCATCGAAGCTTGGCTGCGGCTGATCGTCGAGGCCGCCGCGCATTCCGGCGAATTCGCCGTCGAGATTGCCGAATGTGCCGGACTCATCAAAGGCTATGGCGACACACATCGGCGCGGCAGCGCCAATTACAACGCGATTGCCGCAAGTGTGATCGCACCCGCGCTGGCCGGCGCCCTGCCCGCGGGTCGGGCCGCCGATGCCGTGGCCAGCGCCCGCGCGGCGGCATTGCTCGATCCGGACGGCGAAGCTTTGGCGAAGTGCCTTGCCGAGCTTGAGCGGGCGCCGGCGCGTGCCATCGTAGCGGAGTAGCGGACCTAGCGCGCGGAACAAAGCCGCATTGCCGCTTGTTGCCCTGCCATGGCCAAGAAACGCCCGGCAAAATCGTCCCGTCGATCCTCACGGCGCCGGCGGTCGCGGCGGCTCGCCGCTGGCCGCCGAACCGCTCGTCGCGATCGGCGCTGGTCGGCGCGGGTCACCCGCGAAAGCGATGTCCTCGATCTTCAGCATGGCGTGTTCACCCGCCGCAATCCGAGAGAGATCGCATCCTCGCTTAAACGTTCCGCCGAACGCAGCCGTCGGCGCAAGACCGATCCGTACCGCTCCGCGCTGTCGATGCTGACCTTCTACATCAATCGCGCGGGCAAGAATCTGCCGTCCGGCCGGCGCAAGACCTTGGAACGCGCTAAGGCCGAGCTACGCAAGCAGTTTGGCCGCGACTGACGGCCGTTCGTTGCTCCTTGCTGCCACGCGCGGGCGTTGGCTATGCTTGCGGCGAGCGCGGGCGTAGTTCAGTGGTAGAACGACAGCTTCCCAAGCTGTATGTCGAGGGTTCGATTCCCTTCGCCCGCTCCAGCACTTAGGCTGCTTTTGCGCAGACGGTTTTGCTGTCGGTTTTGCACGCTATGTTCTCTTTTGTTGAGTTGCCGAAGCGCAGATCGTGAAAGTGCAGATTGGCATCGCTCATGCCTGCGGCAGTCTTGGCCTTGTTGAACGATGAGCCAAAGCCATCTTTTGTCCACGGTCGAGCCTTGCTGTTTGTCAGGATCGTTGTCGATCGCTTTGGGACGACCGTGAGGACGTTTTTCAGGTCATCGTACAGGGGGATGATCGCCGCGCGGCGATGCTTACTTTTACCGGTTGTGACGACAATGGCATGCTTGCCGACGTGTGGCCAAGACAGGCGCAATCGCCGAGCCGCAAGCCTGTGTGAGATGCAAGGCCGATCGCGTGCGCGACCTCGGTGCTGCACGTCGCCTTGATGCGTGCGATGCCAGCGTCAGTCCAGATGATCTCGGAGCGGTTGACGCTGTAGATTTGTTTGTAACTAACGCCGAATGCTCGAACTTGACGGTCGAGATTTGCGCCACCAGCCCATCGAGAAACGAAAGAAATTGCTCGCGGAGCTATTGAGCGGGTCGCGCGACAGTCCCGTCTTCAATGAATGCTTCCAGGAGAACAGCGCGATTGTCTATAGCGAAGCTTGCAAGCTCGGCTGCGAGGGTATTGTGAGCAAACGGGTCGGCTCAGAGGCCGAGGAGGATTGGCGATGACTCTCGTCACCTCTTTTCCTCAGCCTCCGCTATCTGTGCGACTGGCTCCGACGCGACAGAAGATACCTTAGCCGGAGGTGTGGACTCGCCCCAGCAGGTGTTGACCCAGCCCCAGGCGGGTGTCCATATCCAGCAAGTTCCGCAGCCCCAGCCTCCGCAGCCTCCGCAGCCACTGCAACCGCAGCCGAAACAGCGTCTAAAAAATGCGCATCTGCAATGTACACCGACACCAGCGCAGCGAACACCGACACCAGCGCAGCGAACACCGACACCAGCGCAGCGAACACCTGCTGCGCAGCCACGGGCTGCACAGCCGCCACCTCCGCCGCAGCCACGTGCAGCACAGCCGCCACCGCAGCCACCGCCATGGCCGCATCCACATCCACCGCAGCCGCCACCGCGGGCCAATTTTAAGTGTTGGGCAAGCGAGGTTTGTCCGCCATTTTCCTTGTCAAACGTGTAAAACGTCGACAGGCTGGTGTCGAAGACTTCCTCCTCACCGAGAAGGAGTTCATGAGGCTGTGAGGTCGACGCTACCGTGGCTTCGCCAGTTGATGCGGTTGCTCCACTTGCCAACGAGAGGGACAGGCCGGTGACCCCCAACGCGGGTAGAACGGCTTTACTCCGACGTTTGCTCTTCTTCACAATGCTCCCACCGGTTTGGGCATTATTGAACCAATCGATGTCCAGGACACTCCTAACGTTATGTCTCGCATAAACACTCGCGCAAGTACCAAAAAGTTTAGAATTTCTTTTGGGCGCCCGGAACGGAAAACCGCCTTGAGCGTTCCCTGCCGCTGCGAAGTGCTTGCGGCTCGCTTGCGGGGGCCGGGCGCTCCTTATCACGTTGGCTTTGATTGGTGTAACCATCGCGGCGCTTAAGCCTCCGAAGCGCTAGCGCGCCCAATCGCAAACTGCCCGACTGGCCCCTCGACGTAGAAATCAATCCCCGTCATCCGCGTGAACAGATCGATATTGATGCTGCCAATCGCACAGCCTCCGAGCCCCATAGCGGTCGCCATGAGGTAAAACGTTTGCGTCAACGCGCCGACGTCCTTTAGAATGAGAGAATACGCGATCGAGCTATATTTCCATGAAACCCTGCCGAAACGCGCAGCAATCGTGATCAGGATCTGCGGCATACCGATTTCCCCCATCGCGAATGCGGCCGAGTTCAAGAGCGCTTCAAGCTCCGGTGCACGAACGTCAATCGGCACCAGCAGGTGTGCGCCGGCATCATAAAAATAGAATCCGCGATCCAGCCCCTCGCATTTGTCGACGGCAAGATATAGCTCGAGCGGGTAGCTGCTCCCGGCCGATGGGTAGGGTCTGCTGGTATATGTGAGTGACGGTTCGCCATCGGTGGAGTCGAGGGGCGCGGTCCATTCTGAGCGCACGCGCGTGGTGGACTCAAGGAACGTGGACAGCTCCATAAGCGTAATGGGTGCACGGTCATCAAAGCTGCGTACCGACCGACGTTCTCGCAAGATCTTGGCGGTAGACAGCGCAGAGTCAGAATCGGAGATCGACAATTTGGTCAAGTCGATCTTGGTACCCGCCCAGCACGGCCTCACTGCAGGCAGTGGTACTATGCTCGTCGCATACGGATAGACCCCGCCCAATGGGTTGGCATGTCGGCCTTCCGTGCTGCGGGCGTGAAACAAAAGATCGTGGAAGTCCCAGAGAACCAGGCTGTCGTTGCCCTCGGTCGGCCGAAGTCCGCCGTCATGAGCACCTTCAAGCTTGAATAAGATTCGGCAATCAACCAACAAGGCGAGTAATGCGATTACCGCAGTACCGCCCAGTCGACGGAGCTTTCTGAGCGGTTGGGGGGTAGCCAGCATGGCTAGGGTCGCCGCAAAATTGGGATCGCAAATGCGAAACAACGCGCCCGAGCGCGGCGACTCCAACACGAGGTGGTTGCCGCGCCGGCGCAAATAGGCAAACCGCGACAACGCCAAAGTGTCGGTCCCACCGAGATGCGGCGTTCGCGGCCAATAATCCGGAATCTGCGGCTCGATGATCACTTGGTCCGCGCCGCGCAACGAACGACCGAGCCGAAATTCCAAAAGACCAAGCCTGGCCAATCGCTGGACGAGGGGCGCAATCTCGTTGTCAACGCCTCGCCTCCCGGATGGGAGCGCGCTGAGTGGCAGACCCCCGCGTAGGGCTTGAGCGCGATGTGACGCAGCCGCGCTGAACTTCCCTAAGGCGACAGAATGACCATAAAAGCGGGCGGCAATCTCGCCGCTGGGCTGGGCTTCAAGGGCGACGTGGCCCGCAATCCGGGCAGAAATAATGGCCGGCACAACCGGTCGGCCAGTCATCCTTTGCGAAGCGCGCAACGTTGAGCGCCCTGTTTAGGTTTGGGGATGAAGCGGATTGAGCTCGTTCTCGGATAGTGGCTTGTCGAGTAATCCCAGCTTTACTGGGACGTCGTAGAGCCGGCCTGGCGCGAAGCGGCGATAGAAGTGGCGCAGTCCTGGAACGATGACCCGCACGACCGGGACCTCGATATCAGGACGCGTTTGATCGAGCACGAGAAAATCGAGTCCATAGCTTTTGGCAAGATTCACGCACGCCATCACCTGCTCGCGCCTGTCGAGGCGGCCAAAGACCGAGTCGCGTTCCGGTCGAACGAGCGCATGCCCATTCGGCGTCAGGTAGGGATGGTCGCGCAGGTAAAACGACGTGGCTCCGTCGTCACGCGGGGAGGCGTTACGCGCTCCCATCAGGCCAATGGAAAGAAATTGGTTCACTTCGGTCAGCGCCCGTAGCAAGGCAATCCGCGGATCGAAGTGCGCGCCGGAGCCATACTCCACAAAATCAGCGCCGTTTTGCACAGCGTGCGACAGCGCGACAAAACTCGGAATGCCCAGGTCGCTGGTAATGTCTAGCACCCAAAGTCGCCGTCCAGTGTCCGCAAGCAGGGCCTTGAGATCGCGGACATAAGGCTCCTCGAACCCGCTGAGGTCGAGTTCCGACCGCTGCAATCGATTGTACCACCAAATGGCATATGAATCGCGTTCTACCAGTTCCAAAAAACCCTGGACAATAGCCTCCTCGATCGTGTTGCCGGCGGCGCAGCCGTTGGAGTCGGCATGCATCGAAGACGCGGCAGGTCCGCCTGTATAAAAAAAATACAGCAGACTGGTGGGCAAGTATTTGAAGCATTCGTCGCGTAGCGACCAGACCGGCGACCATTCAATTTTGGCTGATGGATCAAATGGGGGCGCTGTGGGCGTCACGTCCTGACCCATTATCGGCGCCAGTCCACGCCGGTATTGCGCTTCACTGAACAACAGGACGTCATTTGGCGAGATTGCGGCACCCGGTGCGAAATTGGTGAAACGTTTTGTTACCCTGATTTCATCGCCCTGAAAGATTCCGGAATAGCGCTCGATCGCTTCCATCAGCGCACTGGCCTCGCCCTGTTCGGCCGTGCTGCCCTTGCCGAAGCTGCCGCCGCTTAATCCTTCTCTGAGCTCGTCGACGCTTTTAGCCGGGGCCGAAAAATTATGCGTGGCATAATAGTTGGTGTTCAAAGGTAAATCGGCGTTGATCGGCTCAAGTCGTGAGACCACGCCAGTAATTGGGCTCACGTGCTTGCGAAAATGCGCAACCGTCGCCCGCGATGGAACGGTACGAAACCCACCGCTCGTCTCAATCAGATTGGCGCCGCCGGCAAGTTTGATCGGGACGGGCGCACGACGCGGGTCGCGCAGCTTCGCTTGGCCGCAGCTCGGACATTGCGGACGGGCGGCAACGTAATGCTTTGCGATCGTCGACCCCAGCAGATCGAGGCTGATGATGTGATCGCGCAAATCAGTGCGGAAGCTCGTAGCAATTGCTTTGGCGATCTCCAGCGCCGTGAACTGGATTCCGCTCTGTCCAACCGGCCCTTTGGCGAGTGGCGAAACCACTATGCAGCGCGCTTGTTTGCGCTCCAGCATCGCTTTGACTTCACGGTTTCGTTTCATGCGATCGGCGAGGCAGGTCCAGCATCCGCTTTGGCCCGGGCGAAACACAGGACCGACCAGCGGGAAAATGCCGGAAGGTTGAACGAGCAGCCAAGCGGTTCTGTCTGATAAATGTCTGCAGTTCAGGTTCTCTAGCTGCTCTTCGAAATAATCGTTCACCAGCGTGACCGTCAGGTCGGCTGTGCTCTTCACAACGTGGACGCCCAGCTTTCGTAAGGCGATCACGAGCTCTTTTGCACCTTTCACATTAATTGCTTGGATACGCACGCGGCATTTGCGGAGATTTTGCTCTGCGACATTGAAGGCGAGGCCAAGATTCGCCCAATAGGCGGCTACTGTGTCTGAGGAAGTTCTTGTCTTGCGTACTATGTACCGGCGCTCGACGAGCCGGTTGATGGCCTCGACGATCTTGTCAATCGGAAACTCTCGCGAAAGCTCACGAACGATCTGCGCGAGGCTCTTTCCGCCGCCGAGCGCTGTTGCAAGCTCGGAATAGAGCTTGCCATGAAGGAAGAACTTCCGGTGTTCGGAATAGAGGCAAACGACGTCGTCAGGCAGTACATAGACCGAGAAGTTCGGCGCGAACTGGAAAACATCCTTCTTGCCAAATTGCGTAACGCTGCTGCCGCGATCCGGGGTCATGCGCTTAGCATGCAGAGCTTTATTCCTGTGAGCGCCAGTATGGATCACCATCGTAAGGCAACATTCTCGAGCACTAACCGGCGATTACTGAGGAAGTTAGGACCCAACGGTGCTGCAAATAAGACCGAGAATGGGGCGAGGTAAAGCAGAAGCCTGTTTGGGGTCCGAGATGGAGTTCGCGGGGCTACGTAAGCTGCGGGGACACTCAAACGAATTGCAGACAATAAATGACCCAGTGGGCCCGTCGCCCTTGTCGATCGAGGACTGTTACTGTTTCAGCACACTGAACCCAAAAATCGCGTTTGTCCCCAGCGGGCCGTTGAAAGACCACACTCTCAACCTCCATTCGCATGATCTACTTCCACTGCGCAGCGGTGCGCCAGTCTATGGTCCGAATGAGGGTTAGTATTCTCGGTCTGCTAGGTATGGCGTGGGTGATCTCGGCTTGCGCGGAGAATCCCAGTCACCTGAATACGACCTATCTTGATCGCTATGCCGACCCGAATCCCACGCTGTCCTCAGTCCTCGAATGTCACGGTTTCAGTTGCAGTGAGACGTCGCGTGCCACTTTGAACCGCGATGCATGGCGGCAAGTCGCAGCAGTTTACGTGCCGCGCGCCAAGGACGCTCGGACCGAGCGGCGCCAGATCGCACATGGAGTGGCGTTGATCCAACTCCTCGTCGGACAACAGACGGGTACGGCCACCCATCAGTGGACACATCGTGACAAGTACATCTTTTCTAACCTCAACGATCCGACCCAGCTCGACTGCATTGACGAGGCAGTGAATACCTGGACGTATCTAACGCTGATGGAGCGCAACGGGCTGTTACACTTCCATCGCGTGGCAAAGCTTTCCCATGCCGGCACCCCAATCGACCCTCGCAACACAGCCGTACTGCAGGAAATTGGCGGTCAATATTTTGCGATCGACCCGAGCTTAGTCGATGTCGGAGTGCCGCCGCCGATCATCCCGCTCGATAGCTGGATTGCTCAGTGGCCGCCGGATCTTCCTGCGAACGAGGCGCCCGTCCGGTTGCGTGTGAGCCCTAAGTTAGCCGCCGCGAGCAATAACGGGCTTTAGACGAACCCGACACGGGGGCGGGACCGACAACGGTGGGCGATTGGTCATGCCGTTTTAGACCCTTGGACACGCGGCGTTCGAAAGCTTCCGGTCCCCCGGAGCTCGAGACGCAGCATCGTACCAAATGCATCAGAGTTCTGCAGGGCGCGCGACGTAAGGCCGCCCATGTCCGCTTTGGGTCAAAAGCAGACATCGGGGCATGTCCGCGTGATGTCCGCTTTACCCCCAAAAGCGGACATCCTCGATGTCATACCGCCCAATTGCCCCACATCAGAAAGCGATGCTCCCCCGGTGCATTACGTTGGGTTGGCGGGTTAGGCTCGCGAAGATGCCCACAGGGAGGCACAAGTGAAAACCAAAACCTGTCCAGACTGCAACGGTGATGGCGTAATTGAAAAGGGTACGGACGAAGAGCGGCAATGCCCAACGTGCGGCGGCAGTGGTTTCGTGCCTGATGACGATGATGATGAAGAAGTAACTCGCACTGGCCGGCTGGTGACCAATCCGGGGAAACGCCGTTAGCGGCTTACAGTCTCCCATCCGGGTGTCATATGAGCGATCAGATTTCTTGGCACGTCCAATTGGCAGTCAAGCCTGGCCAAATCGACAATTTTCATGCCCTAACGACTGAGATGGTGGAATCCACGAGGCAGGAGGCTGGCGTGCTGAACTACGAACGGTTCGTTAGTGCCGATGGAAATTTCGTACATGTCTTCGAGCGCTATACAGATTCCGCTACGGCAGTCGCACACTTACAAAAGTTCAAGAAGAACTTCAGCGGCCGGTTCATGACGATGGTTGAGCGGACTCACTTCACCGTGTTCGGTAATCCGAGCGATGAACTGCGCGGACTGCTGGATCAATTCGGTGCAACGTATCTGACGCCTTTCGACGATCTCAAATAATGCGCGTAGACCGCAATGATCGCTTCGGGCCAAAGGTGGTCTATTGGCAACTTGTGCGTGATGTCCGCTTGGGTCATTAACGGACATTCGTCGACGTCTGGATGATGTCTGCTTTACCCGCAAAAGCGGACATCGTTTGAGCGCGCCGTCCGCTAAGCGCCAGAAGTGGTCATCCACTCCTTCACTCGAGCACCTCGCCAGCTAGTTGCAAAAAGGCTTCT
>Ga0318569_10000198_pt1 | contig 12995 bp, 9 predicted proteins | sample GRESIP088b5f22_FD_203692 | JGI IMG/M metagenome (GOLD analysis project Ga0318569, IMG submission 203692) | Tropical soil microbial communities from Luquillo Experimental Forest, Puerto Rico - GRE.SIPMG.088b5f22 | ecosystem: Environmental > Terrestrial > Soil > Tropical forest > Bulk soil...
GCCAGGAAGACCAGCACGTACGGAGCAGTCGGCGTCGCGCTGGCCGTGTTGTTGTGGGTCTACATCCTCGGCCGGATCATGGTGGCATCGGCCGGGCTCAACGTCGCCCTGTGGTCTCGCCGCGAAAAAGCGCTGAGCCAGGGCTGAAGGAGGAGTCCGGTGGCCCAGGAAACGGTGTCCGGGCGCGGTGGCGCCCAGGCCGTCCGCGCCGCCCGCCGCGATGAAGCCGCCCTGCTCGGCGAGGTGCTGGCCGACGCCTTCGCCGAGGACCCGGTCTTCGCCTGGCTGATCCCGCCGCTGCTGCGCGGCCGGGACAATCGCATGCGCACGTTCTTCACCAGCATGAGCCGCAGTTACCTGCGCCGAGGCAAGCCGTGTTACCTCACCGGAGACGCCTCGGCCGCTGCGCTCTGGGCCGCGCCTGGTGGCTGGGCGATGCCGCTCAGCCAGGTCCTCCTCGAGGCGGCGCCCAACGGGCTGGCCTTGCGTCGCCGCCTGTTCCGCGGGCTGCGCACGCAACTGCAGATCGAACGCCTGCACGCCAGGCAGTCCCCGCCGCACTGGTACCTGGGCTACCTCGGCGCCCGCCGCGGCCGGCAGAGTCAAGGGCTGGGCACCCAGTTGCTGCGGGAGGTCCTGGCCGGCGCGGACACCGATGGCGTGCCGGCCTACCTGGAATCCTCCAACGAGCGCAACCTCCCGCTGTATGAGCGCAACGGCTTTCGCGTCGTCGGCCAACTGCAGGCCTTGGGTCACGGGCCCACCATCTGGCGTATGTGGCGTGAAGCCCAGCCCCGCACCTGACGCCGATCTTTCGCAGGCCCCTATGCGCCGCGGTCGACCGCGAAGAGTCGCCACTGGCCTGGGATGCCCTTCAGTTCATGCGCCCCTCGGTCGGTGAACCCGATGCCTGATCCGGCGACCAGATCCTTAACCGTGTTGGAGACCAGCACCTCGTCGGCGCCGGCCTGCGCGACCACTCGCGCGCCGGTGTGGACCGCGATGCCCGCGACCTTGCCGTCAACCATCTCGCATTCGCCCGTGTGGAGCCCGGCACGGATGGGCAGGCCAAGCTCGCGCATTCGGTCGGCGACCGCGCAGGCACAGCGGATAGCCCGGGCCGGGCCGTCGAACGTGGCAAAGAAGCCATCACCCGCGGTGTCGATCTCGCGCCCGCGGAATCGCAACAGCTCCCGGCGCACCAGCGTGTTGTGGCGCTCCAGCAGGTCACGCCAGTGCCGGTCGCCGACCTCGATCGCCCTGGCCGTCGATTCAACGATGTCGGTAAACATGACGGTAGCCAGCATCCGGTCGGGCTCCGTTTCCTCCCAGCCGCCGGTCTGCCAGACGTCGGTCAGGAACCGCTCGATCTCGTCCTGCATGCGCGGGTAGGGCCGCAATGAAACGTGCCCGACGCCGGGCACCTGCATAAACCGCGCCGACCGGATGCGCTGCGCCGTGTACGCCCCGGCCTCGACCGGCACGATCTGATCCTCGCTGCCGTGCATCACGAGCGTGGGCACGCCCACCGCCGGCAGCACCGGCCGGATGTCGATCTCCTTGTTCATCCGGTACAGCGCGGCCAGCATCCCGGGGCTCACGCCGTACCGGACATAGTCGATGAACGCCTCGACCTCCTCTTCGGTCTGCATGCCCAGCGCGCGCACCGCGGCACGGGCCTCGGCGCGCGATTTAAAGACCTGCAGCGCCTGATCGACCTCCCGCCGGTAGGCCTCTTCCGTGCGGCCCCACGGAAAGTCCGGCGCCCACATCGTCCGCGGCGAGCAGCTGCGGACCACTAGCGCCGCGGTCCGTTCGGGATAGGTCGCGGCGAACAGGACGCTCATCGCCGCGCCCTCCGACAGGCCATAGAACGCGGCACGCCGGGACCCCACCGCGTCCATCACCGCGCGGACGTCGTCCATGCGTGTCTCGAGGCTGGGCGCACCGCTGACCGGGTCGGACATCCCGGTGCCGCGCTTGTCGAACCGGATCAACCGGGAGAACGATCCCAGATCCCGGAGGAAGTCCCCCATGTCGGGGAGTCGCCACTGCAACTCCATGTGGGTGACGAAACCCGGGACGAAGATGAGATCGAACGGCCCGTCACCAACCACCTGATAGGCGATGTGCACATCACCGCTCAGCGCGTAACGCGTTTCCGGCCCCACCCGTGAATCTTCGCCCATTCGCGGCACTGCCCGCCAGGCGGCGCACGATCGGGTGCGGCGCTTCTCCCCGTGCATGCCATGTCGGGGTAGGTATTACGATGGCCGGCAGGTTCGCACGAGATCGCCGGTGTTGTTCCGCCCCGCAGGATAGCTGGCTGCCCCACCCGCCGACGGGCGGGGCATGGCCGTGGTGCCGATCGGCCGAGTGTGCATGTCGGTATGGGTGAGGGAATGCGGCAACCGGGATACCAAGCCGGCCCTGGCGATGGCGACGGTTTGCGGGAGCGGGCCGAGCAGCTTGCGCTGCTCAACGAGGCCCTGACGGCGGTCGCAGACAGTCGGCGCGGCCGAGTGGTGCTCGCCGTGGGGGAAGCGGGGATCGGCAAGACGGCACTGCTGCGCCGGTTCAGCGACAGCGTGACAGGTTCGGCGCGGACGCTGTGGACCGCCTGTGATCACCTGTTCGTTCCGCGGCCGCTCGGGCCGTTCCTGGACCTGGCCGAGGCGGCCGGCGGCCAACTGGCGGCCCGGATAGGGGATGCGGCCCGGCCGTATGACGTGGCGGCCGCGCTGCTAGCCGAGCTCGGCTCGGGAGGCACCGCCGTGGTGGTGCTGGAGGACGTGCACTGGGCCGATGAGGCGTCCCTGGATGTGATCCGGCTGATAGCCCGCCGGATAGAGGCGGTGCCCGCAGTATTGGTCTTGAGTTACCGCGATGATGAGCTGGGCCGGTCGCACCCGTTGCGGCTGGTGCTCGGCGATCTTTCCGGGAGCGGCCAGGTCACCCGGGTGGAGCTGGCTGGCCTGTCGCGGTCGGCGGTGGCCACGCTGGCCCGCACGCAGGGTCTGGATGCCGGGGAACTATACGCCCAGACCGGCGGTAACCCGTTCTTTGTGACCGAGGTGCTCGCGGCCGGGCCAGGACGGATCCCGCAGACGGTCCGGGACGCGGTGCTGGCGCGCGTCGCCCTGCTCGGGGCGACGGCTAACGAACTGCTGGATGCGGCCGCGGTGATCCCCGGCCGGGCGGAGCTGTGGCTGCTGGAGGATATGGTCCCCGCCGCCGTAGGCAGCCTGGACGAGTGTCTGGGTTCGGGAATCTTGCTTGCCGACCACGGCTGGGCGGCGTTCCGGCACGAGATCGCGCGGCTGGTGGTGGAGGAGTCGCTGCCGCCTGGCCGGCGGACCGCCTTGCACCACGGTGCGCTCTTGGCACTCGCCTCGCCGACGCACGGGCCGCCGGACCTGGCGCGGCTGGCGCATCACGCCGAGGCCGCCGGGGATGCCGACGCCGTACTGACATACGCACCGCCCGCCGCCGAACGCGCCACCGCGGCCGGCGCACGACGGGAGGCGGCCGGCCTGTACACACGGGCGCTGCGGTTCGCAGACGCGCTGGAGCCCGGCAGGCGGGCCGGGCTGCTGGAGCGGTTCGCCGACGCGGCGTATTTCACCGCCGGCCTGGACGAAGAGGCGACCGCGGCGCTGCGAGAGGCAGTGGAGATTCACCGGGAGCGCGGGGACCTGCTGCGGCGGGGGGACACGCTGCGCCGGCTCGCCATCCAGGAAGGGAAGAACGGCTCCATGGCCGAGGCGAGAGCGGCGATCGCCGAGGCCGTGACCGCGCTGGAGCAGCTTCCGCCCAGCCCGGAGCTGGCCCGCGCCTACAGCACGATGGCGGCGGTGCTGGGGGTGGGCGATGATGATGCGGGCATCCGGTGGGGAGAAAGGGCGCTCGAGCTCGCGCAGCGGGTCGGGTGCCTGGACGCGATGGGGGACACGCTGAACATCGTCGGAACCGTCGAGCTGCGGCAGGGTAACCCGGACGGCCTGGCCAAGCTGGACCGCAGCCGGGAACTGGCGCAGCAGGCCGGGGACGAGCGCGGCGTGGCACGCGCCTACCTGCATCCCGCGATGGCCCTATCCGGGCGCCGCGAGTGGGTGCTCGCCGACCGCTACATCCAGCCGGGGCTGGCGTTCTGCCGCGAGCGCGGCCTGGACGTATGGCAAGGGATGTTGATGACGCTGGCGGCCGAGGCGGCGCTGGCCCGGGGTCGCTGGGACGAAGCCGAGCGCACCGCCACGGCGATCCTGGCCTGGCCGGCGGAGGGGTTCGCCCACACGCGCGCCGGCGCGCTGGTGATCTCGGCCCGGCTTCGGGCCCGGCGCGGCGAGCCCGGATACTGGCCGCTGCTGGACGAGGCGGCCGCGATCGCCAAGGCCGGACCCGTCACACGGTCCGCGTTGCGGATCGCCGCGGCGCGGGCCGAGGCCGCGTGGCTGGAGGGGGCACCGGCGGAGCGGATCGGCGAGGAAACCGGGCCTGCCGGGGAGCCTGAGCCGGCCGACGCCCGCTGGTGGGCGGGTGAGCTTGAGGTGTGGCGTCACCGGGCCGACCTGGATGGCGGTGACCCGGCCGGGCTGCCCGAACCGTACCGCCTGGAGATCACCGGCGATGCCGAGGCCGCGGCCCGCTGGTGGCAGGCGCGGGGCTGCGCCTACGACGTGGCGCTGGCGCTGGCTGGTACCGGTGACCCGGCCGCGCTGCGTCGCGCGCTGGATCTGCTGCACGAGCTGGGCGCCCGCCCGGCGGCGGCGGTCGTGGCGCGGCGGCTGCGTACGCTGGGCGAACAAGGCGTGCCGCGCGGCCCGCGGCCGGCTACCGCGGCGAACCCGGCGGGCCTGACCCGCCGGGAAACGGACGTGCTGCGGCTGCTGGCCGCCGGGCTGAGCAACGCCGAGATCGCCGCGCGGCTGGTCCTCTCTAAGCGGACCGTCGACAATCACGTGTCGGCGATCTTGCGCAAGCTCGGCGTCCGCACCCGCAGGGAGGCCAGCGCACAAGCGGAAAGGCTGAGCTTAAAACCTGCGGGCGGGCGCATCGCGGCCCACTCTTAACCGCCAAATGCTGGCCGGGGCTACAGGCAGGTTTGCCCTGGCAGATCTGGCGGATTGGGAAACGGTAGCGACATCGGGAGTCGCCGATACCTATATTGGGGCGCCCCAATACCTAGATTGGCCGCAAGGTTGAGGCTTAGCAAAAGATAGTAATCGTTGGGCCTTTAGCGGTATTACCGACTTGGCCGTCAGCACCTACAATGTCGGATACGTACGGTTTGACCAGGGTTAACGTACTGAGGGCGGGGAGTGTTGCGTGGGGTGCGGACGGTGCGGTGCGACTCTGGAAGACGGCGACCGGTTCTGCGGGCATTGCGGTGCTCCAGCGGGAGGCTGCCCGTCGTGCGGTGCGCCGGTTATCGCCGGGCATCGTTTTTGCCGTGCCTGCGGCGCCGCGCTCGCTGAGGTCATCCCTGCGCCATCCGCGGCGGCGCCGGTCCCGGCGGCGGCGACTCCCGGGCCAGGCCGGGAGCCGGCGGCGGAGCGGCGGGTGTGCTCGGTGCTGTTCTGCGACGTGGTGGGGTTCACCCCGCTGTCCGAAGCGCGGGATCCCGAAGCGGTTCGCGAACTGCTGTCGCAGTACTTCAGCGTGGCGCGGACGGTGATCACCCGGTACGGCGGGCTGGTGGAGAAGTTCATCGGCGACGCCGTGATGGCGGTATGGGGCACCCCGACGGCCACCGAGGGAGACGCGGAACGAGCGGTACGCGCCGCGCTGGACCTGGTGAGCGCCGTAGCCGAGCTAGGAGCCGGGGCCGGGCTGCCGGGCTTGGCGGTGCGGGCCGGGGTGGTGACCGGCGAGGTGGCGGTGAACCTGGGCGCGGTCGGCGAGGGAATGGTCGCGGGAGACGCGGTGAATACCGCGTCCCGGGTGCAGGCGGCGGCCGAGCCGGGCTCGGTGCTGGTCGACGGGGCGACGCAGCGGCTGGCGGGCCGCGCGGTCGGGTTCACCGATGCGGGGGAGCATGCGCTGAAGGGCAAGGCCGAGCCGGTGCAACTGTGGCGCGCTACGCGGGTGCTGTCCGGGGTGGGCGGCAGCCAGCGGGTGGACGGGCTGGAGGCGCCGCTGACCGGCCGGGACGCGGAACTGCGCACGATCCGCGACCTGTTCCACGCCGCGGCGGACCGGCGGGTGCCGCGGCTGGTGCTGGTGTTCGGCCCGGCCGGCGTCGGCAAGTCCCGGCTGGGCTGGGAGTTCTTTAAGTACATTGACGGCCTGAAGGCGATGGTGTGGTGGCACCGGGGCCGGTGCCTGTCCTACGGGGAGGGGGTTGCGTTCTGGGCGCTGGCCGAGATCGTCCGGCAGCGGCTGGGCATCGCCGAGGAGGACCCGGCCGAGACCGCGGCGGCCAAGCTGGCGGAGGGTTTGACCCGCTACGTAGCCGATCCTGGTGAGCGGGGGTATGTGGGTGCGCGGCTGGGTCGGTTGCTCGGCGTGGCCGCTGAGGGGGATGACGGGGCCGCACTGTCGCGGGAGGAACTGTTCGCGGGGTGGCGGCTGTTCTTCGAGCGGCTGGCGGCCGAGAACCCCGTGGTACTGCTGGTGGAGGATGCCCAGTACGCCGATGCCGGGCTGCTGGACTTCCTGGATCACCTGATCGACTGGGTGCAGGACCTGCCGGTGTACGTGATGGTATTCGCCCGCCCGGAGCTCAGGCAGGCCCGGCCGGAGTTCGGCGTAGGCCGGAACCGGATCACCTTGACCCTGGACCCACTGGACCCGGGCTCGATGGAGACGCTGGTCGAGGCCCTGGTGCCCGGCATGCCGCACTCGGCGCGGGCCGCGGTGACCAGCCAGGCGCAGGGCATCCCACTGTTCGCGGTGGAGACGGTCCGGTCGTTGATTGACCAGGACATCGTGCAGCCCATCGAGGGGGCCTACCGGCTCGTCGGTGATGTCGGGGAACTGGCCGTGCCGGACAGCCTGCACGCGCTGCTGGCCGCCCGCCTGGACGCGCTGGACCCTGATATGCGGCGGCTGGTGGCCGACGCCGCGGTGCTGGGCACCACGTTCCCGGCCGAGGCGCTGATCGCGGTGTCCGGGCAGGACGAAGCCCTAGTGCGTACGGCGCTGGCCGAGCTCGTCCGCCGGGAGGTGTTCAGCGTGTCGGCCGACCGGCTGTCGCCGGAGCGGGGCAGCTACCGGTTCGCCCAGGACATGTTGCGGCAGGTCGCCTACGACACCTTGTCCCGCCGGGACCGCAAGTCCCGGCACCTGGCCGTGGCCGCGCACCTGCGCGTCGTGTTCCCCGGCGATGGCGAGGAGGTCACCGACGTCATCGCCCGGCACTACCTCGACGCGCTGCAGGCCGTGCCCGGCGACCCCGACACCGCCCAGATCCGCGGCCAGGCCATCAGCGCACTGATCCGGGCCGGCGAACGGGCCCAGCGCACCGGCGCCCCGGCCCGCGCGGCCGCCAGTTACGCCGCGGCTGCGGACCTGACCCTGGCCAACCCATCGGAAGCACCAGCCGCCGCCGGGCCGCCGGCCGGCCTGCTGTGGGAACGCGCCGCGGCCGCCGCCGACACCAGCGCTGACCATGCCCTGGCTGTCGAGCTGGCGGGCCAGGCCCGCGAGTACCACCGGCAGGCCGGGCAGGCCCGCGCGGCAGCCCGCGCCCAGGCCATCGCCGGGCAGGCGCTGCGCTATGGGGGCCGACTCGCCGAAGCGCGCGAGCAGCTCACCGCAGCCGTCGAGGCGCTGCGAGCCGATCCCGACACCGACACGGTGCGGGCCCTGAACAACCTGGCATCGGTGGAGGTGTTTGCCGGATCACCCGACGCGGACCGGCTGTCGGCTGAGGCGCTGACCCTCGGCCAGGCCCTCAGCGTCGGCGACGGCGAGCTCAGCCGCCTGTTCAACACCCGCGGGACCTACCTCGACACCACTAACCGACACGACGAGGCGGCCTCCTATTACCGCGAAAGCGCGCGGCTGGCCGGCCAGGCCGGCGACAGCATGCGCCTGGGACAAGCCCTGGCCAATCTGGCGGACGTCCTGGCAGGCACCGATCCCGAGGCGGCGGCGGAGACCGCCCGGACCGCCGCCGGACACGCGCGCCGGGCAGGCGACCAACGCGGCCTGGCCTTTGCGACCGTCAACCTGGCCATGGCGCTGGTGATGCTCGGCGACTGGGACGCCGCCGACACCGAGCTCACCCAGGCCGCCGACTCCGACGCGCTGGCCGGCTATGACTTCCTCACCTGCCAGCGAGGCTGGCTGGCGGCGCTGCGCGGCGACACTGCCACCGCCCAGGCCCTGCTGGCGGGCCTGGCCGACCTGTGGGCCAGCGAAGACCCCCAAAACCAGGCGATCCTCAGCCTGGTCGAGGGCTTCACCGCCGCCGCCCGCCGCCAGCCGCGCGCCGCGCTCGGCCATGCTAAGGCCATCCTCGCCCACGCTGGCGCCCTGGGGATCAGCCACGACTGTGTGCGATGGGCGTGGCCGCTGGCCGTCCGCTCCGCCTACGACCTGGGCGATGCCGCCGCGGCCGACGAGCTGCTCACACTGCTCGACCACTACCGGCCGGGGCACTTGGCCCCGATGCTGCGGGCCGAACGCGACCTGGCCCGCGCCCGCCTGGCCGACAGCGACGCAGGCCAGGACGCCGCGGTCGCCTTTGCCGCGACGATCACCAGCCTGCGCGAGCAGTCCACCCCCTACCACCTAGCCCACGGGCTGCTCGACCACGCCGCCCGCCTGCTGCGCACGGACGAGGATGAGGCCCTAGCTGCGATCGGCGAGGCCGTCGGCATCGGCGAGCGGCTGCACTGCAGGCCGCTGCTCGACCGGGCTGAAACCATCCAGTCCGCCCAGCTCCGGACCACGGCCTCGTGACGAGGGCATCTGCTGGGTGAGGATCAGCGGCACGGCATCGTTGTCGCCGCAGCGTACGCGCACGAAGTGGACCGACTGCCCGTCGATCTCGGTCCGTTCAGGGACCGGGGAGCGCCGGTACGGTAGCCATGCCCAGGATCGAATGGGGCGGCAGCAGGCCGGACTCGAAGGCGGCGCCCAGGAGGGGACTGGTCTCCTTTCCACAGGGACGCCCGCAGGCGTTCACTGCCGCCGGTCCTCACCCGTCGAAGACCTGGCGCTGCCGGGGTTGTCCTGGGTCCGCACCGGTGCCTTCATCTGGTCCCACGTCAAGGGCAGGTCGGAACCGGAGACCTGGAAGAACTCGAAGCGGGTCTGCCTCATCAATGGCCGCAGCCGACGGATGATCGCCCGGTGCGGGTCGGCTGCGGCGAAAGCATCCAGGCTGGCCTGATCCTGCCAGACCGAGAAGGTCCAGAACGTCCTGCGCGCCAGCTCGGCATCGAGCGCGTAGCCGACCAGCCCATCGGCGCGGGCGAGCTGGCGCCGGATGGCCATGGTGTCGCGCAGGAAGCCGGGTATCGAGCGGCGGCGCTTGAGCGGCAGGCGGGAGGCCATCGCCACGTAGTGGCGGCCTGGGTCGACCGCCTGACGCTGGGTCCAGGGCAGTGCTGGCATCGGAGTCCTCCGTTCAGTCGCGTTATCTAACCAGTGGTAAGATAATCTGTCCATTGGTTAAATGTCAATTAGCATGGGACAATGCCGCCACAGCCAACCCGCCCGTATCATCACGGGGACCTGCGGCCCGCGTTGCTGCGCGCAGCCGTGGAAGCGATCGGGCACGCCGGTCCGGCCGCCACTAGCCTGCGAGAGGTTGCCCGGCGCGCTGGAGTAACCCACGCCGCGGCGGCCTACCACTTCGGGGACAAAGCGGGACTGCTCACGGCGGTCGCCGTGCAGGGGTACCGCCTGCTCACCGAGGAACTGCGGGTCGCCCGGGACGCCGACCGAGGCTACCTGGAGATGGGCGTGGCTTACGTACGGTTCGCGGTCCGCCATCGCGCCCACTTCGAGGTCATGTACCGGCCCGAGCTCTACCGCCCAGACGATCCAGAGGTCCGCCAAGCGCGCGCCGCCACCGCGGCCCTCCTATACGGCACAGCCAGCCCCGATACCAGACAACTAACGGCAGGGGCCGCGGCGTGGTCACTGGTGCACGGGCTCGCCACCCTGTGGCTGAACGGTAACCTCCCCGAAGCGCTCGGCACCGACCCGGAGGAGATCACCCGCCTCGTCGCTCCCTACCTGCGCCCCTCCGGAGAACAATGACAGCCACCGATGACGCCCGTGAAGGCGCCAGGCCAAGCGGGCCAGCCCAATCCGGCTAGACACATCTCACCGCATGGGCAAGCCGGATAACCCGACCGGGGGGGCCGGACTGCCTCATGACCCGCGGAGCCTCGATGCCGACGGCGCCGTGCTCTGTCGTGGCTGGCGGCAGGCGGTTATGCTGCGGTCGTGGCCGACCCACTGCTGTCACGGTTCGCCGCAGGTGACGAAGACGCGGTACGGACGATATACCGCGCGTACGGGCGGCTGGTGTTCGCTGTCGCGTACAGGGTGCTTGGCGACCGGGGGCTGGCAGAGGAGGCGACCCAGCAGGCATTCCTCCAGGCGTGGCGGGCGGCGGCCAGCTTCGAGCCGTCGAAAGAGCTCGGGCCATGGCTAGCCACCATCGCCAGGCGAGCGGCGATCGACGTCCATCGCCGGGAAGCCCGCCACGCGCACAGTCCGCTCGAGGATGCCGATCCGGCCGCCCCGGGCCTGGTCAGCCTGCCCCCGTCCGCGGATCGGCTCTATGACGCGTGGCAGGTCCGGCAGGCGCTCAGCGAGCTCAGCCCCGACGAGGCGAACCTGGTCCGGTTGCAGCACATGGAAGGGCTCACGCATAGCCAGATCGCCGAGCGGCTGAATATCCCGGTGGGCACGGTCAAGTCCCGTAGTTTCCGAGTTCACCGCCGCCTGGCCGGGCTCCTGGGGCACCTTCGAGGCGATGATCAGGCCGACTCGGCGCCGCGGCAGCCGCGTATCGGAACGGGAGGCCAGCGATGACTGACGAAGAACGCATCTCCTACCTGGCCGGGGATCAAGCTGGCGCGCCCGGGTCGGTTGATCCCGCGGACGCGGCTGAGCTTGACGATCTCCGCGCACTGCTGGCCGATCCCGCGATGTGGGAGGTACCGGGTCCGCATCTCGAAGACACCGTGGTGGCGGCGGTCACCGGCGCGGCCAGCCGGCAAACCGGTGATGAGAGGCCCGATCCGGCCGCGTCCGCCAGGCCGGCCGCGGGCGAACTCACGCGCCGGGCGCCGCGCCGGTCACGACGTTCGGTCATCGCCTGGGCGGCCGGAGCGGCCGCAGCGGCGGCGATTGCGATCGTCATCGCCATCGGTGCCACGTCCGGTACTGGCACACCCGCGACGACGTTCAGCGCGGCACTGTCGGGAACGTCGTTGGCACCAGGTGCGACCGGCCAGGCGACGTTGACCCAGACGACCGCCGGCTGGCGTGTGACGCTGCACGTCTCGGGACTGCCGCGCCTGGACAACGGCCGGTTCTACCAGGCGTGGCTGAAGAATGCCGCCGGGATACTCGTCCCCATCGGCACGTTCAACCAGTCCGGAGACGTCACGTTGTGGTCCGGGGTTCCCCCCACCCAGTACCCCACGATCACTGTCACGCGGCAACAGGCGAACGGCAACCCGGCCTCGTCCGGGCAGCGCGTTCTCATCGGGCATGCCCACCGCACCAGCTGATCTCCGGGTCCGGCCGCCCAGGTAGGGGACTCTGCCCGCAGGGCGCCCTCCAGCCGCCGGGAAATAAGGCTCCGGCGGGATGGAACCGCTCGGCCCTGCGCTGCGTACCGCCTGACATGAAACGCGCGATGCCCTCATTTCCCACAGCCATGACGGGCTCGATCAGCGCCACATGACAGACCGGCCCTCGGGGCCAAACCCTCACAGTTAGGAGTACTCACATGCGCAAACTATCTAGGCGAATCAGCGTGATCGCGGGGGCGGCGTTCCTGGCCGCCACGGGTAGTATCGCCGCCGGAATCGGCGGTGCCAGCGCTGACGCGGCAGTCACCCAAACCACGTTCCACATGGTCCGTTCTGCCGCCTCGGTCAAGGCAAACTGCCTTAAGGGCGCAGACGCCAAGGTCACCATCGAGTCCGAGGGCCCGGTCGAGGTCATGCGGGTCTCGGCGAAGCACCTGCCGCCGAACACGGACTTCGACCTCTTCGTCATCCAGGTCCCCAATGCGCCATTCGGGATCGGCTGGTACCAGGGTGACCTGGAAAGCAACAGCTCTGGTCACGCCCAAGGCACGTTCATCGGACGCTTCAGCGTCGAGACCTTCGCCGTGGCCCCAGGCACGGCGCCGGCGCCCCAGGTCTTCAACGGGCCCTTCCCGGACGCCAGCGCGAATCCGCCCTTCAATCCCGTGCAGATGTACCACCTGGGCCTGTGGTTCAATTCGCCAAAGGACGCAGCCGCCGCTGGCTGCGCGGGCGCGACCACGCCATTCAACGGTGAGCACGATGCCGGCGTGCAGGCGCTGAGCACCCGCAATTTCCCTGACCTGGCCGGCCCGCTACGCCAGGTACATTCCTGACTGCAGGCAATTTCCGGAGGGGACAGTTTTCTGTCCCCTCCGGTGCCAGCTGCGCCAGACACGGCTCCGTCATCGCAATCGTTCGGTAGAGCGCCATGTCCGGCGTAGGTACGCGTCATTTTGCCGGCCGAGCGATGGGGGGCAGGTCGCCGCAACGAGGGTGCTAATCCTCGCCGACCTGGGAGTAGCCGCTAGCCGAAACTGCCCGTCATGGTGACGGGAATGAGCGGGGACCGCCCGCTGTGGCAGTCAGCGGCAGGTCCACCCGCCGTCCACGTACAGGGTCTGCCCGGTGACGTAGCTGGAGGCGTCGGAGGCCAGGAACAGCAGCGGCCCGTCGAGTTCCTCGGGCCGGGGCGGGCGGCCCAGCGGCGCGTTGGCGGATATCCAGGCGACCTGATCGGGATCGGCCAGCCAGCCCGTGGTCGCGCTG
>Ga0318569_10000200_pt1 | contig 12932 bp, 13 predicted proteins | sample GRESIP088b5f22_FD_203692 | JGI IMG/M metagenome (GOLD analysis project Ga0318569, IMG submission 203692) | Tropical soil microbial communities from Luquillo Experimental Forest, Puerto Rico - GRE.SIPMG.088b5f22 | ecosystem: Environmental > Terrestrial > Soil > Tropical forest > Bulk soil...
GCCGGGCGGTGACCTCGGCGAGATAACCATCGACGGCCACGCCGCCCGCGCCGGGCTGGCTGTCGGCGCTCATGGTGAGGACACCGCCAGCGGCATGGGTTCCAGCAGGGTGGTGACGGCGGCGGAGAAGTCCCGCCAGGTGCTGCGCTCGGTGTCCAGGGCGCGGCGGCCGGCCGGGGTCAGCTGGTAGACGCGGCGGCGGCGGCCGCCAGCGGCTGACCAGCTTGCTTCCACCAGGCCCGCCCGTTCCAGGCGGTGCAGAGCCGGATAAACCGTGCCCGTCGGCAGGTCGACCTGGCCGCCGCTGCGCACCCGCAGCGCTTCCATGATCGCGTAACCATGACGTGGCCCAGGCTCGAGCACCGCCAGCAGGATGCCGTCCAGGTGGCCCTTGAGAGTTTCCGCCCTCATAGGTAGCTATGCTACGCTCTCACTCATAGATAGTGTTGCTACAGGTAGTATTTCTACTACAAAGAGGTGGTCGCCCTATGTGGGACATGACCAACCTTCGCACCGGCTGGTGACCGGCCATGTCCCGCACGCTGTGGCTCATCGCCCGCAATCTGATGTTCACCGTCGTGGTGCCGGGACTGGGTGGAGTCTGGCTGCCCTGGCGGATCTTGACCCGCAACGGGCATACCGCCGCCCCGGCCGCGTGGGTGGCGGTCCCCGTCATCGTGGCCGGGGTGGCGCTGTACGTGTGGTGCGTGTGGAACTTCGCGGCGGTGGGCGGCGGCACTCCCGGGCCGTGGGACGCGCCCTCGCGGGTGGTCGCTGCAGGCCCCTACCGGTGGGTGCGCAACCCGATCTACCTGGCCGCGCTGCTGATCGTCGGGGGTGAGGCGTGGCTGTTCCTGTCGCTGCCGCTGCTGGCCTACGCGGGCGCCATGGCCGTCTGCTTCCACCTGTTCGTCATCGGCTATGAAGAGCCCACGCTGGGCCGCCGCTTTGGCACCAGCTACGCCGAGTACCGGCGCACCGTGCCGCGCTGGATCCCGCGGCGGCCACGCCACGGCTGAGCCCAGGCCGGGCTGCCACCGGGCAGGCGCGTTCCCGGCAGCGGGCCGGTGGGCATGCCGCCCAGTGGTGGGACGGGTGATCGTATAGTGACTGCCATGTCAGCTGGCTGGCCGGGCCCGGGCGCACCTGTAACCACGGTTGCCGAGGCGATTGCGCGGATGGAGGCGATCGCGGCGGCACTGCCCGCTACCGACGGGCTGGCCTGTTTCAACCGCGTGTACCTGGACGTGACCCAGCAGGTGGGCAGCGGGCTGGGCCAGGGCTTTTTCGCCGACCCCGTTTTCACCACCCACCTGGACGTGGCGTTCGCGGGCCTGTACTTTGCCGCGGCTGACGCCGCGGCCGACCCGGCGGCGGTGCCGCTGGCCTGGCGGCCGCTGGTCGAGCAGCGGGCCAACGCCGGCATCGAGCCGATCCAGTTCGCGCTGGCGGGCATCAACGCCCACATCAACCACGACCTGCCGATCGCCCTGGTCAGCACCTGCCAGGCGCTGGCCACCTCGCCGCAGGCCGCCCCGCACTTCGCCGACTACCAGAAGGTGGACCAGCTGCTGGACGCGGCCGAGCAGGGCATCCGGCAGTCGTTCGAGTCCGCCCCCGAGGTGACGGTCGACCGCCACCTGATGGCGGTCGCCAACCTCATCGGCAACTGGTCCATCGCCACCGCCCGGGACCTGGCCTGGAACAACTGCCTGCTGCTGTGGGCGGTGCGTGATGACCCGGCCGCGACCGGGCTGCTGCAGGACAACCTGGCCGCCGCGACCGCGCTGGCCGGCCGCCTGCTGCTGGTCGCGGTCTGAGATCTGGCACCGGCCGCCGCCGGCGGTCCGGGGCCCGTCCTCGGCTGACGTCACCGGCAGTGAACTGCGAGTATTGATGCGGGTCGACATGCCGAGGAGCCCGGATGACCGCTTCGCAGCTACGCCTCCGGCCACCGCCTGCCGTCCGGCCCGGGTGGCGGCGGCTCTGCCTCTCCTCCTTCGCCCTGGCCGCGATCACCGCCGGCCTGGTCTGGGCCGCTGTCGCTGATCTGGTCAGGCAGGGCCGGCTGGACACCGTGCTCTCCGCGGGACGGGCGGAGCTGGCCGCGCCGCTGATGGTGGCACTGGTGGTGGCGACCGGGCTCTGCGAACGCCGGTGGCCGGCCGAGCGCCGTCCGGTACTGGCCCGCGGCCACGTTCAGGATGCCTGCTTCCTGGCCCTGCACGCGGTCGTGGTGATCCCGCTGATGACGCTGCTCAGCGTCGGGGCGGCGGCGCTGATCGGCCGTTATGCGCCCTGGATCGAGTTGCGGCCGGCCGCGCAGTGGCCCGGCTGGCTGCTCGTCCCGCTCACCATCGTGGCCATGGATGGGGCCAACTGGCTGGCCCATTTTGCCGATCACCGGCTCGAACCGCTGTGGCGCTTCCACGCCCTTCACCACAGCCAGGAGGAGCTGAGCGTGCTCACCTCCTTCCGGGCGCACCCGCTCATGCACACCACCGGGTTCCTGCTGGCGACCATCCCGGTGATGGTGCTGATGCCGGACCGGCCGATCGCGCCGGTGGTCATCACCATCTATGTGTGCATCGGCACGCTCCAGCACGCCAACCTCCGGTGGACGTTCGGCCCGGCCGGCCGCCTGCTGGTAAGCCCGGCCTACCACCGGCTCCACCACGCGCCGGACACCCAGGACGTCAACCTGGGCGTGGTGCTGACGATCTGGGACGTGCTGGCCGGCCTGGCCAGGTTCCCGGCCGGCGGCCAGGCGCCCGGGCGTACCGGCCTGGCTGGCCGCCCGGTCCCGGTCGAGCAGGACGATCCGGGGCCGGCGCTGCTGCTCCTGGCCGGGAAGCTCGGCGAGCCGTTCCAGGCCCGCGGCCGATGAGCGCGCTACCGGGTGAGCCAGCGGATGGGGTGGTCTTCCCGCTGTCCGTGGATGGGCGGCGGAGCACGTCCGCACTGGGCCGGGCGGTGGTCGCCGACGCACTGCGCCCGGTCGAGCCGGCTAGTGCCGCTGGTGCTGAGCAGGAGCCGAACTGGCGCTCGGGCTACCTGGCTCATTTCCGCCGTCTGGTGGAAGCGGGACTGGCTTCGAACGCCGCCGCGCTGTCCATCGCCCAGGCTGGGCTGGGCTCGCTGCATGACCGGATGCGGGTGGCCTGGCCGGCCGCCGCGGAGACCGGGCTTGCTGCCCTGCAGTCGGTTCCCGCACAGGCCCGCTTCGCCACGGTCAGCGTGCCGGGCACCGGGCAGCCGGAATCCGGGCTGTCACTGCCGCACCACGGCGAGCAGCTGCGCGACGGCTCGCTCGCCCGCCAGCTGGACAGCTGGGTGACCGCCGGGATCATCGAGCCGTCGTGTGCGGATGCCGTGCGGGAGGTCGCCGCGCATCCGGAATGGCTGCCGCTGCCGGGCCAGACGGTGGTCGCGCTCGGGGCAGGGGCGGAGGTAGGCCCGGTGACACCGCTGCTGGCCTGGGGTGCCCGGGTGGCGGCCATTGACCTGCCCAGCCCTCAGCTGTGGGAGCGGGTGCTGGGGCTGGCCCGGCGCGGCGCGGGCACGCTGCTGGTGCCCGTCCGGCAGGGAGCAGAGCAGCCGCCCCCGGCGATGACGATCAGGCGATTGCCCGCCGGGCGGGCCTTGACCTGGCCCGGGCGGTCCCCGATGCGGCCGGCTGGCTGGCCAGCCTGGACGGCCCGCTTGTCCTTGGCAACTATGTCTATGCCGACGGCGCGGCGAATGTGGCGGTGTCCGCGGCGGCCGACGCGCTGACCGTGCGGGTGCAGGCGGCCCGCCCCGATCTGGCGCTGGCGTTCCTGGCCACCCCCACCGATGTCTTCGCCGTCCCGGCCGACGCGGTCGCCCAGTCCGTCCGCGCCTACGACACCCGGTCGCGGCTGGCGAAGCTCGCCGGGCCGCCGCTGCGCCTGGCATCCGGCGGGCGGCTGCTCCGCCCGGCCTACCCGCCCGGGGCCGACCCCGGCATCAACGACAGCCTGGTCTCCCAGCAGGGCCCGAACTACGCATTGGCCAAACGGCTGCAGCGATGGCGGGCCACCGTGGCGCGCCAGGCCGGGACCACCGTCTCGCTCAACGTGGCGCCGCCGACCCGCACCCGGTCGGTGCTGAAGAACCGTGCGCTGGCGGCCGCGTACGCCGGCGCGCACCGGTTCGGGGCCCAGGTGTTCGAGCCCGCCACCACCCGGGTGCTGATGGCGGCATTGCTCGTGCACGACCTGCACACGGCTGGGCCGGCGCACCCGCATCCTTGGCAGGACGAGGCGTACGCCGCCGCGCACGGCGGGCTGTGGCGGATCGCCTATGCTCCCCGCAGCGCGCTGGTGCTGGCCGCGCTGCTCGGTTACGCTGCCGGGCGGCCGTGACCGCCCGTCAGTAGGCGTGCCGGTCGGACAGCGCGAGCAGCGACCTCGCGCTGACCGGCCCGGCGCTGGCCTGGTTAGCTGGCCGGGCCGCCCGGGCCGCCATGGCAAGGAAGACGGCCGCGGTGGTGACCGCGTCGCCGAGCGCGTGGTGGGGTGCGTAGACCGGCAGGGACAGCTGCCGGGCCAGCAGTTCCAGCGATGGCTCGCGCCCGTCCCGGGCGCCCGCCGCATACCCCAGCGCCCGCGCCAGCGCGGCCGTGTCGATCACCTTGGCCGCAAACGTGGCCCCGGCCTGACGCAGCAGCGGGCTGAGGAAAGCGCGCTCGATCCAGGCGGCGTGCGCGACCGCGATCCGTCCCGCCAGCTGGCCCGCTACCTGCCGGGCGACCTCGGCGGCGGGCGGCGCGTGCGCCAGGTCGGCGGGGCGCAGATAGTGAACGCGCATGGCGTCGACCGAGACCGGGCTGGCCGGCCGGATCAGGCTGTAGTAGTGCTCGCGGTAGATGACCCGGCCATCCCGGATGGGCACCGAGCCAACCGAGACGACGCTGTCCTCGCGCAGGTCCAGGCCGGTTGTCTCGACATCGATGGCACAGTATTCCGCCTCCCGCCAGTCCGCGCGCAGGTGGCGGCCAGCCGCGCCCGCCGTTCTGCGCCATCTCATGCGTATTGCGTCACAGTTGAACGTCAGCCCTTCGCGCCTTGATTCGTTTACTTCGTTGGTTCGTCATGTGTGCGCACAGGCGCACGAGTGAACCTGGCGAGAATCATCGCAAACTGCTGGTGCCGCTCGGGCAGCCACACCCACAGCCCGTAGGTGGGCATCCCGGCGAGCACCCAGTCGCGTTCGAGCTGCGTGCCGTCCCATCCCGGGCGCCTGATCGTGCGCGTGGCCGGTACATCCCTGTGAAAGCCGCGGCGCTCGACCTCGCGTCCATACTCGCCTGCGCCGCGCCAGCGGGTAAACCCAGATGTGATGATCACCAGGCCCCGCGTCTCTAGCGCGTGGACGGCTCTGCGAATCTGCCGCTGAGAGCGGTGTAGCCGCCCGGCCAGTTCAGCGGTGGTCAGGGCGTATTCCTCGTCGTCCCGTAGTGCCTGCAAGATCGCCCGCTGGGCGGCTCCCAATCCCCGGCTCATGGTTAAGTGTACCGCTTGGAGCGAACTTGGGTCGCACCAGGGGGAACACTTAGGTGATGTAGGACCCTTTGCCAGCACGGTGGTGACCAGGCCGACTTCTTAAGATCACCTGGCAGCTGCGGTGCCATCTCATGCTTTTCTGAGCCGCATCTTCCAGCCGCCGTCCAGCTCGGCCTGGACGGCGGAGATGGCATGGAAGGAATCACGCAGATGGCGCCGGGTGAGCGGATCCAGATCCCGGGGGGCGACCCATGCGGACGGCTGCTGGCCGCCCCGGATGGCGGCGACTTCCTGCCTGAGCAGCAGTTCGTAGATATCCCGGAACGCCCCAGCCAGAGCCTCCGCTTCACCGGCCGTGAGCAGCTGCGCGTCAGCCGCGTGGCCGAGCCGCTCCGGCGTGCTGCCGCGCACCTCCCCGGTGGCGATGGCCAGCCACCGGGCCAGGGCGGAGATCGGCCGCAGCCCGCCCCGCTTGAGGTCGAGATCCCCGCGGTGCTCGCCGGAATGCTCGACCACGAAGTCGCGGACGAAGCCGGTCGGGGGCTTGGCGGCGATCGCGAAGTGAAGCAGCGCATCCAGGAATTCGGTGCTGCGGGTGGTCTCCCGGATGGTGTCGGTGACCGCCCGGCCGATGGCGGCCTCGGTGATGGGCCTGGAATCCGCGGCGATCGACGACAGCAGCAGCGCGCCTTCCCTGGTGGGATCGGTGATCCACCGCCGGGCAGCCGCGGCCCAGGCCGACCGGGACCGGCTGAACAGCGGGTTGTCGGCGTTGGCGCCGTCCGGGCACCGGCGCAGCCCGCACCGCTCCAGCTCGGCCAGTACCCGGGTGGCCTGCTGGCGGATGCCGTCACCGGGATCGGCACCGGACGGGTCGGCCCAGACGATGCCGGTATCCACATCGGACCCCGGCAGGGGCTCCTGCCGTGCCAACGATCCCAGCACGAGCCACGAGCACGGTGGCGATGACCCGCCGGTTTCGGCGGACAGCCGCAGCAGCCGGGCCAGGATGGCATCGGTGAGCGCGGCGTGCAGGGCGCCGATGTGCTCGGCCGGCACGTGGGTGTCGTGGAGTTCGACGATCGTGGCCGGGAGCAGCCGGCAGGCCTGGCTCAGGTCGCTGATACTGGCCGCCGCGTCGATGGCGGTCCGGATCAGCAAGGGGTCGCGCACCTCGACCGATGCCAGATCCATGGCCCGCAGCACACCGGTGGGCTTGTCGTCCCGGTCGCAGACGACCAGGTGATGAACTCCGGCCTTGACCATCTGGACGAAGGCCGCGGCCAGCGTCGCGCTGCTGGGCACGGTGATCACCGGCATGCTCATGATCTCGCCGACCGGGGCATCGGCGCTGATCTCGCCGGTGGCGACCCGGGAGCGGAAATCCCGGTCGGTGACGATGCCAAGGCCCTGTGGGGTCCGGATGAGCGCGCACGACTGGTCGGTCCGGGTCACGGCCGCCGCTGCCTCCCGTACCGGTACCGTGGCCGCACACCAGACGATCTGCCGCATATGCCGGGTCACTGGCGTCTGCGGGCCAGCCAGCAGCCCGACCCCGGTCAGCCGTTCCTGCGCGATCCTGGTTCCGTACGAGCTGAAGTGGAGGGCCGACGCGTCGGTGACGACCGTCCGCGGATCTGGCAGCCGATAGCACAGCGTGTCCTCGGCCGCGCGGGCGGACAGCGCCGGTGCCAGCCCGGTGAGCAGTGAGATGTGCCCGAAGGTGTCGCCCGGCCCGAGCAGGTCGACCGCCCGGCCCCGGTCGAGCATCTCCACCGCCCCGGTGCGGACGACATACAGGTGGTGCAGCGGCGCTGAGCCCGCGGACATGATCACCGTGCCCGCCGCGAAGTACTCGACCTCGACCTGGCGCGCCAGCCGCCCGAGATCGTCGCCGCTGAGCGCGTCGAACGGGGGCTGGGAGCCGAGAAAATCGGCGAATTCCTGCACGGGCGCTCCGCTCTGCCGCCGGGCCAGGCGGGCACCGGGCCCGCTCGGGTGAACCCCTGGCCTGAGCATAGGCGGCGGCAGCGGAGGGAGGATCATGACATCAGCCAGCGCGCTGATCACGGCCAGACAGGAGCGCAGAAACGGTGACGAGCGGGGACCCGGTTGGTGTCGTCGGCGGCGGGATCATGGGACTGGCCGTGGCACGGCAGCTGGCCCGGTCCGGCATCGATGTGGTGGTCTTCGAGAAAGAGCAAGTGATCGGCCGGCATCAGACGGGGCACAATTCCGGGGTCGTGCACGCCGGGATCTACTACCGGCCGGGCTCGGCCAAGGCCACCATGTGCCGGCGCGGGGGGACGCTGCTGCGTGCCTACTGCCGGGACCGGGGCCTGCCCTGGGACGACCGTGGCAAGCTGGTCGTGGCCCGCGACGCCACCGAGGTGGCCAGGCTGGCCGAACTCGAGCGCCGGGCGCTCGCCAATGGTGTGCCGGGGGTCCGGTGGCTGGAACCGGCCGCCATCGCCGAACTGGAACCCGGGGTCACCGGCCGGGCCGCGCTGCTGTCACCGGCCACGGCCGTTGCCGACTTCGCCGCCATCGCCCGCAGCTTCGCCGCAGACGTGACGGCGGCCGGCGGGCAGGTGCTGACCGGCACCCGGGTGTCGGCCGTGCGCCGTCACGGCGACGCCCGGGTGGACGCGGTGACGGCCGGGCAGACATACCGGCTGGCGCGGCTGGTCATCTGCGCCGGCTTGCAGGCAGATCTGCTAGCCAGGGCGGCCGGGGATGAGGCAGCGCCGGAGATCGTGCCCTTCCGGGGTGAGTACCTGCGGCTGCGGCCGCACGCCCGGGGCCGGGTGCGGCACCTGATCTACCCGGTGCCTGATCCCGCGTACCCGTTTCTTGGCGTGCACGTGACCCCGCGGGTCGACGGGGAGGTGGACCTCGGCCCCAACGCGGTGATCGCGCTGGCCAGGGAGGGATACCGGCGCCGGGACGTGACCCGCGCGCAGCTGTCGGTGCTGGCGCGCTCGGCGGCGGTTCACCGGCTGGCCCGGCGCAACTGGCGGGCGGGCCTGCGCGAGCTGCGCGGCTCTGTCTCCCGGCGGGCCTTTCTGGCCGAGGTCCGCACCTATCTGCCCTGGCTGGAACCCGGCGACGTGATGGCCGGGCCGGCCGGCGTGCGCGCCCAGGCAGTGGATCCCGACGGGTCACTCGTCGATGACTTCCGCATCCACCGGATCGGCGCGGTGACGGCGGTCCGCAACGCGCCGTCGCCCGCGGCGACCGCTTCGCTGGCGATCGCCGAGCACATCGTCGCCGGGCTGGCACTCACCCCGGGCCCGGGGCGATAGCGGGCACCGCCCCGGTACTACAGCCTGGTGTGGACTGCGGCCTGCACGAGTTCTGGCACCTTCGGCTCGCCCAGCCGGCCGGCGATCCGCACCCCCAGCCAGGCCAGCAACAGGCCGTAGCAGGCGGCAGCGGGCACCAGTACCAGGTTCCTGCCCAGCGCCGGTGCGGAGCCGGTCAGCACGATGGCCACAATCACTGGGGCAACCGCCACCCCGACGGAGAACAGGGTGCCGAAGACCCCGCCCAGCCCGTAGGCTGCGTATCCCTGGGCGGCCTGGGGGAGCGGGTTCCCGGCCCGCCTGGCCATCGGGTAGGGCAGCTGCACCGAGAAGATGTTGCTCATGGCCAGTGCCGCGCCGAGCCCGGCCAGCGCCACCGCCGTGCTCAGGAATCCGTACTCCGGCCGCCCGTCCGCGATCGCGAGGCCGAACGCGATCGCGATCAGCAGCGGTACCGCGATCACCGTGAGCGCCAGATCCTGGCCGGAGAAGTAGCTGCGCAGCTCGCGGCGGCCGGTCAGCGCCGTGGCCTCGAAGATGAACGGCTGCCCGGTCAGCCCGACCGAGTTGGCGTGGAAGACCCCGACGAACGCGGACCCGAAGACCGCGCCGACCAGCAGCACGTTAGGGCTGCGCCCCTGGCCGGTGAAGGCGGCGACCGAAGCGGCGGCCATGATCACCGCGGTCATGCCCCAGTAGACGAGCGACGCGGGCTCGCGGCGCTGGTAGATCCAGAACCGGGCGGCCACCGCACCGCGCAGGCCGTGCCGGGCGAACGGCAGGGCCGAGCTGTGCACCCGGGACGACTGGGTGGAGATGTCGGCGGTGACCAGCGCCCGGCTGAGCGACCGGACCCACAGCCAGCCGAGCACGGCGATGATGGCGGCCAGCAGTGCCAGCCGCAGGACGGCGGTGCCAGGGTTGCCAGCAGATGCGTCCTGGATCGCGTGCGCGGCCAGCCCCGGCGGCAGCCAGCGGATCCAGGCGTCGAAGCCAGCGAAGCTCCGCGTGGTCAGCTTGCCCTGGGCGGCCGCCCGCGGCACCACCTGGGTGAAGATCTCATACAGCGCGACGATCGGGACGATCAGGAATGCCGCGAAATCCCGGCCACGCCGCGAGCGCAGCAGCCTGGCCATGCTGGTCGTCACGAACCGGGCCAGCGTCATGCAGAACAGCACCTGCAGCAGCACCGCGACCACCGCCACCAGCTCGCCCAGGGCGCCGCTGGCCAGCCCGACCGTCACCCCCAGCAGGCCGATCACATTGGCCAGCGGCCAGGCGCCGGTGGCTGAGGCGGCCAGCAGCCCGGTGGCGAGCGGCCGGGTCCGCAGCGGGTAAAGCGCCAGCGTGGCCGGGTCGAGCGTGCCGTCCAGGCCGAACGCGAAGATCGGCGCGATCAGCCAGCCGAACGCGAACAGCGTGAAGATGACCGTGGTCAGGTTCACCGCTATGGCCTGGCCACGGAAGGAGGCCAGGAGCGCGAAGGTGGCGATCGCCAGCAGGCAGGCCAGGGCGGTGCTGATGATGAAGGAGACCTTGGCCGGCCGGGACGAGCGCAGCGCGTTGCGCAGCAGGCGCAGCTTCAGCTGGACGAGGAGCCGAGCCATGTCAGTCCCTCCTCGCCAGTCGCCCTCGGGCCGACCAGGTCGATGAACGCCTGCTGCAAGGTCTTGCCGCCCCGCACCTGATCGGTGGTGCCGCTGGCGACGATCCGGCCTTGGTTGATGATGGAGACGTGGTCGCACACCTGCTCGACCAGTTCCATCACGTGGCTGGAGAACAGCACGGTCGAGCCGGAGCGGACGAACCGGGTCAGCAGCCGCCGGATCACATCGGCGGAGACCGGATCCACCCCTTCCAGTGGCTCGTCCAGGAACAGCACCGACGGGTTGTGGATCAATGCGCAGCCGAGCGTGGCCTTCTTGCGCATGCCGGTGGAGTAGTCGGCGACCAGCCGTTTGGCATCCGCGGTCAGGTCCAGCACATCCAGCAGCTGAGCGGCCCGGGCACGGGCCTCGGCGGCGGCCAGGCCGCGCAGCCGCCCCGCGTATTCCAGCACTTCCTCCCCGCTCAGCCGCTCGAACAGGCGGGCCTCGTCCGGCACCACCCCGATGATGGCCTTGGCGGCCACCGGATCGGCCCACACGTCCAGGCCGTTGATCACGATCCGGCCGGTGTCCGGCCGCAGCAGGCCGGTCATCATCGACAGGGAGGTGGTCTTGCCGGCCCCGTTCGGCCCGACCAGCCCGGCGAAGGAACCGGCCGTGATCTGCAGGTCGATCCCGGCGACCGCCTCCTTCTCGCCGAAGCTCTTGCGCAGCCCACTGACCTCAATGGCCAGGTCATTCATGTCTGCCTCCAGCCGCTGATTAGGAGCGCACGGTGTCGGGGAGCCTGCCGGTCCCGCCGAGTCTGTAGGCGATGATCAGCGGTCGCTGGCCCGGGCCGGCCACGCCCGCTCCCACGATGACGTAGGCACCGTCGATGGTGACAGGGGCGTTGGTCCCCGCGGACAGCGGTATCTTCCGCAGGATCGCGCCGGTGGCCGAGCTGACCGCGTAGAGATACCCCGCGTAGGTGGTGGTGAATACCACGTTGTTGGTCACCGCCGCGCCGCCGTAGGGCGACGACGGCAGCGGGTCGGCCCAGACCAGCCGGCCGGTGTTCTGGTCGACGGCGACCAGCTCGCCGTTGGCCTGGCTGAGCGCCTGGACGAGAGCAGCCAGCGAGGGCTCGTAGTAGCCACCGGTGCTGGTGATCACCATCGGCAGGTTGTTGACCGCGGCATAGGTGGTGGCGCCGTTGCTGGCCAGCTGGGACTCGATGCCGCCGAACCCGCCTGGCTTGAGGCAGAACGCGGCCGGCAGCGGGAGATGCGAGCCGGGCCGGGCGTGCTCGGTCAGCAGCCCGTCCTGGTCGTGCCCGTTGTGCACCCCCACCGGCCGCTGCCACAGCAGCTTGCCGGTCTGGGCGCTGAGCTCGACCAGCACGCCGGCCTTGCCGCCGTCGATCACCACCGGCTGCCCGTGCGCGGTGGTGAGGACCGGCGGGTCCTGCAGATCCCAGTCGAACAGGTCGTGCGGGGTTAGCTGGTAGTACCACAGCAGCTTGCCCTGGGGGCTCAGCTTCACCACGGAGTCGGTGTACAGGTTGGGGCCCGGCCGGCTGGTTCCCCACGGGTAGCCGGGCACACCGCCCAGCGGGCCGGGGTTGGCCACCCCGAGGTAGATGTTGCCCTGGCTGTCGAAGGACGGCGCGTACCACAGGCCGCCACCGGAATTGATGCCCGGCCTGCCCCATAGCTGCTGCACTTCGTCCCAGCTCCACTCGGGTGCGCCGGTCTGGGCGTTCAGCGCCCACAGCGTCGCCTGGCCATGGCCGAGGTACTCGCCCACCTCCGGGTTGACCGGCACCGTGGACACGTAGACCGTGCCGCGGTTATAGCCCGGTGTCATGTCGATGCCCTCATGGCTGTTGCTGGTCAGCGTCCGGATCCAGAGTTGCCGGCCGGTGGCCGCCGAGAGCGCGAACGCGGCGTGGTTCGTCGCCGCGTACACGGTGCCGTTGGCCACGTTGACGCCGTCCGGGCCACCGTTCGGCGATTGGTAGCTGTGCGTCCACAGCACCCTGCCGGTGGCAAGCTGGATCGCCATCACGTTGGAGTCGAGATCCTGGGTGTACACCACCCCGTTCACCACCACCGGCGTGGTCGCGTAGGCAAAGCCGGCCCCGCGCGCCCTGATCGGAACGGTCCAGGCGACCCCCAGGGTCTTGACGTTCGAGCTGGTGATCGCGCTGGCGACATCCCGGGTGTTCTGCTGGTTGGCGCCGGGGAGCGTCCAGCCGCCGGCCCCGGCCGCTGGGCCGCTCGCCGCCACTCCCACCTGGGCCATGCCGGTCACCGGTCCTGCCTGGCAGCGGATGCCGGGGGCACCGCTGCTGCTGCTGCTGGAGCAGCCGCCGACGGCCAGCCCCGCGGCCGCCAGCAGGGACAGGCCGGCCACCGCTGGCCGCCAGCGGGTGCCGGTCACACCACCGGACATGACCGCCTCCCTTCCTGCGGGCTGCCCTCCGGCGCCCGCCTGCGCCCCCGCCCGTCTGC
>Ga0318569_10000213_pt1 | contig 12727 bp, 10 predicted proteins | sample GRESIP088b5f22_FD_203692 | JGI IMG/M metagenome (GOLD analysis project Ga0318569, IMG submission 203692) | Tropical soil microbial communities from Luquillo Experimental Forest, Puerto Rico - GRE.SIPMG.088b5f22 | ecosystem: Environmental > Terrestrial > Soil > Tropical forest > Bulk soil...
GCCGGTGATCACCACGGCCCGCACCTCAGGGTCGTGTTGCGCCTGCTCCAACGCGTCCCCGACGCCGATGCTCACAGCGCTGTTCACAGCGTTGCGAGCCTCCGGCCGGTTGATCGTAATGACCATGACGTTCCCGGAACGGTCGACCAGCACCGCCGGCTGGGCGGCATCCGTCATAGGAGCTCGACAATGGTCGCGTTGGCCTGGCCCCCACCCTCGCACATCGTCTGCAGGCCGTAGCGAATTCCCTTGTCGCGCATGTGGTAAAGCAGCGTCGTCATCAACCGCGCGCCCGAACCGCCAAGCGGGTGGCCGAGCGCGATCGCACCGCCGTTGGGGTTCAGCTTCTTCTCGTCGGCGCCGATGTCCTTCAGCCAGGCGAGCGGGACCGGCGCGAATGCCTCGTTGACCTCATATGCCCCGATGTCGCCAATGCTCAGCCCGGATTTCTGCAGCACCTTCTGGGTCGCCGGGATGGGCGCGGTCAGCATGATCACCGGGTTGGCTCCGGCCAGTGTCGCGGTGTGCACCTTGGCGATCGGCTTGAGCCCCAGCGACTTCGCCTTTTCGGCCGACATGAACAGCAGCGCGGCCGAACCATCGGTGATCTGCGAGGAGTTGCCGGCGTGGATCACACCGTCTTCCTTGAACGCCGGCTTCAGCGAAGCCATCTTCTCCATCGGGGTACCGCGCCGGATGCCCTCGTCCTTGAGAACGACGTTGCCGTCCTGATCCTTGATGCCCACGATCTGGTCGTCAAAGGCGCCGGAATCCTGTGCGGCTGCGGCCTTTTCGTGCGATCCGAGGGAGAACTCGTCGAGCGCGGTGCGGTCGAGGCCCCACTGCTCGGCGATCATCTCGGCGCCCAGGCCCTGGTTGGGGATCTGGCCTTCGTAGCGGTCGATGAAGGCCTGCGGATACGGACGTCCGCCATTGGCCAGCGACGCGCCCATCGGGGTGCGCGACATGGACTCGACACCGCCGGCGACGACGACGTCGTAGTGTCCGGCCACCACGCCGGCCGCGGCGAAATGGATGGACTGCTGGCTCGACCCGCACTGGCGGTCGACAGTCACGCCCGGGACGGTCTCGGGCCAACCGGCCGCCAGCACCGCGGTACGGGCGATGTCGATGGCTTGTTCGCCGGCCTGAGTGACGCAGCCCCAGATGACGTCGTCGATGATCCCGGGGTCGATTCCGGCCTTGTCGACCAGCCCGTTGAGGACCTGCGCGGACAGGTCAGCCGAGTGCACCCCCGACAGCCCGCCGTTGCGCTTCCCGAGCGGTGAGCGCACTGCCTCGACGATGACGGCTTCAGCCATGGTTTTGTCTCCTTTGACGCTTGGGTCTTGCGTCGATTGTCAACCAAGAGGTTGGGAGGTCGGGGGGCGGGGTGGTCGAGACGCGGGCAGTAGCCACATTGGCCACATCAGTACCAGGAGGTGGGTACCACACGATCCGCGAATGCGCTATCGCGTGTTATATGGAGTGCCATGTCCGCCTTTACGGGGCAGCGTCGGCGGTGGCGAACCAATATGCGATGAACGGTTCCATGGCGCGGCTGACAAGCTCGATACGCGGCCCAGCCGGACCTTTGCAGTACGCCCAAAGAAGTGTCCCTGACCCGTCCGGGTTGGATGCCTTGACCTCGTACCGCATGCCGGTGGCCTCGAGTGCCGCCAGATCTGACTCCACGTCATCCGACCAGTAGCCAAGGTGGTGCACGCCCGAATCCGCAGGGACCCAGACGGTTCCAGGAACTGTCTGGATCAGCTCCACGCGTGGGTCTGTCCCCGAGTACACGATTCGCATGGGAATGGTGATCTCGCCCTCCGGCGTCAGGGCGACTTGGTCGACCTCGACCACGTCGGTCCACCTGTAGCCGGCGACTTTGCTGAACCAATCCAGCGTTCCATCGAAGTCGTCGACGACGATGCCGGTGTGGTAGAGGTCGTCGGGCTTCATTGTCTCTCCGCATCGTCGGTGGTTTTCTTGATTTCCTGTTCCAGCCATTGGACTTCGCTGAAGTTCTCCCGGCCGCTGGCGGCAAGAAGCTGTTCCAGCGCAACACGTTTCACCCGTGACGCTTCGCGCTCGCCGGGTGAGTGCGCGAGGACGATGTCGGTCAGATGAAGCGCCTGCAGCGCGTGTCCTTGGTCAGCGTGAATTCGGGCCCGCTCGGTGAGAGCGGCTGTGCCGCCGGCCAGATCGACGATGTCGGACCATACCGCCGACGGCGGCACGTCGTAGAGTTCCGTGGTCGACCCATACCGAAACCAGCCGACGTGCTCCTCCCAGATCGACCGCACGATCCACGGCACCTTCCCATGCACCTGGGGAAGCGCAAGATCGGTCGGCAGCGTGATCTCCCGCATCAGGGACCACACGTCGGTGCCCGCGTTCATCCCCTCGATAGTCCGATCGCGCAGGTATTTCGTGGCGTCGCGGACCGTGGTCATCGTGTGCCGTATCGCGCCGGCACCGCGGAAAACCTCGTGACCGTTTATCAGCGTTTCGGGGCCAAGCGCGATCACCCTGTCGACGGACCGGATGAATGCCATGGCGCTGCGAATCTTGTCCCCGCGCAACGTATATAAGTTTGGCACATGACCGAAGAACGGCCCCATCAAGTTGCCGATGAAAGCGGTCCGTTCCACGGGCATCCAGACCACGAGTGCGTCGGTGGTCTCCCCGCCGGGGGTTGAGTAGAGCTCGAACCGGCGGCCTCCGAGCTCGAACGCGTGGCTGTCGATGAACGCCGTGGTGAGCACGGGTTCCGGCGGCAGCTCCATCGACGTCGCGTCGACATCCACGAACGCCCCCCACAGTGTCATGATGCGCCGCGCGTAAAACGGGTGCAGGCGCCGCCAATACTCACGGACATCCGCGTGGTTCGCCTGAGCGATCGTCTCAACACGGGCCTGATGAAACACACTCCACCCACCCACATGGTCCGGATGCCCCTGAGTGAATGTGATGACCCGAATCGGGCCACTGCTCACGCGGCCAAAACGCGCCTGGATTTGCGCGGCTTCGAAATCGGTGCCGGTGTTGATCAGCAGATCGCCGTCGGGCGTCGTCACCAGGTAGCTGTTGGCGATGTTCCTGGACATGAAGATCCCATCGCCAACGTCGACGGCGTCCTGGTCGCCCCTTCCCTGATTCACGAGCGAGTCCAGCGATTGCGCCACGAGCGACCTCCCGAGGTCCCTTTCTAGCTAACCTAACATTTGTTCCATTAGGTCGTATAGTCTCTGTTCGCATGACGACCGCGCACGCCCCCCAGAACATTCCGGGGGTCGAGGGCCTGGTCACCCGCGCGTGCGAGCGCGCCGGACTCGACGACTTCGGTGGCGATTCCTGGCGCGAGGGCCTAGCGCTGCTGGTGCAGACCGTCGAGTCCGCGCCCGGAGTGAACGCGGGTGGGCGCGACTTTGTCTACGGCCAGTTCGTCGACGCGTTGTGGAACCGGCTACGCGTGGTCGACCACCTCAGGCAGCACCCCGAGGTCGCCGCGGAACGTGTCGAGCGTCCGCTGGTGGTACTGGGCCTCCCGCGTACGGGCACATCGTTGGCAAGCTACCTGCTCGACCAGGACCCAAACCGCCGGTCGCTGTTGACGTGGGAGGCGGAGAACTCCGTGCCGCCGCCATCACCGGAAACATTGCGCATCGACCCACGCTGCTTGAAGAAGAAGGCCGAGCTGGAAGCGCTGGCCGAAGGGCTGAAGGCAGCAAACATCCCGATGGTGCACTGGGATGACGCCGACGGCCCCACGGAGTGCATGTTCGTGCAGAACCAGGATTTCAGGGCGTATCTGTGGGAGGCGTTCATGCCGACCAGCGCCTACGCCGACTGGCTTATGGACGCCGACATGACGAGCACCTACGCCTACGAGCGGTCGGTGTTGCAGATGTTGCAGTCGCGGGCGCCGGGTGTGTGGTCGCTCAAGATGCCCTCTCATGCCGTGCACATCGATGCCCTCCTGTCCACGTTTCCCGATGTCCGCATCGTCTGGGCTCACCGCGACCCGTTCAAGGCCACCGCTTCCTTCCTGCGGTTGAACTACCTGTCTCGCGCAGTGCTCGGCGCCGACATCGACGTCACCGATGTGGTGTCGAATGTGCTGCGCCAGTTGCAAGCACACGTCGCCCGGCCACTGCAAGCGCGGCAGCGCATCGGCGACGACCGGTTCTTCGATTTGCACTACGCCGCTCTCATGCGCGATCCGATCGGTGTGATGCGCTCACTGTACGAGTGGGCCGGGGACGAACTGACGCCATCAACCGAAGACGCGATGCTTCAGTGGCTGAAACGAAACCCGCAGGACCGCTTTGGAGTTCAGCCCTATTCGCTCGACGGGTCGGGCGTCGCCATCGGCGACCTGGAACCTGTCTTTGACCAATACCTTTCGACGTTCGACATCGAACTGGAAGGAACCTCGTGAGGGGGGCGGGGGTGATCTAGGGCGGTGCAGAAGCCACATTGGCCACAGGAGTACCTCGAGGCAAACACCACACGATCCCCGAACGCGATAGCGCATGTGACAGCACCGACAGGTGCGGTGCGCTGACGATAATGGTCGAAGGTCTTCGAACGAGTGAGGCGGACGTGAAGCGGCTGAACGGCATGGATGCGATGCTGCTGTACAGCGAGGCGCCCAACCTGCACACGCACACCTTGAAGGTCGCGGTCGTCGATGATGCAGATTGCGACGGCGACTTCACCTTCGACGTGTTTCGCCGCACGCTGCTCCGCCGGCTGCATCTGCTGGATCCGTTGCGCTACAAGCTCATCGACATTCCATGGCGACTGCATCACCCGATGTGGCTGGAGAACTCCGACGTCGACCTCGACTACCATCTGCGGCGAGTTCAGGTGCCCGCCCCCGGCGGTCGCCGAGAGCTCGACGAGGTGATCGGGGAAGTCGCCAGCACCCCGCTGGATCGCAGCCGCCCGTTGTGGGAATTCCACTTTGCCGAAGGCATGGCCGATCACAGATCCGCAATCATCGGGAAGATCCACCACTCCTTGGCCGACGGGGTCGCCTCGGCCAATCTTCTGGCCAGGCTCATGGACCCGGACGGGCCGACGCAGGACGAACGCAACAACGACACGGCTTGTGTACCGCCGCGGACGGCGGAGTTGCTCCGGGCCGCGGGGCGTGACCACGCGCAGCAGCTCGCCGCGCTGCCGGGGGTGATCACCGACGCGCTCGCCGGGGTGCGGCGGCTACGGCGGCGAGCCCGCGAGCGTGGCGAGCAGCCAGACCTTGCCCGGCTGCTGCGCGCGCCGGCGACGTTCATGAACCACGTGGTTACGCCGAGGCGGACCTTCGCGACCGCGACGCTGTCATTGGCGGAGGTGAAACAGACCAGCAAGCACATGGGGATCACCATCAACGACGTGGTGATGGCGATGACCGCGGGTGCGCTGCGGGAATTGTTGTTGCGCTACGACGGCGGTGCGGACCAACCGATCGTCGCTTCCGTGCCGGCGAGCACCGACAGGTCTCCGGATCGGATCAGCGGCAACGAGCTCGGCGGCATGGCGGTGTCGCTGCCCACGCACATCGGCGACCCGTTGGAGCGGGTGCGACTGACCTCATTGGCCACGGCGATCGCCAAGGAAAACAACGAGCTGTTCGGCCCGGAGCTGTACGGCAAGTTGATCACTTACTTGCCGCCTATTGCGGCCCCTCCCGTCTTCGGGTGGTTGGCCCGCCGGGACGCGCGAAACAGGCTGTTCAACGTGCCGGTTTCCAATGTGGCGGGGCCACGCACGCGGGGTCATCTCGCGGGCGCTCCGGTCAGCGAGGTCTATTCGGTCGGTCCGCTGATCGCGGGGTGTGGCATCAACATCACCGTGTGGAGCTACGTCGACCAGCTCAACATCTCGGTTATCGCCGACGACCGCACCCTCGGCGACACCCATGAAGTGACCGACGCAATGGCTCACGCGTTTTGCGAAATCCGCAGGGCAGCTGGGCTTTCCGGCGAGCTTACCGCGGTTGACACCGCGATGCCCTAACCGAGGATGGGAAACCGCCGCCGGCGAGCCAGCCGGTCAAGGGCCGTCTGCATGACCGAACGGACGTGTGCGTCGACATCGACGATGCCAGGTTCGTTGCCGAATCGGTCGACGATGTCGATCGGTTCCAAGACGTCGGTGACGATCTTGGTCGGCAGCGGCACGTTCGGCGGCATGATCACGCTTAGTCCGAACGGGAAACCCACGGTGATCGGCAGAATGTCGGACCGCCACCGGGACAGGCCCAACCGCTTGGCCAGCCACGTGCCGCGCGTCACGAACAGCTGGCTTTCCTGCCCGCCGATGGACACCGCCGGCACGATCGGCACACCGGCGTCGATCGCGGACCTGACATACCCGGTGCGGCCGTTGAAGTCGACGACGTTCGCGGCCAGTGTCGGACGGTACGCGTCATAGATTCCACCGGGGAACACCAACACCACGCCCCCCGACCGGAGCGCGTTGACGGTGTTTTCCGGATTGGCGCGGATGACGCCGAGGCGGGTCAACAAACCCGCGGCCGGCCCGGCGAACATCCCGTCGTGGCCGAGTGTGTACAGCGGACGGTTGTAGCCGAACCTGCCGTAAAACGCTGCGGCGAAGATCAGCACATCGGGCGTCAGCATGCCGCCCGAGTGGTTAGCGACGATCAGCGCACCGCCGTCGGGCGGCAGCGATTCCAACCCGCGCACGTCGAACCGAAACCAGCGCCGCGCAATCGGTTCCGCCGCACCGACCAGCCTCTCGGTGAAGCCGGGGTCCCACCGGGCGATCTCACGGGTGCTCACGTGATGGCGGTAAAGCCGAGGTGCAGCTCGGTGAGGCCGCGCATCTGCCAGGTCGGCTCGTAGGTGTAGCGGCGGGCTTCAGGTGGCCCGTGCTCCGCCTCGAGAATGGTGATGTCCGACATCCGGTCAAGGATGCGGTTGAGCGAAATACGTCCCTCCGCCCGGGCCAGCGGTGCGCCGGGGCAGGAATGGTTGCCCCGTCCGAACGCCACATGCTCGCGAACGTTCGGGCGATCGATGCGAAACTCATTGGGCTCATCGAACTTTCGAGCGTCCCGATTGCTCGCACCGGGCAGCAGCATCACGGTAGTGCCGGCCGGAACCTCGGTGTCACCGATTGACGTCGATGTGCGTGCCATGCGGAAGTGACACTTGACCGGACTTTCGGTGCGAAGCGTCTCCTCGACGAAAGTCGGTATTCTGCTCCGGTCGTCGCGAAGCAACGCCTGAATGTCCGGATTTTCGGCGATCACGCGCATGCCGAAGCTGAGCAACTTCGTGGTGGTTTCCTGTCCGGCCGCAAACAGGAACGCGGCGAGCCGGACGACGTCGATGACTTCGGGAGTCGAGCCGTCGGGATACTTCGCCTGGGCCAGTTCGGTCAGCACGTCGGATCGTGGCTCACGACGGCGCTCGGTGATGTAGGTGGTGAACTTTTCGTTGAGGTACTCCAACGGATTGTGGGCGCGCGTCAGCGCATCGTCCTCGATGCCGCCCACCACTTTGCCGGAAAAGTGCGCGCGGAACTCCTCATGGTCTTCCTGCGGAAGTCCCAGGAGGTCGGCGATCACCAACCCGGAAAATGGTCGTGCGAACTCATCGAGAAACTCACACGTTCCGCGGGACAGGAACTCGTCGAGCTGCTCATCGGCAAGCCGCCACATGAAGTCTTCATTTTCCTTGAGTCGCTTGGGCGTCAGCAGTCGATTGAGCAGTCCCCGTGTCCGCGTGTGCTCCGGGGGATCCTGGGTGACGATGTGCTCGCTCATCGGGATCTGCGAACGATGCTGCTCGATCAGCGCACCGATGTCGTCGCCCTCCGGCTCGAACGGCAGCCCCGAAAACGGGCCCGCGACCGAGACGCACGAGGAAAACGCCGGGTCCTTGTACACCGCGAGAGCTTCCTGGTGTCCCGTTATGGCCACGACGCCCTGCTCGGGCTGTGACACCACCGGGCAACGCTGGCGCAGGTGGTCGAAATAGGGGTACGGATCGGGGATCAGCGACGCGTCGGTGAAGAAATCGACCGATTCGAAATCGCTCATTACGTCATTCCCTCTCCCCGTCCTAACCCCCCAATCTAGGTTGGAACAAATGTTAGGTCAAGTCGGAAACCGACCAGCCACCCGCTCCCGCAGCCGGGGCAATCCCGGTCCGTCGAGCAGGTGCAGCAGCGCGGTTCGGCCGCTGATCGCCATCATCAAGGCGGCCACCGGTCCACGAATTTCGGCACCGGTCCCCCACTCCCCACGAATGTCGGTAGCGCGCAAGCTGATCCCGCGTCGTCGGCCCAGGGGAACAAAGCCAAACGGCCAGGGACCGGTCAGGAAGTCCATCGCCAGCGCCGCCAACAGTGGGTCGGGCCGGAAGGGCAGGGCGAGCGGGATCCTGATGTCGCCCCCGTGCACCAGGACGTCCGCGAGCGGGTCCAGTGGCCCGGCCAACGGCGGGCTGATGGGGCGGTCCGCACACCCACGCAGGCTGGCGACGATTTCCGGGGCCGGCAGCCGTGCACGATGCCGCGCCAGCTCGTCAATGGCGCGAGCCATGCTCCCACGACGTAGGGCGACTCGTAGAAACGTCGGAGTACCGTCCATGACCGTGCTGACGATGTGGGCACCCACGGTCTTCACATCCCAGCCGGCGCACAAGCTCGGCGTCGCCAGCTGCGCAGCGTCCAAGCCGCCTAGCAGGTCAGCAAGCCGTCGCCGCTCGTCCGCGACGGCGGCGAACACAAAGTCGCGGTCGACCGGAAGACCTCCTCCGCGTTCGCTATCCGGCCGGATATCCCACCGATTTGATTTCGGTGTACTGGTCGAAGCCGGCCACACCGTTCTGGCGGCCTACGCCGCTGGCCTTGTATCCGCCGAAAGGTGTGTCGGCGCCGTACGGGGCGCCGCCGTTGACTCCCATGAAGCCGGCGCGTATGCGGCGGGCCACCGCCAGCGAACGCTCCAGCGAGCCCGACATCACGTTGCCCGCCAATCCATAAGCACTGTCGTTGGCGATCCGGATCGCGTCCTCCTCGTCGTCGAAGGGGATCACCGACAGCACCGGGCCGAAGATCTCCTCCTGGGCGATTGTCATGGAGTTGTCGACATCCGTGAAAAGCGTTGGCCTGACGAAGTATCCCTTGTCGAAGCCGGTGGGCGCATCGGGGCCGCCGACCAGCGCCGTGGCGCCCTCTTCGACGCCCTTTCTGATGTAGCCCATCACGCGTTCGCGCTGCTTCTCCGAGATCACCGGGCCGCAGAGGGTTCCGGCGTCCTGCGGGTCGCCGCACGTGACGTTCTCATAGATGCTCTTGAGGATCGCCACCCCCTCGTCGTAGCGCGACCGCGGCAGCAGCATCCGCGTCGGGTTCGCGCACCCCTGCCCGGCGTGCATGCACGGCGCGATGCCGATCGCGCAGGCCAACCCGAAATCGGCATCCTCGAGAACGATGGTGGCCGACTTGCCACCGAGCTCTAGGAACAGGCGCTTCATGGTCGCCGCGCCCTTTTCCATGATCCGCTTGCCGACCACCGTCGAGCCGGTGAACGAGATCAGGTCGACCTTCGGCGACAACGTAAGCTCTTCGCCCACAAAGTGATCCGATGCGGTGACGACATTGACGACGCCGGCGGGAATATCGGTCTTTTCGGCGATCAGCCGACCGAGGCGCGTCGCGTTGAACGGCGTGTTGGGCGCCGGCTTGAGCACGACCGTGTTGCCGGTGCCCAGCGCCTGGCCGATCTTGTTGATGGTGACCTCGAACGGAAAGTTCCACGGCACGATCGCGCCGACCACACCCACCGGCTCCCGCCAGACCTTAATGGTGGTCAGCGCGCCGGTGAGGCTGATCACTCTGTCGCCGAGGTCGGTTTCCCAGGGGTATTCGTCGATCAGCCTCGCGGGGTAGCGCAGCCCGTCGGCTAACGGGGCATCCAGCTGGGGGCCGAACGTGATGGCCCGGGGCGAGCCGACTTCGAGGATGAGTTCCTCGCGCAGCTCTTCCTTCTCCTCCTCGATCGCATCGTGCAGTTGCAACAGGCAGCGCTTGCGCAACTCGCGGTTGGTCGACCAGTCGGACTCGTCGAAGGCGCGCCGGGCGGCGTCGATGGCCCGGTGCATGTCCTCCTTCGAGGCGTCGGCGACTTCCCCGAGGCTCTCCTCGGTGGCCGGGTTGATGTTGGTGAAGGTGCCGGCCTGGCCGTCGACGAGCTTGCCGTCGATCATCATCTTGGCCTCGAAGCGAACCTTTACAGCCTCAGTCATATCTGTCACTCTCTTCTGAGTCGTTGAGGGGCTACGGAGAGCCTTACTGGAAACTAGCCGATTGGCAAGTTGCGGCCTCTCCCGGGGGTTGGCTATTGGGGATCGAACAGCACCGGAACCGAGGTCGGGGACCGGAAAACCTGCCCGCGAACGTGCGGGTCCTCCGCGTCCGGGTCCAACCGAAGATTCGGCAGCCGGTCCAGCAGAAGATTAATGGCGGTACGCATTTCCAGGCGCGCCAGGTGCATGCCCAGACAGACGTGCACGCCATGCCCCCAGCCCAGATGCGCCCGGGCCTGCCTGTGAATGTTGAACGTGTCCGGATCGGGATAGCGGTCTTCCTGCCGGTTCGCCGAACCCAGCATCGGCATCACCGTCGCCCCGGCCGGGATCGCCACGCCCCCGAGTTCGGTGTCGCGGGTCGCCACCCGGGTGATGGTCAACAGCGGTGGTTCCCACCGCACGCCCTCTTCGATGGCCTGCGGAAGTAGCAACCGGTCGGCGCGGATCGCGTCCAATTGCGCCGCATTCGACAACAGCCCCAAGAGCAGGCTGCCCAGCGACCGGTAGGTCGTTTCCACGCCGGCGGGGAGCAGCAGCCGAAGAAACGAGAAGATCTCCTCGTCCGCGAGCTTCTCCCCATCGATCTCGGCCGCACCGAGCGCGCTGATCAGATCGTCCTTCGGCTCGGCGCGGCGAGCCTCGAGGATCGGTGCGAAGTACTCGCACAGCGCGGCCGACGCCGCAAGCCCTCGTTCCGGGTTCATCAGCCAACTCAGCAGCGAGATCGACCATCGTTGGAACTGTGGGTAGTCCTTCTCCGGCAAGCCCAACAGGCCCGCAATGATCTGGCTCGGATAGTCGAAGGTGAACTCCTTCACCAGATCTGCCTTGCCGTTGGGGGCGAACTTGTCGATCAGGCCATTTGCCACGCGGCCGACCAGCTCGTCCTGCCACCGCGCCAACGACTTCTGCGAGAACGCCTTCGAGATCAACGAACGCAGCCGGCCGTGGATGGGCTCGTCCATGCCGAGCATCACGCCTTCGCCCAGCACGGGGCCGAACGCGGCGATCACGGCCGCCGACGAAAACGTCTCGTTGTCACGCAGCATCTGCTGGACGTCCTCGTGGCGGTACACGATGAACATCGGCAGCGATTCCTCGTGCGGGAGCGCTCCCGACGTCTCGAGTCGCTGCACCGGTTCCTCGCGACGCAACCGCGCCAGCTCGGTGTACGGGTCACGCACGTCGCCGGATATCGCGTCGTCGAAGGAGCCGAAGTCCTCGAGGTCGTCAAAAAGCTGTTCCATTTCCTAACCCTCATTTCCCTTGCGGCGCTTTGCCGCCAGCGACGCCAAGCGATGTAACACCGGCTGCGGAAGAACCCGAGCGACAAGCACCATCGCCTTCTGGCCCGTTGTCAGCGGCCACGCGCCGCCCCGCATCGACCCCTGTCTGGGTATGCCGAGCACGATCCGCGACATGTGGTGCATGCCCGATGCTGGAAGCACCCTGTTGGCAACCAGCAGCATGACGGCATCCGGCCCAACACCGAAGCGGCGGAACGGCACCCGGTCATGCAGTGCCTTCAGCAGGCCGTCGGTGAAGCGCTCGGGTGGGCGGGCCAATTTCATCGCGAAGCGCCCGCGGGTGTTCATGGTGTTGTGCAGCCGGGCGTACGGGCCCCCGAAATTGCGATCATCGGTGATGCCCGCGTCCGTGATGATGTCTGTGTCGTACGTGCCGGCGACCACAACGGTGACACCGAGGCCGAAGGGCGCGATCTCGCACGCCATGGACTCGCCCCATCGCTCCAACGCCCCCTTGGCCGCCGAGTACGGCGCGGTGAGCGGCTGACCCCGCACCCCGGCCGCGCTGGATACCAGCACGATGCGCCCCTCGCCCGCCGCCCGCATCGAGGGCAGCAGGGCCTGCGTCAGCGCCACGGGACCCAGGACCGAAGTGGCGAACATCTTCTGCCACAGCGCCGTATCGGTCTCCTCCACCATTCCGGCGCCGTAGATCCCCGCGTTGTGCACCAGCGCGTATGGTGCGCCCACGGCTTCTTCGATCGCCTTGGCCGCCGCGGAGATCGACGCGGCATCCAGGAGGTCGAGCTGGACACCGATCAGCCGGTCGTCATCCTCTCGGGCTCCCGTCGCGTCGCGCAGGAGCGCCATCCCCTTCTCGGGTGTGCGCATGGCCGCGACGACGCGCCAGCCGTCACGATACAGGCGAACGGTCGAGGCGAACCCCAGGCCGCGGGACGCGCCGGTGATGACAACTGTGCGAGGCTCAGCCATTCGTGCTCGCACAGGCGCCAACTCCCGGCGGCGGCGGATCGACGTGCGGCCGCCCGTTCGGCTGCCCGCTCATCCAGGTCGACCAGATGCCGACCGAGTACGGGCCTTGGGCGCCTGCCTGCTCGTAAT
>Ga0318569_10000220_pt1 | contig 12594 bp, 10 predicted proteins | sample GRESIP088b5f22_FD_203692 | JGI IMG/M metagenome (GOLD analysis project Ga0318569, IMG submission 203692) | Tropical soil microbial communities from Luquillo Experimental Forest, Puerto Rico - GRE.SIPMG.088b5f22 | ecosystem: Environmental > Terrestrial > Soil > Tropical forest > Bulk soil...
CAACATGGGGGACTGGCTGATGCACCCGGCCCGCTCCGCGATGATGCAAGCCTGGGCGCGCGGTGAACTGAACCTGCCCGGCGTCAAACCACCCACCCCCCAACAGATGGCCGCCGCGCGGGCCACCACACCGGGCGCGCCGACCCCGGCCGCGCCGAGCGCCCCGGCACCTGCCGCGCCGCTGCCCGACCACGTCGCCAAAGCGATCGGCCTGCCCACCGCCGACGGCTACACCGGCGGCCAGGGCGCCCCGTTCGCCCGTAACATCGTGTCCCCCGCCACATTCGGATACGGCGGCCCCTCCTACACCTACGGCCGCGACAGCGCCCACGCCCCACCATCGGCGGCGTCGGTCACCCCCGCGATGGTGCGAAGCGAAGGCCCCGCCGGCGCGCCCCAGCTCGCGACGGCCGCGGTGCGCCGCACCGACGTCGGCGGCAACATCGGCACCCAGGTCAACATCAACAACAACGGCGTCACCCCCGGCCACGTGTTCAACGCCCAGGCCCAGCAGGCCGTCAACGCCGGCACCCGCGCCCCCGCCATGTCCGGCGGCTCGGTCGGCGGAATGACGTTAGGCGGATGACATGAGAATCTCCCCCAGCATCGGGGTCACCCCCAGCATCGTCACCGGACCCGAGATCACCTTCCCCGGCACCCACACCGCCGCCTACTTCCCCGCCCTGATCAACCCCGTCGACTTCCTGCAACTGCCGCCCGCAGTGCGCGGCATGATGACCCACGTCGTCTATCTGACACCCGCGCAGGATTACATCTTCAACCTCGCCGGGCCGTCGAAGGGCCGCGAAGGAGTGCGGCTGGCCACCCAGGTGGAGGGCGATCAGCAGTGGCCGTTCAAACAGGTGCTGGTCAACTCCCCCTACATGTTCGGCGCGTCGATCGAGCGCCAAAACATCCCCGAGCGGATGTTCGACGTCGGCATCATCATCGGATCGCAGGCCCCACCCATGACCGAATATCAGTACCGCCTCGCCGAGGACCATTGGTGGGCCGGCCAGGACGAAGCCAACGACGGCTGGCTGGGTGTGTACACCCGATATTCCGGGTGGCGGTGGATACCGGTGCGGCCCAACGAAACCGTCAAATCGCCGCAGAAACTGGACCCCACCGCCTACGGCAACAACGCGTCGCAGTGGAACATCAACTGGATCGCCGCCCGGCCCTACTTCACCAAACCCGCCCTATACAAGCTGTTCTCGGCCAACACCGCCGGACCGGCGATGCCGCCGCCGGCCGGCGGGGGAATCCTGTCAGGAATCTTGGACCCGCTGGTCAGCCTGATCGACGACATCACCGGCCTGAATATGTACTATTGGGGAACTCTGCCGCTGGCTAATCGCGGCGATCTGCCGTCCTACGCAACGTTTTTCGTCTCGTCCCCGGGGCAGGCGATCGTTCAGGACAACGACTCCACCCGGCTGGTGGCGTTGCCTTACACCCAGCCGTCGGTCGGAACGTACATGTGTGACACCGAGCCGTCGCATCGGACGTTGACCGCGGCTAATGACCCGCGGGACAACTTGATTTTCGATATCATCCGCCAGTCCATCATCTTGGACTTCTTCCTGTCCGGTATCGCCAACGAGGGCTTGCCGCTGCAGTTGACGTTTAACGGCAAGTTTATTTTCGCGATCCCGCCGCAGACGGTGGTGAATCTGACCGTCGCGCATTCCGACCCGAACGGGCAGATCTTGGCCGTGGTCCCGCAGCGTTATAAGCGGAGCCGCTGATGAGTCAGGCATTGCAGCAGTCCGCGCCCGGTTTGAAGTTCACGCAGTGGGTCGACGGGGCGCTGCCCACCCCCGGCGCCGCGAACGTGCCGGACATGGCGCTCGAGCCGTGCCAGACCGCGGCGTATCTCAACGGGGTGCGGCTGACCACCATCATGAGCTCGAAGCAGAAGCCGCTGATCCGGTTGGCCGACTCGAACCTTGACATTATGCAGACCCTCGAGGGTGAGATCGACGCCAGCGTCGAGGAACTGATGGACGACACCGGCAAGTGCACGGTGAAGATCCTGTACGACAACTGGCTCACCGACTACATGACCAACCAGACCCAGTTGATCCAAGACCTGCACCTTCTGATCGACCCGATCCCCACGCAGCAGGACTACCGGAAACGGTGGGGCGGCAAGATCACCGAAATCCACGTCAAGAAGGACGACAAGGGCATCCACGAGATCGAACTGACCGCCCTGTCCTTCTTTGAGCACGCGAAACGGCTTCTCGTGGCCGCGAATCCGATCTTCCCGCCGGAGGTCCAGCTGCCCCGCATGTGGGTGCTGCCCGGCCCGTGTCGCTCCATCTGCGCGTTGACCGCGTTCATCAACCTGGGCCGGCTGTTCATGCCGGGCTGGTCCACGATCACCAACATCTTCAACCCGGCCGGCTGGATCAACCCGCTTGGCCCGGACGCGGTTCTGAACTTCCTGCCGACCGCGTGGCCGATCCAGGTCGCGTTCGTCGACCCGGTGCTGGACCAGTCGCGGTGGACGGCGATCGGCGCCACCTGGACTGATTGGTACAAAACGTTCAAGGACATCCTGACCGACTCCGGTTGCGTGATGCGCTGCTACACGTACCTCACGAGCGACCCGGTCTCGCCGAACGGGGAGCTGGCCAGCATCCTCAACGTGATACCCGACCTTTTGGGGATGCTGTTCGGGGTCGACGTGTCCCAGCTCGACCAGACCATCGATCAGCTGGTCGCCCCGATCCGCAACTGCTGCGTGTTCTCCTTCGAGCAGAAGGATGGGCGCACCGGGCCGACGGGGACTGCGCTGGACGGTTTGTTGTCGACGGTGGCGGTCACGCTCGATGACTTGATTACCCCGGTGACGGTGGATTTGACGACCGGTAACACGTTCGACCCGGGGCAGGTCTTGAATGGGGAGCCGGTGGAGGACGCGGCCGGTGTCGGGTCGACGTATCTGATCGAGCAGCTGACCCTGGTGGCGCCGGCGGTGCCGAAGGTGATTTGGTGGGACGGGACGTACAACGGGATCATCACGACCGATCTGACGTGGCATAAGGGGTCGGTCAAGACGATCATGACGGGGTCGAAATCCCCTGTCATTGTGAACGAGGCGCAGACGTTTGCTATTCGTTACGGTTTGTCGCAGTTGTCCGACGTCATAAATACGTGGATCGGTTTGGCGGATCAGTCCGGTGAAACGCAGGTTCCGTTCACGCCGGGCCTCGATAATCTTTATCAGGGCCAGTTGGACAATACACTTTTTGCGTGGCAAAGATTCACCGACCCTATTCGCGCATTGTATTCCGGGGATGTGGCGTGGCAGGAGCATTTCGAGCAGGGCACCGGCACCGCCTACACGCTGGCTAGTGTTCTTACGCTGCGTGACGGGGACTGGAAGACAAGGGCTTTCGCCGCGTTCAAGGCCGACACCATCAACGGGCATCCGTGGATGGCCGACATCGACTATTACCTCGGGGACCGGGTCGGGATTGAGGAAAACGGAATTATTTACGTCGACAATGTGCACGGCATAAAACGGGAATGGTCCTGGGATAAGGCGCTGACAGTGAATATAAAAATCGGGGAGGACAAACAAAAAGGTGACCCGTTCAACGCTGCGTTCAAAACGATAGCGGCGGTCTACGGTTTGATATCAGAATTCGCTGGAGAAGGGACCCTGTTCGAGGCGTAATTATGGACGAGAAAATTGTTGAAGGTCAGTCCCGCTCGTCGGGTCCGTACAACAACCGGACCAACTCCCGGTACGGGTTCACCGGCACCAATCCGTACGACCCGCGCAACGGTGGTGCGCCGCGGTTGCAGTTCGGGGAGCGCGGCGAGCTGACCCCGAAAACCATCGAGCAGGCCGGGTTGACCGGGGAGGAACGCAGACGGGCGCTCGAGATGTTGAAGGTGCAGGCCGCCTACCTCGAGATCTACGACGCGCTGGACTACCCCAACGACCCCGACGGGCACGTCGTGGACCTGAGCGGGATGCACATGACGCAGCCCAAGGTGGCGATCGCGTGGACGCTGGCGCTTTTGGGGTTCCGGTCGTCGGGGCGTAAATACATCAAGAAACGGGCTTACACCGCGCCGGGTGTGCGTGAGGGCGCCTACACGTGGGTGGACTCCCGAGCCCCCGACGACGCCGCGGAAGAGCTGACGCCCGAGCATCGCTCGAGCGATCATCACCTGCCGCCCGACACGCGCCGGCTCGCCGCGATCCGTGACGGCGACCCGGGCCAACAGCTGGCGCCGCCGTGGTCGGTGACGCCGGTCATCACTGAGGAGTGGGTGGACCGGGAGACGGGTGAGCGGCGATGAGCGCCCCGTCGTTTGACCCGCTGGCCGTTCCGACGCCGGCGCCGCCGTCCATCGGGGAGATCGTGCCGCTGGGTTCGGTGGTGGTGAAGGTCGACGTGTCGGCTTTGACGACGATGCCCGACACCCCCAATGGGTACACCGCCGCGTTGAAGGTGATGGCCGACCAGGGTGATCTGAACAGCGACGCGCTGGCCGGGCCGCAGGGACCTGCGGGGGACATCAGCTTCGCGGTCCGCGAATCCATCAACCCCGAAATCTTCAGCCCCGCCCAGTTGCCGATCCTGTCGAACAGCCCCACCGACATCGGCCGCTACTACCTGCTCGAGGATCTCGACGACTTCGGCAACATCGTCGGCCAGTCCGCCTACATCTGGTACGGCACGAGCTATCGGCGCCTGATGATGGGCGCGTACGGGCCGCCGGGGCCGGTGCCCGACATCACCCCCGAGGTCGAGCTGATCCCGCAGTACGACGACAAGGGCAACGTCAACGCCAGCTACATCCAAACCTCAGGTCCGCGGCTGGAGCCGACGTGGGAGTTCTTCCTGGCCGCGCCGGCCGGCCCGGTCGGTCCGATCACCCCGCTCTACATTTTCCCCGACGTGGACGAGGTCACCAAGACGCCGGTGACGGGCGACCTGATGGGGTTCACCGGCAAGTACACCGAGAGCGGGTTCTCGATCTGGCAGCCCGAGGGTATCGGCGCGCTGCTGCCGCAAACCTACTCGATGCCCGAAGCGGCGTTCTCCGGCTATTTCGGGGTGGCGCAGCAGGCGCCGGTCGGCTCGTTCACGTTACCGCCGCAGCCGTTCCCGTGGACGCCGATCGTGTGGGGGCACATCGGGGAGACGGGCCTGAACCTGTCGGCGGACCCGCTGCGGATCGGCTGCGAGGTGCTGCTCGGCGACCCGGCGAACGGGAAGATGATCAGCCGCGGGATCGGCACCATGTTGGGGCACGTCAACATTTTCCCGCACTATTCGACCAGCTACAACAACGTCGGGTCGACCGCCAACAGCCAGGGTCAGGCGATCACCCCGAAGAACCAGTACGCGATGATCCCGGCGAATCACACCAACCCGGCGGACTCCACGCTGTATGTGAATTTGTGGAACGACGGCCAGTTGGGGTTGTACTTCTTCCAGCCGGGCGGGGCGCAGCTGTTCATCATGGTGCTGCCGCTGGGCCCGATCCCCCGCAAGCCGCAGCGCGCCGAGTACCCGCTGCTGCGAAGCGAGGGTTTCTTCTACGCGTTCGCCGAGAAGGGTGTGTCGATGGGCAACGCGGCCGGGCAGCTGCTCGGCATGGGCACGCTGTCGGCGCACACGTCGTGGGCCGCGCGGTTCGCCGGCGCCGGCACCCTGTCGGCTACGTGGCATCCCGGCGCGCCGCTGCGCGGCACCGGCACCCTGTCGGCGAACGTGACGCATATCCCGTAGGAGGACGTGATGACAACCGCGCTGCCCGTGTCACCGGGCGACCAGAACTTCCTGGCGTCCTACCTGGTCGGCACCTATCTGTTCGGGTCGGTGATCCCGCCGGATCAGGCGCTGGGCTCCCCGTTCTCGGGGACCTACGAAATCTACGGCGACATCGGCTCTTTGGTGTTCCCCGCGGTGATCGGCCCGACCGGCCCGCCCGGCCCGGCGGCGTTCGCGCTGCACCTGATGACCGACACCAGTGTGGACGACCCGGCGGACCTGCCGCAGACCTTGACCAACACGGTCGCCGACATCGGCAAGTTTTGGCTTTTGGATGATGTGGACTCCAAAGGAGCGATCATCGGCGCGTCGGCCTATGTGTGGTACGGCACGTCGTGGCGCCGTGTGATGCTGGGCACCCCCGGCCCGCCGGGGCCGTGCCCGATCATCACCCCGTTCGTGAATCTGGTCCCCCCCGACCAGAACTCGACGATCGTCACCGGCGGCACCCCGCTGGAGCCGAGCTGGACGCTGAACCTGGCGGTGCCGCCCGGCCCGGCCGGCCCGCCGCCCGCGCTGGCGCTGTGCCCGGATGTGGACTTCGCGACCAACCCGCCCGAACCGGGCGATGTGCTGGCCTACGCTGGGCGCACCGTCACCATGCACCTGGCGCCGCCGACCAACCTGCAGGTCACCGGCTCGTCAAGCGGCGGCACTCTGATCGGGCCGCAGTACTACATGGTGACCGCGTTCTCCGCGAACGGTGAAACCACCGCATCCAATGAGGCCAGCATCACCGTCGGGCCGGGTTCGCAGGTGTACCTGGCGTGGGACGCGGTCCCCGCCGCGGTCCAGTACAACATCTACCGCGGCGGCGTGTCGGGGCAGGAGGACGTCGCGCTGCACACCGTGATGGCGCCGCAGACCACCTACGTCGACACCGGCACCCCGGGCACCGGGCAGACCCCGCCGGTCGTCAACGGCGCCACCATCGCCTACCCGATCTGGGCGCCGATGAGCATCAGCCAGCTGATCCCGTCACCGTATTCGATGCCCGAGGCGGCGTTCACCAGCTTCTCGGGCATTTCGCAGCGCGCCGCGATCGGGTCCTTCGCGATCCCGCCGCAGCCGTTTCCCTGGACGCCGATCGTGTGGGGGCATATCGGGGCGTTCGGGCTGGAGTTGTCGTTCAATCCGCTGCAGATCGGTTGTGAGGTCCGCCTCGGCGATCCGACCGCCGGCACATCGATCGCTCGAGGTTTCGGTAACACTTTGGGTGAGGTGAACATAATGCCTCACTGGTCGTCGCCGTCCGATCCGGGCAGCGCGATCACCCCCACCAACGGGATCGCCGTCGTCCCGGCGAACCACAGCTCCCCGGCCGAGGGCACCATCTACGTGAATCTTTACAACGACGGGGAGATCGGTTTGTACATTTTCTCCCCGACCGATGCGCAGTGCTTCGTCATGGTGGTCCCGGTCAGCGAGCCTACGACGTTCGTGACCCCGGGGCTGGCCGGACCGGCTGTCACCCGCCGCAGAAGGGCGATAGGCCGGTGACCTCCTTCGGTGCGGTTGATCTGTTCTCCGGGTCGAACTCGGCGTCGGGCACCAACAAGTTCTCGGTCGACAAGAACCCGATGAACCAGCTCGACGAGGGTGTCGAGGACGTCATCGGGCAGCAGGCCCAGCGCACCGGTGGGGTGGTCACCGGCGGGTTCAACTCGGTCATCGACACGGTGCTGGGCACGGGTGCGGCGCCGGACCCTAACGGCGGCAGCCTCAATCAGCTGGCTAGCTACAACCAAGACAACCTGGCGTTCAACGGGATGCAGTCACCCGCGGCGGGGTCGGGGCCGCAGAGTCCGGGGACCGGCGGGTTCGACCTGTTCGGGTCGATCATCAACTTCGTCTTGAACCTGCTGAATCCGACGAACCTGCTCACGCCGATGGACCCGACCACCCAGCAGGCTTACCCGAACAACATTCCGCCGTTGGACGCCTCGAAAGTCACGTCGGGCACGTTCCCGCAATCGATGCTGAGCATCGTCGCGATCCCCGCCGAGATCATCACCGGGGTGCTGTCGGCGTTTCTGACCCCGCTGGTCCCGGTGAGCTCGGTGGCCAACACCAACCCGAACCTTTTGTCGAACCCGAACTTCACCAGCTCGGTGTCCGTGGACGGCCAAGGCATCTGGACGTGGGACGGCACCGTCACCCGCACCGCCGACGGGTCCGGGTCGGTGAAGGTCACCGCGGACGGCACCCCCAAGAGCCTGCTGACCGATCCGGTGATCCCGGTCGCGGCCGGCCAGAGTCTGGCCTGTTCGATCTACCTGGAATGGACCGGGCTGGCTGGGGTCGGCGCGACGATGAACTTGTCGCTGGTGTCCTACCTGGGCACCGCGATCGCCGCGACCACGGTGCTGAACTCGGTGCTCAACCCGACCACCGATGCCGGGTGGACGATGCTGCAGGGCAGCTACACGGTGCCGTCGTCGGGGGTGGACGGGATCAGGTTGCAGCTCAACGTGTTGCCCGCGGCGACCGCCGGGACGGTCAACTGGGACGACGGGTCGGTCACCAAAACCCAGCTGATGGCCGAAAGCTGGACCGCCGGTTTGCCCGGTGACCTGAACAACCTGAACACCAACGTCGACTCGCGCGCGCTGTCCTCCGATGTGCAGAACATGGCCAACACGATGGCCGACGGCACCTACTACGACATCGGCACCGCGCTGACCCCGATGAGCAACCGAATGCAGGGGCTCGGCGCGACCGGTCTGATCGGCGCCAACTACGTTCCCGGCTTGGACGCCACCAAGATCACGTCCGGCATCCTCGCGATCAGCTCGGTGCCGACCGGCCTGTTGGGCATCAGCAACATCGCCGACATCCAGACCCTGACCAACTACATCACCAACACCCTGGTCGGCGTGTCGGGCATGTACACCGGCAGCACCCTGAACCAAGCCAATTCGTCGATGTTCAGCCTGTACAACAACATGCTGAACAACACGCAGGCGATCCAGGCGATGCAGGTGCAGGCCAGAAGCGCGCTGGTGTCGGGTGTGTCCGTGTCCGTCGACTTCGCGAACTACCCCGACGGGCCGCTGCCGTCCAACTTCACCGTCACCTACACCGGCACCGGCACCTCCAAACTGGGCATCAAGGGTGGGCTGGCCGGCTGGTTCCCGCTGAACAACGACGGCAACCGGCAGGCGTACGCCATCTGGAACACCGAGCCCACCAACACCGACTACCAGCGGGTATCGGGTGCGATGAACTCCGCGCCGGGCGGCGCGTCCACCGGCGGAACCCCGTACATGTACGCGCTGGGCCGGGTGGACAACCCCAACAACCCGCAGAACTTCGTGTGGGGCCGCGCGTACAACGCCGGGTTTTTGACGTATGAGGCCGACCTGGGCTGCACCGTGGCCGGGGTGGAAACCATCTGGGTGTCCGGGGTCGCGCTCACGTGGTCGACGAACATGATGGTCGTGTTCGGGGCGCAGGGCAACCCCAGGCGTTATCAGGTGTTCTCGGGTACGCAGCTGGTGCTGGACTACATCGAGGCCGGCACCGCCAGCCAGCTCGGGCCGGGTTATCGCAACTGGGGCGCCAAGAACACCTGTGTGACCGGACCGTCGTCGGGGGGAACCATCGCCGGCACGGCGGTGGCCGACAACGCCCCACCCCCGGTGGTCGGCTCCACGTTCCGGGTGTACCGGCTCTCGACCGGCACGGTCAACTTCGCCGTCGGCCCCAACCCCAACTCGTACATCATCACGCCGGCCGGGTTCTTCGACACCCTGGACTTCTGCTCACCGGACCTGACGTGGGACGGGCTGTACCAGCTCACCATCAGCGTGGAGGGCACCTACGCGGTCAGCCTGCGCTACAACAGCAACCAGAACAACGGGCAGTTCGCGGCGGCGATCATCAAGAACAACGTCGGGGTCCGCGCGATGGGCGGCACCGGGACGTATTCCGGTTTCGGCGCGCAGGCCCCCACCGGTGAGGGCTGCACCGCCCTCATCTACCTCAAGGCCGGTGACGTCATCAGCCCCGGCTACCAGAACGGCGGCGTCGCGTTCGGCGCCATCGGCGACCCGAGCGGGGGGACCTGCTACTTCGAGGTGGCCCTCGTCAATAGGAGTATGTCGTGATAGAGATGCCCAACGACGCGCAGATGGAGCAGATCGCCCACGTCGCGTCCGAACCAGACGCCAAAACACCGTTCACCGCCGCGCAGGTCGGGGCCATCTTGGCCGCCTACCGCAATGTCATGGGCGGTGATCCGGTCGGCACGCTGCGCCGCGACCCCAAGACCGGCGCAGTCGCGGTACGCGCGAATGTGGACGGTCTGCACATGTGGCGGGTGTCGAGCCCGGACGGCACCCAGTGGAACGACCTGCAGCCCACCCTGGCGGGCTGGGAACAGATCGCCTGAGTGGGCTGGGTTGTCGACGTCCCGACCGTAACCGTCCCGCCGCCACAAGGCTGGGCGGTGTCCCCCGTCGTCAACTTCTACCCCCAGCAAGGCTGGATTCTGCCGCACATTACCATCCACTCCGGCAGTGGCACCCTGACCGTCACCATCAAACCGATCGTCCCCACCCCGGCCCCGCTCGCCGGTGTCGGCAACCTCGCGGTGCCGCTGACCGTGCACTACAACATCGGTATCGTCGGGTTCAGCGGCGGCGGGCTGCTGTCCACGTCGTTTAGCCAGATCGCGCCGTGGGCGCAGCCGTGGTCCGGCGACGGCACCCTGACCGCGTTCGCGATCCCACCCACCGGCCTGGTCGCCGCGTTCGCCGGCACCGGCATGTTCGCGGCCGCCACCGAGGGCGGCTGGTCCGCCGGGGACGGCCTGTCCGCCTGGTGGTATCAGGTGTACACGCAGCTGATCGCGGCGTCGGGGTCGGGCACCCTGGTCGCCAGCCTGCTCTCCGAGCTCGAGGACGTGCTGGCCGGCCTGTCGGGATTCGGTGAACTGTCGGGCGTCTCCACCGGCCCGGTCTACCCCGAACTGCCGCAACTCGTCGGCTCCGGCGCGCTGTCGGGCGCCGCGTTCGCGCTGTATCAGAGCCTGGCCGGGCTGGCCGGTTCCGGCGCCATCGGCGCGGCGCTGGTCGCCCGCTACCTCGAGACCGCCGGATACACCGGCGGGTCGGCGCTGTCCACCGCGGTCATGCAGTCCTACGGCCAACCGGCCGGCCAAGGCGGCGCCGGCACGCTCGGCATCACCGTCACCCAGCTGTACTCACCGGCCGTGGCGCTGGCCGGGACGGGCACCCTGTCCGCGGTCGTCGAGGCGCCCATCGCCGGCGTCGTCATCTCGCGGGCCGTGCAGCGGGCGGCGACATGGTAGGCACACTGTCGGCCAACGTGGTCGTCGGCGCCGGGGCGATCCCCGCGTTCGGGGCGCCCGGCTCACTGACGGGGCTGATCCGACAGATCGAAGACGAAACCGCCCCGTTCAACGGGATCGGCGCGCTGGCCGTCACGGCCTCAGGCGGCCCCACCGTGTCGGCGACATCGTCGGGCAGCGGGTCACTGGTCGCGATTCCCAACCCGCAATACACCCTGAACATCAACACCACCGGGGTCGGGTCGATCACCGCGCTCGCAGTGCAGCAGTTCCTCGCCGCGATCGGCCTGTCGGGCACCGGAACCCTGGCCGCCGTGCCGGTGCCCGTCTACACGATTCCGATCGCCCCGTCCGGGGCGGGCAGCTTCGCGGTGACCGCCATGCAGCTCTACCCGATGCCGGTGTCGCTGTCCGGCGGCGGCACCGTCACCGCGGTCGCGCTGCCGCTGGCGTCCCCGGCACTGTCCGGGGCGGGCGCGCTCACAACAACCTGGAGCCAGCTTTACAGCCCCGCTGCGGCGCTGGCCGGGGACGGTGCGCTGTCGGTGACCGTGGCGCCGTTCCTGGCCAGCTTCCCCGCGTTCGCCGGCGCCGGCACGTTGTCGGCCACCGCCAGCGTGTCGGCACCCGGCCGCGTGGTCGATGTCGCTATAACCAGAGCAGCCGTCACCTGAGAAGGGAAACATCATGTCATCCTTGTTCACACTGTGGTCGGCCACCACCGCCGCGTTGTCCGCGCCGCCCGTCCCTGCGGTGTCCTCAGCCGTCGCCAACACCACCCGCACGCTTCAGCAGATCAAACCGACCCAGCGGGTGACCGTCGTTGAATGGGGCTACTCGCTGCAGACCGCCGCGCCGGTGCCGTGCGCGATCGAACTCATCGACACCGGGACAGTGCCAGCCGCGGTGCTGACCGCTTACGTTGCCGGTGACATCCCGCGGTTCAACAACACCGGCATCACCGACACCCCGCCGTTCACGCTGGGCACCAGCGCCAGCGGGTTCGGGCTCGCGGCCAGCGCCGCCGAGGGCACCATCACCGCCTGTGGACCAACAAGCAGTACCCGCTGGGCCGTGACGCGGAGGTCCCGGCCACCAACTATCTGCGGGTGCGCCTCACCCCGCTGTCGGCGGTGGCGGTCAGCTTCGTCTCCTACGTCATCATCGAGGTCTAATGGTCCGGTGGGGCCGGGGCTACCCGAACCCGACCGGCATACGCCACGGCGTCACGTTCGTCGGCTGGGCGAACTTCAGCGAGGAAAACACCGCACGCACCAACCAGCCGATCCCCGCCGGGCTGCCATCAACGGGCGGGGTGTACGTCACGCTGATTGGCGGCGGCGGCGGCGGGTCGAAGGGCGCGGCCAACACCGGAAACGGCTGCGGCGGCGGCGGGGGCGGCAGAGTCTCCAGAACGTGGATACCAAAAAGCCTGCTCGGAGCCACGTACTCCACGGTCGTCGGTGCCGGGGG
>Ga0318569_10000223_pt1 | contig 12575 bp, 12 predicted proteins | sample GRESIP088b5f22_FD_203692 | JGI IMG/M metagenome (GOLD analysis project Ga0318569, IMG submission 203692) | Tropical soil microbial communities from Luquillo Experimental Forest, Puerto Rico - GRE.SIPMG.088b5f22 | ecosystem: Environmental > Terrestrial > Soil > Tropical forest > Bulk soil...
CCGAGACCAGTCGCGACTTTCGCGCGGCGGGTATGACGCACCTGACGGCGGTATCGGGGGCCAATGTCACGATCGTGTGCGCGTCGGTGCTGTTCTCGGCCCGCTTGATCGGCCCGCGCGCCGCCGCCGTGCTTGCCGCGGTGGCGTTGCTGGCCTTCGTCGTTGTCGTGCAGCCGACGGCGAGCGTGCTGCGGGCGGCCGTGATGGGCGTGATCGCGTTGGCGGGGATGCTGTCTTCGCGTCGGCGGCAAGCGATTCCGGCTCTGTCGGCCACGGTGCTGATCTTGCTGGCGGTCGCTCCCCACCTGGCCGTCGACGTGGGCTTCGCGCTGTCCGTGCTGGCGACCGCCGCGTTGGTCGTCATCGCGCCGGTCTGGTCACGGCGCCTTGTCGGCAGCGGCTGCCCCAAGCCGCTGGCGGATGCGCTCGCGGTCGCGTGGGCCGCACACGTGGTGACCGCGCCGCTGGTGGCGGGAATTTCGGGCCGGGTCAGCCTGGTGGCCGCGGGCGCCAATCTCGCCGTGGCACCAGTGATAGCGCCAATCACCATATTGGGCAGCGCGGCGGCTGTGCTGTGCGTGGCGTGGCCGGCCGGTGCCCAGCTGTTGGTCCGCTTCACCGGGCCCGAACTGTGGTGGGTCTTGACCGTGGCGAAGCGAGCCGCCGATATCCCGGCGGCGACCGCGCCCGTTCCGGACGGTCTGGCCGGTGTGCTGCTGGTCGGTTGCGCCACTGGGCTGTTGCTTCTGTTGGGGATGCTGCTGCGGCGGCGCGCGTGGTTTCGCGCCGCGGTCCGGGTCGGCGCGCTGGTGGTGGTCGCCTGCGTACTGGCCTGGTCGGTATCGGAGCTGCTGGATCCCAGGACGGATCGGTCGGCCCGTCGTGACACCATCGTGGGGTGAGCGAGCTTTCGCCGTTGCATTTGGTCCTGGGTGACGAGGAACTCCTGGTCGAGCGGGCGGTGGCCGAGGTGCTGCGGTCGGCGCGCGAGCGCGCGGGGACCGACCCCGGAGCCGACGATGTGCCGATTCACCGGATGCGGGCCGGCGACGTCGGCGTTTACGAGCTCGCGGAACTGCTGAGCCCTTCGCTGTTCGCCGACGAGCGCATTGTCGTCCTCGAGGCCGCCGCCGAAGCGGGCAAGGACGCGGCGGCGTTGATCGCTGCGGCCGCCGTCGACCTGCCGCCGGGCACCGTGCTGGTGGTGGTGCACTCGGGTGGCGGGCGGGCCAAAGCGCTGGCCAACGAGCTGCAGTCGCTTGGCGCCGTGGTGCATCCATGCGCGCGGATCACCAAACCGAGCGAACGCGTCGACTTCGTCCGCAAGGAATTTCGTGCGCTGCGGGTCAAGGTCGATGAGGGGACGGTGACGGCGCTGCTGGACGCCGTCGGGTCCGACTTGCGTGAACTCGCCGCCGCTTGTTCGCAGTTGGTCGCCGACACCGGCGGCGCGGTCGACGCCGCCGCGGTGCGGCGCTATCACAGCGGTAAGGCCGAAGTGAAGGGCTTCGACATCGCCGACAAGGCCGTGGCCGGCGATGTCGGCGGAGCCACCGAGGCGCTGCGCTGGGCGATGATGCGCGGCGAGCCGCTGGTGGTGCTGGCCGACGCGCTGGCCGAAGCCGTCCACACCATCGGCCGGGTAGGGCCGCTATCCGGCGACCCGTATCGCCTGGCGGCGCAGCTGGGGATGCCGCCCTGGCGGGTGCAAAAAGCCCAAAAACAGGCCCGGCGCTGGTCACGCGACACGGTGGCGACCGCGATGAAGGTGGTGGCGGAGCTCAACGCCAACGTCAAGGGGGCCGTCGCGGACGCGGACTACGCGCTGGAATCCGCGGTCAGGCAGGTCGCCGAGCTGGTGGCCGACCGAGGTCGCTAAAAGGCCAGGTGCCGGCTGCTCAGAGCTTGTTGAGGGCCCGCGCCAGCGCCGACTTCTTGTTGGCCGCCTGGTTCTTGTGGATCACACCGCTGCTGGCCGCCTTGTCCAGCTTGCGGTTGGTCGACACCAGCAACTCCGCGGCTTTTTCCTTGTCCCCGTCCTGGGCGGCCTCGCGGAAGGCGCGCACGGCGGTCCGAAGCGAGGACTTCGCCGACTTGTTGCGCAGCCGGGCGCGCTCGTTCGTCTTGATGCGCTTCTGCTGCGACTTGATGTTGGCCACGCGTTGGTTCCTTCTTCGAATCGGTGTTTGCGGTGTTTGCTTTGGGGGACGCCCCACACCCAATCGCGACTGCCCAGGTTAGCAGTCCGTTACGTTTTCTCCCAAAAAGGGAACCCGTGGTCTGCTATGAGCTCGCTTTGAGGCACGATCTCTAAAGTGAGTCTTGCGAGCCAGCTTGAGGAAACCAGGCGGCGGTCGCGCGGAGTGGCCGGGCGTCCGGACGCGCGTGCCGAACGCATCTTCGGCGGATACAACACGTCGGACTCCTATTCGCTCGCCTTCGATGAGATGTTCGATGCCCAGGGCAACGTCCGCGGCCCGTACAAGGGCATCTACGCCGAGCTTGCGCCCTCGGACGCGGCCGACCTCGAGGCCCGCGCCGAGGCGCTGAGCCGCGCGTTCATCGACCAGGGCATCACGTTTTCGTTGTCGGGTCAGGAGCGGCCTTTTCCGCTTGACCTGGTGCCGCGGGTGATTTCGGCCGCCGAGTGGAGCCGGTTGGAGCGGGGCATCACGCAGCGGGTCAAGGCCCTCGAGATGTATCTCGACGACATCTACGGCGATCAGGAGATCCTGAACGACGACATCATCCCGCGCCGCCTGGTCACTTCCTGCGAGCACTTTCACCGCCAGGCGGTGGGTATCGTCCCGCCCAATGGCGTGCGCATCCACGTCGCCGGCATCGACCTGATCCGCGACGAGCGGGGCAATTTCCGGGTTCTTGAGGACAACCTGCGCTCGCCCTCGGGCGTGTCCTATGTGATGGAGAACCGGCGCACCATGGCGCGGGTTTTCCCCAACCTGTTCGCCACGCATCGGGTGCGCGCGGTCGACGACTACTCTGCGCACCTGCTGCGGGCGCTGCGCAACTCCGCGGCCACCAACGAGGCCGATCCCACCGTCGTGGTCCTGACGCCGGGCGTGGCGAACTCGGCCTACTTCGAGCATTCGCTGCTGGCGCGTCAGATGGGCGTCGAGCTCGTCGAAGGCCGCGACCTGTTTTGCCGCGACAACCAGGTCTACATGCGCACCACCGAGGGCGAGCGCCAGGTCGACGTCATCTACCGGCGCATCGACGACACCTTCCTGGACCCGCTGCAGTTCCGCGCCGACTCGGTGCTGGGGGTGGCGGGTTTGGTCAACGCCGCCCGCGCCGGGAACGTCGTCATTTCCAGCGCGATCGGCAACGGGGTCGGCGACGACAAGCTCGTGTACACCTATGTGCCGACGATGATCGAGTACTACCTGGGAGAAAAACCGGTGCTGGCCAACGTGGAGACCTACCGGTGCTGGCTGGATGACGAGCGCGAAGAGGTGCTGGACCGGATCGACGAATTGGTCCTCAAGCCGGTCGAGGGGTCCGGCGGCTACGGCATCGTCTTCGGTCCGGAGGCTTCCGAGAAAGAGCTGGCTGCCGTCGCCAAGAAGATTCGCGACGATCCGCGAAGCTGGATCGCGCAGCCGATGATGGAGCTGTCGACCGTGCCGACGCAGATCGAAAGCAGCCTGGCTCCCCGCTACGTCGACCTGCGGCCATTCGCTGTCAACGACGGCGACGACGTGTGGGTGTTGCCTGGCGGACTCACACGGGTGGCCCTGGTCGAGGGCTCGCGGGTGGTCAATTCCAGCCAGGGCGGCGGCTCGAAGGACACCTGGGTGCTGGCGCCCCGCTCGGCCGCTCGGGACCGTGAACTGGGTGCCGCCGGGGTCGTGCGGTCGCTGCCGAGGTCGATGCCGGACCCGGTGCTCGACGTCTCGCCGAGGCTGGCCCAGCAGCAGTCGCAGTCGACTCACGCGCAGGACGAGCAGACCCAGCAGCAGCAACAGTAGGAGGCGATGCCCTGATGCTGGCCCGCAACGCCGAGGCGCTCTATTGGATCGGTCGCTACGTCGAGCGCGCCGACGACACCGCACGGATTCTGGACGTGGCGCTGCACCAATTGCTCGAGGATTCCAGCGTCGACCCGGACCAGGCGTCTCGGCTGTTGCTGCGGGTGCTCGGCATCGACCCGCCGGATCACGACTTGGATGTTTGGTCGTTGACCGACCTGGTGGCCTTCAGCACCAACGTGTCGGGCGGCTGTTCGATCGTCGACGCCATCACGGCGGCGCGGGAAAACGCCAAGTCGGCCCGGGAGGTGACATCCAGCGAGATCTGGGAGTGTCTCAACACCACCTACAATGCCCTGGCCGAACGCGAGCGCGCCGCGAAACGCCTTGGCCCGCACGAGTTTCTGGCATTCATCGAGGGGCGGGCGGCCATGTTCGCCGGCCTGGCCGACTCGACGCTTTCGCGTGACGACGGATACCGATTCATGTTGCTGGGCCGTTCGCTCGAGCGCGTCGACATGACGGTGCGGCTGCTGCTATCGCGGGTCGGGGACAGCGCGTCGTCCCCGGCGTGGGTGACGCTGTTGCGCTCGGCGGGCGCGCATGACACCTATCTGCGCACCTACCGGGGCGTTCTGGACGCGGGCCGGGTGGTCGAATTCATGCTGCTCGATCGCCTGTTTCCGCGTTCGGTGTTCTACTCGCTGCGGCTGGCAGAACACAATCTCGATGAGCTGCTGCACAATCCGCAGAGCCGGATCGGGTCCACCGCCGAGGCGCAGCGGTTGCTGGGGCGGGCGCGCAGCGAACTGGAATTCGTGCAACCCGGTGTGCTGCTCGAGTCGTTGGAAAGCCGGCTGGCGGGTTTGCAGCGGACCTGCCGTGACATTGGAGAAGCGTTGTCACTGCAGTACTTCCACGTCAGCCCCTGGGTGGCGTGGTCGGATGCCGGCGAGCGCGCGCGACTGGTCGTCAGGCAGGGCGAAGCCTGATGTGGCGGCTACGGGTGGTGCACACAACCGGGTACGCCTACCAATCGTCGGTCACGGCGTCCTATAACGAGGCCCGGCTCACCCCGCGGTCGGACAGCCGGCAAAACGTCGTCCTCAACCGCGTCGAAACCATTCCGGCGACCCGGTCCTATCGCTACATCGACTATTGGGGTACCGCCGTGACGGCGTTCGACCTGCACGCGCCCCACACCGATCTCACGGTGACGTCGTCGTCGGTCGTCGAGACCGAGCGGCCGGAGCCACCGCCGACCGGGGTCAGTTGGAGCGATCTGCAATCCGGGGCGGTCTTCGATCAATTCGACGAGTTGCTGCGCCCGACCGCCCACACGCCGGCAAGCAAGCGTGTCGCGTCCGTGGCCAAAAAGATCGCCAAAACGTACGGCCCCGCCGAAGCCGTCGCCGCCGCGGGGAAGTGGGTGCGCGGCGAGCTCGACTACCTCCCGGGGACCACCGGCGTCCATTCGTCAGGACTGGACGCGCTGAACGAAGGCCAGGGTGTCTGCCAGGACTTCGTGCATTTGTCGCTGATTGTGTTGCGCAGCATGGGGATTCCCGCGCGTTATGTGTCCGGCTACCTGCACCCCAAACATTCCGCCAAAGTCGGGGATACCGTGGACGGGCGAAGCCACGCGTGGATCCAGGCATGGACCGGTGGTTGGTGGCAATACGACCCCACCAACGACGCCGAGATCACCGAGCAATACGTCAGCGTGGGCGCCGGCCGCGACTACGCCGACGTTTCCCCGTTGAAAGGTATCTACTCCGGGGAAGGGGCAACCGATCTCGACGTGATTGTGGAGATCACCCGTTTGGCTTAGGCGGTCGAAGCGTCCGGTACCCCGGGTGGACACGCGGCGTCAGGCCCTGCTCCTGCGCCACCGCCGCGAGCAGCTTGCGCAGGGTGCTGTACTGCTCGGGGTCGAGCGCGGCGGTGAGCCGGAGCTCGTGCTGGCGGGCGAGCTCGGAAAGCTTACGCATCAACCTTTTTCCGGCCGCTGTGAGGTGCAGAGCGTGCAGCCGGCGATCATCGCGATTGCGCCGCCGCTCGACAAAGCCACGCTCCTCGAGTTCGTCGACGTAGACGACGACGCGGCTGGGCAACATCCCTAACCGAGCGCTGAGGGCCTGCTGGCTGCGGCCGGGCTCGGCGGCGATGGCGCGCAGGATTCCCGCGTGTGGTGGGTTCAACTCGACGGTGGCCACCTGTTCGGCGAACAGCGTTGCGGCGTGATGGCCGAGTTGAGCCAACAGGAAGGCAACGCCGTCGGGGTGGTCGACATCAGGGTTTGATGACACCGCCACATCATAGTCTTTACGAATAATTCTTTGAGTGAATGTTTATGGGGCCTTGTCAGGGGCGAAGCCAAGGGCATATCGTTCATCATATGAATGATTCACGACAAGATGGAAATGTGCGGGCTCGAGGTCGCCGCCAACAGGGTGGGCCGCCGCTGGTACTGCTCTCCGTGGTCTGTCTGGGATTGCTCTTCGGTGGAATCGCCATCGGGGTCGCACTGGGCGGCGTGCCGCCTTTGCCCTACGGGCCGGCGACCGCGGTCGCGGCGTACGTCCGTGCCCAGCCGGTGGCCGTGCAGGTCATCGCCACCGCGGCGTTCGGCTCGTCGGTGCCGTTGGCGATCTACGCGGCGACGGCCAGTACCCGGTTGCGGCAGTTGGGCGTTACCGCGCCCGGAGCCACGATCGGGCTGACGGGCGGCACCCTGGCGGCCGGCGCGCTGGGTCTGACCGGACTGTTGGCCTGGCCCCTGTCACGACCGGAAGTCAGCGCCGACACCGCGTTGGTTCGGGCGCTCTACTTCCTGGTCTTTCTGGTCGGCGGCCCCGGGCACGTCGTGGCCTTGGGCCTGCTGGTCGCTGGCATGGCGGTGCCCAGCCTCATCCTCGGGTTGACGCCCAGGCTCCTGGCCTGGATCGGCCTGGCGATTGCCGCCCTTGCCGAATTGACGACGCTGGTATTGGTCTGGCCGGAACTGGGGGTGATCTTGCCGATCGCGCGGGTCTCGGCGCTGATTTGGCTGGTTGTGGCCGGCGCGCTTTTGCCCCTGCGGCGCAACGATATTCGGGATGCGGTTACGGCCGTCCGTTGACCTCGACCCGGTGCAGGTCATCGCCGAGTTCGACGCGCCCGCCGAACTCGCCGGCCGCCAGCGCGCGCCACTGTTCCTCTTGGCCGGGCACCAGCGCCGGCACATAGTGCGTCATCACCAAGGTGCCCACACCCGCGCGAGCCGCGGTGGCCGCGGCTTCCTCGACCGACGAGTGGTAGTCGCAGATGTCCTTGACGCGCTGTTGCGGGATGTTGGTGACGATGTCCTTGCGGATCACGGTGTGCACCAACGCATCGGCGCCGGCCGCCAGCTCGTCCAGGCCGGCGCAGGGCACCGTGTCCCCGGCCAGCACCACCGACGTCGTCCCGGACTCGATACGGAACCCGATGGTCGGTGCCACCGGCCGGTGATCGGTTGGGGCCACCCGGATCGACACGCCGTCGCGGTCCCACACCGGACCCGCGGTGTATTCGTGCACTTCGACCGCGGGCGGCGCGTTCAGATCGGCATGATGGGCGATCCGGTAACCGATGTCATCGCCGAACGCCTTCAGCGTCGCCTCCACAGTCGCCGCGGTGCCGGGCGGTCCGATGATGGGCAGCGGCGCCGGATCGGGCTGGAAGGTGGTGATCCATCGCGTGATGAGCAGGTCGCCAAGGTCGCCGATGTGGTCGCTGTGCAGATGAGTGAGCAGCAGCGCCGACAAGCCCGCGGCACCCACGCCGACCGCCGCCGCGCGCTGGAGCACCCCACGCCCGCAATCCACCAGGAACACCTGCCCGCCGGCCCGCACCAGGGTCGACGGCCCCGCGCGGTTCGGGTCTGGGATGGGGCTTCCGGTTCCCAGCAGCGTGATCTCGATCATGGCCTCATCCTTGCAAGCCGCTTGAGCGCGCAGTGGCATTTCGCCAATTCGGCTGGGGGACAAAATGATTCTGTGCCCGGGCCGCCCCGCGGCTGCCGGAAGCCGGCCACGGTGGGCCGCCAACGGCGAGCGGCCGCCGCTGACGCGTTTGGGCCGCGGAACTGAGGGTAGCTGAGGTCTCGGTTGCCGGTTCTCGCATTGCCTTTCCCGCCGAGCGAGTTAGCCGTAGCCTGTGTGGATCAGCTCACAACCGGCTGGAGGCACTGATGCGGATTGCGGACGTTTTGCGAAACAAGGGTGCGGCGGTGGTGACCATCAATCCGGAGGCCACCGTCGGCGAACTGCTCGCCGGCCTCGCCGAACAGAACATTGGCGCCATGGTGGTGGTCGGCGCAGAGGGGGTCGTCGGCATCGTCTCCGAGCGCGACGTTGTGCGTCAACTGCACATGCATGGCGCAAGCGTGCTGTCCCGCCCGATCTCGAAAATCATGACCTCGACGGTTGCCACCTGCACGAAGTCCGACACGGTCGACGCCATCAGCGTGCTGATGACCAAGAACCGGGTGCGTCACGTCCCGGTGCTCGACGGGAAGAAGCTCATCGGCATCGTCAGCATCGGTGACGTGGTGAAGACCCGCATGGAAGAACTCGAGGCCGAGCAGCGGCAGCTGCAGTCCTACATCACCCAGGGCTGACCCACCGTTTCGCTGAGGTGTACTCAGCGCCGAAAATTCTTGCCGTCTTTTCGCAGTGGTTACACGCTGGGCGAAGGGCTAGCGCCAGCAGTACTCGGCCCGCAGCCGGGCGGCCACCACATCGAAGATCTCGCGTTGCAGAATCGCGCCCTCGCGGCGGATACCCTCCTCGGGCACGTCGAGCACCCGGTCCAGCCGGACCCAGCTCTCCCTGCCCTCGTAATCCCAATCACCGGAACCGATCCCAACCCAGTCGGGATCGGCGGAATGGCGCTGCTGGCTGGACACCATTAGCCCGAGCAGCACACTGCGGTCACGGCCCACGACCAGGACCGGCCGGTCCTTGCCGCGGGTGGGATCGTCCTCGTAGACCACCCACGTCCAGACGATCTCTCCGGGATCGGCCCGGCCATCCAGGTCTGGGGAGTAGACCAGCCTGCGAGCTCGCTGCGCGGTGGGAAAGCTGGTGCTGGTCACCGGCCGGCCCGCGGTGATCGCGGCGGGTGGCTGCGGCGCGACCGCCGCGATGACGTTCGCGGTGATCTTCACCGCCTGCTGGAGTTCGCGCAGTACGGTCTGCGAGTTCTGCACGTGCCGAGCCAGCCGCGGAGCCCGATCGAAAACCAAGTTCTCCGCGAAACGCTGGAACGTCCTCCACTGCGATTTCCGGGCAGACGCCATATTCGCAGCATAGACGCGAGTCGCAGGTCGCGATTCGGCCTTGGCCCCCGGGCACGGATACGCTGGATGCTCGTAATCCGCCGCTCCAGGAGCTTCCCATCAGCAGTTTCGCCGACCAGACCTTCACGCCGCCGGCGCAGATTCGGAATTTCTGCATCATTGCTCACATCGACCACGGCAAGTCGACGTTGGCCGACCGGATGCTGCAGCTGACCGGTGTGGTCGACGAACGCTCGATGCGGGCCCAGTACCTCGACCGGATGGACATCGAGCGGGAGCGCGGGATCACCATCAAGGCGCAGAACGTGCGGCTGCCCTGGCGCGTCGATCAAACCGATTACGTCCTGCACCTGATCGACACGCCCGGCCACGTCGACTTCACTTACGAGGTGTCGCGCGCGCTGGAGGCCTGTGAGGGCGCGGTGCTGCTCGTCGACGCCGCCCAGGGCATCGAGGCGCAGACGCTGGCCAACCTCTACTTGGCGCTCGACCGCGACCTGCACATCATTCCGGTGCTCAACAAGATCGACCTGCCCGCCGCCGACCCGGACCGCTACGCCGCCGAGATCGCCCACATCATCGGGTGTGAGCCCGGCGACGTGCTGCGGGTATCCGGCAAAACCGGCGAGGGCGTCGCCGACCTGCTCGACCACGTGGTGCGTGAGGTGCCGCCGCCCCAAGGCGACGCCGAGGCGCCCACCCGAGCGATGATCTTCGATTCGGTCTACGACATCTACCGCGGCGTGGTGACCTACGTCCGGGTGATGGACGGCAAGATCATCCCGCGTGAACGCATCTTGATGATGTCCACCGGCGCCACCCACGAACTGCTCGAGGTCGGCATCGTCTCGCCCGAACCCAAGCCCAGCGAGGGCCTGGGTGTGGGGGAGGTGGGCTACCTGATCACCGGGGTCAAGGACGTCCGCCAGTCAAAGGTCGGTGACACCGTGACGACGGCCCGGCACGGCGCCACGGAAGCCCTGACCGGCTACCGCGAACCGAAGCCGATGGTCTACTCGGGGCTGTATCCCGTCGACGGCTCGGACTACCCGGATCTGCGCGACGCCCTGGACAAGCTGCGGCTCAACGACGCGGCACTGACGTACGAGCCGGAAACGTCGGTGGCGCTGGGATTCGGTTTTCGGTGTGGCTTCCTGGGTCTGCTGCATATGGAGATCACCCGAGAGCGCCTGGAGCGTGAGTCCGACCTGGATCTGATTTCGACGTCGCCGAACGTCGTTTACCGGGTCATCTTGGAAGGAGACGCGGGCGAGGGCCTGGTTGTGACCAACCCGTCGGACTGGCCGGAGGGCAAGATCCGCACGGTTTATGAGCCCGTGGTGAAGACCACCATCATCGCCCCCAGCGAGTTCATCGGCACCATCATGGAACTGTGCCAGTCACGGCGCGGCGAGATGGGGGGCATGGACTACCTGTCGCCCGAGCGCGTGGAATTGCGCTACACCATGCCGCTCGCGGAGATCATCTTCGATTTCTTCGATTCACTGAAGTCGCGCACCCGCGGTTATGCCAGCCTCGACTACGAGGATGCCGGTGAGCAGGAGGCCGAGCTTGTCAAGGTGCCCGTTCAGGCGGCCATCGGATCGAAAATCATTGCGCGCGAGAACATCCGCGCGATCCGCAAGGACGTGCTGTCCAAGTGCTACGGCGGTGACATCACCCGCAAACGCAAACTTCTGGAAAAGCAGAAGGAAGGCAAGAAGCGGATGAAGACCATCGGGCGGGTCGAAGTGCCCCAGGAAGCGTTCGTCGCCGCGTTGTCCACCGACGCAGCGGGAGACAAGGGCAAGAAGTAGCCGTGGCGTTGACGCGCGCGATCGCCGCACTGAGCGTCGGCCTGCTGGCCGCGGGCTGCACGGTGGTTGTCGGCGGCAAAGCGCAACCGGCGCAGAACCCGGGGTCGCGACCGCTCAAGGGGCACACCGTCAGGCAGGTGTTGCTCGACGACACCGCGCTGTCGAAGCTGCTCCAGCAGCCGTTCCGACGGGATCCCCATTTTTCGCCACGGTTCGGGGGTCCAGACCAGCTGCAGGACGAGAGACAGGCTTCGTCCGTCGACTGCCTGGGCGTCGCATCGATGCTGCAGCAAAGCGTCTATCGATCCGCCAAGGTGAAAGGCGTAGCGGTCGAGAGCTGGTTGCACGCCGCCAAATCTGTGAAGGTGATCAGCGTAAAGGAGGGCGTGGTCACCTTGCCCACGGCGGCCGACGCCGACGCGGTGTTCGCTGATTTTGTTCAGCAGTGGCGAAAATGCGACGGCACGACGTTGCCGCTGCCGGGCAGCACGCTTCGTCTTACGGCCAAGATCACCAACGTCCGTGACGCCAATTTCATTCTGGCAGCGACCGTTTCGATGCAGTTGACGTTGCCCGGCTCGAATCCGGCTGCCGTTCCGGAGGGGCGGGCCATTGGTGTCCGCGGGAATTGCGTTGTCGAGGTCGAGGTCGATTTCTTCAATACATCGAACCCGTCGCACCAAGGGACGGGCGATGTCAACACCACCGCCGTCGACATCGCGCACGCCATGATGGACAACGTCAGCGCCCTCAGCTGAAGCGGCGCCGGCCGACGAGCCCGAGACTTCGGGCTGTGTCTCGGCGTGTTTTACCGCCAAAAACACCGAGCACAAGGTAAACTTCCGGTGAACTAAAGGGAGATTAAAGATGAACCGGGTCCGTCGGGCGGGTAGCGGCGGCTCAGGACGCTTTCGTCGCCGCCTGCGCCTCGTGGCCCCGCTCGCGCTCGGGATCTTGGTTGCCGGCTGCGCCGTGTCCGTCGATGGTACGGCGCGGCCGGGAGCGAACCTGACGCCGCGATTGCTCACCGGGTCAACCATTCAGGGCGTGCTCCTCGGCGACAGCGCGTTGTCGCGAATTCTCAACCAGTCCTTCATGATTGATTCTCGCTATCCACCGCGGTTTGGTGGCCCCGAGACGTTGCAGGACGATGGAGCGGCCTCGCCCGGCGGCTGCCTCGGCGTGGCATGGATGCTGCAGCAAGACGTCTACCAACCCGGCGAGGTGAGGCACGTCGCGGTTGAGACCTGGAGGAACGCTGCCACGCCCGTGGAGGTGACCAGCGTAAAGGAGGCCGTGGTCAGCTTGCCCACGGCCGCCGACGCCCGGGCGCTGTTCGCGAAATTCTCCGAGCAGTGGCGAACATGCGATGGCACGACGTCGCCCTTGCCGGGCAGCATGTTCAGGCTCAACGCCAAGACCACCAACGTTCAAGCTGCCGATTCG
>Ga0318569_10000238_pt1 | contig 12408 bp, 10 predicted proteins | sample GRESIP088b5f22_FD_203692 | JGI IMG/M metagenome (GOLD analysis project Ga0318569, IMG submission 203692) | Tropical soil microbial communities from Luquillo Experimental Forest, Puerto Rico - GRE.SIPMG.088b5f22 | ecosystem: Environmental > Terrestrial > Soil > Tropical forest > Bulk soil...
GGTCCACGCTGCCGACCGAGACTGCCAGCCCCACGTCGGTCACCTCAGCCGCCTCCGCCAGCAGGTCGATGTCGCGCAGGATCAGCGTGCCCTTGGTCAGGATCGAGAACGGGTTGGCGGCGTCGCGCAGCGCGGCCAGGATGCCCGGCATGAGCCGGTACCGTCCCTCGGCGCGCTGGTAGCAGTCCACGTTGGTGCCCATCGCGATGTGCTCGCCCGGCCAGCCCGGCGCGGCCAGCTCGGCCCGGACCCGCTCCGGCGCGTTGACCTTGACCACGATCTTGGAGTCGAAGTCATGCCCGGCGTCGAGGTCCAGGTAGGTATGCGACTGCCGGGCGAAGCAGTTGTGGCTGATCACGCCATCGGCGATGAAGTCGCCGGTGCCGGTGGTGATGTCGAACATCGGCACCTCCAGCCCGAGTGGCCGCACGGACAGCACGCCGAGCGGCGCGTTACTTTTGATCGCCACCCCCTCGATCGTGCGCTTGCGGGTGATCGCCGGGTCGGTGGTGTGGCAGAACCGGAGCACTTCCCGCAGCCCGCCGCGCAGCCGGATGACCTGCAGGCCGTTCGGCCGCCGGGCCGGCTCAATGACCCCGGCGAAGCCCAGTGCGGCCAGGCAGGTGATGGCCCGGCGGATAATCTCCTGGCCGGTGTTGCTGATCCGCAGGGCGCCACCGCTGTAGCTGCCCTCGGCGTCGAAGATCCCGGCTAGGAAGCCCTTCTGCCAGTCCAGGCTGGGCGACGTGGGCCAGCCGATCAGCCGCTCGATGAACCGGACCTGATCGCGGGCCGCGGTGCGGATCGCCATCATCTCCCGGCGCGAGTCCCGGGCCTGCGAAAACGTGTACGTGGCGGTCCCGGCACCCATCGCCAGCAGGTAGTCCCTTGCCCGGTAGAGGGCCTCGGCATCGGCAAGTGCCAGCCGGAAGGAATAGCTGTTGCCGTAATCGTGGGAGTAAGCACCGAGGCTGCCGTCGCTGCGGATCATCCCGCACAGGTAGCCGCGGCGATAATCGACCGAATCCTTCGGCTGCTCCGCGAAGCCGCCCACGCCCATCAGCTTGTTTCCGGTGGTCAGATGCGGTCGCCGCAATGCCCCCTGGTCCCGGCCGGTGACCCATTTCCAGCCGCGGTCGCTGAGGAAGCGGTGATCCCCGCTGGTGACCAGGCTGGTGCCGTCCGCCAGCGTGATCAGGTAGGCAGGTTTCACCGTCTGCCAGTGAGCCAGCACTGTGGTTCGCGTATACCGACGGTAGGAGCCGCGGCGCACCGTGCCGTAGATGGCATCGCCCACCTGCAGGTCGGCGATTGGCCTGGTGCGGCCGTCGGCCATCAGCACCGGCGTCTCGCCAGCCACGCAGTAGGCGCACGCGTGAGAACAGCCTCGGTAGGGGTTGATAGTCCAGCGGAACGGCACCCGGGAAGCCGCGGGCACCCGGTTGATCACGGACCTGGCATGGACTTCGAAGAAGGTCATGCCGCGGAAGCCGGGGGTGTCGAAGGTGCGGGCTACCGCGTCCCGCTCGAACAGCGCGGGCGCGGCAGACTCACCGGAGACCCGGATGGCATCCCAGCGCACGAGCAGCAAACTAGAACACCAGTTCGCTAGTGTCAAACACCTGTTCGAGCTAAGCTCGGCCCAGAGCCGGTCAGCCGGCTATGGCTAAAATCTCACCGGCTGGGGATAGTAGGTGCATTCACCCCGGCGGGGCCGAGGGGAGGTGGCCCGTGGCGCTGTCAATGGATGAGGAGCGCATCCTCGCCGAGATCGAGCAGCGACTCGCCAAATCCGAGCCGGCTCTCGCGGCAAGGCTGGCTTCGTTCGGCCCGCCTGGCCCGCGTGCCCTGCTCCGCTCGCCCCGGATCCGGATGCTGGCGTCCTGTGCGGTGCTGGTCGCGATCACGGTGGTATCGCTGGCCGTCTATGCGCTGCTGCCGCTGCGGGTCATGCCTGCCCGCGGCGCGGGCGGGCGGTCGACGTCCGCGCCCCGGCATCCCGCCATGAGCGCGGCGCACCGGCAGTCCCCGCCGCGGCTGGCCAGCCCGCAGCCGTCGGTCCCGGCCGCAACCCCGGTCCGGTAGCGTCAGGCTTCCCGCCACAGCTGCAGCAGGTACTGCTCGCGGCCTTCCAGCGCCGTGCGCGCCTGCTGGAATTCGTCACTGAGCGGATCCACCCCGCGCCCGTACAGCTCGGTGTACAGGCGGTCGACCTCGCGCCGGTTGCGGGCGAAGACGCGGATGACATAGTTGCCGACGCCGCCGGCCAGCTGCAGCCGCTCCACCGCCCGGCCGGCCGAGCCCATGTCAATACTGAGCGCACCGCGCAGGTAGATAACGGCTTTGGCCTCGTCTTCCCAATTCTCCCCGAACGGTGGCGGTGCCATGTCCCATTCTTCCAGGAACAGCCGCACCCCGATGTGCTCCTGGAGGCTGCCCACCCACATCTGCTCACGGTTCACGCTGATGAGCGCGCCGAGCGGCGGCATCGGCCCGCCCGGCGCATCCGGGTCCACGGTGGAATCGTGCACCCGGAACATTCGCCGGTCCGGGAACACCGGGATCTCCAGCCGGATCACCCTGCGGCTCACACGTTCCCCTTAGCTATTGCCTCCGTACCAGGATGCTCCGAGGGGCGACAGATAGCTGAGGATTCGCCGACAAAGCACACACCGGGCACCGCCGGTAAACGCCGGACCGCGGGAATCTGGCCGGCTGGTGTTTCACAGGCCCCGCTGGGCCAGTTCCGCCCACAGCGCCGCATACTGGCGGGCTGCTGTGCTGCGGGGTGCGAAGGCGGTCACCGGGGCGCGTTCCACCGACATCCGCTCGATCAGGGACAGCGCCGGGATGACCGTCCGGGCCACATCGGGCCGCTCGGTGGGCAGCCGCTCGGCTATCTCCAGGTGCAGCCGTTTCCGGCGGTCGATCATGGAGCAGAACGCCAGCACCTTCGGCCGGTGCCCATTGAAGCCGGAGATGAATTCCGACAGCTGGTCGAGCGTACGCACCGACAGCGTGGTCGGGATGAGCGGCACCAGCAGCACATCGGCTGCGTGCAGCACGCTCTCCGACAGCAGCGAGATGCCGGGCGGGCAGTCGAGGACGACCAGATCGTACTCGGCGGCGAGCGGGCGCAGCAGCCGGGCCAGCCGCTGGGTCGGTTTCTTGGTGGCGTCCAGGATCAGGTCCAGGTTCCGGTAGGTGAAATCGGCGGGCAGCAGGTCCAGCCGCTCGAAGTCGGTGCCCTTGATGGCCGCGTCCAGGTCCCGGCTGCCCTTGATCAGGGCTGCCCCGCCGCCCTTGACCCGGGGCCGGACCCGCAGCAGGAAGCTGGCGGCAGCCTGTGGGTCCAGATCCCACAGCAGCACCCGCCGGCCGTCGCGGGCGGCCAGGTGGGCGATGTTGACCGCGGTGGCGGTCTTGCCCACCCCGCCCTTGATGTTGTAGCTGGCGAGGATCTTCATGCCCTCGCTCCCGCGGTGAGCGCCTGGAACCGCTGCTGGTTGGCGGCGCTGGCGAAATCGGCGAACCGGCCCGCGAACTCGCTCCTGGCCTCCGTTTCGCGCTGGCCGAGCTGGCCCGCCAGCTCGCCCATTGCCAGCAGCGCGGTGGCGGGCACCCGCCGGTCGGTCCTCATCTGGCCGGCGAACATCCGCAGCTCGTGCAGCTGCACCTGGCAGTCCTGGTATTCACCCAGACAGTCCTGCAGGCCCTTCAGGTCCCGGACGGCCTGCCGGTGAATCGCCGGGTCGTGCAGGGAGGCGAAGAATTCCAGCAGGTAGCGCAGTTCCTTGCAGCGCTTGCGGAGGTCGTGCAGGCTCTCCGGTGGTGAACCCGGCCCGATCCGTGACCCGGGCCCAAGCACCCGCCGGTAGGCGCGGTGGATCCGCCCGGCCGCCAGCTGCCCGGCGGCCGGCCCCCGGCGGGGAGCGGCCTGGCTCCCGAGATCGCGGCGCCAGGCCGCCATGAGGCCGGCGAACCGGCGGCTGCGCAGCGCGCGCACCAGCGCGGCCCGCTCGGTCTCGCGCTGGCGGCACAGGTGGGCATGGAACGGCGCCAGCTCGGCCGCCGTGGCCGCCAGCAGCCCGTCCGCCGACTGGTCGTAGCCGAGCAGGTAGACGTCCAGGTCGCGGACCGGCGTGGTGATGTCGCCCAGCCACTTGAACTCGCCGGCGTACCGCTGCTGCGTGCCGGCGGTGAGCGCATCGCCGCACAGCTTGAGTGCCGACCGGGTGCGGCGGACGGCCACCCGCAGGTCGTGCAGGAACTCGGTGTCGGTGTCGCGGATGGTGCCGGGCACATTGGCCTGGAGGGTGTCAGCCAGCTGCAGCAGCACCTCGGTCACCGCCCGGCGGGCCGGCATCGCCGCGGACAGCTGGAGGTCAACCTTCCCGGTGTAGTCACCTGGCCGGCGGCCGGCGGCCGCCAGAGCGGTCTCCAGCGCCGAGCACGTCGCGGGGACCAGGCCGGCTGTTTCGGTCAGCGCCCGGATGATCCAGCCGGTCTGTGCCTGGTAACCCCGGATCGCGGTCACCAGCAGCCGGGCCTGCGGGGGAGCAGCGCCCGGCCCCGGCACGGCCAGCTGGGTGACCGTCAGCAGCGCGATCGTTTTGAGATCATCGTTGAGCACCCGCAGCTGGCGCACGGTGCTGGTGGCCCGGGCAACCGGCAGCAGCGCACGTACCCAGGCCAGGCCCGCCAGCCGGTCCCGCAGCGGGCCGGGCGGCAGCGCGCCGGCCATCCCGGGCCAGCGGACCGACCTGGCCGAGACCGTCAGCTGCTCGCCATTGCCGCTGCTGAGCAGGTAGTCACTGAGCCCGGAGGCGGTGCGGTGCTCGAGCGTGAACCGGGCCTGGTACAGCCGCCAGTCGAAGGTGTCCAGCCAGGTCTGCCGGAGTGTCCGCGACCGCCCGCTCAGGGCCAGAGAAAATCGTGGCGCGAGCCCCGCCCGCACCACATCAACTGAGGACCGGCCGTCTTCACCGGTGAGCACGAATTCTTGCGAGCCAGCCTCCGCGGGTCAGGTCAAGCCGTCATCTGGTAAGGATTCAGCTTAGCCATGGTGCCGGCTCATTTTGTCCGGTTGCGCGGGAGTTGCCCGGTGCCGGCATGCCCTAATGTGATGCGGTGACTGACTCCGCCCCGGCGCTCAATGACCCGTTCGCCGTGCTGGCCGGCCCGCTCGCCGCCACTACCCGGATGCGGCTGGAAGTGGTGTCCTCGGACCGGCTCAGCCCGGCCATGCAGCGGCTGGTGCTGACCGCACCGGACCTGGCCGGCCTGGCGTACCAGCCAGGCCAGGATCTGATGCTGATGGTCGGGGTGGCCGGGGACCGGCCCATCCGCCGCCGTTACACGATCGCCGGCCTTGACCGCGTGCGGCGGCAGGTCACCCTTGACGTGGTCCGGCACAGTGATGGCCCGGGTGAGCGCTGGGTCGCCAGCGCCCGGCCGGGTGACCAGGTGGAGGGGATCGGCCCGCGGGGAAAGATCTTCCTCAACCCAGCCGCGGACTGGCACCTGTTCGCCGGCGACGAGTCGGCGCTGCCGGCGTTCTTCGCCATGGCGGGCGCGCTGCCCGCCGGCACCAGGGCACTGCTGATCATGGAGCTGCCAGGGCCGGCGGATGAGCGGGAACTGGTCACCGCCGCGGACGCGGAACTGACCTGGCTGCCCAGGGACGGTGCGCCCGCGGGTGAGCCCGCCCGGCTGGTCGCCGCCGTCACCGCCGCCGGGCTGCCGCCCGGCCGCGGGCATGCCTACCTGGCCGGGGAGGCCCGGGTGGTGCTGGCGCTGCGGGAAGCACTGGCCGCCCGCGGGATGGCAGCCGGGCAGATCTCAGCCAAGGCCTACTGGGGCCGCGGCCGGGCGAACGCGGAACACGGCGAGCCGGCCCGGGACAGCTGACCCTGCCGGTCAGCAGGGAAGCGCCAGTGAGTGGTGCCTGCTCAGCCGCAGCCGCAGGCACCCCCGCAGCAGCCGCCGCCGGCGCCGCGGCCGGGCCCGGCCTGCCCGCTCGCCTCGGCCCGGCCACCGACCGCCACGGTGGACAGCAGCTTGACCGTGTCGTCGTGACCCTGCGGGCACGGGCACGGGTCGGCGGCTTCCGCCATCGGCCGGCTGCGCTCGAAGGTGGACCCGCAGGCCCGGCAGCGGTACTCATAACGTGGCACGGCTGAAGCCTACGCCACGGCCGCGACAGGTGTCAGCGGGTGCCGGGCCAGCCGGTCAGCGGCGCCCGCGCGCCAGTGCCGGGGCGGCCGCCGGTTCCGGTGCGGGGGCGGCGGCTGGGGCCGCCGTGCCCGGGGTAGCCCCGTCCGGCGCGTCGTAGTAGAACTGGCCGCCGCGCAGCAGCGAGACCGCTGCCCCCACCAGGGACATGGCTGCCGCCGCGGTGAACACGATGATCAGCCCGTGATGGAACGGCCCGGCGATCAGCAGCGGGAAGAACTCGTGCCCGGTCAGCACCGCGGCCCGGCCCGCGGGCAGCGATGCCAGCACCCCGGAGGGGCCGAGCAGGTGCTGCACCGGGTTGTAACCGAGCAGGGCCGCGAACACCGTGCTGACCGGCGGCAGGTGGCTGATCTGGGTAGCCGCCGCCAGCGGCACCCCCTGTGCGTGCAGGCCACGGGCGAGGGTGCGGGGCAGGCTGCTGGCCAGCCCGATGATCAGCAGCGAGAAGAAGATGCCGATGGACAGGGACATGCCCGAGTTCTGGAAGATGGCCCGCATGCCGGACGCGGATCCGCGATGCCGGGCCGGCACACTGCTCATGATCGCGGAGGTGTTCGGTGAGGCGAACAGCCCGGAGCCGATTCCGTTGCCGAAGATGATCAGTGCGAACGCCCAGTACGGGAAGTCGACCGGAAGCAGCAGCAGCGCGATGAAGGCACCGGCGGCGACCAGCAGGCCGGCCGTCGCGAACGGGCGCGGGCCGTACCGGTCCGACAGGTAACCCGATACCGGGCCCGCCAGCAGGAACCCGGTCGTCAGCGGCAGCATGTAGATGCCCGCCCACAGCGGCGTGACCGCGAAGTCATACCCATGCAGCGGCAGCCAGATCCCGGCCAGCCAGATCACCAGCATGAACTGCAGCCCGCCGCGGGCGATCGAGCCGAGCAGGCTGGCCGCGTTGCCGGCCGCGAACGCCCGGATCCGGAACAGCCCCATGCTGAACATCGGTTCGGCGATTTTGGTCTCGATGATGCCAAACACGATCAGCAGCACCGCCCCGGCTGCCAGCCCGCCGGCCACCCACGGATTGGTCCAGCCGGTTGGGTGCCCGCCGTAGGGCTGGATCCCGTGCGTGATGGCGGCCAGCAGTATCCCGGCGCCGAGCGCGAAGGTGATGTTGCCCGCCCAGTCGATCCTGGCGCGCCGGGTGGACGCGATCTCCCGCAGGCTCCGGTACGACCAGCCGGTGCCGATCAGCCCGATCGGCACGTTGATCCAGAACACCGCCCGCCAGTCCCAGGCGGCCAGCAGCCCGCCCAGCAGCAGCCCGACGAACTGGCCGGCGATGCCGGCGATCTGGTTGATGCCGAGCGCCATGCCGCGCTGGCGGGCGGGGAAAGCGTCGGTCAGGATGGCGGCCGCGTTGGCCATCAGCATGGCGCCGCCGACGGCCTGTACCAGCCGCCAGGCGATCAGCCAGATGGCCCCCGGCGGGCCGGTGTACGGATCCAGCGAGAGCGCGATCGAGGCCAGCGTGAAAACCACGAAGCCCAGGTTGTAGATCCGCACCCGGCCGAACATGTCGCCCAGCCGCCCTAGGGTGACCACCAGCACCGCCGTCACCAGCAGGTACCCCATGATCATCCAGAGCAGGAAGGTGATGTTGCCCGGGGCGAGCGGGTTCAGGTGGATGCCGCGGAAGATGGCGGGCATGGCGATGATGACGATCGAGGCATCGACGGTCGCCATCGTGATCGACAGCGTGGTGTTGGACAGCGCTACCCATTTGTACCGGCCGCCCGGGGCCGCACGCTGGGCACGCTCTTCCCGCACGGTAACCGAGCCTACCCGATACTTGCTTGATCACAACTACCTAGTCGGGCGCAGCGGTGGCCTCAGATCGTGCCGCGCACCAGCCCGATCAGGCGGTCCAGCACGGCGCCGTCGCTGACGCGCAGCCCGTCGTGCTCGTACTCACTGGTCACCCAGGCCCGCAGCGCACCGATCGCCTGGCTGGTGGGCACCGACAGCTCGGCCGGCACGTACATGTCGTGAAAGTAAACCGCCGCTGCCACCGGCACCTGGTTGGCGGCGAGCCGGGCCGGGTCGTACAGGGCGGGCCAGTCCGCCCGGGCGGCCAGTTCCTCCGCCGCAGCCTGGAGCGGCCGCAGCACCGGGTCCAGCTCGAACAGCCAGGGGTAGATCATCTCCCCGGTGAACATCAGCGGCGCGTCACCGTCCACCGCCGCCGCCGGGTCAAATTCACCGAACTCGGCCCGGACCCGGTGCGCCGCCCAGCGGGTGGCGGCGCCCTGCGCGTAGCACGCCTCATGCAGCACCGCGTACAGCGGGGCAGCGGCGAAGCTGAGCCTGGGCAGCAGCGCGTGCAGGAACGCGTCCGACAGCTCGCCACCCGCGAACGGGTCCTCCAGCAGGTAATGCAGGTCGTCGCCGCCCGTGCTCTGGCCGAGCAGCTGGCCGAGCAGCTGGAACCGCTCGGCCGTGAGCTGCCCACCGCCGGGCAGCACCACCTGGTGGTCCCGCAGGTGCCGGGCTACCCGCTGCGCCTGCCCGGCGTCCCCGGGGTAGCGCCGGTAGTGCTCGCGGACCCGGGCCGCCACCTTGCCGTAGGTGATCCGGTAGAGGTCGTCGGCGGTACTGGTCAGGCCGGGCAGCCCGCCGGTGATGAATGCCTCGCGCAGGCCCCCCGGGGCCAGCGATAGGTAGCTCACGGTGCAGAACCCGCCGAAGCTCTGGCCGAGCACGCTCCATGGCTCGCCGCCGGTCAGCGCCAGCCGCACCAGCTCGGCGTCGCGCACGATCGCGTCGGCCCGGAAGTGGGCCAGGTAGGCGGCCTGCGCCGCGGGACTGCCAAGGCGGGCCAGCGTGTGCCGGGTGGCTGGGCTGGACCGGCCGGTTCCCCGCTGGTCGAGCAGCAGCACCCGGTACTCGGCCAGGGCCCGGTCCAGCCAGCTGTCCCGGCCATGCGGCCGGGGAGCGCCGAACCCCGGACCGCCCTGGAGGAACACCAGCCAGGGCAGCGGCCCGGCATCCGGCGCGGCCACCTCCCGGCCGAAGATCTCGATCTGGGCGCCGTCCGGCCGGGCATGGTCGAGCGGCACGGTGAAGACATGGTCGGTGAGCACCGCGCCACGCTGGCGGTAGCTAGTCATCTCAGTTGAACAAGATAGTGCTGCCGCCGGTCTGCGGGTTGGTCGGCTGGGCCAGCACCGAGACCGGGCCCGCCCGGGCGAAAACCAGGGTGAGCCGGACGTCCCGGCCGCCGTGCAGGGGGCCGGTGCTGGTGATCAGCAGGTGATAACCGTCGGGCTTCAGCGCGACGGTTGAGTGGGCCGGGATGGGGATGGTGGAGATGGTGTGCATGCCGGTGCCGCCCGCCCCGTCCGGGGCGCGCAGGGCGATGTGCCCGCCGACGCTGATCCGCGCCGCCACCAGCCGGTCGGCGGTGCTGCCGCCGTTGCTGATGGTCACGTAGGCAACCGTGGTGCCGGCCTGGGGCACCGGCAGATAGGCGCTGCTGAGGGTGATCTGCACGGCCGGCGCCGGGCGCTGCCCGCCGCAGCCGGCCAGCGCCAGCGCAGCCAGAGCGAGGGCGGCCGTCACGGCCCAGGCCGCGGCCGGGGCCCGCCGCCGTGCCGTCGCCAGCATGGCCCCATGCTAGGAGAAGTCCCGCAGGCTTGGCCAAGCAGTGCGCCACGGCACGCGCAGCCCGGTGGCCTCGTCGATGACCACGCCCTGCTCGTCGTCACTGACCCCGAGGCCGTTGCGGAACACCGCGACCTGCCGCACGTGCCGGAACAGCCGCCGCAGCAGCGCCGGGTCCATGTTCACCGCGATGGCCGAGCTGTCCCTGGCCGGTGGCGGGCCCCAGAACCACAGGCTGTTGCTGCCGCTGAAGGCCGGCGGCAGCCCGGCCGCGGGCCCATAGCGGTCGATCGCCCCGGCCTCGCCATAGTTGCCGGCCAGGATCGCGGTGGTGGCCCGCTGGCCCGGTGGCAGCGCGTGGTACAGGTGGGCGACCAGGTCAACCTGCCGGGACCAGCCGATGGTTTCCGCCAGGTCGTAGTTGATCTTCTGGAGCGGGACGGTGGCCAGCAGCCTGGCCGGCAGCACCGGCAGCGCGATGGGCAGCGTCACGGCGGTGGACACGGCCAGCAGCGCGGCGGCCGCCGCCTGCCGGGGCCGCCGCCCCGTGAGCCAGCGTGCCACCGGGAGTGAACCAGCGGCGAACAGGAAGGCGAACACCCCGCCGCCGTAGTAGGGCTTGCCACCAGCCGCGAAGAACACGGCCAGCACGGTCAGGGCGGCGATCCCAGCCGGGCGGTACGGCCGGGCGGCCGGATCGCGCAGGCACCACCACAGCCCGGCCAGCCAGACCGGGGTGAGCGCGATCCCGGTGTACAGCAGCTGGGCGGGCCAGTACACCGCGATGTTGTGGCCCGCCTGGCCGTGCAGGGCGGTGAACACGGCCAGGTTCGGCCAGCCGTGCGCCGCCTGCCAGATAACGTCCGGGCTGGCCAGCGCCGCCGCCAGGACCGCCCCGGCAGCCGCGTAACGGCTGCGCAGCAGGGCCCGGGCCGGGGTGAGCAGGCAACCTGCCAGCACCGCCGCCAGCAGCACGCCGATCGTCCATTTCGCGCTGGCGGCCACGCCCGCGCAGGCGCCGATGGCCAGCCACCAGCGCGGCTCGCCGGACCGCAGCAGCCGCAGCACCAGGTACCAGGTCAGCGCCCAGAACGCGAAGTCGAGGGTGGTGGTGGTGAACAGGTGGCTGGCCGCCAGGTACTCGCCGCAGCAGGCGGTGGCCAGCGCGGCGATCAGCTGCGCCGGCCGCCCGCCGCCGAGCAGCCTGCTCATGGACGCGGTCAGGTACACCATCCCCGCCAGCAGCAGGGCGGGCAGCAGCCGCAGCCCGGCCAGCGTGCCGCCGGTCAGCGCGGCCATCGCCCGCGCGGCCAGCGGGGTGAGCGCCGGCTGGTCCACATAGCCGGCGGCCAGGTGCCGGCCGGCCTGCAGGAAGTACAGCTCGTCGCGGTGATAGCCGTACCGGGCGCTGACCGCCATCTCCACCGCGAAGGCGGCGGCGGCGATGACGGCGATGGCCAGCCGGGGTGGCCGCGTGACCGGGCGGGCAGTGCCGACGGGCGAATCGGCGAGCAGCGGGTCAGCAGACATGGGCCGATCGTGCCGCAGCGGGGGCGGTGGCCACATCGGGCGCGGGGACGATGTCGCCGGATCATCCGCGCGGCCGATCCGGCACGGCGCGGCGCGGTCTTACGATCAGCTGGTGAAGAGGCTGGCGCTGGCGGTGACGCGGCTGCCGGTGTGGGTGCAGGACCTGGTGCTGGCGCTCGCGCTGACCCTGGCCAACGTGGCCACGCTGCTGTTCTACCGCGCCCAGCTGCATCCGTTCTGGCTGGCGCTGACGCTGGTGGTGCTGGAGACGCTGCCGCTCGCGCTGCGGCGGCGATGGCCGGCCGCGACCTTCCTGGCGGTCGGCCTGCCCAGGACCATCTACGACTCGCTCGGCCTTGGTTTCGCACCGCTGCCGCTTGCGCAGGCGATCGCGTATTTCACGGTGATCGAGCGCAGCCGGCCGGCTGTCCGCCGGATCCTCACCGTGGTGCTGGTGCTGGCCATCATCAGGTCGCAGTTCCTGCTGCCCGGTCATTCCCAGCCCTACGACTTCACCGTGGTCTCGCTCATCTTCATCACCGCGGGGATGGCGGGGGTGCTCAGCCGCACCCGGCAGGCCTACCTGACCGAGGTGGAGGCCCGGGCGGCGGCGGCGGAGGCGGAGCGGGACCGGGCCACCGCCCGGGCAGCGGCGGCTGAGCGGACCCGGATCGCCCGGGAACTGCACGATGTGGTCGCCCACCACGTGAGCCTGATGGCGGTGCAGGCGGAAGCGGCCGGCGCGCTGCTGCCGGACCGCCCGGTGGAGGCGGCACGGTCGGTTGAGGTCATCGGTGCCACCGCCCGCGCCGCGCTGACCGAACTGCGGCGGCTGCTCGGGGTGCTGCGCGGTCCCGCGCCGGACGCCCAGACCACCCCCTCGGTGTCGCTGGCCGGCCTGGGCACGGTGCTGGACCAGGTACGGGAGGCAGGCCTGGCGGTTGAGCTGACGGTGACCGGCGCGGCCACCGAGCTCAGTCCCGGCACCGACCTGACCGCCTACCGGATCATCCAGGAGGCACTGACCAACAGCCT
>Ga0318569_10000239_pt1 | contig 12399 bp, 12 predicted proteins | sample GRESIP088b5f22_FD_203692 | JGI IMG/M metagenome (GOLD analysis project Ga0318569, IMG submission 203692) | Tropical soil microbial communities from Luquillo Experimental Forest, Puerto Rico - GRE.SIPMG.088b5f22 | ecosystem: Environmental > Terrestrial > Soil > Tropical forest > Bulk soil...
CCGGCCGTCGGCCGACAGATGGAACCCGGGCCTGCGCCCGTACAGCACCCGGTGCGGGTTCTCCACCTCGCCGTGGCGCACCAGATGCACGACCGTGTCGGGTTTCTCGCTCATAGGCCGCCCAGCCTATCGCCCGGGGCTGTGATCACCCTGGCACCGACTGCGACCACCGCGTTCAGTCCAGTGCGCCCGCCGCGGCCCGGGCCGCGGCAGGCAGCGCGTCGGCGATCCGGCCGATGGCCGCGTCGTCGTGCGCCGCGGACAGGAACCAGGCCTCGTACGGTGACGGCGGCAGGTAGACGCCCTGGCTGAGCATCGCGTGGAAGAACGCGGCGTACGCGGCGGGCGACTGGCCGCGGGCCTGGGCGAAGTCCGGAACCGGCCCGCTGACGCCGAGGAACACCGAGAACAGGCTGCCCGCCTCCTGGAGCCGGAACGGCACCCCCTCGGCGGCCAGCGCGTCGGCGGCCAGCCCGGCGACGGCCGCGGCGGCCTTGTCCACCCGCGCGTACACCTCGGGCCTGCATTCCCGCAGGGTGGCCAGCCCGGCCGCGGTGGCCAGCGGGTTGCCGGACAGCGTGCCCGCCTGGTACACCGGCCCGGCCGGGGCCAGCCGGTCCATGATCTCTGCGCGCCCGCCGAACGCCGCCGCGGGCAGCCCGCCGCCCATCACCTTGCCGAACGTCATCAGGTCGCCGGCCACGCCCTCGCGCCCGTACCACCCGGAGCCGGTGACCCGGAACCCGGTCAGCACCTCGTCCATGATCAGCAGCGCCCCGTGCTCGCGGCAGCTCGCGGCCAGGAACTCGTTGAAGCCCTCGGCGGGCGGCACCACTCCCATGTTCGCCGGGCAAGCCTCGGTGATCACGCAGGCGATCTGGTCCCCGTGGGCCGCGAACGCCTGCCGGACCGCCTCGGCGTCGTTGTAGGGCAGGACCAGCGTGTCGGCGGCCGCCGCCCCGGTCACCCCGGGCGAGTCGGGCAGCCCGAAGGTCGCGACGCCCGACCCGGCCGCCGCGAGCAGCGCGTCCACGTGGCCGTGGTAGCAGCCGGCGAACTTGACCACCATGCGCCGGCCGGTGAAGCCCCGGGCCAGGCGCAGCGCCGACATGGTTGCCTCGGTGCCCGAGCTGACCAGGCGGACCTTCTCCACCGGAGTACGCGCGGTCAGCTCCTCGGCCAGCGCCACCTCGCCGGGCGTCGCCGTCCCGAACGACGTCCCGTGCGCCAGGGCCTGGCGCACGGCCTCGGTGACGGCCGGGTGCGCGTGCCCCAGGATCATCGGCCCCCAGGAGCAGACCAGGTCGACGTACTCGCGCCCGGCGACGTCGGTCAGGTACGCGCCGTGCCCGGACGCCATGAACACCGGCGTGCCGCCCACCGCGCCGAACGCCCGCACCGGCGAGTTCACCCCGCCCGGCGCGACGGCGCAGGCCCGCGCGAACAGCTCGGCTGAGTCTGATGTCATCGGGCCGCCTCCTCGCAGGCGTCGGCCAGGAACCCGAGCAGCCGGAGCCCGTCCGGCAGCGGCCGGCCGTCCGGCGGGCGCACCCAGTGCGCCTTGAGCGCGTTGCCGTCCCGTGACGGCGGGGCGAGCACGTAGCTGTTCCGGCAGTGCCAGCGCAGCCCGGCCACCTCTGGGTTCATCTCGGGCTCGCAGTCAAGATGGCAGGACCACCATTCGTATTCGTCGGCCGGCGCGCCGCGGGTCGTCACAAAAAACAGGGCCCGGTTCCCCGCGCTGATCGCGACGGGACCGGGCCGGATCGCCGACCGCTCCATGAGGGCCAGCGCCGCGGCCCCCGCCGCGGCGGGCACGTCCAGGACATCGAATACCCGGCCGGTGACCAGGATGATGTTGCCCTCGGGCTGGGCCATCCACCATTGCGTCACCAGGCGGGGGTCCACGCTGGCCTGGGCCTGCCAGGCCGGGGACACCGGGTGCGCGCCGGGGTCGGGACAGCCGACCCGGTCGCAGGAACAGGCCCGCAGCGCCTCCCCGTGGCGCGAGCGGCCCGGCGGGTAGGCGCCTGCGCACACCGGCCAGCCCATGGCGGCGTACTCGGCGGCCGCCGCCATCATCCGCCCGACGGCCCTGCGTCGGCCCCGGCGCAGTACCGCCTCCACCGTCGGCTCCACTTCTGCTCGGCCCGGTCCTGTTCCACCGATAATGCCCGGGCGTTCGTTCCGGCCTGCCACCTACCCCCGGGACGAGACCGAGGCGTTGCCCAACAGAGACGCCGCGGTGACCGGGCCGGGCGGGCCCGGCCCCGCCGCGGCCTCAGCGTACGCGGCGGGCCACCTCGGTGGCCCAGTAGGTCAAGATGATGCTGGCGCCCGCCCGGCGGATCGCGGTGAGCGTCTCCATGATCACCCGGTCGCGGTCCAGCCAGCCGTTCCTCGCCGCCGCCTCCACCATCGCGTACTCGCCGCTGACCTGGTAGGCAGCGACCGGCAGCGGCACGGCCGCGGCCACCCGGCTGATCACGTCCAGGTACGCCAGGGCGGGCTTGACCATGACGATGTCGGCACCTTCGTCCACGTCCAGCAGCACTTCCCGCAGCGCCTCGCCCGGGTTGCCCAGGTCCTGCTGGTAGGAGGCGCGGTCGCCGAACTGCGGCGCGCCCTCGGCCGCGTCACGGAACGGCCCGTAGAAGGCCGAGGCGTACTTGGCCGAGTACGCGCAGATCGCGACCTCGCCGAAGCCGGCCTCGTCCAGCGCCGCCCTGATCGCGGCCACCTGGCCGTCCATCATCCCGCTCGGCGCCACCACGTGCGCGCCGGCCGCCGCCTGGGCGACCGCGGCCGAGGCGTAGCGCTCCAGGGTGGCGTCGTTGTCCACCTCGCGGGACGGCGTGAGCACGCCGCAGTGCCCGTGATCGGTGTACTCGCACAGGCACAGGTCGGCCAGGAGCACGGTGTCCTGGCCGACCTCGGCGGCCAGGTCGCCCAGGGCGAGCTGGATGATGCCGGCCGGGTCGTCGGCGGCCGAGCCGCGCGCGTCCTTGGCCGCCGGGATGCCGAACAGGATGAGCCCGCCGACCCCGGCGTCCACCGCCTCGACGGCCGCCTTGCGCAGGCTGTCCCTGGTGTGCTGCAGCACGCCCGGCATCGAGTCGACCGGGCGCGGCTCGGCGATGCCCTCCTTGACGAACAGCGGCAGGACCAGGTCGGCGGCCCGCACGCTGCCCGGCGCGACCAGGCGCCGCAGGGCCGCGGTCCGGCGGAGCCTGCGGGGGCGGGCCACGGGGAATCCGGCGCTCATCGGGACTCCTGTCTGATCGGCGGCGGGCGCCGCGCTCCCTGATCCGGGCTACCTGACCCGGCGGCGGGCGCCGCGGCGGCGCTCACTGGGCCTGCGTACCGGCTCGCCCGCCGCAACCGCGGCGTCGCGCAGCCCCGCGCCGTGCTCGGCCAGCGCGTCGACCAGGGCGGTCACCGAAGGCCGGGGAGCCATCACGTCCACCCGCAGGCCGAATTCGGCGGCGGTCTTCGCCGTCTCCGGCCCGATCACCGCGATCACCGTCACCGCGTGCGGCTTGCCGGCGATCCCGATCAGGTTCCGCACGGTGGAGGAGGAGGTGAACAACACCGCGTCGAAGCCGCCGCCCTTGATCGCCTCGCGGACCGGCGCGGGCGGGGGCGCGGCGCGCACGGTCCGGTAGGCGGTGACATCCTCGGCCTCCCAGCCGAGGCTGGTCAGCCTGGCCAGCAGGCTCTCCGTGGCGATGTCCGCGCGTGGCAGCAGGACCCGGTTGATCGGGTCGAGCACGTCGTCGTAGGCCGGCCAGACGTCAGCCAGGCCCTCGGCGGACTGCTTGGCGTCCGGGACCAGGTCGGGCATGATGCCGAACGCGCGCAGCGCGGCCGCCGTCTGCTCGCCGACCGCGGCCACCTTGATGCCGGCGAAGGCGCGCGCGTCCAGCCCGTACTCCTCGAACTTCTCCCGTACGGCGCGGACGGCGTTCACCGACGTGAACGCGATCCACTGGTACCGGCCGGTCACCAGGCCCTTGACGGCGCGTTCCATCTGCTGCGGCGTCCGGGGCGGCTCGACCGCGATCGTCGGCACCTGCTCTGGCACCGCGCCCCAGGCCTGCAGCCGGCTGGTCACCTCGCCCGCCTGCTCCTTGGTCCGCGGCACCAGCACCCGCCAGCCGAACAGCGGCTTGGTCTCGAACCAGGAAAGCTCGCGCTGGGCGGCCACCCCGTCACCGACGACCGCGACCGCGGGCCCGTGGGCGGTGAGCAGGCTCACCCCGGCGGCCTTCAGGTCAGCGGCGACCGACCCGAGGGTGCAGACCACGGTGTGCTGGTCGGTGGTGGTGCCGTCCCAGGTGAGCGCGAACGGGGTGGTGTCGGCCCAGCCAGCCGCCACCAGCATCTTGGCCAGGTCGGCGGGCCCGGTTTCGGCGCCGAGGATCACCAGGCTGCCCGGGCCGGCCTGCACCCGGCTCACCTCGGAGGCGTGGATGAGCCTGACGTCACCGCTCGCGTCCGACGTCAGCGGGATGCCCGCGTAGGCGGGAACCGCGGTGGCGGTCGGCACCCCCGGCACCACCTCGAACGGCACCCGCGCCTTGGCGCAGGCCGCGGCCTCGGCCGCGGCCTGGCCGAACAGGAACGGGTCCCCGGGCACCAGCCGGACCACGTGCTGGCCGGCCCGGGCGGCCTTGACCAGCAGCCGCGGGTCCTGCGCCAGCGCGTCGGTGTCCGCGGTCCCTGCCTCCGGCCGCACCAGCCGCCCGAGTGGCGCCAGCAGCTCGGGACTGGCCACCACCAGGTCGGCCTTGGCCAGCAGCGCGGCCGCCCGCACGGTCAGCAGGCCCTCGTCTCCGGGGCCCGCGCCGACGAAGGCAACCCAGCCGCTCGCCTGGCGGCCGCCGCCCTGCTTGTCATTCCCCGGTGGTGGGTTCACTAGTCATCGTCCCCGCTGCTGATGTGCACCGCTGTCCCAGCGGACACAGCCGTATACCTTCCCGCACCGCGCCGGAGCAGCTCGGCCGCCACCTCGCGGCCGAGGCGCTCGGCCTCGGCCGCGGGCCCGCTGGCGCTCGCCCGCAGTGCCGTCTCGCCGCCGGGCTCGACGACGATCGCGTGCAGTCGCAATCCGTCCGCCCCAGCGGCATACCCCCCGACCGGGGCGCTGCAACCTGCCTCGAGCGTGGCGAGCAGGCTGCGCTCGGCCGTGGTGGCCGCACGGGTCGCCGCGTCGTCCGCGCTGGCCAGCAGGGCGGCCAGCTCGGGCTGGCCGGAGCGGCATTCGACCGCGAGGGCGCCCTGGCCCGGCGCGGGCAGCATCTCGTCGGGCTCGAAGACCTGGGTCACCACGTCGAGCCGGCCGATCCTGGCCAGGCCCGCGTAGGCGAGCACCACCGCGTCGACCTCGCCGGACGCGAGCCGGCCGAGCCGGGTGCCCGCGTTGCCGCGGACCGGGACGGGACGGATGTCGGGCCGCAGCAGCAGCAGCTGCGCGGCCCGGCGCGGCGACCCGGTCCCGATCGTCGCGCCCGGCGGCAGGTCGGCCAGCTTAGCGCCGTCCCGGGCGGCGAGGGCATCCCTCGGGTCGTCCCGGACCGGCACCGCGGCCAGCTCGATGCCATCCGGCTGCGCGACCGGCAGATCCTTCAGCGAGTGCACCGCGACATCGATGTCGCCGGCCAGCAGGCTCGCCCGCAGGGCGCTGACGAACACGCCCGTCCCGCCGATCTGGGCCAGCTGGGCCCGGCTCACGTCCCCGAACGTGGTAATCCCGGTCAGCTCCACCTCGCACCCGGTCCGCTCCGTGATCAAGCGGGCCACGTGCCGGGTCTGGGTCATGGCCATCGGGCTCTTGCGGGTGCCGATCCGCAGCCTGCGGGCTCCCCCTGGCGGGGTGGTCACGTGGGCACCTCCCGCTCCGGCCAGCCCGGCGCGACGGCGTCTGCGCGGGTCACCGCCTGGACCGCTTCGGGATCGAGGTCGAAGAGCACTCGCAGCACCGCCTCGTAGGAGTCGCCGCCCGGGGAGCCCGCCAGCTCCTTGACCCGGACGGTCGGCGCGTGCAGCAGCTTATCGGCGATCCGCCGCATGGACTGGGCAATCTCGCGACGGGCCCGGGCGTCCAAGCCCGGCACGCGGCCGGCCAGCCGCGCCAGCTCCGCGTCCACCACCTCGGCGGCCTTGGCCCGCAGCGCGACCACGGTCGGCGCGACCCTGGCCGCGCGGTCCGCCAGCACCTGCGCGGCGAGCTCCTCGGCCACGATCCGCCGGACCGCGGCCACGTCCTCCTCGTGCGGCCCGCCGAGCGAGCCGTCCCGGTGCGGGCCCTGGCGGACCTCTTCCAGGCCGATCACGCTCACGCCGGGCAGGCCCGCGGCGCCCGGGTCGACGTCCCGCGGCAGCGCCAGGTCCAGCAGGACCAGCGTACGGCCGGCCGGCACCCGCGACACCAACGCGGCCCGCACGGCGTCCGCGGTGATCACGTGGCCGGGCGCGCCGGTGCAGGAGATGACCAGGTCAGCGACGGCGATCTCGGCGGGGAGCCGGGAAAGGTCAGCCGTCGCGGCCGTGACGGTGGCCGGCACGCTGGCGGCCAGCCGCTGCGCGCGGCTGGCGGACCGGTTGGCCACCACGATCCGGGCCGCTCCCATCCGGGCAGTGGTAGCGACGGCCAGCGAGCTCATCGAGCCCGCGCCGACCACGAGCACGGACAGGCCGGCCAGGGTACCGGCCGCAGCGGGCTGGGCACCGCGTCGCGGCATGACATCGCGCAGCGGCGTGACACCGCGCAGGTGCTGCGCCGCGGCGTCGAGCCCCACGCTGACCAGGCTCGCGCCCGCCCGGTCGATCCTGGTCTCGGCGTGCGCGCGCTTGCCGGCCCGCAGCGCGAGCGAGCCCAGGTCGGACAGGGCCCGGCCGAGCGTGCCCTGCTCCCGGGCCAGGCCTAGGGCCTGGCGGACCTGGCCGAGGATCTGGCCCTCGCCGATCACCATCGAGTCGAGCCCGCAGGCCACCGAGAGCAGGTGCTGGACGGCGCGGTCCTCGTAGTGCACGTACAGGTGCGGGGTGAGCTCGGCTAGCGGGATCGCGGCGTGCCGCGCCAGCAGCTCGCAGATCGCGGACACGCCGCCGTGGAACTTTTCCACCTCGGCGTAGACCTCGACGCGGTTGCACGTGCTCACCACGAGCGATCCCGCGACGCCGTCGGCGTGGAACACGTCACGCAGCAGCTTGCCGAGCGTGTCACCGGTCACCACGGCCCGCTCGAGCGTCGGGACGGGCGCGCTCTTGTGGGACAGGCCCACCACGAGCACGCTCATGTCGCCACCGCCTGTGTAGGCATCCCAGTCCTACCTTCTACGGGAATGTCCCCTACGTGGGCGGGCTCCCCTCCGCCTTGGCGCTTCGCCCGCAGTTCCCGGCCGCCGTCTCCCCAGTCGCGTTCTCCGTTGCGTGCGACGCGGACCACGGCCCGCCTCTGGGCGTGAAAGGCGAGGATCTGCAACTCGATCGACAGGTCGACTTTACGCACATCTACGCCCGGCGGCACGTTAAGTACGGCAGGTGCGAAATTTAGGATGCTGGTGATGCCGGCGGCGACCAGCCGCTCGCATACCCCCTGGGCGGCCGCGGCCGGGGTGGCGATCACGCCGATCGACACCCCGTGCCTGGCGATCACGGACTCGATCTCGTCGGCGTGCCGGACCACCTGGGACCCGATCTCGGTACCCACGGTGAGCGGGTCGGTGTCGAAGATCGCCGCGACCCGGAACCCGCGGGAAGCGAAGCCGCCGTAGTTGGCGAGCGCGTGGCCCAGATTGCCCGCGCCGACGATGATCACCGGCCAGTCCTGGGTGAGCCCGAGTTCCCTGGAGACCTGGTACACCAGGTACTCCACGTCGTAGCCGACGCCGCGGGTCCCGTACGAGCCCAGGTGCGAGAGGTCCTTGCGCAGCTTCGCGGAATTGACCCCGGCAGCGGCGGCGAGTTCCTCGCTCGACACGGTGGCGATGCCGCGGTCAGCCAGCGCGTACAGGGCCCGCAGGTAGACCGGAAGCCGGTTGACCGTGGCCTCGGGGATGCCGTGGTGGCCGTTCTCGGTCGCGGAACTGCGGGACATGCGCCGACACTCCTGGGAATCGACACCGCGGACACGCAGGCCTGGTACCCGCGTGCGGCCTTGCGGCCACGCTACGCCCTTGTGAACGCATGCACAAAGTCGGGAAGTTTCCCGGCCCGGCCCGCTGACCGGCGTTTTGCCCGCGCTTTACCGGGACGGAGCGGTCAGCGCCGCCCGCAGCCGCGGCTCGCTGACCCGCCAGAAATCGTGCTGGACGCCATCGATCAGGGTGACCGGGATCATGTCCCCGTACGCGTGCAGGTCGCTCTCGGACAAGGTGATGTCCCGCTCCTGCCAGGGGACCCCGAGCTCGGCGGCCACGCTCGCGATCACCGCCCGCGCGTCGTCGCACAGGTGACAGCCCGGCCGGCTGAGCAGGGTGATCACGTGAGGCGGGCGCGGACCCGGGCTAGCCACGGGCCCCGCCGCCCGGGCCGCCAGCGGCCGGGGTCCCGCCGCCGGGGGTGCGCGGGCCGTACCCGGGCTGGCCGAACCCGGTGTCGCTGAGCAGGTCGAAACCGGTGTCGCTGAGCAGGTCGGCGACCGAGGGCAGCGGCGAGACCTTGGCCTGCTGCAGGCCGAGCTCGATGATGTTCGTGGCCAGCACGTAAGGCCGCCGGTCGGCCTCGAACGTGACGACGTAAGGCTGGCGCTTGTGCGCCTCGTACGCGGCCCGGTCGCTGTAGACCTCGTACAGGATCCGCTGCATGGGCGCGGACGGCACGGCGTGCACGATGTAGACGAGCGTGTCGGGCTCGTGCGCCCGGACCTGCCTCACGACCTGCTTGGTCAGCCGGTCGAAATCGTCCACCCGGTCCTCGAGGAGCGTGTAGATCGCGATCTGCCCGAAGAACTCCTGCTGTGCCCTGCGGCCCGCCGGGGGCGCGGGTGCCGTCTCCGGGTACCCGGCCCCGTCCCTGTACAAGGGACGCTGTGCCTGCTCGCGCGGGGCCTCCGCGTCCGGGCCCTTCTTCGGATATCCCGCCCGGTCGAGCCCTCTCGCCGCCTCAGTGGCGTAATCTGCGTCGTCCGGATACCTCGCCGCCTCAACGGCGTAATCTGCCGCGTCCGGGTACTGAGGGCCCTGCGCGTACCCGGCCCGGACGTCGAGATCGTCATGCTCCCGGTGCGAGCCGTTGCGGTAGATGCCGAACTCGTCGTCGGCCGCCGGCTCGAAATTCCCGGTCGCGTCGGGGCCGCCGTCCCATGACCGCCGGGCCCACTCCTCGCCGGCGCCGGCGGCGGGGGCCCCCTGGTGCAGCAGGTCGAACTTGAGCCGGCCGACCTGCAGCCCGGCGAACCAGGTCCCCACCGCGGCCAGCACGCACAGCAGCGTGAACAGCGAGGTCATCGGCACCGACAGCCCCAGCACGCCGACGATGCCGGGCACCGCGAGCAGGAGCGCCGCCGCGCCCGCGGCCACGGTAGCCGGGACGGCGGCCCGCCACGCCGGGTCGCGGCCGGCCCGGGCGGCGGTCGTCCCGATCGCGATCAGCGCGACGATCGCGACGGCCGGAGCCAGCACGTACTCGAGCAGCTTGTTGGGGACGATCTGGTAATAGACCGTGGTCGCCGGCCAGGCCTTGGTAAAGGCCGCGGCGCTGAGCGGGTCGCTGGCGAAGATGACCAGGGCCACGATCCCCAGCGCGGTCAGCAGCAGCCGGGCGGCGAACCTGGTGACGATGCTCTTGGCGGCCACCTCGGCCAGCCCGAGCGCGAGCGCGAGCGGTGCGAGGACCTGGGCGCCGATTTCCATGGCCCGGAAGGCCACTGGCCCGAAGCCGGCGTGATAGCCGACAGCCTGCGCGCCCAGCGACACGGTGAGCCCGAACAGCGCGACCGCCCAGGCCACGAGGGCGACGCCCGGGGCCCGCAGGCACCGCGCGGTCAGCAGTCCCGTGCCCACGGCGGCGATGAGCGCACCGACGGCCGCGGCCAGGAAGTGAAGAGACATTGTCCACTATGGTGCCCGACGCGCGGCCATGATGCGACCGGGCCTCCGCTTACGGTATCCCGGGCCGTCCCGGACGCGGGTCCGGCCGGGCGTCCCCCGGTAGGCTCGCAGGCATGTGGCGGCTGTCGAGACGGCTTCCGTGGAATGAGGCGGCCCTGGCCGGGCAAGCCTCGGCCGCGGCCGCCGAGGTCGAGCAGCCGCCGCCGGTGCCCGACCCGGAGGCGGGGGCGTTCTTCGACGTCGACAACACGCTCATGCGGGGCGCGTCGATCTATCACTTCGCCCGCGGCCTGGCCGCCCGCAAGATGTTCGGCCCGCGCGACCTGGCCCGGATGACCTGGGGGCAGATCAACTTCCGGCTGCGCGGCGCCGAGAACTCCGACCACATCGACGCCGCCCGGCAGGCCGCGCTGGCCTTCGTGGCCGGGCACAGCGTGGCCGACATCGTCCGGCTCGGCGAGGAGATCTACGACGAGACCATGGCCGACCGGATCTGGGCCGGCACCCGGGAGCTGACCCAGCGCCACCTGCGCGCCGGCCAGCGGGTGTGGCTGGTCACGGCCACGCCGGTGGAACTGGCCAGCATCCTGTCGCGCAGGCTCGGCCTGACCGGGGCGCTCGGCACGGTGGCCGAGACGCGGGACGGCGTGTACACCGGGCGCCTGGTCGGCGGGCTGCTGCACGGCGAGGCCAAGGCGGCCGCGGTCCGGGCCCTGGCCCGCCGCGAGGGCCTGGACCTGGCCCGCTGCTCCGCGTACAGCGATTCGCTCAACGACCTGCCCATGCTGACGCTCGTCGGCCACCCCAACGCGGTCAATCCCGACCTCGGCCTGCGCGCGGAGGCACGCAAGCGCGGCTGGCCGGTGTACGACTTCCGCTCAGGCCGCCGGGCCACGCTGATCGCCCTGCCGATCGCCGCCGGCGCGGGAGCTGTGGTCGGCGGGGTGGCCGCGGGCGTCGCCCTGCAACGGCGGCGCGCGGCGGCCCGCTAGCCCCCGACTTACATAACTTGACAGATATATAACCAGCATCGAATACTAGGTGCATGGTCTTCGAGGCGCTGGCTGAGCCCAACCGGCGGCGGATCCTTGATCTCCTCCTAGAACGCGAACGCCCGGTCAATGACCTGGTCAGCCTGCTGCGGGTGAGCCAGCCCGCGGTCTCGAAGCACCTGCGGGTCCTGCGTGACGCCGGCCTGGTCGAGGCGCGGGTGGACGCCCAGCGGCGGCTGTACCGAGTCCGGGCCGAGCCGCTGCGCGAGCTGGACGACTGGCTGGCCCCGTACCGGGCGACGTGGGCATCCCGCCTCGACGCCCTGGAAAGCCACCTGGAGGACATGACATGAACGGCGACCTCGAGCAGGCCGGCGACCGCTGGCGGCTAAGGTTCACCCGGGAGCTGGCGTACCCGCCCGAGAAGGTGTGGCGGGCCGTCACCGAGCCCGACCACCTGGACGCCTGGTTCCCGCAGCGGATCATCGGCGAGTGGACGGCCGGCGCCCCGCTGAAGTTCGAGTCGCGCGGCGGCGAGTTCCCGGCCTTCGACGGCGAGGTGCTGGCCTGCGAGCCGCCGTCGCTGCTCGAGTTCCGGTGGGGCGGCGACGTGATCCGCTTCGAGATCGCGCCGAACCCGCAGGGCTGCACATTCGTCCTGACCGACACCTTCGCGGAGCTGGGCAAGGCCGCCCGCGACGCGGCCGGCTGGCACGTCTGCCTCGACTTCCTCTCCCACCACCTGCAGGGGGCGGCTCCCCCGTGGTCGTCAGGCGAGCACTGGAGCGAGGTGCACCCCGGCTACGTGGAGAAGTTCGGCCCGGACGCGGCCACGATGGGGCCGCCCGAGCGGCACGAGATCGATGATGGCCCGCGCCGCTAGCTGCGTTAGCTGAACGCGGGGCCGCGCTCCACCAGCAGCTCATCGACCTTGCGCTGGATGATGTCCCGTACGTGGTCGGCGAGCGACGAGACCGCGTGGTCCGCGCTGGCCCCGTTGGGACTGCCGGTCGGCACCGGCGGGCAGAACTCGATGATCCAGTTGGACGGCAGCGGGACCGCGCCCACCGGGCCGAGCCACGGGAACAGCGGCGTGACCGGGAAGTACGGCAGCCCGAGCAGCCGGGCGGCCGCCCGTGAGTTCCCGATCATCGGGTAGATCTCCTCGGCGCCCACGATCGCGCACGGGATGATCGGCACGCCCGCCCGCCGGGCGGTCGCGGCGAACCCGCCCCGCCCGAAGCGCTGCAGCCGGTACCGCTGGCTGAACGGCTTGCCGATCCCCTTGAAGCCCTCGGGGAACACGCCGACCAGGTGGCCGGCCGCCAGCACCTGGTCGGCTAGCTCCGGGT
>Ga0318569_10000255_pt1 | contig 12275 bp, 8 predicted proteins | sample GRESIP088b5f22_FD_203692 | JGI IMG/M metagenome (GOLD analysis project Ga0318569, IMG submission 203692) | Tropical soil microbial communities from Luquillo Experimental Forest, Puerto Rico - GRE.SIPMG.088b5f22 | ecosystem: Environmental > Terrestrial > Soil > Tropical forest > Bulk soil...
GTGGACCTGGTCGGGGGAACGGGTGCCGTCGACGGCGAACATCCACTCCCGGCCCGCGTAGTACTCCAGCAGCGGGATGGTCTTGTCCCGGTACACCTGAAGCCGGTGGGCGATGACCTCTTCGGTGTCGTCGGAGCCCCGGCCGCGGGCCAGCAGGCGGCGGATCAGTTCCTCGTCGGGGACGTCCAGGTGCACGGCGCCCTGCACCTCGACGTCGAGCGCGCTGGCGACCTCGAACGCGGCCTTGGCCTGGTCCACCGTGCGGGGGAAGCCGTCCAGTACGTATCCCCCGGACTCGGCCGCGGCGACAACCGGCTTGCGCAGCATGTCCATGACCACGGCGGTCGGCACCAGGTCTCCGGCGTCGACGTAGGCCTTGATCTTCTGCCCGGTCGAGGTCTGGTCCTTGACGTGCTGGCGCAGCAGGTCACCGCTGGAGATGTGGGTAATGCAGAACCGTTCGGCCAGCCGCCCGGCCTGAGTTCCCTTCCCCGCGCCGGGCGCGCCGATCAACAGCAGGCGCATCGGTCACCTCGCCTTTCCGTCACGGCAGCGCGGACCGCGACCCGCACTGCTGCTGCCCCTGGTGACCGTAACCATTACAAGATCGTCCTACATCCTGTCGTCGCCGGGCAATATCGCGCTGGTCACCCCGGGGGTTGGCGGCTGAGCGCCGGACAAACTCCCCCACAGCCTCTTGACGGTTTCCAACAACCTCGCTAATTTCACGGTAAAAATTAAGGCATATATCAAGATCAACCGTGCTCGACGCCGAAGGAGACCGTCATGGGACTAATCGCGCGGGCCGCGCCACGGAGGCGTCTCCGGCGCCGGATCACGAGTGCCGTGCTGGCGGCCCTCGCCCTGGCCGTTACGTTCACCGCGGGCACGGCCGGGCGGGCCCAGGCCGCCACCCTGCTCTCCCAGGGCAGGCCGGCCACCGCGTCCTCGCTGGAGAACGCCAGCTTCCCCGCCTCGGCCGCCGTCGACGGGAACACCAGCACCCGCTGGTCCAGCGCCTTCTCCGACCCGCAGTGGCTGCAGGTGGACCTGGGGTCGGTGTCCGCCATCAGCCAGGTCGTCCTGGACTGGGAAACGGCGTACGCGACCGCGTTCCAGATCCAGACCTCGTCCGACGGGACGAACTGGACGTCGATCTACTCCACCACGACCGGCACCGGCGGCACCCAGACGCTGAACGTGACCGGGACCGGCCGGTACGTCCGCATGTACGGCACCGCCCGCGCCACCCAATGGGGCTACTCCCTGTGGGAATTCCAGGTCTACGGCACGGCGGGCACCAGCGGTTCCTGTAACACGACCGACGCGGCCCTCAACCATCCCGCGACCGCGTCCTCGCTGGAGAACGCCAGCTTCCCCGCCTCGGCCGCCGTTGACGGCAATACCGGCACCCGCTGGTCCAGCGCCTTCTCCGACCCCCAGTGGCTCGAGGTCGACCTCGGCGCCAGCCAGACAATCTGCGAAGTCACCCTGGACTGGGAGGCCGCCTACGCGACCGCCTTCCAGATCCAGACCTCACCCGACGGCACCACCTGGACCACCATCTACTCCACCACCACCGGCACCGGCGGCAACCAGACCCTCTCCGTTACTGGAACCGGCCGCTACGTCCGCATGTACGGCACCGCCCGCGCCACTCCGTACGGCTACAGCCTCTGGGAATTCGGCGTCTACACCACAACGGGGGGAACGTCCGGCGGCGGTGGCGGGTCGGGTGCGCCGCCCGCGTCGTTCTGGGGTAACACGAGCGCGATCCCGGCAGCCAGCAACGTGCTGGAATTCAGCATCGTGAACCAGACGAACGGCCAGTATCCCGACAGCCAGGTCTACTGGAGCTGGAACGGGCAGGAGAAGTCCATCGCGCAGCAGCCCTATATCGACATGCCGGCTAACTCGGCGGGCCGCATGTACTTCTACCTCGGCTCGCCGAACAGTTCCTACTACGACTTCATCGAATTCACCGTCGGCTCGTCATCGATAAACGTGGACACCACGCGGGTTGACCGGTTCGGCCTGAAGCTCGCCCTGCTCCTGCACGGCCACGACGGCTCCAGCCAGGAGGTCGGCGAGAACTACGCCACCTTCCAGGAAAGCCGCTCGGCGACGTTCGCGCGGTTCCAGAACTCGGTGCCGGCCGAGTTCAAGGAACTAGCCACCGACCAGGCGCCGTACGGCATCCCCTCACCTGGCAATGACCCCGCGTTCCAGCCAGGCGGCGCCTACGCGAACTACTACACCAGCTACGCGGCCTCGGCCGGCGACACCTCCGACACCACCGCCCAGATCTTCGGCTGCGGCGGCACGCTGGCCGGCAATCCCCCGCTGTGCGCCGGGCTCAACCGGCACGTGGCGCAACTGCCGGCCGCCCAGCAGTCGAACCCCGCGAATTTCTACCTGGCCGCCCCGGCGAACTACTACGCCCAGTTCTGGCACCAGAACGCCATCAACGGCCTCCAGTACGGCTTCCCCTACGACGACGACGCCGGCCAGTCATCCGACATCTCGATCACCAACCCGCAATACATGGTCGTCGCCGTGGGCTGGTGAGACCGGGGTACCTTACAACGTATGAAAGCTGTCGTCTACACCCGATACGGGCCGCCTGACGTGCTGCGCCTGACGGACGTGGAAACGCCCGTGCCGAGAGGCGACGAGGTGCTGGTCAAGGTGCACGCAGTCGCCCTCAACGGATCGGACTGGGAGACGCTGCGGGGAAAACCGGCGTACTCCCGCATCGGAGGCCCGTTCCGGCCGCGACATCACATACTCGGATCAGATATCGCCGGACGGGTCGCGGCGACGGGCCCCGAAGCGACGCTCTTCCGCCCCGGCGATGATGTGTTCGCGGACATCCTCAGCTCCATGGGCGGGTTCGCCGAGTACGCGCGCGTGCCGCAGAGCGCTCTTTCGCGGATGCCGGCCGGCCTGAGCTACGAGGAAGCCGCGGCCCTTCCCCAGGCGGGGGCCATCGCGCTCCAGGGCATCCAGGACAAAGGACGCGTCCAGCCCGGGCAGGCCGTGCTGATCAACGGCGCGGGCGGCGGATCGGGCATGTACGCCGTGCAGCTTGCCAAGCTGCTCGGGGCCGAGGTCACCGGGGTGGACAATACCGGGAAGCTGGAGTTCATGCGCTCACTCGGCGCGGACCACGTCATCGACTACACGCGGGAGAACTTCACCAGGGACGGGCGCGCCTACGACCTGATCCTTGATCTAGCCGCCTACCGTTCGCCGCTTGCCTGCCGGGGATCGCTGCATCCCGGTGGCCGCTACCTGTATGTCGGCGGGTCGGTGGCCGCGCTCCTGCAGGCCCTCCTGGCCTGGCCGTTGACCGGGAGCGCCGGGAGCAGGAAGATACGCGTGCTGCCAGTGCGGCTAGGCGTCCAGCACCTCGCGCCGCTCGTCGAGCTGTGCCAGGCGGGAAAGATCGCTACGGTCATCGACCGCCGCTATCCGCTCGGTGAGGTGCCTGAGGCGCTGCGGTACATGGGCGCGGGGAACGCCAAGGGGAAGGTCATCGTCATCGTGGAGTAGCCGCCGGTGCGCCGGGACCGTCGCGATGAGCAGCGACAGCACGACGGTGACCACGGAACCGCAGCCGACGATCAGCCAGAGCAGGGGCCAGAGGTCCGTTCCGCTGAACAGCATTGATCTTTCACCTTCTGAAAGGGAACTTGCACACTACTGTGCAGATTAGTTTACTGCACATCGATGTGCAAATATGATGTGCGGCAGTTCACACAGGAGGCACCCGCCATGATGACCGCCGGCTCACCGGCGCGGCTCCCGCGGCGGAGCCACGCCCGGTCCAATCACGCCCGCATCCTGGCGGCGGCCCGCGAGGAGCTCAGCCGCGACCCGGACGCGAGCCTGGATGAGATCGCCCGGGCCGCCGGCGTGGTGCGCCGCACCCTGTACGGCCACTTCCCGAACCGGCAGGCCCTGCTGGCCGCGCTGGCCGAGGAGGCCGCGCAGGCGGTCCGGGAGGCGTTCACCGCGGTCAGGGATCCGGGCGATGACCCGCCGGCCGCGATGGCCCGGCTGACCCTGGCCATCTGGGCGGTCGGCGACCGGTACCGCATGCTGATCGCCCTCGGCCGGCGCGACCTCGGCGAGGAGAGCATCCACGCCGCCCTCGCCCCCGCTCGCGCGGAAGCGACCGCCATCCTGGACCGCGGGCAGCGCGACGGCGCCTTCGCCGCCGACCTCCCCGCGCCCGTCCTTGCCCTGGCGGTGGAGGCGTTCGGCCTGGCCGTCCTGGAAAGCCAGTGGCCAGACCCCGGCGGCCAGGCCAGCGCGACGGCCGTGCTCACCGCCGCCGGCGTGGCGCCGGCGGCCGCGCGCCGCTATGTCCGGGCGGTCCTGCCGTCGGCGATATCCAGCGGCTTACGGGCCACCGCGGTCACCGGCCGACCGGCGGACGGCGCTATCCCAGTCCACGTTCTCCCGCAGGGACCGCTTGAGCAGTTTCCCGCCCGGGTTGCGCGGCAGCGGCTGCTGGCTGACGGACAGGTACTCGGGGACCTTGAAATCCGCGATGTGCTCGGCGAGGTAGCCGAGCACGGCCCGCGGGTCGAACGCCGAACCCGGCACCGGGACGACGACCGCGCCGACTTTCTCGCCCATCACGGGGTCGGGGACCCCGACGACGGCCGCCTCGTAGACTCCGGGCGCGCCGGCGAGGGCGTTCTCCACCTCGACGCAGTACACGTTTTCCCCGCCCCGGTTGATCATGTCCTTGGCCCGGTCGACGATGTAGACGAGCCCCTCGTCATCGATCCGTGCGAGGTCGCCGGTGCGCAGCCAGCCGCCGGCGAATGCCTGGGCGGTCGCCTCCGGCTTGTTCCAGTAGCCCGCGACGATGTTCTGGCCCCGGATGAGCAGCTCGCCGACGCCGTCCAGCGTGCTGGCCTCGTCGAGCCGGACGTCGACGACCGGTGCCGGGAAGCCGACCGAGTCGGCGTGCGCCACGAACTCGTGGGGCAGGAACGTCGCGACGCTCGAGGTCTCGGTGAGGCCGAACCCGTTGCCGACGCGGGCCCGCGGGAAGGCCGCGACGATACGCGCGACGAGGTCGGGGGCGATCGGCGCGCCGCCGTAGGCAAGCGAGCGCACGGACGAGATGTCCGTCGTCGCGAACGCGGGCTGGTTCATCGCCAGCCAGTAGATAGCCGGCACCGTGATGAGGGTGTCGATCCGTTCGGCCGGGATCGCGGCGAGGAAGGCCCAGACCTCGAACGCTGGCATGATGACCGCGGTGCCGCCGAGGTACAGGGCGAAGAGCAGCTGGCTGTTGCACCCGGTGACGTGGAAGAGCGGCACCGAGATGAGGGTGCGCACCTCACCGTCCCTGGCGCCGATGACGCGCCGGCACGTCTCGGCGTTGGCGAGGAAGTTCTCGTGCGTCGTCACCGCGCCCTTGGAGAAGCCGGTCGTGCCGCTCGTGTAGAAGATCGCGGCCGGGTCTGACGGGGCGAGGTCCCCGGCGGCGTAGGCGTCGCCGTCGGGCAGTGCCTCGCCGGGCACGAAGACGTGCCGGGCGCCGGAGTCGGAGATGACGTAGGCGGCCTCCTCGTCGGTGAACCGGGTGTTCACCGGGACGGCGACGCCGCCCGCGGCGACCGTCCCGAGGAACGCGAGCACCCAGTCGATACCGTTGCCCAGGCGCAAGGCGGCGCGGTCGCCTGGGTGGAAGCCGGCCGCGCGCATGCCGCCCGCGACCCGGGTGACCCGGTCCCACAAGGTGTCGTACGTCAGCCGCGGGCCGCCGCCGGTCTCGGCGACAGCTTCGTCCGCGCCGCCGCGGTCGCGCGCCGCCCGGAGCATCGACACGAGGTCGCGCGGCAGGTCCGTGTACCGCTGCACGCCATCCGGCCCGCGCACGACACCGGCCTGGTCGAACGCGAAGCGCGGTCCGTTGTCTGGGTGAGGCACTTCGCCAATTTCTCTCATCGGATGGCGGACGTCAACGCCCCGGCGAGTCGGCGTGGTCGAGTTCCGCGGCGATCTCCGAGATGCGTGCGCGGAGCCAGGCGTGCGCCGGGTCCACGGTGTGCCGCGGGTTCCACCACAGCATCTCGGTGATCGGGGGCAGGCGGAGCGGAGGCTCGAGGAAGCGGACGGCAGCCGTGCGCCGCAGGTGAGCTGCCGCGCGTTCGGGCACGAGCGTCACGAGATCTGTGCCCTGCAACAGGAACGGCGCTAGCAGGAAGCTCTCGACGGTGAACTCGATCCTGCGCGGCACCTTGGCCTGGGCAAGGTAGGTGTCGGGAAGCGCGACCGGATGCCCGCGCACGCCGGAGTAGACCACGTGCCCGAGCCGCAGGTAGGTCTCCAGGGTCATCCGGTCGCCCACCGCGGCGGTGTCCTCCCAGACGCAGCAGAGCCAGCGGTCGGCGAAAAGCCGCGTTCTGGGCAGCGTGACGTCCGGCATGATCTCCACGGGTTCGATCACGAGGTCAGCCTCGCCGTCACGGAGCAGCCGGACAGCGTCCGGCACCCGGGGCATGACCTGGATCGTCAGACCGGGAGCGGCGGCGGCGAGGCGCCGGACCAGCGGGCCGATGAGCATGAGCAGGCTGTAGTCCGAGCAGCTCACCGTGAACGTCGCGTGGTCGCTGGCGGGGTCGAAGCCGGGCCGGTCGTCGAGGGCGTGCCGGATGAGGCTCAGCGCCTCTTGAACGGGCTGGCGGAGCGACTCGGCGCGCGGGGTCGGTACCAGGCCCAGGCCCTCGCGGACCAGCAGCGGGTCGTCGAAGAGCTTGCGCAGGCGGGCGAGGGTATTGCTCATGCCAGGCTGGCTCAGCCCGACCCGGTCCGCCGCCCGGGTGACGCTGCGCTCGGCGAGCAGCGCCTCCAGCGATACGAGGAGATTGAGGTCTACGCCGGCGAGGTTCATTCCTCCTTTTATCAGGGTCTATTGCCGTGAACAATGGTCTGCATTCACAAGCTCCGATTGCTGAATCTTGGGCCGCCTGCCTAGCATCGAGGACACCATCACGGCGGGAGTTGTGAGAGGCCTCCGATGGATCACGGAACCAGCGAGGATGTGCCCGTCCTGATCATCGGCGGCAGCCTGGTGGGCTTGTCGGCCGCGCTGCTCCTGCGCATGCACGGAATCGACGTGCTGACGGTCGAGCGGCACGCGGGGACGGCGATCAACGCCCGGGCCGGTCACTTCCAGCTTCGCACCGTCGAGATCCTGCGCTCGGCGGGGCTCGAGGCCGCCGTCCGCCGCAAGTCGGAAGAGCAGTACCCGCCGGACGGCGGGATCAACAACGTCGAGTCGCTGGCGGGCCGGGAGATCGCGAACTACTTCCCGAACCTCAACGCCGGGGTCGATGAGTTCAGCCCGACGGTGCGGCTGTTCATCAATCAGGACGCTCTGGAACCGATACTCCGCACCCGGGCCGAGGAACTCGGCGCGCGACTGCGTTACGGCACCGAGTGCGTGTCACTGGAGCAGGACGCGGACGGCGTCACGGCGGTCATCCGCGATCTGGCGAGCGGCGAGCGGCGTCCGGTGCGCGCGAAATACGTCGTCGCGGCCGATGGAAACCGCAGCACGACACGCGGACTGCTCGGCATCGGCATGCACGGCCATGGCCTGCTGTCGCGCAGCATCACGATCTACTTCCGTTCGGAGGCGGATCTCGGGCCGTTGCTCCGGGACCGGGATCAGGGCGTCCACTACGTGACGAACTCGCTCTTGCGGGGGTTCTTCCGGCTCGACAGAAGCGGCAATGCCGGCTTCCTCGTGGTCAACCTCGTCGGGGACACCTCGCGCCCTGAGGTCATCGCCGCCTATCCGTCGGCGCCCTGGGCCAGGGTGGCCGACGGGATCACGGAGCAGCGTGCCCTTGAGCTGTTGCGCGCCGCCATCGGTGTCCCCGACATACCGGTTGTCATCGACAACATCGCGACCTGGCAAGCAGAGGCCGATGTCGCGGACCGCTTCCAGGACGGGCGCGTCTTCCTGGCCGGCGACGCCGCCCATGTGGTGCCGCCGAACGGCGGATTCGGCGGCAACACGGGCGTGCAAGACGCGCACAACCTCGCCTGGAAGCTGGCGCTCACGCTGACCGGCGTGGCCGGGCCCGGGCTGCTCGAGACCTACGACGCCGAGCGGCGCCCCATCGGGCAGCTCACGGTCGAGCAGGCCTTCACGAGGTACGTCACGCGCGTGGCCCCGTACCTGGGGACGGAGAATACGCAGCCGCTCGTCGACGACTTCTCCATGGAGATCGGGTACCGCTACAACTCCCCCGCCGTCGTGCTAGAGCCGGGCAGCCATCCGTTGCACGAGCATCCCCGCATGTCGAAGGGCAGTCCGGGCGCCCGGGCGCCGCACGTCTTCCTCGACCGCCACGGCGCGGAGGTGTCCACGCTCGACCTCTTCGGCGGGAACTTCGTCCTGCTTACCCGGCCCGAGGGGCGTGCCTGGCACGACGTGGCGCTTGCCGCGGCTAAGGAGTTCGGCGTGGCGCTCGATGCCCACGTGGTGGGCGGCGCCGACCTGACCGACGCCGGAGACCAGTTCCCGGAGGCATACGGGATCTCGCCGTCTGGTGCCGTGATCGTGCGGCCGGACGGTTTCGTCGGCTGGCGTGCCGTCGCCGCGGCCGACGCGCCCGAGCAGACTCTCCGGCAGGTGCTCCAGTCCCTGCTGTGCCGGGAGAACGGAAACCCGTGACGTCCGGAAGCTGAAAGAAGGTCCCACCCATGGCAGACATGTACCGCGCGGACACCATCGGGTCGCTGCTGCGCCCGCGATACCTGAAGCTTGCCCGCGAACGCTACGAGGCCGGCCAGCTAACGGCGGCGGCGTACAAGGAGATCGAGGACCGGGCCGTCGACCAGGCGATCGCCATGCAGGAGGGCGCGGGCCTGGACGTCGTCACCGACGGAGAGCTGCGGCGGCACTCGTTCATCGACCAGCTCACCGAGGCCGTCGAAGGGCTGACCCCTGACGCCGGCGACAGCGGCCACGTCCCCGTTCCGTTCCACGACCCGGCGGGTGAGCTGAAGTCCGTCTTCGCGATCCCGCTGTCCGTCACGAGCCGGCTGGGCCGGCGCCGGATGATGACGGTGGAGGAGTACTCATACGCGCGGGCCAGGGCCCGGCGCCCGGTCAAGGTGACGCTGCCGAGCCCGCTGATGCTGTTCCTCGTCTGGTCGCCGCAGCGCTCACGGGACGCCTACAGCGACCCGTTCGAGCTGTTCGCGGACGGCCTGCGGCTGATGCGGGAGGAGGCGGAAGAACTCGCGGGACTGGGCTGCCGCTACATCCAGGTCGACGCGCCGGACTTCGGCCAGCTTGTCGACCAGGGGCAGCGAGACGCCTGGGAGCGGGCCGGTATCCCGGTCGATCGCGTCTTCGCCGAGGGCGCGGACATGCTGAACGAGCTCGCCACGGTTCCCGGCGTAACCTTCGGCCTGCACCTGTGCCGGGGGAACTACGACAGCGACTGGATCAGCTCGGGCACCTACGACGCCATCTCGAAGCAGCTCTTCCAGCGGGCCACCAACTACGACGTGCTCCTGCTCGAGTACGACGACGAGCGCTCCGGCTCCTTCGCCGCGCTCAGCGACGTTCCCGACGACAAGGTGGTCGTGCTCGGCCTGGTCTCGTCGAAGTTTGACACAATGGAACCGCCCGAGCAGCTCGTCGCCCGTATCGAGGAGGCTAGCCGCTTCTTCCCCCGCGATCAGCTCGCGCTGTCGACGCAGTGCGGTTTCGCCTCGGCAGGACCGGGAAACGCGATCAGCGAGGGCGCCCAGGAGAACAAGCTGCGTCTCGTGGGCGAGGTCGCGGGCCGCGTCTGGCGGACGGGCGGGTGACCTCAGCACGGCCCGTAAGGAGGACATCGGATGGCACTGAAGATCATGCCGCACGGCCGGCTGCAGGAATGGGTCGCCGAAGAGAAGGGCTACTTCGCCGCCGAGGGGCTGGAGTACAGCTTCGTGATCACCGGCGACTACGGGGTTAGCTCCGCGCGGCGGGACGACGCCGGAGAGATCAAGACGGGCGCGTTCGAGACGTTCGGAGCCGGGCGCGATGGCGCCGACGTGAGCTGTGCCTGCCACTGGGCCACGAACGCCGCCGCGCGCGAACGCGCAGGCCAGCTGGTGACCACGGCTTACTCGGTGGCCCCCTGCGCCATCGTTGTTCCGCCTGAATCGCCGATCCGCCGTCCTGAAGACCTGGCGGGGGTGCCGATCGGAGTGGGCTACCACTCGGGGAGCCACTTCGCGACCGTGCAGGCCCTCGAACCCGTGCTCTCCCCTGGTGAGCTGAAGCTCACCTTCCAGGGCCCGCCGAACGAGCGCCTCGACGCGCTGCTCGAGCGGCAGGTCCCGGCGGCCACGGCCTGGGGAGTGCCCCTCTACATCGCCGAGGCCTTCGGGTTCCGCAAGGTCCTGGACGCCACGTTCATGATCGGGTTCCTGGTGACCGGCCGCGAGGCGACCAAGGCCGACGTGGACAAGTACCTGGCCGCCCTGCGGCGCGCGCAGATGGAGATCGACCTCCGCCCGGACCGCTACAAGCACTACCACCTGCGGGCCGTCCCCGAGAAATACCGGGAGCAGGTCGACGTGCGGGCGTTCGGGACCGGCGAGCGCATCGTATTCCTGCCCTACACCAGGGAAAACTTCACCGAGACCCAGCAGTGGACCGAGGCGCGCCAGCTGTTCACCGGGGTGCCCGGGCAGGCCGGCTATGACGAGGCCGTCCTGACCTGAAGCCACCCGACCTCGGACGCGAGCGCGGTACGCGGGATGGGAGTAGGACGCGAGGTGCGCGAGTAGCCTCGCGCCCGTATAGATACCCCTCCAGGGTATCTGCCGTCCCGTAATTCCATGATCCCGAAAGATTCGCACCTCCGTAGCGACAAAGAGTCTTCTCCAGGAAAATTCTTTCGAGCTCTAGCTCACACCTGGTAATCGCAACGACGGATTTCGGTCGGCAGCCTCGCCACATACGGGAAACCGGGTATTTCGGACGCTAGTCAGCCGGAGGCCGACGTAGTCCGAAGATTGCGCGATGTTTGACCCCCTGGAGGGTGCCAAACATCGCGCAATAATTCGCTGAGCGGTCGGGACCGGGCGGCGCGGAACCCTAGGCGTTCAAGCCCTGTCGCGGAATAGGCGGAACGCGGCCCGGACCTCGCTAACGAAGGTATCGGGCTGTTCGAGGGCGGCGAAGTGCCCGCCCTTTTCCAGTTCGTTCCAGTAGCGCAAGTCGGAGAACTGCGGCTCGGCCCAGCGCCGGGACGGGCGGTAGATCTCCTTAGGAAAGATCGAGCAGCCGGCCGGCGCGGTAACGCGATCGCTGATGCGATTGCCAAAGCTCTCCCAGTAAAGGCGGGCCGAGGACGCCCCGGTGGCGGGCAGCCAGTACAGCATGATGTTGTCCAGCAGTTCTTCCTGGCTGAAGACGCTGGCCAGGTCGCCGTCGCAGTCGCTCCACGCCCAGAACTTCTCGATAATCCAGGCGCACAGCGCGGCCGGGGAGTCGACCAGCCCGTAACCCAGACTCTGCGGGCGGGTCGACTGCTGGATGGCGTAGCCGGTGCCCTGGGCGCGGTGGCGCTTCAGCGCGGCCAGCGCCGCCTGCTCACGCCCGGTGAGATCATCCGGAGCGCCGGGGTAGGGAAACGCGACCATGTTGAGGTGGATGCCGATGAGGTGCTCCGGGTGCCGCTGGCCTAGGGCCGTCGTCACCCGGGCCCCCCAGTCGCCGCCCTGAGCGCCGTAGCGCGGGTAGCCGAGCCTGGCCATCAGCTGATCCCAGGCGTCGGCTATGCGCTCCTGGCCCCACCCCGGTCGCGCGGGCGTGCCGCTGAACCCGTAGCCTGGCAGCGACGGGCAGACCACGTGGAACGCGTCGGCCGCGCTTCCCCCGAACGCCACTGGATCGGTCAGCGGCTCGATGACCTTGTGGAACTCGACGACCGAACCGGGCCAGCCATGCGTCATGACCAGCGGCGCGGCGCTCTCGTGCGGCGAGCGGACGTGCACGAAGTGAATGTCCAGGTCATCGATCGTCGTCCGGAACTGCGGGAAGCGGTTGAGCCGGGCCCGCGCGGACGGCCAGTCGTAGTCCTCCAGCCAGTACCGGCACAGCTCGCGCGCATAGGCCAGCGGGGTTCCCTGCGACCAGTCGTCCACGGTTTCGGGTTCCGGCCACCGGGTCCGGCGCAGCCGCTCGCGCAGATCGTCCAGGACCGCGCCGGGACCGTCGACCCGGAATG
>Ga0318569_10000275_pt1 | contig 11972 bp, 12 predicted proteins | sample GRESIP088b5f22_FD_203692 | JGI IMG/M metagenome (GOLD analysis project Ga0318569, IMG submission 203692) | Tropical soil microbial communities from Luquillo Experimental Forest, Puerto Rico - GRE.SIPMG.088b5f22 | ecosystem: Environmental > Terrestrial > Soil > Tropical forest > Bulk soil...
CGCCATAGGGCGAGATTGAGGTGTGGGCAAGCCCGATCCGCCGCGGCGGTGCGCCCGCCTCCTGCTGGAGCAGCGGCACCGTCATCCATTCGGCCATGGCATCGAACATCGAGATCGACAGCGCGGCGCCCTGGCCGGTGCGCTGGCGTGCGATCAGCGCTTCGAGGATGGCCTCATAGGCGTTCATCCCGGCGGCAATATCGACCACCGACACGCCGACGCGTGACGGCTCGTTCGTGCCGGTGATCGAGGCGAGACCCGATTCCGCCTGGATCAGCATGTCATAGGCTTTCCGCTGCGCCAGCGGGCCGCTCTCGCCGAACCCCGAAATCGAGCAACAGATCAGGCGCGGGTGTTGCCGCCGCAGTCGATCGATCGCAAAACCGAGCTTGCCAACTGCGCCTGGTTTCAGATTCTGCACGAACACGTCGGCGCGCGCGATCATCGCCGCCAGCAGCGCCTTGTCCGTCGCCTTGGTGAGATCGAGGACCAGGGATTCCTTGCCGCGATTGAGCCAGACGAAATAAGTCGCTTCGCCGTGCACGAGATCGTCGTAGCCGCGCGCGAAGTCGCCCTCCGGGCGCTCAATCTTGATCACCCGCGCGCCGGCGTCGGCAAGGCGGCAGGTGCACATCGGCGCCGCTACCGCCTGTTCGAGCGACACGACGAGGAGACCGGAGAGGGGCAGGGTCATGTTTCAATACGACCGCGGCAAGCCGAGCACGTGCTCGGCGATATAGGACAGCACCAGGTTGGTCGAGATCGGCGCCACGGTGTAAAGCCGGGTCTCGCGGAACTTGCGCTCGATGTCGAATTCCTCGGCGAAGCCGAAGCCGCCGTGGGTTTGCACGCACATGTCGGCGGCGGCCCAGGACGCTTCGGCGGCGAGGTGTTTCGCCATGTTGGCCTCCGCGCCGCAGTCGCGGCCGGCTTCATACAGGGCGGCCGCTTCGCGCACCATCAGCGCGGCGGCGCGCATGCCGATGTAAGCGCGTGCGATCGGGAACTGGACGCCCTGATTCTGTCCGATCGGTCGGCCGAACACGACACGCTCGCCGGCATAGGCCGTCGCCTTTTCGATGAACCATTTGGCGTCGCCGATGCATTCAGCCGCGATCAGGATGCGCTCGGCATTCATCCCGGAAAGGATGTAGCGGAAGCCGTCGCCTTCCTTGCCGACCACGGCGTCGGCCGGCACCCGCAAATTCTCGATGAACACTTCGGTTGTTGCGTGATTCATCATGGTGCGGATCGGCCGGATGGTGAGCCCCTGACCGCGCGCCTCGCGCATGTCGACAAGAAACACGGTCAGGCCCGCCGTACGCGATTTCGCCTGCTCGCGCGGCGTGGTGCGGGCGAGAAGCAGCATGAGATCGGAATGCTCGGCACGCGAAGTCCAGATCTTCTGGCCGTTGACGACGTAAGTGTCGCCATCGCGCACGGCCGTGGTGCGCAGACTAAGCGTGTCGGTGCCCGATGTCGGCTCGGTGACGCCAAACGCCTGAAGGCGCAACTCGCCGCGTGCGATCCCCGGTAGATAGCGTTTCTTCTGTTCGCTGCTGCCGTGCCGAAGCAGCGTGCCCATCGTGTACATCTGCGCGTGGCAGGCCGCACCGTTGCAGCCGGATGCCTGAATCTCTTCCATGATCGCGGCCGCCGCGGTCATCATCAGCCCGCTGCCGCCATACTCTTCCGGGATGAGGACCGCGAGAAAGCCGGCCGTGGTGAGCGCCGCGACGAACTCATCGGGATAAGCGCGCTCGCGGTCGAGCCGGCGCCAGTATTCGCCGGGAAAATCCGCGCACAGCGCCCGTACCGATTCACGGATCGGCGTCAGATCGTCGTTGAGGCCTTGGACCGCGTCCTGCGTCGCCTTCGGCGTCATTGGTTTCCAACAATCACGGCCGCAGCTCGGCACGGCCGTTATTAACCGCGATCACCTCGCGCTCGACCACGCGCGAGCGGAAGCTCACGACATTCCCGTCACGCCACATTTCGGTGCGCAGCGCCTCGCTGGGAAATACCGGCGCGGAGAAGCGGCAGGCCAGCGCAACGAGCTTATTCGGATCATAGCCGCAGAACGTGCGCAGCACAGCATGGCCGGCGATGCCGAAATTGCCGAGCCCGTGCATGATCGGCCGCGGATAGCCGGCCTGTTTCGCCACCGCCGGATCGATGTGCAGCGGATTGAGATCGCCGCTCAAACGATAGATCAGCGCGGCTTCGGGCCGCGTGCCGAGATCGCAAACTGCATCGGGCGCGCGCGATGGAATCGGATGCGGCTCCTGCGCTTGACGCGGTGGCCCGCCGAAGCCGCCGTCGCCGCGGCAGAACGTCGTCTGCGTCACGGTGGCGATCGGTTCGCCGGTCGCTTTGTCGGTCACTTTGCGTTCGCTGAGCACGAGCGCGCCTTTGCCGGGGCCCTTGTCGATCACCTCGACAATGCGCAGCCGTCCGACCACGGTTCCCTTGGGCGGCAATGGGCGATGCAGCGTGATGCCTTGCTCGCCATTGACGATTTTGACCCAGTCGATTCCGGTGTCGCGCTCGCGCGCCCAGAATCCGGGATGGCCGAGCACCGTCCCCATGGACGGCAGAACTTTTAAATTCTTTTCGTAAACGAAGGCGAGCTCGTCCTCGTTCATCGGGTCGTGGCCAAACCCAAGCCCGAGCGCATAAAGAATGCAGTCCTTCGGCCCATAGGTTTGTTCTTTCGGCGGAACTTCGAGCGCCATCAGCTTGTCGTAGACGATCGTCATCGCAACTGGATCCCGATCACACCGGATCCCAAGAAAACACGTCGCCGGAACGCTCCAGCGGCGTGAACGAGGCGGCGAACGCGCCCTTGAGCTGCGCATCGAGCTTTTCCGGCGTCCAGCCATCGGAGCGATGCACGGTCCGGATCGGGCGGTTCTGGCTGAACAAATAGATTTCGTTGTTGCGCACCGAAAAGATCTGGCCGGTGATTCCCTCGGCACGGTCGGAGCCAAGATAAACCGCAAGGGGCGCGATCTTCTCCGGCGTCATCTCGCGAATGCGCGCCACTCGCTCTTTTTCCGCTTCGGTCTCCGCCGGAATTGAATCGATCATCCGAGTCCAGGCGAAAGGCGCGATGCAATTGGAGCGGACGTTGAACCGCGCCATGTCGAGCGCGATCCCGCGCGACAATCCAACGATGCCCATCTTCGCCGCCATGTAATTGGCCTGGCCGAAATTGCCCACCAGTCCCGAAGTCGAGGTCATGTGCACGAAACTGCCGGAATTCTGCTCGCGGAAATGTGTGGCGCAAGCGCGGCTCATGGCGAAGCTGCCATGCAGATGCACGGTGATGACGTCGGACCAGTCGGACCAGCTCATGCGATGAAAGATACGGTCGCGCAGGATGCCGGCATTATTGACCAGGATGTCGACGCGGCCGAAGCGCTCGAGCGCCGCTGCGACGATCTTTTCGGCGTTGCCGGGTTCGCTGATCGAGGCCGTGGAGGCGATCGCTTGACCGCCGGCTCTTTTGATCTCGTCGACGACTGCCTGGGCCGGGCCGGTATCGATGCCGGCGCCATCGAGGCTCGCGCCGATGTCGCAGACGACGACGCGGGCGCCTTCCTGCGCCAGCAAGAGCGCGATGCCACGCCCGATGCCGCGACCCGCCCCGGTGACAATCGCGACTTTGCCTGCAACGATGTTCGGCATTCGAAAAAGCCCCCTTTGGAGAATAGGATTTATCAGTGCCAAACTTCGCGCGCGATCTCGCCGATCATACGCAGCTTCGCCCATTGTTCATCCTCGGAGAGAATATTGCCTTCCTCGGTCGAGGCGAAGCCGCATTGCGGCGACAGGCAGAGCCGATCGAGATCGGCGAAGCGGGCCGCCTCGTCGATGCGCCGCTTGATGGTGTCCTTGGATTCCAGCGCGCCCGTCTTGGTCGTGACAGTGCCGAGCACCGCGAGACGGCCCTTCTGCAAGCGCTTGAGCGGCTCGAAGCCGCCGGCGCGCTCGGTGTCGTATTCCATGAAATAGCCGTGCACCTTGATGCGGTCGAACAGCACTTCCTGCATCGTGTCGTAGCCGCCCGTGCCCATGAAGGTCGATTTGTAGTTGCCGCGGCATAGATGCATGGTCACTGTCATGTCCGGCGGAATGTCGGAAATCGCCACGTTGATCAGGTCGCCATAGATCGTGCCGAGCGCCTGCGGATCGTCGCCGCGATCCTTCATCTGCTGGCGATATTTCGGATCGCACAGCATGGCGATGAACACTTCATCGAGCTGCAAATAGCGGCAGCCGGCATCGGCAAAGGCGCGCACCGCTTTGCGATAGGCTTGGCCGAGATCGTCAAAGAAGCCGTCGAGTTTAGGATAGACCGATTTGTCGATCGGGGTCGGAAGCGGGCGACCGTACAACGCCGACGGCGCGGGAATGGTCATCTTCGGCGTGCGGATGGTATTCGCTTTGACGAACTTAAAATGCTCGATCATCGGATGCCTGGAGAAGCCGATCTTGCCGGTGACCTTGACGCCGTCGTTGCGCGTTGTCACGCCGGTAAAGGCGATACCGGTCTCCATTGCATAGCGTTCGACGCCGTCGAGACCCCAGAGAAAATCGAGATGCCACCACGAACGGCGGAATTCGCCGTCGGTGATCGATTGCAGTCCGACGCTTTCCTGTTTTTTGATGACGTCCTTGATCTCGCGGTCCTCGACCGCTTTGAGTTCATTGGCGTCGATTTCGCCTTTGGCGCGCCGCTCGCGCGCCGTTTTGAGCGCCGCCGGCCGCAACAGGCTGCCGACATGATCGGCGCGAAACGGCGGCTTGGTGCGTTGGGTCATTGGTTTTGCTCTCCTTATTCACCTCTCCCTGTGTACGGGGGAGGGTAACTACCCCCACACCTCATCCGCGATCTCAACGATGAGCCGCAGCTTCGCCCATTGTTCGTCGTCGGCGAGAATATTGCCTTCCTCGGTCGAGGCGAAGCCGCATTGCGGCGACAGGCAAAGCTGATCGAGATCGACGAATTTGGCGGCCTTGTCCACGCGGCGTTTGATGTCGTCCTTGCTTTCCAGCGCGCCGCTTTTGCTCGTTACGAGGCCGAGCACGACGGCCTTGCCCTTGGGCACGAAGCGCAGCGGCTCGAAGCCGCCGGCGCGCTCGGTATCGTATTCCATGAAATAGCCGTGCACGTTGATCGTGTTGAACAGGAGCTCGGCGACCGGCTCGTAGCCGCCGCTGGCGACGAAATTGGAACGGAAATTGCCACGGCACAGATGCATGGTTATGGTCATATCGGAAGGTATGTCTGCGACTGCCGCATTTATCATGCCGGCATAGACGTCCGGCAAGCGTGCCGGATCTTCGCCGCGTTCGGCGATCACCTGGCGCAGCGCCGGATCGCACAAATAAGCGAGGTTGACCTCGTCGAATTGCAGATAGCGACAGCTCGCTTCGGCGAAGGCGTGCACTACCTTGCGATAGGATTCGCCGAGGTCGCGATAAAAATCATCCATCGCCGGATAGATCGCCGCCGGCACTGCGTCGCGGCCGTAGCGAAAATGCAATGACGACGGCGACGGAATGGTCACCTTCGGCGTGCTGCGAGTATGCGCGCGCAAGAACTTGAAGTGCTCGATCATCGGATGCGGCCGATAACCGCCGAGCTTGCCGAGGATGCGTAGCAGTCTCGGCCGCGGCTGCGGCCCGCGCGTTTGAAATTTTATTTTCCGTTCGCCGGCATAGGACTCGACATTGTCGAGGCATTCGAGGAAGTCGATATTCCAGGCGGTGCGCCTGTATTCTCCGTCGGTGATCGATTGCAGGCCGGCGGCTTCCTGCTTGGCGATCACGCCCGCCACTTCGCGATCTTCGATCTCCTTGAATGCCGCCTCGCCAATGGCGCCGCGCCCGCGCGCCTCGCGCGGCGCCTTGAGCGCGGCAGAACGAAGGAGGCTGCCGACATGATCGGCGCGAAATGGTGGGGCAGTGCGTTGGGGCATAGCGTTACCCCCACACTTCCTCGGCGATCTCCACGATCAGCCGCAGCTTCGCCCATTGTTCGTCCTCGGCGAGGATGTTGCCCTCCTCTGTGGAAGCAAAGCCGCATTGCGGCGACAAGCAAAGCTGATCGAGCGCGACGTATTTTGTCGCCTCGTCGATGCGGCGCTTGATATCGTCTTTATTCTCAAGCTTGCCGCTTTTTGAGGTGACGAGGCCGAGCACGAGCTGCTTCTTGCCCTTCGGGAAAAACCGCAGTGGCTCGAAGCCGCCGGCGCGCTCGCTGTCATATTCGAGGAAATAGCCGTTGAAATTGGTATGGCCGAGCAACTGCTCGGCGACAAAATCGTAAGCCCCCGATGCGATGAAGGTGGAGCGGAAATTGCCGCGACAGGAATGCATGGTGATCGCCATATCGGCGGGCTTGCCTTCGAGCGCCGCGTTGGTGAGCTGCGCATAGCGTTAAGGCAAGCTGTCTGGGTCGTCACCGCGCTTCTTGGATTGCGCACGCTCATTCGGGTCGCACAGCATCGCCCAGGCGGTGTCGTCGAGCTGCAAATAGCGGCAGCCGGCGCCGTAAAAGGCGCGGATCGCGGCGCGATAAGCGCCGGCAAGATCATCGAAGAAAACATCCAGGTCGGGGTAGACCTCTTTGCTGATGGCGGCGCGGCCTTGCCGGAAATGAAATGTGCTCGGCGCCGGGATGGTCATTTTCGCCGCAACGCGCGTATGGGCTTTCAAGAACTTGAAATGGTCCAGCATATGATGGCCCGAAAAACCGATCTTGCCATCGATCCTGATCGCCTCGGCCTTGGTCTGCACGCCATGGAACTGGATGCCGTGATCGCTGGTGTAGAAGGTCACCCCGTCGAGGCCGCGGAAGAAATCGAAGTGCCACCAGGAGCGGCGAAACTCGCCGTCAGTGGCGAGCCCGAGCCCGATCTCTTCCTGTTTCTTGATCGCCTTTTCGATCTCGCGGTCTTCGATGGCGCGCAACGCCTCGGCACTGATTTCGTTGCGCTCGCGTTTGGCGCGGGCCTGCTTGAGCGCAGGTGGTCGCAGCAGGCTGCCGACGTGATCGGCGCGAAATGGTGGCGTGGCGCGCTGCATTTTCGTGATTTAACGGTCGCGCGGCGAATGTGTAAAGCTGGCGTGGTTGGAGGGGAAAATAATGCGCCCGGTGCTTCGGTTGTGCGAGGACGTGTTGTCGAGCGGCGGCGCGATCGAACTGACGGCGCTGCCGCGGATGATCTTTGTCGTGCACGGAGCCGTTGCGCTCGGCGATCGCGTCTTGCGCGATGAAGAGGCGTTTGGCGGGCAAACCGCCATCATGCTCAAGGCCGGCAATGCCGGCGCGACGCTGTGGCGTTGGGAATTCATCACCAGTGAAGCCGAGTTCGGACGGCCGCCTCCGGGCGTGGGGATCGTCTCGCACGAAAAGCTGGCGGTGGCGCTGACGAGCTCGCCGGACGGCGCGCTGCTCTTGCGCGGCGACAGCGTCGCCTTCCCGCCGGGCGGCTGCGCCTATTTGCACCGCCATCAAGGTCCGGGCATCCGCTGCCTGATCGAAGGCGGCATTCGCATCGATACGCAAGTTGATACCCAAGCCCGCTCCACGTCCTACGGCCCCGGCGGTGCCTGGTACGAGACCGGGCCGGACGGCGTGTTCGCCCAAGCAGCGGAGCGGCCGACGCGGTTCATCCGCGTCATGATCCTGCCGCGCGCTTGCCTCGGCAAAAGCTCGATCGAATATCTCAACGCTGAGGACAAAGCGAAGCCGAAGTCGCAGAGCTACAAGATCTACGTCGATATGCCGATCGGCGATTAGAGATCACACCGGCTTGTAATTGCGGTCGACCGGTATGTCGATCAAAAGCGGCGCGTGGCTCTTTAAGCCCTTCGTCACCAGGTCCGTCACGTCATGCACGCTGGTCGCGCGTTCGGCGGCAACGCCGAGCGAACGGGCCAGCCCGACATAGTCGATCGCCGGATCGGTCAGCTCCATGCCGACGAAGCGATCGGCCTGGGCGGCGAGCCCGCGCTGCGCAACCAGCCGCTGCTTGAGGATGCGATAGGAACTGTTGTTGAAAATGACGAACACTGCGGCGATGCGGTCGTGCGCCGCCGTCCACAGCGCCTGGCAGGTATACATGGCGCTGCCATCGCCGACGAGCGCCACGACCGGCCGCTCGGGCAGCGCGAGCTTGACGCCGAGCGCCGCCGGCAAGCCCCAGCCTATGCCGCCGCCGCGCAACCCATAGAAGCTTTGCGGATCTTCGCTGCGAATGAGCGAGCGGATGCCGGCGCCCGAGGAAATGGTCTCGTCGATGACCACCGCATCTTTGGGCAGCGTCTCGCCGATGGCGTTGAGGAGCGATAGCGGCTGCACCGGCGTCTGCTTTGCCAGCTCGCGCGCCCGCGCTTTAAGTGCTTCGCGTTCGGCGAGCGTCGCGGCTTTGGCTGCATCAAGCCGCTCGCGCGCCGCGCCGCGCGCGCCGCTCGACATGCGCTCGCGCAGGCTCGCGGTGATATCCGGCAGCGTGGTCTTTGGATCGCCAAGAATGGCGACCTGCGGCGGATAATTTTTTCCGAGCTCCCACGGGTCGGTATCGAGGTGGATGAGGGTGAGGCCGTGGGGTATCGGCTCGATGTCGGACGGCAGCGACAACGTGAATAGATCGCCGCCGACCGAGAACAGCACGTCGTATTGTTCAAGGATTTTCCGGATCGGCCCCTGCATGCGCGTCATGGCGCCGCGAAACAGCAGATGCGAGGCCGGGAACGACGCTGTCGAAGGAACGAGCTCGCTATAGACCGGCGCACCGACGAGTTCGGCAAGCTCGATGAGTTCGGCATGCGCTTTTGAGCGCGCCACCGCATCGCCCGCGACGATCAGTGGGCGTTTGGCTTGCGCGAGGATCGCGGCCGCTTGCTGGACCGCCGCCGGATCGCCGCGCATCAGCGCCGCAAGGCGGGTCGGCGCCAAGAGATCGACGTCGCCCTCTGCTTTAAGAATGTCGCCGGGCAGCGATAGAAAAACCGGCCCGGTCGGCGGGGCGAGCGCGGTCTTCGCCGCGCGGTGCACGAGGCGCGGCAGATCGGCGAGGCGATGCACTTCGGCCGACCATTTGACCAGCGGCCGCGCGATCGGCGGCAAATCGGCCCACAGAATTGGTTCGGTCGTGTTGAAATCCTGATCGTGCTGTCCGGCGGTGACCAGGATCGGGCTGCCGGCCTTTTGCGCATCGTAGAGCATGCCCATGGCATTGCCGAGGCCGGGCGTGACGTGGAGGTTGACGACAGCGAGCTTGCCCGAGGCCTGCGCGTAGCCGTCGGCCATGCCGATCACGGTTGCTTCTTGGAGCCCAAGAACGTAGCGCAGCTCCTTCTCGACCGCGAGCGCGTCCATCAGCGGCAATTCGGTGGTGCCAGGATTTCCGAACAGGATCTCGACGCCTTCCTGCTTGAGAAGTTCCAGGAAAGCGCGCTTTCCATTCATTGCAGGCAAGGTTGTTTCCTCCAGTGCGTCATTGCGGGGCGCGCCAAGAGCGCGAACCCGGAATCCATGCAACGATACTCGCAGATTTTTGGTGTATTTAGCTATGCTGGATTTGCGAGCGCCTCTGCAACTTCGCACAAGCCTCGCCGTTTGGTTTACAAGCCGGGACCCGCTGGCTTAGCATACTCGTGCATCAGCGCGCCGAGCGGATCCGTGAAGACCTACCAAGGATCGCGAGAGATCGACGGTATCAAAGTCACGGTGGATGGCCGTCCGCTCGATGAGCACTACGAGGTCAAGCAATTCACCAAGTGGGGGTTTGAATGGACCTACGAGGGAGCGAGCCCGCGGCAACTGGCGCTGGCGATTCTTTACGATCACCTCGGCGACAAAGATCGCGCCATCCACCTTTGCGATCCATTCATGAAGAAGGTCATCGCTGATCTCGATAATGACTGGACGCTGACCGAAGACGATATCGAACACGCTATCGAGGACCTGCGCTGAACATTAAAAAGGTTGCAAAGCTGTCGCCACAATGATGTGACGCTCAAGGGAGAGCGACATGATCACCGAACGACAAAAGGCATTTCGCCGCGAATACCGGTCGCGCATCGTCGGTTGGTATGACGGCTACGTGCATATCCTGATCATCTACGCGATCGGCGCGGCGGCGTTTTACATTTATGTCCAACACATCAGCAACGTGGCCTGGCTTGAATGGCTGACCGTGCCGCTGACGTTCCTGTTCACCAACATCTTCGAATGGGCGGTGCACAGGTTCGTTATGCATCGGCCGGTCAACATCAAAGGCTTGCGCGCCATCTATGAGCGCCACACGCTTAATCATCATCAGTTCTTTACCGACGAGGAGATGCGTTTCCGCGACACGAAGGATTGGCGCGTGACGGTTTTCCCGCCCTACGCTCTTGTCGTATTCATCCTGATGTCGATCCCTGTTGCCGTCGCGCTCGGCCTACTGCTGACGCCAAATGTTGGCTGGCTGTTCATGTGCGTGACCACAGGCATGTATCTCATTTACGAGTTCATGCATTTCTGTTGTCACGTCGATGAGAATTGGTTCGTGCGCCATTGTCCATTCGTCAATACGCTGCGCCGGCATCACACCGCTCACCACAACGCGCGGCTGATGATGGAAGTGAACATGAACCTGACTTTCCCGATCGCCGATTGGCTGTTTGGCACGTCGGACCTGGATCGCGGCATCGTGGGGACCTTGCTCAATGGCTATGACACGCGTCACCTGAAGAAAAACCTGCGCGGCGAACCAAAGCAGCCGGACCGAGCGGCAGCGGCGCCGGTGGGGAATTATTGAGGTAGTTTTCGGTGCGCCGCAGCTGGCTGTCGAGGATTACATGCCAAACGACGTCAAAGCCGCTGTTTCGGCCGTAGTCGCGATCGTCGCGATCGTCCTCGCCTATTGGAGCCACTCGCCGGTGCGGCCGGAATTCGGAAATTTCGTGCTCGTTACGGCGGCCTTCATGATTGTCGCCATGTGGATTTTTCCAGAAGCTGGCGGCAAAAAGCGAGCGTCTAAAAACGATTAGCTGCGCGCGGGGGCGAGGCCATCCTGACAAGAAACGATGACGTGGTGCCGCGGAGAGGATTCGAACCTCCGACCCACGCATTACGAATGCGTTGCTCTACCGGCTGAGCTACCGCGGCGTTCTGAGCATGATCCGGAAAAGTGGAGACCGGTTTTCCGAAAAGATCATGCTCCACAAAACACTAGAGTCGCAATAGCTCATACGAGCAATCACGCTCTAGCGGCGAAGGGGTACTAATACCCGGCACATATTAACGCAAGTAGCCGGGACAAGCGGGATCACCGCGCGTCGGCTTCCGCGCGCAGCTTGAAGCGCTGAATCTTGCCGGTTGCGGTCTTCGGCAATTCGCTGCGGAACTCGACCCACCGCGGATATTTGTAGGGCGCGAGCTTCTGCCGGCATTCGTCCTGGAGCTTCTGGGCAAAGGCCTCGCTCGCCTTTTCCGGCGCTTTGAGCACGACGAAGGCCTTCGGCTTGATCAGCTTGTCGGTGTCGGGCCAGCCTACCACGGCGGCTTCGAGCACGTCGGGATGGCTCTGCAATACGCCTTCGACTTCGAACGGCGAGACATACATGCCGGAGACTTTCAGCATGTCGTCGCGCCGGCCGCAGTAGACGAAGTAGCCGTTGTCGTCCTGCACATATTTGTCGCCGGAGCGCGTCCATTCGCCGAGAAAGGTGGCGCGCGATTGCGCGCGATTGTTCCAGTACATCATCGCGCTGGTCGGGCCGCGCACTTGCAGTTCGCCCATTTCGCCCGGCGCTTCGATCACCTTGCCGTCGTCGTCGACCAAGCGAATGTCGTAGCCCGGCACCGGTTTACCGCTGGTGCCGTATTTCACATCGCCCGAGCGATTGGAGAGAAAGATGTGCAACATCTCGGTCGAGCCGAGGCCGTCGAGAATGTCGATGCCGTAACG
>Ga0318569_10000303_pt1 | contig 11622 bp, 7 predicted proteins | sample GRESIP088b5f22_FD_203692 | JGI IMG/M metagenome (GOLD analysis project Ga0318569, IMG submission 203692) | Tropical soil microbial communities from Luquillo Experimental Forest, Puerto Rico - GRE.SIPMG.088b5f22 | ecosystem: Environmental > Terrestrial > Soil > Tropical forest > Bulk soil...
CGACGCCGCCGTGCTGGCCGGAAAGCCGTACGTGTGGGGCTCGATCTACCGGTTCGATGGCCAGGTCTCGGTGTTCTGGGAGGACGCTCCCAACGGGCGGGGCCTGAACTACCGGGACCTCTACCCGGAGCCGCCACCACCCGGCATGGTGCCCTCGTGCGCCGAGGGCGGCGTCCTCGGCATCATCTGTGCCTCGGTCGCGTCGGTGATGGGCACCGAGGCGATCAAGCTGATCACCGGGATCGGCGAACCGCTGCTCGGCCGGCTGATGATCTACGACGCGCTGGAGATGAGCTACCGCACGATCAAAATCCGCAAGGACCCGTCCACGCCGAAGATCACCGAACTGATCGACTACGAGCAATTCTGCGGCGTGGTGTCCGAGGATGCCGCCGAGGCGGCCAGCGGCTCCACCATCACCCCGCAGGAACTGCGCGAGATGATGGACTCCGGCAAAAAGCTGGCCCTCATCGACGTTCGCGAGCAGGCGGAGTGGGACATCAACCACATCGAAGGCGCTCAGCTGGTCCCGAAGTCGTCCCTCAGCTCCGGTGAGGGGTTGGCGCAGCTGCCCCACGACCGCAAGGCGGTGCTGTACTGCAAGACGGGCGTGCGATCGGCCGAGGCGCTGGCCGCGGTGAAGAAGGCCGGATTTTCCGATGCGGTCCACCTACAGGGCGGCATCGTCGCATGGGCCAAACAGATGCAGCCCGACATGGTGATGTACTGAGCCGATACCCCCGGTGGGCTCCATTAGGCTACCGGTGTGACTGTCGAACCACCGCCGGAGCATGTGCTGGCGGCGTTCGGTTTGACCGGTTCGAAGCCCCTCGCCCTGGGTGCCAGCTGGGAGGGCGGCTGGCGATGTGGCGAAGTCGTCTTGTCGATCGTGGCCGACCACGCCCGCGCGGCCTGGTCGGCCCGGGTACGCGAGACGCTGTTCGTGGACGGCGTCCGGCTGGCCCGGCCGGTTCGCTCGACCGACGGGCGATACGTGGCTTCCGGCTGGCGGGCGGACACCTTCGTCGCCGGCACGCCGGAGCCCAGGCATGACGAGGTCGTCTCGGCAGCCGTGCGGCTGCACGAGGCGACCGGCAAACTGGAACGCCCCCGATTCCTGACCCAGGGGCCCGGCGCGCCCTGGCTGGACGTCGACGTTTTCATCGCCGCCGACCGGGCCGCGTGGGAGGAACGGCCGTTGCAGTCGGTGCCGCCGGGAGCGCGGACCGCCCCGCCGTCAGCGGATGCCCAGCGGTCGATCGAGCTGATCAACCAGCTCGCCACCTTGCGCAGGCCGACCAAGAGCCCCAACCAGCTGGTACACGGAGATCTTTACGGCACAGTGCTTTTCATCGGCACCGCCGCGCCGGGGATCACCGACATCACGCCCTACTGGCGGCCCGCGTCGTGGGCCGCGGGCGTCGTCGTCGTCGACGCGCTGTCGTGGGGCGAGGCCGACGACGGGCTCATCGAGCGTTGGAACGCGTTGCCGGAATGGCCGCAGATGTTGTTGCGGGCGTTGATGTTTCGCCTGGCGGTTCATGCGCTGCACCCGCGGTCGACCGCCGATGCGTTCCCTGGTCTGGCCCGGACCGCGGCGCTGGTCCGCCTGGTGCTCTAGACCCCGGGCGGGAACTCGTAGCGGACTTCGCTCAGCGCGATCCTTCCGTCGACCGCGAGCACCCCTTCGGCGCGCAGCAATTCCAGCTGCCGCGTGGTCAAGTGCCGTGCCGGGCGCCCAGACGCGGTGATCACCCGGTGCCAGGGCAAGTCCGAGGAGTCGGTCCGCATGATCCATCCGACGATGCGCGCACTGGAAAGTCCTGCGACAGCAGCGATGTCGCCGTAGGTGGCGACCCGGCCGGACGGGATCGCCGCGACCAGCGAACGTACCCGCTCGACCTGCTCATCGGTCACCGGCGCCACGGTCAGCGGCCTGCCAATCGCTCGCGGATCAGCGCTGCGACTTCGGCGGGCCTGGCGTAGGGCACCATGTGGTTGCACTCGAAATCCAGCAGTTGAAAGTCGGGTCCCAGGCGTTCCCGAAGTCCGGCGATCAGTTGGTCGCTGACATACGGCGGCGAGGTCTGCTTTGCCCGCACCAGGGTCGTCGCCGTTCCGGGCGGCGGGAGCACGATATCCCGGGCCAACTCACTCCAGTAGGACATCATCGCCGGCATGCTGACGCGCCAGCGGTACCGCCCGCCGGGCAACTCGACGAGGTGCTCGTCGATCTCGATGTTGAGCAACGAGGGGTCCACGTCCGCCCAGGAGCCGGTCGTCTTTTCGATGCGAGCCTCGTCGGCGTCCGGGTAGTCGGGGGAGGAGAACATCCCGTCGGCGATGTCGCGCATCCACGCACCGTTCAAGCCGACCGCCGGGTCGAGGAGCAACAGCGCTGCCACCCGGTCCGGGCGAACCGCGGCCAGGTGCATTGCCAGCGCGCCGCCGAACGAGTGACCAATCACCAGCACCGGTGCGTCGCCCTCGCCGTCGAGTAGCGCCGCCAGCGCAGCGACGTTGGCGTCGATGGTCCACGGCGCTGCCCACGATGACAGACCGTGGCCGAGCAAATCGGGTGCGGCGACGGCGATTTCGGGCAGGTAGCCGGCCAGATGCCGCCAGCGCCCCCCGTAACCGGTCAGCCCGTGAATGGCAAGCATCCTCACCGGACCGGCCGGACCGTAGCGGTGCAGGTGAAGGTCGGCGGTCACCCGTCGATGGTGCCAGTTGCGACCCCGGCGTTCGTGCCCGGCTCAGTGATCGTCATCCCACTCGTCGTCGGTCGGGACGATGAAAGCCTGCTCGATGACATCGGCTTCGTTGGCATCGCGATCCGTGGCATCGGTGTTCAGGTACGCGGTATCCAAGCCGGCGTCGTCGTCGGAATCGACGGCCTGCTGCTGTTCGGCCGCGTCCGCTTCGGGCACCACGTCATCGGGGCCAGGAAAATTAAAGCCGTCGACGTCGTTCACGGTCTCCAATCCCTCCTTCTGCCGACTTGTCAGACCCTAGTGATTCCATGCAGCCATGTCACACACCTGGGATCCCGAGGCGCGTGCGGTGCTGGCGCCCGGCCTGCGCGGGCTGGTGCGTGTCCTGGGCGGGCCCGGCACCGGTAAGAGCAGCCTGCTGATCGACGCCGCGGCCGCCCGGATCGGCGCCGGTGTCGACCCGGAATCGGTTCTTCTGCTTTCCGGTTCCGGTCGGATCGGGATGCGGGCGCGCAGCACCATGACGACGGCCTTGCTGCGATCGGGCCCCACCAGTTCCGGCCGGGCCGCAGTTCGCGAGCCGCTGGTGCGCACCGTGCACGGCTACGCGTACGCGGTCCTGCGGCGGGCCGCCGAGCGTGCCGGCGATGCGCCCCCGCGGCTGGTTACCAGCGCCGAACAGGACGCCATCATCCGGGAACTGCTGGCCGGTGACGTCGAGGACGGGCCACGCGCAGCCAGCGCGTGGCCGGCCGATCTGCGGCCCGCCCTCGGCACCGCCGGCTTCGCCAGCGAACTGCGGAACCTGTTGGCGCGCTGCGCCGAACGCGGTGTGGACCCGCAGGAACTGGAGCGCCTGGGCCGTCGGTGCCGGCGTCCGGAATGGACCGCCGCCGGTCAGTTCGCGCGCCAGTACGAGCAGGTGATGTTGCTGCGGGCGGCCGTCGGGACGGCGGCGCCGCAGGCGACGACGCCGGCGCTGGGTGCCGCCGAACTTGTGGGCGCCGCGCTGGAAGCGTTCGCGGTCGATCCCGAATTGTTGGCGGCCGAACGCGCCCGCGTCCGCGTGTTGCTGATCGACGACGCCCAGCAACTCGACCCGCAGGCGGCGCGGCTGGCTCGGGCGCTGGCCGCGGGCAGTGACGTGACCCTGGTCGCCGGTGACCCCAACCAGGCGGTGTTCGGCTTCCGGGGCGGAGAGGCTTCCGGGTTGTTGGCCGACGATTCACCGTCGGTGACGCTGACCGTGTCCCATCGTTGCGCGCCGGCCGTGGCGCGTGCCGTCAGCGGCCTCGCGCGCCGACTGCGCGGCGGCAGCGCGGGCAGGCACATCGACGGCACCGGGGTTGAGGACGGATCGGTGACGGTGCGCCTGGCCGCCTCGGCGCACGCGGAGGCGGCGATGATCGCCGACGCGTTGCGGCGTGCGCACCTGATCGACGGGGTTCCGTGGTCGCAGATGGCGGTCATCGTGCGGTCGGTGCCGCGGATCGGCGCGCGGTTGCCGCGCGCCTTGGCCGCCGCGGGAGTCCCGGTGGCTGCACCCCCGTTGAGCGGTCCCTTGTCCGGCGAGCCCGCGGCCCGGGCGCTGCTGACTGTTCTGGCGGCCACCGCTGACCGGCTGAACGCTGAACAGGCACTGGCCTTGCTGACTGGGCCCATCGGTCGCGTCGACCCTGTGTCGCTTCGTCAGCTACGCCGAATCCTGCAGCGCGCCAAACCCGATCGTCGGCGGGGCGAGGTCGGAGACCTTCTGGTCGAGGCGCTGCAAGCTGACGCGCCGCGCTCCGGAGTGCGATCACGCCCGTTGCAACGGGTGCGTGCGGTGCTGGACGCGGCCGCGCGCTGCCACCGCGAAGGGAAGGATCCGCGCTACACCCTGTGGGCCGCCTGGCACCGGTCCGGCCTACAGCGCCGCTGGCTGTCGGCCAGCGAGCGTGGCGGCCCCGCCGGCACCCAGGCGACCAGGGACCTGGAGGCTGTGACGGCGTTGTTCGACATCACCGATCAGTATGTCTCCCGCACGCCCGGTGCGTCGTTGCGTGGACTTATCGAGCACGTGGCGGCGCTGCAGCTGCCGCGCCCCGACGTCGACCCGGTGTCGGAGGTCGAGCAGGTCAGGGTGCTCAGCGCGCACGCCGCGCTGGGACATGAATGGGATTTCGTGGTCATCGCCGGATTGCAGGAAGGGTTGTGGCCCAACACCGTTCCGCGTGGTGGTGTGCTGGGCACCCAGCGGTTGCTCGACGCGCTGGATGGTATCACCGAGGATGCCTCGGCGCGGGCACCGCTGCTGGCCGAGGAGCGCCGGTTGCTGGTCGCGGCGATGGGCCGGGCCCGCCGCCGGCTGTTGGTGACCGCTCTGGATAGCGACACGGGCGGGCCGGGGCAGGAGGCTGCGCTGCCGTCGGCGTTCTTCTACGAAATCGCGCAGTGGGCCGACGTTAACGCTGATCCCGTTGCCGTGCAACCCGTTTCGGCACCGCGGGTGTTGTCCGCGGCGGCGTTGGTGGGTCGGCTCCGCGGTGTCGTGTGTGCGCCCGTTGGGACCGTGGACGATATCGCTCGCGATTGCGCGGCAACGCAATTGGCTCGGTTGGCCAAGGCTGGTGTGCCCGGCGCCGACCCGGCCGGTTGGCACGGTTTGATACCGGTCAGCACAACTGAACCGCTGCGCGGCGCCGGCGACGTCGTCACGTTGACGCCGTCGACGCTGCAGACGCTCAACGATTGCCCGCTGCGCTGGCTGGCCGAACGGCACGGCGGAACCAACGGGCGTGATCTGCGGTCCACCATCGGCTCGGTGCTGCACGCGCTGATCGCGGAACCCAACAAGAGTGAAGCGGAATTACTGGCCGAGCTCGAGCGGGCCTGGAAGCATCTGCCCTTCGATGCCCAGTGGCACGCGGCGAACGAGCTGGCCCGGCACCGCGCGATGGTTTCGGCGTTCGTCGAGTGGCGAGCGCAGACCCGAGGCGAATTGACCGAGGTCGGCACCGAGATCGACGTCGACGGATCCCTCGGGACGCCGCGCGGCGAGAGCGGCGGAATTCGGCTGCGCGGCCGGGTCGACCGGCTGGAACGCGACGGCGCGGGCCGGCTGGTGATCGTCGACGTCAAAACCGGCAAGACACCGGTGAGCAAGGACGACGCCCAACACCACGCGCAGTTGGCGATGTACCAGCTCGCGGTGGCCGAAGGTTTGATTGGCGCCGGCGAGGAGCCCGGCGGCGGGCGGCTTGTCTACTTGGGCAAGGTCGGGGCCGCGGGCGTCACCGTCCGCGAGCAGGATCCACTGACGACGGCCGCCCGAGACGAATGGCGCGACCTCGTCCGGGCGGCGGCCGACGCGACGGCCGGGCCGCAGTTCATCGCCCGGCGCAACGACGGTTGCACGCACTGCCCGATACGGCCGTGCTGTCCGGCCCACGTCGACTCCGAAGGGACGGGACCGCTGTGAAGCCACACTACACCCCGGCCGAATTGGCTTGCGCACTAGGGCTTTTCCCGCCCACCGCTGAGCAGGCCGCGGTCATTGCCGCGTCGCCCGGCCCGCTGGTCGTCATCGCGGGTGCCGGCGCCGGCAAAACCGAGACGATGGCCGCGCGGGTGTTGTGGCTCGTCGCCAACGGCTACGCCGAACCCGGCCAGGTGCTGGGTTTGACGTTCACCCGCAAGGCGGCGGGTCAGCTGCTGCGCCGAGTCCGCTCCCGGCTGGCACGGCTGGCCGGTATCAGCTTGGGCCTGACCAACTCCGCCGGCCCGGCGGCCCCCGAACCGGTGGGCGCCCCGGCGGTCGGCACCTACCACGCGTTCGCCGGCTCGCTGCTTCGTGACTACGGTCTGTTGTTGCCCGTCGAGCCCGACACCCGGCTGCTCAGCGAGACCGAGCTGTGGCAGTTGGCGTTCGATGTGGTCAACGGATACCGCGGGGAGCTGCGCACCGACAAGACCCCGGCAGCGGTCACCTCGATGGTGCTTCGGCTGTGGGGTCAGCTGGCCGAACACCTGGTGGACACCGACCAGCTCCGCGATACCCACGTCGAGCTGGAACGGTTGATCCATGCTCTGCCGGCGGGTCCCTACCAGCGCGACCGCGGGCCCAGCCAATGGTTGCTCCGGATGCTGGCCACCCAAACTGAGCGCGCCGAGCTGGTGCCGCTGCTCGGCGCGCTGAACGAGCGCATGCGCGCGGCGAAGGTGATGGATTTCGGCGCGCAGATGGCCGCCGCGGCGCGGCTGGCCGTGACCTTCCCGCAGGTCGGTCAGGAGCTGCGGAACCGTTACCGGGTGGTGCTGCTCGACGAGTACCAGGACACCGGGCACGCCCAGCGCATCGCGTTGTCGGCGCTGTTCGGCGGTGGGGTCGACGACGGGTTGGCGTTGACGGCCGTCGGCGATCCGATTCAGTCGATCTATGGCTGGCGCGGCGCCTCGGCGACCAACCTGCCGCGGTTCAGCACCGACTTCCCCGGCTCTGACGGCACGCCCGCGCCGGTCCTCGAGCTGCGGACCAGCTGGCGCAACCCGCCACGTGCCCTGCATGTCGCCAACGCCGTATCCGCGGAGGCGCGGCGACGGTCGGTTGCGGTGCACGCGCTCCGCCCGCGCCCCGACGCCCCGCCGGGCACCGTGGGGTGCGCGTTGCTTGCCGATGTGCGGGCCGAACGCGAGTGGATCGCCGACCACCTCTCTGAGCGATACCGGCAAGCCCACGCCGACGGCAATAGCCCGCCGACCGCCGCGGTGCTGGTGCGCCGCAACGCGGATGCCGCACCAGTCGCCGATGCCCTTCGCGCCCGCGGGATCCCGGTCGAGGTGGTGGGGCTGGCCGGTCTGTTGTCCGTCCCCGAGGTCGCCGACGTAGTGGCCATGCTGCGGCTGGTCGCCGACCCGACGGCCGGCGCGGCGGCGATGCGGGTGCTGACCGGTCCGCGATGGCGCCTCGGTGGCCACGACATGGCCGCACTGTGGCAGCGCGCGCTGGCCCTTGGCGCGGAGCAACGCGACGGCGCGACGCCCTCGCCCGAGGTGATCGCGATGGCGGCCTGGCCCGACTCGGACGCCGTGTGTCTGGCCGACGCGATCAGCGATCCCGGCCCGGCGGGCTCCTATTCGCCTGCGGGATATCAGCGGATCACCGCGCTCTCCGCCGAACTGAGCGCACTGCGCGGGCGCCTCGGCCACTCCCTGCCCGACCTGGTCGCCGAGGTGCGCCGCGTGCTCGGCATCGACTGCGAGATCCGCGCCATCGCGGGGATGTCCGCCGGCTGGACCGGCACGGAGCACCTCGACGCGTTCGCCGACGTCGTCGCCGGTTACGCCGAACGAACGAGCGCCGCGGCCACCGCGACGGACATGTCGGCTACGGCATCGGGGGCATCGATAGCCGGCCTGCTGGCCTACCTGGACGTCGCCGAGGCAGTCGAGAACGGATTGCCGCCCGCCCCGCCCACGGTCGCGCGGGACCGGGTCCAGGTGCTCACCGTGCACTCCGCTAAGGGTCTGGAGTGGCAGGTGGTCGCGGTGGCGCACCTGTCGGGCGGAATCTTTCCGTCGACCGCGTCGCGGAGCACCTGGCTCACCGACGCCGCCGAGCTGCCGCCCCTGTTGCGCGGCGACCGCGCCTCGGCGGGCTCACTCGGCATCCCGGTGCTCGACGTCTCGGACGTCACCAATCGAAAGCAGCTGTCGGACAAGATTTCCGAACATCGCCGCCAGCTCGAGCAGCGGCGCGTCGACGAGGAACGCCGATTGCTGTACGTGGCCATCACCCGGGCCGAGGATACCCTGCTCGTGTCCGGCCACCATTGGGGATCCGCCGGGGTCAAACCGCGGGGCCCGTCGGATTTCCTGGCCGAACTCAAGGCCGTCATCGACCGTTCGGCCGCGGCAGGCGATCCGTGCGGGGTGGTGGAACACTGGGCGCCCGAAACCGCCGACGGCGAACGAAACCCGCTGCACGACAACGTTGTCGAAGCGGTTTGGCCCGCCGACCCGTTGGCCGCGCGTCGCGGCGGTGTCGAGCGCGGGGCGGCGCTGGTGGTCGACGCCATGTCGGCAGACACGGGCGAGGCTGGCCCTGATACCGACGGCTGGGCCGCCGACGTCGACGCGTTACTGGCCGAGCGAGCTCGGTCGGAGCGCGCGCCCGCCCGCGCCCTGCCGAGCCAGTTGTCGGTCAGCGGTTTGGTAGAGCTGGCGCGCGACCCGGCGGGCGCGGCACAGCGGTTGATGCATCGGCTGCCGACGCGTCCGGACCCGCATGCCCTGCTGGGCAACGCTTTTCACGTTTGGGTCCAGCAGTTCTACGGCGCCGAGGGACTGTTCGATCTCGGCGACCTGCCCGGCGCGGCGGACTCTGACGTCGGCGACACCCAGGAGTTGGCCGCGTTGCAGGCGGCGTTCGCCGGATCACGCTGGGCGGCACGCACTCCCGTGGCCGTCGAGGTGCCATTCGAGATGCCGATTGGCGACACCGTGGTGCGGGGCCGCATTGACGCGGTGTTCGCCGACCCCGACGGCGGCGCCACCGTCGTGGACTGGAAGACCGGCGAGCCGCCGCGTGGGGCAGAAGCCATGCGGCAGGCCGCTGTCCAGCTCGCGGTATACCGCTTGGCGTGGGCCGCTTTGTCCGGACTCCCGGAATCCTCGGTGCGCACCGCGTTCTATTACGTGCGCACCGGCGCCACGGTCGCTCCCGATGAACTGCCCGATCCCGCTGAGCTGGCCGGGTTGTCCGCCGCAAGCGGCCTATGACGTGAGCTGCCCGAGTATTGAGCGACCCGCGCTCGTGGTTACATTTGAGTCGTGCGTGTCTCGTGCGCTGGGATCAAGCCGATGACGGACCGCCATGGCCAGCGGTAGGTCGCGCAAACTGAGCGGTCTGGACGAGACGCTGACCGCCCAACCCGGTCATCAGCTGGTCGGCGTTTTGCGCATTCCCGAAGATCACCCCGGCCCCATCCGGGTCATCACGCGCCGGGTGGCCATCGCGTTGGTGGTGTTGTTCGGCGCTGCCGTCATCGTCTATCTGGATCCCAATGGTTACCGCGACGTGCGCGGCCAGCCGCTGACGTTCCTGGACTGCCTGTATTTTTCGGCGGTGTCGCTGTCGACGACCGGTTACGGCGACATCACCCCATACACCGAAACCGCGCGACTGGTCCACACCGTGATCTTTACGGCGCTGCGGATCGCGTTCTTGGCCGTGTTGGTCGGCACGACGCTCGAGGTGCTCTCTGAGCGGTCGCGACAGGCGTGGAAGATTCAGCGTTGGAGGAGCAAAGTGCGCAACCACACCATCGTGATCGGCTACGGCACCAAGGGCAAAACGGCGGTCGTGGCGATCCTCGGTGACGAGGCCGGTCAGGGCGAGGTCGTCGTCGTCGACACCGATCGGAGCGCCCTCGAACATGCGGCAACCGCCGGCCTGGTCACCGTGCACGGCGACGCCACCAGGTCCGATGTGTTGCGACTGGCCGGGGCGCAACATGCGGCGTCGATCGTCGTCGCCACCAGTCGCGACGACACCGCCGTGCTGGTTACGTTGACGGCGCGTGAGATCGCGCCCAAGGCCAAGATCGTGGCGTCGATCCGGGAGGCCGAAAACCAGCACCTGTTGCAGCAATCGGGCGCGGATTCGGTGGTGGTCTCCTCCGAAACCGCCGGTCGGCTGCTCGGCCTTGCCACCACCACGCCCAGCGTGGTGGAGATGATCGAGGACCTGCTGACTCCGGACGAGGGGCTGGCAATCGCCGAACGCGAGGTCGAACAGACCGAAATCGGCGGATCGCCGCGGCACCTGCGCGACATCGTGCTCGGTGTGGTGCGCAACGGCCACCTACTGCGCATCGGCGCCCCCGAGGCGGACGCCATCGAGGCCACCGACCGGCTGCTGTACATCCGAAACGCGGGGCTTTAGTGGCGGCCGCAAGCGCGGCGGAGCCGGGCGCGGAGGGTCGCGACCAATCGGACTCGGTGGCGACCGCAAGCGCGGCGGAGCCGGGCGCGGCGGGTCGCGACCAATCCGACCTAGTGGCGATCACCGACTTCCAGCTGCAGAGTGTTCCGTTGCTGTCGCGCGTAGGCGCTGACCGGGCCGATCAGCTGCGCACCGACGTCGAGGCGGCCACCGCGGGATGGGCGGATGCGGCGCTGCTGCGCGTGGATTCGCGTAGTCAGGTGTTGGTCGCCAACGGCCGCGTGCTGCTCGGCGCCGCGGCCGCCTTGGCCGACAAGCCGCCGCCGGAGGCGGTATTCCTGGGCCGCATCGAGGGTGGCCGCCACGTCTGGGCGATCCGGGGTGCGCTGCAGGCGCCCGAGGATCCCGACGTGCAAGCCGAAGTGGTGAACCTCCGCAGTCTCGGCCCGATCTTCGACGACACCAGCAGCCAACTGGTGTCGTCGGCCATCGCACTACTGAATTGGCATGACGGTGCCCGATTCAGCCCAGCCGACGGCTCACCGACGAGACCGGGCAGGGCGGGCTGGTCACGGGTCAACCCGGTCACCGGTCATGAGGAGTTCCCGCGTATCGACCCGGCGGTGATCTGTCTGGTCCACGATGGCGGCGAGCGTGCGGTGCTGGCTCGCCAAGCGGTGTGGCCGGAGCGGATGTTCTCTCTGCTGGCCGGATTCGTCGAAGCCGGTGAATCTTTCGAAGTCTGTGTCGCTCGGGAGATCCGCGAGGAAATCGGCCTGACCGTGCGCGACGTGCGTTACCTGGGCAGTCAGCCCTGGCCGTTCCCGCGTTCGCTCATGGTCGGATTCCATGCGCTGGCCGACCCGGCCGAGGACTTCTCGTTCAACGACGGTGAGATCGCCGAGGCGAACTGGTTCACCCGCGATGAGGTGCGCGTAGCGCTTGAAGCGGGCGACTGGAGCAGCTCATCGGATTCGAAACTGC
>Ga0318569_10000304_pt1 | contig 11622 bp, 18 predicted proteins | sample GRESIP088b5f22_FD_203692 | JGI IMG/M metagenome (GOLD analysis project Ga0318569, IMG submission 203692) | Tropical soil microbial communities from Luquillo Experimental Forest, Puerto Rico - GRE.SIPMG.088b5f22 | ecosystem: Environmental > Terrestrial > Soil > Tropical forest > Bulk soil...
GGTCCCGGCTGAATCCGAGGCGGTACGCGGCCACGCGCCGGGCCGTGATCGACGGACCGCCGTTGTCTGGCTGGGACCCCTCCGTCACCCGGCTCATTCTGGCATGGGGCACTGACAGGCGACCTCGGCCCGACGCCGCACGTGTGGCAGTGTGGATGCATGACGACTGATTCCGCACATCGCAGCGTGCGGCTGGAACGCATCGAGAACAGCCGGTACACCGCGATCAACGAGCGCGGCGGCAAAATCACCATCGGCGGGGAGACCGACTTCACCCCGGTCGAGTTGCTGCTGGTCGCGATCGGCGGCTGCACTGCGATCGACGTGGACCTGCTGACGTCACGGCGGGCCGAGCCCGACTCGTTCGAGATCGTCGTGGACGCGGAAAAGGCCCGCGACGCGGCGGGTAATCATCTCACCGACCTGCAGGTGACGTTCCGCATCGCCTTCCCCGCCGGCGAGCAGGGTGATAAGGCCAGGGAACTGCTGCCGGACGCGGTGCGCAAGTCGCACGACCGCCTGTGCACGGTGAGCCGGACGGTCGAACTCAGCACGCCCATCGCCACGCGGATCGAGTGAACTCCAGGCTCCGCGGGGACGAGCCGATTGACGTGCGGCCGCGAGCGTTTATGGTGAGAGAACACGCCCGAATGCATCGGGCGTTGCCGTCTGGACCATAGGGAAGCTGCATGAGACTGCGGCCGCGTCGCGGGCACCTTGTCGTATGGAGCTCATCGGACATCCCGGGCCGATCCTGGGCCTGGCGGCCCGCCCGCCAGCGGCGGATCCGGTGGTGGCTCCGGACCGGCGCTCTGCTGGCGGTCATCGGCGTCGTGCGCCTGGCCCGGATCACCCGGGCCCGCTGGGAGCCGGTACTCCTCGGCGTCGGCGCCCTGCTCATGGTGATCGGTTTCGTGCTGCCCGCCGCGTTCGTCACCTTCTTCCTCGGCATGCTGGTGCTGCTGATCACCCTGCTGAAGGGCGTGGCGGCCAAGGGCCGGGCCGTGGGCCAGGCGGCCGATTGCTGGGACTGGCGCGGCTGAGCCGCCGTTGCGGCCCGTTACCGGCTTAGCGCGCCTAGGTGTGCCAGCGGAAGCGCCAGGCGACGAAGCCGGCCCCGGCGGCGGTCCACAGGGCGAGGTTGGCCAGGTCCCAGGCGGGGAACGGGCGCGCCGTGTAGGCGCCCTGCATCAGCTCGGCGAGGGCCTTGACGGGGAAGGCGGCCACCATGCGGGAGAGCCACTGCGGCAGGCCGCTAAAGGTGGGGTCGAAGACGCCGGAGATGATCGCGATGGGCAGGAAGCTGGCGTAGGCGATCGGCCCCGCGGATTCCGCGCTGGTGATGACCGAGCTGATGGCCAGGCCCAGGGTGGCGAAGCAGACGATGCCCAGGATCAGCCCGGCGGTCAGCGCCGGCAGGCCGCCGGGACGCGGGCCGGCGCCGAAGGCCAGCCAGCCGATGAAGCCCGTGCACGCGGTGATGAGGATGACCGTAGCGACGGTGCTGGCCAGCAGGCCGCCGAGGTAGGCGGCCGAGGGCAGCGGGGTGGTCTTGATCCGCTTGAGCACGCCGTCGTGGCGCAGCACCGCCACCTTGGAGCCGAGGTTGACGTAGGCGGCCACGATCACCCCGAAGGCCAGGATGCTGGGCACGAAGACCGTGGTGTTCTTGACGTGCGTGCCGGGCAGGTACGAGCCGACGTTGGCCGCCCCGATCAGCAGCAGGATCATCAGCGGGAAGGCGAAGGTGAACAGCGCGTACTCCGCGCTGCGCCAGAAGCTGCGCTGCTCGAGCAGCGCCTGCCGGGCGGCCAGGCGAACCGATCTGATCACGAGCGATCTCCGTCGGCCCCGGTGAGCTGCAGGTAGGTGTCCTCGAGGCTGGGGGCGGTGACGGCCAGGCCGTCCAGATTGCCCAGCCGGTTCTCCAGCGCCCAGTCGAGCAGCCGCCGCAGGGTCACCGCGGCGTTGTCGGTATGGCAGACCGACACGGGCCCGCGGACGGCCAGGTCGATCCCCTCGGGCACGGCAACCTGGCCCCGGCGCAGGGCCGGGGGCGTGGTGAAGGAGATCCGGGTGGCCAGGCCGGCCCGCACGGCGACCTCTTGGGTGGTCCCGGCCAGCTCGATCCGGCCCGCCCGCAAGATGGCGATCCGGTCGGCCAGCCGTTCGGCCTCGTCCAGGTAGTGGGTGGTGAGCAGGATCGTGGTGCCCAGCCGGCGCAGGTTCTCGATCGCCGCCCAGCAGCGCCGCCGCGCCTCCGGGTCGAAGCCGGTGGTCGGCTCGTCGAGGAAGACCAGGTCGGGATCGCCCGCCAGGGCCAGTGCGAAGTCCAGGCGGCGCCGCTGGCCGACCGACAGCTTGCGGACCTGGGTGCCGCGCATCTCGGTGAGCTCCACCACATCCAGTAGCTCGCCGAGCGGGCGCGGGTTCGGGTAGTAGCTGCGCCAGATGTCGATGAGCTCGGCCACCCGGGCCTGGCGGGGAAAGCCGCACTCCTGCAGGACCATCCCGGTCCGCTCGCGGAGCCTGGCCGACTGCGTGGCCGGGTTGAGGCCGAGCACTCGGACCATGCCGCCGGCTGGTGCCCGGAAGCCCTCCAGGATTTCCAGCGTGGTGGTCTTGCCCGCGCCGTTCGGTCCGAGCAGGCAGAACACCTCGCCGCAGCGGACGTCGAAGTCCACACCCCGCAGCACCTGGGTCGAGCCGTAGTTCATCCGCAGGTCACGAACCTGAACTGCGAAGCTATCGGTCACCGCGGGCGGAGTCTCATATATGACGTCCGTGTCAGTCATCACGGGGATTATATGGAGTTGGCAGCAGTGCACTAACCCACGAGACGGGCCAGCCGCAGGTTCCCGGCTGGCGGAACGAGGGACGATGAAGCCAGCCGACGTCAGCTCGCTGCGGATGCTGCGCCAGGCCCGGGACCGGATCGACCGCGACTACGGCGAGCCGATCGGAATTCCGGCGCTAGCAGCCGGGGCGGGTTACTCGCGTGAGCACTTCATCCGAGCCTTCCGGACTACCTACGGCGAGACGCCGGGCCGGTACCGGACCCGGCGGCGGGTGGAGCGGGCCTGCGAGCTGCTCCGCTCGGCCAACCTGACCGTGACCGAGATCTGCTACCTGGTCGGTTTCACCAGCCTGGGCACCTTTAGCGCCCGCTTCGCCGAACTGACCGGCATGTCCCCCACGGCATACCGGCGGGAGGCGGCCCGACGCGGCGGGCCCGCGCCCATCCCCGGCTGCTTCGCGCTCATGTGGCGCACCGGGCTGCCCAGCTCGGCAGGCCCGTCACTTCCGGAGAAGCGCCGGCCGCCCGGACAGCCTTAGAGTCGCCGCATGATCAACGGAATCTCGATCGTCTCAGTGTGGGTCCTGGACCAGGACTCGGCCAAGGAGTTCTACGCGGACAAGCTGGGCTTCACGGTCACCAACGACATCCAGCTGGAGGGCGGCATGCGGTGGCTGACCGTGCGCCCGCCCGGCAACGACCGCCAGGAGCTGCTGCTCATGGACCCGCTGCATTCCATGCTCGACCAGGAGTCGGCCCAGCAGGTCCGGGCCCTGGTCGCGAAGGGAGCGCTCTCGCCGGGCGTGATGGCCACCTCCGACTGCCAGGCCGATCACCACACGCTGGCCGAACGGGGCGTCGAGTTCACCCAGCCGCCCGCCGAGCGGCCCTACGGCATCGAGGCGATCCTGCGGGATGACTCGGGCAACTGGTACAGCTTCACCCAGCGCACCGCCTGAGGTCAGCAGGCCAGCAGCGCCGCTAGTTCGGCGGCCTGGCGGGCGAAATCGGCCCAGGCTGGGCTGTTTCCTCGGGGAAACGAGGCCAGGGTGGCAGCCGGGCAGGCGCGCTGGGTCCAGGCGGACAGGCGGCCGCCGCGGACCTCAAAGCACACCAGTACCCCGCCCGCCCAGCCGCGCACGTTGAAGTCGTACGGCTGGGCTTGGGTGACCTTCTGCTCGGCGGTGACCCAGTCCACGGCCTCGAGCTCGGCCTGAACCCGGGCCGCGAACTCGAAGGCCAGAGCGGCCGCCGCCGTGTCGCGACGGCGGACCAGCTCGGCGCGCAGCGCCGTCACCGCGGCCGGATCCCGGTCCAGCACCGCCGTCACGGTGCGGGCCAGGTCAGCGCGGGCGCCGGGCGAGGCGCCGCGGGCACGGGCCAGCTCTCGTCCGGTCCCCGCGGGCTGGTCCACCGCATGGCTGAGGGGCAGCACCCGGCGCAGCCCGGACACGGCGGCGCGGGTCTTCTGACCGCCCAGGTACGGGCCGAAGTACCGGGCATCTTCGCCCGGGCGCGGCCAGCGGGCGACCATCAGGCCAGGCGCGGCCGGGGAGGCGCTGAGCCGGATCCAGACCTCGGACTCCTGGCCGCCGCTGGGGCTCCGGTTCCAGGGCGGCTTGCGGTGCCTGAGCAGGTTCCGCTCCAGCCACGCCGCCTCGTGTGCGGAGGCGCAGGGCACCGCCTCCACCCGGGCGATGCGCGCCACCATCGCGGCCAGGTGGCCCCGGTCGCCGAGGTCGCCCCAGTAGGAGGCGACCCGCCGGCGCAGGCTGACGGCGCGGCCGAGGTACAGGACCCGGCCGGCCGCGTCGCGGAAGCGGTAGACACCCGGGCCGGGCGGAAGCCGCGTCACCTGGTCGCGCGGCGAAACGACGGGCCGGGGCAGGGCGTCCACGATCCGAGCCCACCGCAGCACGCGGGCTGTCGTCAAGAGCAACACGCCACGCTCCGTTCGGCATAAATGAAAGAGTGCGGCGGGTCAGCGGGGCGCAGTGCGGAACCGGCCCGGTTTATGGTTCTCCTATGGCGGATTCCGAACCGGGCCAGGAGGTCGCCCGCAGTGAGCTGCGCGCCTCGCACGAGGACCGGGACCAGGTGGTGGAGCTGCTGCGGGTGTCCGCGGGAGACGGGCGGCTGACCGCCGATGAGCTCGACGAGCGCCTGGAGCAGGCCATGACGGCGCGAACGTACGGCGAGCTGGCCAGGCTGGTCGCCGACCTGCCCGCCGCCGGGTCGGTGGCCAGCACGCCAGCGCCCCGAGCCAAGGACGTGGTGCGAATCGAGTGCGGCAGCGGTCACGCCAAGCGCGATGGCCGGTGGGTCGTGCCGCAGCGGATCGAAGCGCGGGTCCACAGCGGTCACGTGAAGCTGGACTTCACGCAGGCGGTGATCACCCAGCCCGTGCTGCAGATCGACGCCGAAGTTCGCAGCGGGCACGTCATTCTCATCACCAAGCCCGGCATCGTGGTGGATACCGATGACGTGGCGGTGCGCAGCGGGCACGTGAAGGTCCGTGCCCCATGGGGCCAGGACGTGCCCGAAGTGCTGCGGATCGAGGTCTCGGGCAAGATCGGCAGCGGCCACTTCATCGCGCGCCCGCAGCATCGGACGTTCTGGCAGTGGCTGACCAGGCAGCCGAGGCCGTACGAGATCGCGGCGCGCTGACGGTTGACTCTCATCGTGGTCTCGGGCGCACCGGGCACCGGCAAGTCCACGATCGCCCGCGCGCTCGGAGCGGGCCTGCGGCTGCCCGTGCTGTCGCTGGATCCGATCAAGGAGGCGCTGGCTGACGTCCTGGGGCTGGGTGACGAGGACTGGTCCAACCGGGTAGGGGACGCGGCGGCCGAAGTGGTATTCCGGCTGGCGGCGGCCTTCCCGGACGCGGTGGCCGAAGGCTGGTGGCGGGGGGCGCGGCGGGACCGGGCGCTAGCGGAGTTCGCCGGGGCGGTCGAGGTCTTCTGCCATAGCGACCCGGAACTGGCCGCCGAGCGTTCTCTCGCGCGGCGCGAGGCCGGACGGCATCCCATTCACCGCGACATGATCAATCCCGGCGGGGTAGGCTCCGCGGCCCACATCGAGTCGCTCGCGGCCACGGTCACCCCGCTACGGCTGGGCGGCCCGCTGATCGAGGTGGACACCGGGCGGCCGGACGCGGCCGCCGACGCGGTGGCGGCGGTCAGGGCGGTCGTGGGTTGACTGACCGGCCCGCGGTCGCCGCGATGACGCCCGCTTCGGCCCGGTGCCTGGGTGTGGTGCGGGCCGAGCTGGCCCGGTTCGCGCGCTACGACGACGAGTCGATCGTGCATGACGTGTGGATCCGGCAGCGGTACGACCTCGGCGCCGCGTCGAGCTACGCACCCGCGAGGACCGCGGCGGCTCGGACGGCGTGGCACGAGGCCGGGCATGTCGTGGCCGCCCTGGCGGTGGGGGCGCGGTTCAGCTCGGCCAGCATCCGGCACGGCTGTACCAGCCAGGGCCGGGTGCACGGCGTGACCGGCGGAGGCCAGGAGGCGTTCGTCATCGACGCGGCGGGCCAGCTTGCCGAGCGGCTGCGGGACTGGTCCATGCTGACCGACGACGGCCAGCTGCGGGCCTGGCTGGCGACGTGGCGGGACGATGGCGGTGACGCACGGCGGTTCCGGCGCGGGATGCGGGCCCGGTTCGGGGATGAGGAGGTGGCGGCCTGGCGGCATTGCGAGCAGGTGCTGACCCCGCTGCGGCCGCGGATCCGCCAGGTGGCCAGGGCGCTGCTGGTGCATCCGCGGTATCTGCCGTACCAGGTGGCGGCGGCGATCGCCGCGGACGTTTAGCTGGCTATTTACGGGGCGGACCGATACCAGGCGGGGAAGTCCGTGAGCGAGCCGAGGACCACCTCGGCGCCGGCCCGGGTCAGGTCATCGGCGGAGAACGAGCCGGTCGCGACGCCGACCGCCCGAACGCCGGCCTGCACCGCAGCGGCCATGTCCGGGGGGCTGTCACCGACGTAGGCGGCCGCGCTGATCCGGTTCAGCACGGCCGCTTTCTCCGGCCCGTGCACGAACGTGAACACCTCGTCGGCTTCCAGGCCGACGGCCCGCAGGCTCGGCTCGACGGAAACCGCGTGCTTGGCCGTGATGATCACCACGCGCTCCCCCGCGGCCCGGACCGCCGCCAGCGCCTCGTGCGCGCCGGGCAGCGCGGTGGTCATCTGTGCGGCTAGCCGCACGTAGTGCCGCCGGTAGATCGCGGCCGCCGCGGCGCGCTGATCTGGCGGATACCAGAACGCCAGTTCGTCTTCCAGCTTGATCCCGAGCCGTCGGTCCACGGCCTCCAGGTCGATGGTGGTAGCGGTGTCCCGGCCGAGCCCGGCGAAGGAGGCCAGGATGGCCAACCGCGAGTCGATCAGCGTCATGTCCAGGTCAAAGCCGACCGGACCCATTCCGCCCCCGTTCTGCTACCGCGGCTAGTCGATCGCGGCCCTCGGCACAGGCCCGCCATTCCTGGACTTTACCGCATCGGTTTAATCATGGTTATTTCGTGATTCGTCGATTTTAGTTAAATCGAGCCATTTCGGCTGCGTTTGCGGTCCTGCGAGATCCGGTACCCTTGCCTCGGCTGCTACCGCCGTAGCCGGGGCTTGCTTAGGACAATATGGGCCGAACGGAGCGTGGCCTGTCGGGCCGCGCCGAGGTTCGTGCCTAGGATGGCGGGCATGGCCGATCGCATCGAGGAGCACTTCCGGTTGTTCAACGAAGCCGTCCGCAGCCACGACTGGGCCGCATTCCTGGCGACCTTCACACCGGACGCGGTGATGAGGTTCGACGGGGTCCCGGTCGGGCCGTACGTGGGCCGGGACCAGATCGCCCGCGCTTACGCCGAGCAGCCGCCGTCGGACACGATGACCTGCGTATCCGATGCGCGGGATGGTGATCACGACGTCGTCCGCTTCGCCTGGGACGCCGGCGGGGGCGGCACGTTGCGGGTGTCCTGGCGCGACGCGGCCGTGGCCGGTCTGACCATCGCGTTCGACGCATGACCACGCGCTAGGGAGAAGCCGCTATGACCTGGGAGGACCTGCTCACCTACTGCCTGGCCAAGCCGGGTGCCTGGCTGGACGAGCCCTGGGAGGGCGACGTGGCGGTCAAGGTGGGCGGCAAGATCTTCGCGTTCCTCGGCTCCGGGACGACCTCGGTGGGGGTCAAGTGCGGCGCCTCTCGCGAGGCGGCGGACGAATGGCTGCTGCGGTACCCGGACGACGCTTCGGTGATGGCCTACATCGGCCGCTCCGGATGGAACACGTTGCGGATCGACGGCGCCATACCGGACGATGAGCTCGTCGAGGCCATCGACAGCTCTTATGCGGCCGTCGTCAGCAAGCTGCCCAAGAAAGACCGCCCGGCGCAGGCGTGAGCTATTGCGCAGGCTAAATGAATGGCGCCGTCCGGGCTTCCCGGCCATTTAATTAATATATAATAGCTGTCGTGACGGGCAGTGCCGATGCGGCCGCCGGGGACGAATATCTGCCGACCATCCCGGTATCGGCCGGGGCGCTCATCTTCGACCGGGCGGGTCGGCTGCTGATCCTTAAGCCGACTTACAAGACCGGCTGGACGATCCCGGGCGGCGTCATGGAAGCGGACGGGGAGACGCCCTGGGAGGCGTGCCGGCGTGAGGTGCGCGAAGAGTGCGGCATCGAGGTGCACGACGGCCGGCTGGCCTGCATGGATTTCCGCCGGCCGAAACCCGGCCGTCCGGGCGGCGTCCGGTACCTGTTCGACTGCGGCCCGGTCGGCGACGATGCCCTAGCCGGGATCGTGGTGCAGCCCGAGGAGGTTTCCGAGTACCGGCTCGCCGCCGTCCCCGACGCCCTCGGCCTGCTCCGGGGCCCGATCAGGCGGCGGGTGCGCGCGGCCACCGGCAGCAAGCGGCTGGTCTACCTCGAGGACGGCCGCCGCATCCCGGGCGTCGGATAGCCGGAGTGAGGCTTGATCTGCCATCGCGGCGGTTAGCGGACCACCAGACAGAACGGGTGCCCAGCCGGGTCGCGGTAGACCCGCCACGGCACGGGCTCGCCGGCTGGCCCGGGGCGAGGTGAGACATGCTCGTCGACCAGCACAGCACCCGCGGACAGTACCCGGTCGTGGGCCGCGGCCAGGTCATCGACCAGGATGTCGAAGTGAACCCGACGGGCGTGCTCCACGCGGCGCGTGCTGGTGGCCTGGAAGGAGAGCCGCTGGCCGTGCGGCGGCGGCTCGAGCGTGACCCAGCCCGGATACCACTGCACCGGCGTGCCGCCCAGCAGGCCGGCCCAGAATCGCGCCAGCACCCAGGGCTCGGCGCAGTCGAGCACCACTTCCCTGATCCAGCCAATGACCGCCGCATCGCTCACCTGATCATCATGGCCCGGCGGACGAACGGCCGCGGCGGCAACGGTAGCCGCCACGGCCGTTTCGCCGGGGGTCAGCCGGCCGCGGTGTAGGTCAGGTGCACGACGCCGGTGCTGAACGCCTCTGAACCGGTCAGCGCGAGCGGCACCTGACCGTCCGGCTCGCTGAACAGGCGCTTGCCGCTGCCCAGCACGACCGGGAAGACGAGCAGGTCGAGCCGGTCGAGCAGGCCGTGCCGCAGCAGCCAGCCGACCAGGACGGAGCTGCCGCTCATGCCGATGTTCTTACCTGGCTGCTGCTTCAGGTCGCTGATCTGGCCGGCCACGTCGCCGCTGATCAACGTCGAGTTCTGCCAGTCAGCCGAGGCCAGCGTGCTGGACACCACGTACTTCGGCGTGTGGTTCATCTGATCGGCCATGCCGCCAGACTGGCCGCCGAAGGCAGCGGCAAACCCCTCGTAGGTCACTCGGCCGAGCAGCAGGGCGTCGTTCTGGGCCATCAACGCGCCGACCGCCTGGCCCACCTGGTCGTTGAAGTACGGCCCGGTCCACTTCTCCGGCGCCTCCACCACGCCATCCAGGGAGACGAACAGGCCCGCAGCTATCTGTCGCATCGTCGCGTTTCCTTCCTAGTCCGGGGCGGTGAAGAACTCGGTCAGCACGGGGGCGATGACCTGGGCCTTGACCATGTGGTTCTGGCCGGGGAGCGTGCGGTACGCCGTGTCGGGCAGGGCCTCGGCGAGCGCGCGGGTCCCGTTGGCCATCCAGGCCGGGCTCTTGCCGCCCGCCGCGACCAGCGTCGGGACCTTGACCGCGGCCCATTCCGCGGACGTGAGCGGTCTCCCCCGCTGGTGCTCGTGCATGATCGTGATGTCGTACGGGAGGGTGGGAGCCGCCGCCTTGAGCTTGCCCCAGACCGGCGTGAGCGGCATCACCGCGGTGAAGATGGCCGGGGTGCCCACGAAGCGCATGAACATCTTCACCGCGTCCCCCTGGCGCCCATCCGCGACCAGGTTCTCGAGCCGCGGCAGCCAGTCGTCCGGCATCGGCGTCCGGGTGTCATCGACGATGAACGGCGGCTCGTACACGGCCAGCTTGGCGATCGAGCGGATGTGCTTGGCCGCCTCCAGGGCCAGGGCGGCACCGGACGATATGCCGTGCAGGTACACGCTCTCCCCGGCCAGTGCGGCCAGCGCCTCGATGTCCTCGACCTCGCGGTCCGGCGTGTAGGGCTTGGTGTCACCGCTGGCGCCACGGCCGCGGCGGTCGTAGGTGTAGACGGTGAAGTGCGGCGTCAGTTGCTCGGCGAGCTTGGGCATCGGCCCGAACGACCGGCTGCACAGCGCGCCGTCGACCAGGATCAGCGGCGGGCCCTGGCCCGCCCGGGTGTAGCCGATGGCGGTGCCGTCGGCGGAGCGAACGGTGTTCATGGTGGGGTCCTCCCGTTTTGGTGGTTGCTGCTCGGACGGTCAGGCGAGCGTCCGGCTGAGCCAGGCTTCCCAGGCCTGGCGGGCTTGGTCGGGCTCGGCGTCCGCGCCGAACAGGTGGTGGGCCGCGATCACCGGCTTGCCGAATCCGCGCATGACCCGGTACAGCGCATCTGGGGTTCGCAGGCCGATCGCGTGGGCGTTGGCGACGTAGACGACGCCGTCCCCGGGCCCGATCTCGCCGGTGAAGCGTACCGGGTCGCCGGGACCGGGCGGCTCGGCCAGGCCGAGCCCGCGGCAGAGCAGCGAGCGGTCCCGGGACCAGCTCGTGCCGGGCGGGCCGAACGCGGTGACCGGCACGGCGAACCGGCCGGCGAAGTGGGTGAGGTACTCGACCAGGGTGCGGAAGTACAGCTCGCCGCCCAGCGTCATCGCCTCGAACTCGTCCGCCCAGTCATCGCCGGGCAGGAAACCGCTGGTGACGGTGCGCAGCACGGTGCTGCCGCCCGCGCGCCCCTCGATCAGGAACTCATAGGCGATGAACCGGCCGTCCGGGGCCCGGCCGCTGCGGTAGGCGAACCGGTGAGCCGGATCCCGTTCGCTGATCTCCAGCTCGGGCCGGTACTCGCCGAACACGGTGCGGACGGCGCCTGCCGTCACCTCGTTGCGGCCCATGAACCAGGAGTCGAGGCCCGGCCCGGTCGCGATGGCGGCCCAGACGTCATCCGGGCTGGCCGGGACCTCGGCCTCGTGACGTTGTGCGAACTGGTGACCCATCAGGATTCCGCTTCCCGGGCTTCGGCGTCCGGTCCGGCCGTGACGCTCGGATGGATGGCGACGACGAGGTGATGCTCGCGGCCGCCTTCGGCCTGCTCGTCGTGGTACTTCGCCACGAGGGACGTCACCGCCTGCATCAGCTCGGCGGTGAAGGCGGCCCGGTCGGCGGCGGACGCGAACCGCACCGTCCCGTCCATGGCGAACGTCGCGAGCTTCTTCTGCGCCCGGGTGGCCCCGGTGATCAGGTCGCCGAC
>Ga0318569_10000311_pt1 | contig 11554 bp, 9 predicted proteins | sample GRESIP088b5f22_FD_203692 | JGI IMG/M metagenome (GOLD analysis project Ga0318569, IMG submission 203692) | Tropical soil microbial communities from Luquillo Experimental Forest, Puerto Rico - GRE.SIPMG.088b5f22 | ecosystem: Environmental > Terrestrial > Soil > Tropical forest > Bulk soil...
AACACGTCGTGCTCAGCACCGGCCGGGCGCAGATCGGCCCCGCCGATCAGCCGGCCGACCTCGGCCCCGGCGACTACATCAGCTATCCAGGAGACGCGCCGCATATCTTCCGGGCCCTCGAACCGGACACCACCGCAGTGATGATCATGGAACACATCTGAGTTATCAAGCGGCCACGTGGGCTCTGCGCGGGCGTCCGCGCGGCCGTTTATCGGCCGCGACCACGCCGTACTGGAACAGTTCGCCACCCCAGACCCCCCACGGCTCGCCGCGCTCCAGCGCTCCGGCCAGGCAGGCGGGCCGCACGGGGCAGCGATGGCAAAGGCTCTTCGCCTGCCAGATGTCCTGCGGCTTCTCGGCAAAGAACAGTTCCGGAGCGCTCTGGCAGGGCAACTCCCTTGCGCCGGTGGCTGGCTGCATCCTCGCGCTGCCTCCTTCCGGCCCGCTGTGTGGGCCCGCCTTCGGCCTGTTACGGCAAGATTCGCCCTAAGTCCCGGCCTGGCGCATCAGGCGGTCGCCCTACTTCTAGGAGGGCGCCGGCCTTAGGTCTGCGGCGGGGTCTTCGTCACGCCGGCAGCCTTGAGTAGGGCAACGCGGTCACAGGGCCATCGTCACGCTCTGGTTGCGACCGTGATCAGGAACTCCCAGTCGCTGACCAGCGTGCCGTCTGCCGCCCGGTTCGACGCGGTGGCCAGGGCGATCAGGTCGTCGCGGAACGCGCTCCTGCCTTCCTGGGTGAGTGCTTCGGACGCCTTGAGCGTGGGTCCGTAGTACGTCAGGAAGAAGTCCGCGAAGAATTCCGGCGATGGGAACCGCTGCGTCACGCTGACGGTGCTGAAGTCCAGCCCGGCTGCGCCGGCGCCGAGCAGTTCGCGCACCCCGTCCTCGGTCCCCCACCTGGTCGGCGGCTGTACACCGGGCGGTGGTGGGACATGGCGTCCGGCCAGCTTGAGCATCTGCCCGACGAACCCCGCCGGTGTCCAGTTCGCCAGCCCCACCGCACCCCCGCTGCGGCACACCCGCAGCAATTCGTTCGCCGCACGCTGATGGTCGGCGGTGAACATCACCCCGATGGCCGAAAGCACATAGTCGAAGGATCCGTCCGCGCAGGGCAGTTCCTCGGCGTCGGCTTCCCGGAACTGCACCTGCAGCTTCTCCGCACCGGCCCGAGCGCGCGCCTCCTGCAGCAGGGCAGGCACGTAGTCGACCCCCGTGACGGCGCAGAAGCGGCGGGCAGCGGCCAGCGCTACATGCCCGGTGCCGGTCGCCACATCGAGCACGGCGGAGCCAGGCCGCAGGCCAACGGCCTCGCACAAGGCATCGGCCAGCGGGACGGTGAGCCACGCGATCTTCCCGTAGTCACCGCTGCTCCAGATTTTCTGCTGCCGCGTCTTCACCTCTTCGAGCGATAGGGCGGTTGTCATGTGTAGGGTCCCCTCCTGCGTAGCAAACTGTGCCCACGGCAATGGGGCGACGGCGCGGCCGGAGCGCTCGTTATGCCGCGGATATTCAGGTCAGCAACGTTAAGGCCGCCAGCGTTCGGCGAGCGTTCGGCGCCCGTCCGCTCGCGTCACCTGACCGGCGAACGCCGGACAGTACGGAAGGCACCGGGCGGCCGCCTTCTCACACCGAATGAACAGGCATCAGCTCCGTGGTAGCCGGAGTGTGTGACGCCAGCGTGCAACAACCATGGAAAAGGTGTGGAGGTGATCCTGAGCCAGGCGCTCAGCCTCCCCCGCGCAAACGTCCGCAGAATCCACCCCAGGCGGAGCAGATTCTGCGGACGCCCGCTTCAGATCAGGAGTGGCTGAGGATAAGGGGCTCGGCGCGTCCGCGGAACCGTAGGGTCTCAGGCTGCCCCGGCGCGGTCGAGCCCGGACCGGATGGTGGCGGCGACGGCCCGCGGCCCGTCCTCGCCGGCCAGCCCGATCTGGGTGGCTGCGCTGGTGAGCGCCTCGATGGCGGTGCGGGCGTCAAGGTCGCCATCGGCGACCAGTTCACCGGTGCGCAGGCTGGCCCAGAACAGCAGCCGGTTCCGTTCGCCGCGGCGGGCGGCGCGCAGGCGTCCGAGGATGCCAGCCAGCCTGGCCTGGGCGTGCGCGCCGCGGTGGCCGGTGCTGGTGGCGGTGGCCGGTGCGGGGGGCGGCCCAGCCAGGCCGGCCAGCCACGGGGGCAGGGCCGGCAGCTCGCCGGGGTGCGAGCGGACCGGGTACCCCGGTGATCCGGGGCAGGTGCCCCGGGTGCGCAGTTCGATGGCGTGGCAGCGGCCCAGCGGGCCCAGGTGCACCGGGCGCGCGGGGTCGGCCCGGTACCACAGATGCCACCCCGGCAGGTGCCCGCTGGCGGGGTGGCCGGGGGTGCGCACGGCCACGGTGGCCGACAGGTCCAGCAGCCCTCCGGCCGCCACCGCGCGGTCGGCCAGCCAGCGCACCGCGTCCACCAGCGGGCTGCCATCGGCGGCCGCGGGGACGTCGATATCGACCAGGATCAGCTGCCCGTGGCCGAGCAGTTCGCCGCCGCGGCGGCGGATCTGGGCATCCAGGCCAGGCGTCCACGCCAGGCCCTGCCGGCCGGTCAGCTGGTAGATGTTGCGCCGCCCGGGGTGTTCGGGCACCGGCAGGCCCGCCGCGGTGAACGCGCCCGCGCTGACCCGGGCTGGCTCGCGGCGGCCCGGCGCCCGCCACGGTACGAACATCGCCCCGCGCAGCCCGGCTGGAACCACGTACCCGGCCGCCCGGTCAGCCCTCATCGCGCTTCCCATCAAGACCGCGTACCCGGCGGAGCGCCTGCTGGCAGGTCCCGGGTGGCTCCATCGGGCGCAGGCTGGTGGCGCGGACCCGTCCAGCCTGGGTAGGTGCCGCCCACCGGCTTCCTGCACCCACCACACCCGGGCCGTCAGCCGTGTTCTTGTCCCTGGCCAGCAGATGCCCAACGGCGCCGATCGGCAGTTCCAACCGGTACCGGCGCCAACAGCAACCGTTCCCACACCATGAAGCAAGTATACGAAATTCTGTTCGAAGTAAGCCCGAGCCTGGACCATGCGGTCCATATGCTCGCTCACCAGCCCGCTGGGCAGAGCTAGGCAGGCAGCGGCTCTGTAGCAGCGATCGTCACCGCCGCGTGAATCAGCCGGAGCGCCCGCCGCGGGTGAGCATCGTGCGTGGTGATCAGCTGCCCGGCTGTGCTGAGCAGGTTGTCGATCCGCGCGAGCGCCGGGCCGGCGCCGCCTGGGTCCGGGTCCCGGCAGACGCCGCGGGCAAGCTCGATCCACGACAATGCGCGGGAGGCCAGCGGCGGTGGCGCTGAGAGCACCGCGCTGAAGCCCATCATCAGGTAGGTGGCGACGCGGACCAGCGAGCCAGCAACTGGACGGACCCGCGCCAGCCGCAGTGGGGTTGCGGGCGGAGGCTCATGGCCATCGAGCACGGCCGTCATCGTGCCGCCCGCGACCAGCGCGCGCTCGCTGGGGCCGAGCCCAGCGTAAGCGGCAGCACGCATCGCCAGGAAAAGGCCCTCCACCGGCAGGCCGTAGGGCGCATCGGAGCCGAACACGATGCGTTCTGCGGGGACCTGCGCGAACAACTCGACCACGTCATGGGGCGCAAAGCAGCTCGTGTCGTAGAGCACTTGCGGATGACGCGCCAGTCCTGTCGTGAGCACCGCCTGGTCTGCGATCCCGGCGTGCGCGAGGACCAGCGCCACCTCGGGAAACTGCAGCGCGACCTCAACCAGCGGTGCCATCGACCGCAGATTGCGCCCAGCGTGCAGCAGGATCGGAACGCCGGCCTCGCGTGCGACTCCAAAGATCGCGGGAACGGCTGGGTGGACTGATTCCCAGTCGCGGCCCCTAGGGTGGAGCTTGATGCCACGCGCGCCTCTGGCCAGGCAGCGCTCGGCCTCTGCGACAGGATCATCGTCCGGATCCAGCCGGCAGTAGGCAGTCAACCGGCCACCGCTCTCCCGGCCCCATTCCAGCACGCGATCATTCGGCACACGGTAGGCCGGGCGGCGGTCAGGATCTTGCAAGGGAAAGACGACTGCGCGCGCTGACCGGCTGACCTCATCGAGCGCGGCCAGCAGTGCGCCGGAATCCTGCGAGCTGCCGTCCTCGTCGCGCCCAAGATGGCAGTGCGCATCCAGCACGCCGCTCTGCGGGGTGAGCTGCTCGAGCTCGGCGATGACCGAGTCGTACGCGGATGAGCTCATCACAGGGAGACGGCCGCGGCGACGGCCAGGCCGACCCCGAGGATGTAGGTGCCTGCGGCGCCGGCCAGCCGTGCCTTGGTCTGGACCGCCAGGCTGGGCGCGGTCAGCAGGCCGTAGGCGTGCGCCACCCGGGCTGCCGTTGCCCCGATGATCAGCGGGATGGCCACCGCGGCCGGGCTGCGGGCGCCGACCAGGAGGAACAGGACCATCAGCACGGGGATGTACTCCGCGGCGTTGCCGTGGGCCCTGATCGCGATCAGCAGCCGGCTGGCCGGGTCACTCGGCAACTGTGAGCCGCCCGCCTTCGCGGTCACGCCGCGCATGCGCGAGACGTTGAAGCCGAGCAGGAACAGCATCGCGGCCAGGATGGCCGTGCAGATGATGGCGGTGGTCAGGGCGGTGGTCATGCCGATCTCCTTTTCTCTTGTGGGTCGAGCACGCTGTCGAGCAGGTCCGCGCACAGCGTCCAGCCGAGCAGCGCGTCGGCCTTGCGCAGGGCACCGACGCTGGTGACGTTCACTTCGATGAGGTGGGGCCCGATCACGTCGAGGCCCGCCAGGTGGATGCCGTGGCGCCGCAGCGTCGGCGCCAGGCGTGCGCAGATCTCGCGGTCGCGCGCGGTGAGCGGCGCCTCGGCGGTTGGGTTGCCGATCCGGAAGTCGCCCGCTCGCGGGAACCGGTAAACGGCGCCGGCCGGCTCGCCCGTTATGACGAAAATCCGCTTGTTGCCCGCCGCGACCTCGCGCAGGAAGCGCTGAACGACGACGGCGCACGCCCCGCCGTGGGTGGACATCTCGATCAGCGACCCCAGGTTCGGGTCATGGCGGTCCAGCCGCAGGACGCCGCGGCCGGAGAAGCCATCGACCGGCTTGACCACGGCCGTCTGGTGCTCGGCGAGGAAGGACCTGATCGCCGCCTCGTCGGCGGTGACGATCGTGGGCGGGATCAGGTCGGGAAACCGCAGCGGCAGCAGGTGCTCGCTGCACGCCCGCAGCCCGCCGGGGTCGTTGACCAGGGCGGTGCGCCCAGGATCGACGAGATCCAGGATCAGCGTCGCGGTGAGGTAGGCCTGGTCGAGCGGCGGTTCGGTGCGCATGAAGACCGCCGCCATCTCGTCCAGCCACACCCGCTGCGGCTCCCCGGCGGTGAACCACCGCTGCGCCACCGTCCATCGGTGATCGCCGCGTGGCCGGGACGGCGCGAGCCGCACCCGGCGGGCGTTCGCCCGGGCCCGGCCGTACGCGGCTTCGAGCAGCCGCGCCTGCGTGACCCAGACCTCGGCGCCACGGTCTTGCGCCGCGTGCATGAGGCCGACGGTGGTGTCGATCGATGGGTCGAGACCATCCAGCGGGTCGGCGACGAACGCGATCTTCATGACACACCCCCGCTGACCAGTGCCGGGGCGTCCGCCTTCCGCGCCGCGTGGGCGATCGACAGGAGGGCACCGGCTTCGGGCGAGAATCCCGTCGTGGCCTCGCTCCACGCGCGCTGCTGATCAGCGGCGCGCGGCAGGAGCAGGTCCAGTGCGTCATGCCGGGCCCGGGCGTCGTACAGGAGCGCGGCCACGGTCGCAACCGCCTCGCCGATGCGCCGCGGCGGCTGCGCGTCGAGGTAGCGCACCTCGAGATAGCCGCCACGCGGCCGGACCGGCGGGAACAGCGTCGACAGGTGATACGACGGGCGCTCGGCCTCCGGGATGGGGAGCCGGGGGGCCGCCGCCGCGAACGCCGCGTACGCGCCGACCGGGTCGAGCAGGTCGAGGTGCCGCCCGTCGTATCCGCTCCGGCGCAGGTCGACGTTCTGCCAGATCCGCGTGCGGGCGCCTTCGATACCGGCCGGGCGGCCCTCCGCCGTCCCGGAATTGGCGAAGGCGGCCGCGAGGGGTGGGCCGGCGAGGTTGGCGACCAGCCACTGCTCCCGCCCGGCGCGGCCAGGAAGCAGGTCGATCGTGACCTGCAACGAAGCCGTAAGGCGCATCATCCGGCGCCCGTCCGGGCCGGTCTCGTCGAACACCTGCTGCATCGCCAGGTAGCGCGGCGTCCGGAGCCGCAGCGGGACATCCGCGCAGGAGTGGTACGGGTTGAGCCCGGCGGCCTCCAGCCGGACGCCGCGCGCCGCAGCGATCGCCGCCGAGCGCCGGAGCATCCAGGCCAGATCGCGGACAAGGGCCCCGGTGGTCGGCCGGGGCGCCGGGCTCAGCTCGAGCTGGCCGCCGGGCTCGAAGGAGGGGGCCGCCGCCCGGACGAAACCGGCGTCGAATCCGGCCGCCAGCACCACGGGGTCGACGGCGCCGGGCCGGACGGTCACCGGGATCAGCTCAACCTCGGCCCCCACCCGCCCCGGCCGCCGCGCCGGTGCGAACAGCCGCTCCACGGCCTCGTTCACGTCCATGCCGCCAGGCTCGCCCGCTTCCGCCGCCGCGGCATCAGTGCTGGTACGGAACCGGGATACTGAATCTTTACCGGGCATTGGGGACGGAAATACTGACCGATGTGGTGACGTCGCGGGATCCGCTGGTCGGCCGGCGCGAGGAACTGGGGTTCCTGCGGGACCGGCTCGCCGACACGCGCGTGGGCTCGGGTCACGTCGTCCTCGTCTGTGGGCCGGCCGGAATCGGCAAGACCCGCCTGGTCGAGGAGCTGGCCGCTACCGCGGACGACATGCAGATCGGCTGGGGCGGGGCGGTCGACGACGCCGGAATGCCGCCCCTGTGGCCCTGGCTCCGGGCCGTCCGCGACCTTCCGGTTCCGCGTGCCGCCCTGGCCTCCGTGGCTGCGGGCGCCGCCCAGCGTGAGTACGGCTCGGCCGAGGACGCCGTGGCCGCCACCTTCACCGCGGACACGGGAGTCGTTGACGCGCTCGCGGAGCAGTCCCGGTCGGGACGGGGCCTGCTGGTGGTGCTCGATGACCTGCAGTGGGCCGACGGCGCCACGCTCCGCCTGCTTGAGCGGGTCGCGCCGGAGGCCAGGCGGCTTCCGGTGCTCATCGTCGGGATGCACCGGGATCCGGCGGGCGCATCACTACCGGGAACGATCGCGCATCGGGCCGCAGTGCTGAGCCTGCGGCCCCTTACGCAGAACGAGGCTGCCGCGATGCTGTCCGCCGCGGTTGAGGAGGCCGACCCGGCCGCTGTGCGCCGGGCGGCCGGGCTCTCCGGCGGCAGCCCGCTGTACCTGGCGACTCTGGCCCGGGTCGCGGCCGAGCAGCTTCGCGGCCGCGCGTCCTGGGACGATGCTGTGGGCGAGGCGCCCGAACTACGCCATCTGGTCGCCGCCGCGATGCGTGCCGTCGGGCCCGAAGCGGCTCGTGCTGTCGAGGCGCTGAGCGTTCTCGGCCCGGAGGCGGAACTGGACCTGTTGGCGCGGATGCTCGGCGTGGGCTCGCCGAGCGCGGCGACCGAGTTGCTGCTGCCCGCGGCACCGGCCGGGCTGGTGGAAGGCCTTTCGCCATCGAGCACCCAGGTCCGCTTCGCCCACGCCCTGGTCCGCGGCGCGGCCTACGCGTCGCTGTCGCCACGGCGCCGGGCGGTCCTCCACCGCCGGGCGGCCGAGCTACTTGAGCCACTCGCGGTCGGCCGCGACGAGCGGGCTGGCGCGGTCGCCCAGCACTGGGATCGCGCCGGCGAGCCGGGCCGGGCCGTCCAGTGGGCGGTACGTGCCGCCGACGCCGCCAGGGCCGCCGGCGCGCATGACGAGGCTGTGCGGTACCTCGCATTCGCGCTCGAGGCCATGGACCGAGGGGCCGGTGACGGCGAGATCCACGTGGACCGCGCCGAGCTGCTGCTCAGCCTGGCCCGGGCGGAGTACCTGGCCGGGCGGATAGGGAAGAGCCTGGATGCCTGCGTGCTGGCCGCCGATGAAGGTGAACGAACGGGGCGGGCAGGCACCGTAGCCAGGTCCGCCATCATCGTCCAGGGGATAGGTGATCCCGCGGTCAATCGCCGGCTTGAGGATCTGTGCCGGAGGGCCCTGCTGCGGCTCGGTGACGGCACTGCGCCGGATCTGCGAGCCAGAGTCGAGGCCCAGATGGCCTGCACGCTCATCGAGGCCGGTTCTTTCGACGAGGCTGTTGACTGGTCGCAGCGCGCGCTCGCCAGCGCGGCCGCCAGCGGGGACCCGGACGCCGAGCTCGACGCCATCAGGGCCCGCGCCATGCTCGAGACAGTGCCCGCCTTCCAGGCCGAGATGTTCCGGCTTGGCGCGAGAGCGATCGAACTGGCCGGGCCGGCCGGCCGGCCGCTGGCGCAGTTGTGGGGACACGTGTGGCGTTCGGACACCGCCATCCACATGGGCGACATGACCGCCGCGCAGACAGAGATCAATTCCATGCAGGCGCTCGCGGAGCGTACCGGCCTGCCGCTCGTACGCTGGCACCTCCTGCGCAGGCAGGCGTCGGTGGCCGCGCTCACCGGCAGCTTCGATGGCTGCCGGCGGTTCGCGGCGCAGGCGGCTGAGATCGCCGCGGACTGGGATGACCAGACAGTGCGGGGCACGCAGTTCGGCCAGACCGTCTGCCTGGCGCGGCTGCGGGGCGATCCGGCTGATCTGCCTCCCGGCTGGACGGGCTATCTCGACTACCTCGACAAGCTGCCACCGCTTGCGCAGGCCAGTCTCGCCATGGCGCTCCTCCTGACCGGGCGGCGCGACGAGGCACGGGTGCTCTACCAGCCATTGATCAGCACCGTCCCCACGATGCGGCGTGACTGGCTGGCCGCCTCGCTGTTCGACCTGACCGCGCTCGCGCCCGGCCTGGACGATGCGGCCGGGTGCCGCGTTCTGCGTGACGTGATCAGCGCGACGTTTGGGCGATCGCCGGCCCTCGGCGCGGGAACGGTGTTCTATGCCGGCTCAGTCGCCCGCCTCATCGGAGAGCTTGATCTCGGCTGCGGCGACAACGCGGCGGCGGTGCCGCACTTCGAGGAGGGATTGCGCGTCGATTCCATGCTGGGCGCGCGACCCTACCTGGCATGGGGGCGGCTTGGACTGGCGCGTGCCCTGGGCGGGTCAGGTGACCGGGCCAGGGCGGTGGAACTGGCTCGTACGGCCGTGGCAGAAGCCCGCCGCCTGGACATGCCCGGGCTGCTGCGGGCCGCGGACGCGTTCCTCGCCGATGCCGCCGCCGAGGCGCGCGCCGAGGACCCGCTCACTCCCCGCGAGCGTGAGGTAGCCGGGCTGGTCGCGCAGGCGCTGTCCAACCGCGAGGTCGCGCGCACCCTCGTGCTTTCTGAGCGGACGGTGGAGAGCCACGTCCGGAGCATCCTCGCCAAGACCGGCCTCACGACCCGGACCGAACTCACCCGTTGGTATCTCCAGCAGCCCCAGCCCTGACGCGTTTCAGAGCCCGGAGATCACCTGGTTCCAGCCGGCGGGAAGCGGGCTATCTTCTCAAGATCAGCAAGATCTCTATGGTTGCGGATGTAGCGCCGTGAGGCACCGTACGCCGGGGTGAAATCCCACGGGGCTTGAGTGCCGGTGCGGAGCGCGTCGCTCACGGCGATCCGCCGCTGCTGGCTCTGGCGGACCTCGCGGTCCATGGTCGTGAGATCCCACCTGGCGGCGACGTCCCGCCGGAACTCCCCGGCCAGCCCGGCTGACGCCGGATCGTCGGCCAGGTTGGCTCGCTCGTGCGGGTCCGACGCGAGGTCGAAGAGCTGGTCTGGATCGGCCGGTGAGTGAATGAACTTATGCCGCCCCCGGCGGATCATGACAATCGGCGCGATAGCTCCCTCGGCGAGGTACTCCGCCACCACCTCGTCGTGGCCGGGAGCGCCGGAAAGGTGCGCCAGCAGGCTCCGGCCGTCCAGTGGACCGATGGTGTCCGGCGAGTCACCATCATGAGCCAGGCCGGCCAGGGTTGGCAGCAGGTCCATAGTGGACACCGCGGCCGCCACCCGGCCTGGTGCGAAGAGCGCGGGCGCGCGGACGATCAGCGGCACGCGGGCCGAGCCCTCGAAGAAGCTCATCTTGTACCAGGCTCCGCGCTCGCCGAGCATCTCGCCGTGGTCACTGGTGACGATGACGACGGTGCCATCCAGCCGGCCGGTATCGCGCAGCACGCCGATCAGCCGGGACGTCTGGTCGTCAACATAGGAGATCGCGCCGTAGTAGGCCCGCCGCGCCGCGCGGATGTGATCTTCGGTGATCTCCACACCGTTCATCGCGCAGACCTCACGGAGCCGGCGCTCGTGCGGGTGCAGTGAGCCCTCGTCCGGCCCGGGGGCGGGCATCGGAATGTCTTCGTCACGGTAAAGGTCCCACCACTTGCGAGGGATCGTGAACGGGTCGTGTGGGTGGCTGAACGAGACCACGTAGCAGAACGGGCGCTCGTCGCCCGCGCGGATGTGCTCGAACAGCGACCGCTCGGCCGCGAACGCCACCTCGTCGTCGAAGTCCAGCTGGTTGGACCGTACGCTCGGCCCGGCGTCGATGACCGAAGACATGTCGTGGTACCAGCTGGGGCGCTCGTGCGGGCGGTCCCAGTCCGGCGTCCAGCCGAAGTCCGCCGGATAGATGTCGGTGGTGAGCCGCTCCTCGAACCCGTGCAGCTGGTCCGGGCCGCAGAAGTGCATCTTGCCAGCCAGCAGGGTGCGGTAGCCGGCCCGCCGCAGGTAGTGAGCGAAGGTGGGGATCGCGGAGCTGAACTGCGCCGCGTTGTCGTAGGCTCCGGTGCGCGAGGGCAGGAGGCCGGTCATGAGCGACGCCCGGGCCGGGGCGCACAGCGGGCTGGCCGTGTACGCCGCGTCGAAGACCACCCCGGACTCGGCAAGCCAGGACAGCGCCGGGGCGCGCGTCACCGGGTGGCCGTGAAAGGGCAGCGCCGACGGCACCAGCTGGTCGGCCATGATGATCAGGAGGTCCGGGCGCCGGCCAGCGGGCATCGGGCTGGGCCTAAGCCCCTGCGACGTCCGGCTCGCCGGCCCCGGCTTCGGAGGTGGCCGTCTCCAGCGAGGGGGTGTCGGCGAGCAGCTGGCGCGTGTAGGGCTGGTGGGGGTCGGTGAGCACCTGCCCGGTGTCGCCGAGCTCGACGATGTTGCCCTGGCTCAGCACGGCGACGCGCTGCGCGATCGACCGCACCAACGGCAGGTTGTGGGTGATGAAGAGCATCGAGAGCCCGAGGTCGCGCTGCAGGTTGCCGAGCAGCTCCACGATCGCGGCCTGGACGCTGACATCCAGCGCCGAGGTCACCTCGTCGCAGATCAGCACGCTGGGGTCGCAGACCAGGGCCCGGGCGATCGCCACCCGCTGGCGCTCCCCGCCGGAGAGCTGATCCGGGTAGCGGCGGGCGTACGCCGCGGTCAGCGACACCCGCTCGAGCATGTCCGCGATCCGCCGGTCGGCGTCCCGGCCGC
>Ga0318569_10000316_pt1 | contig 11510 bp, 10 predicted proteins | sample GRESIP088b5f22_FD_203692 | JGI IMG/M metagenome (GOLD analysis project Ga0318569, IMG submission 203692) | Tropical soil microbial communities from Luquillo Experimental Forest, Puerto Rico - GRE.SIPMG.088b5f22 | ecosystem: Environmental > Terrestrial > Soil > Tropical forest > Bulk soil...
CACGGCCGCCACCGTGGCCGCACGGGCCTGCACCGCACGGTGAGTGAGTGGGGCATCGGTCGGCCTCCCGGCGGCATTCACCCAGATCGGCACGGTCCGGCCGGCCGCCATGCCGATCTCGACCGCGATGTTGCCGGAGCGGGCCTGCCCGTTGGGCCCGACCCATCTGGCTGGCACCCAGGAGTAGCCGAACAATCCACTGACGAACGAGTTCGGTGATGGCGCGGACTTCATCAGCAGCACCGCGGGAACCTCACGCCAGGAGCGCTCCGCCCGCTGCTCGGCGGCACCCACCCGGCCCGCCCAGCCGTACGCCGCGATGGCGAGTAGCGGAGCGCCGACAAGGAAAGCGAGGAGCAACTGGGCCGCGACGAGCGTCGCGATCTTGTCGGTCCGCCGCCGCAGCGGGTTGGCGTCCAGTCCCAGCCGACGTGCCAGGCGCCGGACCCGCTTGCTCATGCCACTCATGCTGTTCATTCCGTTCTTGGCACACCGTCGCCGAAATCGACGATACTGCCGGGTGGCGATCCGGGGGGCCAGTCCGCCATGGTCAACCTCGGGACAGCGGGATTGCCAGGTTCCGGTGCCGGTGTCCGCGCTGCTCTGCCGGCCATCGTCAGCGAAGCTTTCTCAGGAAGGGGTCCCGCGGTTGCGCGGGGGTGACCCGGATCCGCGCGTCCGCGGCCTGGGCGCCGCGCGCCGTGGCGATGACCGGGTTCAGGTCGAGCTCGGCTACCTCGGGCAGGTCGCTGGCCAGCCGGGATACCCGCAGCAGTACATCGGCCAGGGCACCGGTGTCCACCGGCGGGGTACCGCGGTGGCCGAACAGCAGCGGTGCCGCGTGCACGCCGTGGATCAGGTCGTCCGCGTCCGCATCGGTGAGCGGGGTGAGCCGGGCCGCGTGATCACCAAGGACGTCGGTGGCAACGCCGCCCAGCCCGAACACCACGAGCGGTCCGAACACGGGCTCCTGGACGACGCCGACCAGAACCTCGACACCGCCGGACAGCATCGGCTCGACCAGCACGCCGGTCAGGCGGGCACCGAACGTGGCGGCCAGTTCCTGGTACGCCGCCCGGACCTCGGCCTCCCCGTGCAAGCCGAGTTTGACGGCCCCCGCCTCGGTCTTATGGACCACGCCCACCGCCTCGGCCTTGAGCACCACCGGGCCACCGAACCCGGCGGCCTCACGGACGGCCTCCGCTTCGCCGGCCGCCATCCTGATGGGCACCAGCGGGATCCGGTAGCAGCCGAGCAAGTCGCGAACGGCCCGCCCGGGCAGCCATCCACCCTCGGGGTTTTCCCGGAGGAACGCAATGATCCGCGCCTTGGCATCGGCGGTACGCAGCGCGTCAAACTCGGGCACCCGGCCGTGCCGCCGGTCGCGCCAGGCGCGATACCGGACGGCCTGACCCAGCGCCCGGGCCGCGCTCTCCGGGAACGCGTAGGCGGGAACAGCCGACGAGACGGGCAACTGGCCGTCCATGCGGTGTCCGCGAGGGAGCAGCCGCACCGTTTCCTGCTGATCCAGGGGGGCGGCCGCCAATGGCTTGGCGACCTGGCAAGAGCGCACGGCCTCGGTCAAGTCGGCGACAGCGGTCGGCACCGTCACCGCGAGCACCGCGTCGATGCCGTCGTCGGCCGCCACCTGCTCCAGGCAGGCACGGAACGCGTCGTGGCTGACCGCCGCGGTAGTGTCCACGGGGTTCTGGACCGCCGCGCCGGGTGGCAGGAGGCCAGCCAGCCGCCGCCGGGTTGCCGCGGAGAGTTTTGGCACCCGTAGCCCGTGGTCACCGCACGCGTCGGCCGCCAGGACGCCGGCCCCGCCGGCGTTGGTCACGATGGCCACCCGCTCCCCCGCCGGAAGCGGTTGCGCGGCGAGCAGCGCGGCGGCCTCCACCAGTTCGCCAAGGCCGGGCACGGCGATAATGCCCGCCTGCCCGAATAGGGCCTCCTGGGTCACCAGCGGCGTCGCGGCCGCGGCGGTATGCGATGCCGCGGCGATCTGGCCCGCGGCGGACCTGCCACCGACCACGGTCAGCACCGGTATCCGCTGGCCGACCCGGCGCGCGGTCCTGGCGAACTTTCGCGGGCTACCGAACGACTCGACGTACAGGACCGCCAGCTTCGTCTGGCCGTCCTGTTCCCACCAGGTCAGCATGTCGTTGCTGGACACGTCGTACTTGTCGCCGACCGAGGCGAACGAGGACACGCCGATGCCCAGCTTCGACAGGTGCTCCAGCAGCGAGATCCCAATACCGCCGGACTGGACGACCAGCCCTGCCGCGCCGGGCGCCGGGTGGGTTGCGGAGAACGTGGCGTTGAGCCCCAGTGGGGGAACGGCCACGCCGAAGCAGTTGGGCCCGACCAGGCGCATGCCGTGCCGGCGGCATACGGCGAGCAGATCGGCGCCGCTGCCCCCGAGGCCCGAGGTGATCACCACGAGAGAGCGAACACCGCGGCGCCCGCAGCGCTCCGCCACGTCTACAACCGCGGCCGCCGGGACCGCCACCACGGCCAGGTCTACCTGCTCGGGCAGATCCTCGACGGATCCCAGGCAGCGCAGGCCCTCCAGAGAACTGGCCCGCGGGTTTACCGGGTAAATCGTTCCCGCGAAGCCGCCGGACACGATGTTGTGCAGGATTTCCCGGCCCACGGTGCCCCGCCGCCGACTGGCGCCCACCACGGCCACCGATCCCGGCCGCAGCAGGTGCCGCAGGCTGGCCACGTCCGCCCGGCTCTCCCGGGTGGCCACCGAGTCCAGGTAGCCGTCCAGGGTGCGGTCGTCACCGGCCGGAATCGGGAAGGTGAGCTCCACCACGCCATCGGTTATCGTCCGGTGCACGGGCAGCCCGGCGTCGGCGAAAACCGCAAGCATCGACTGGTTCTCAGCCAGCGCCTCGGCGGTGAACGCATGGAGCCCGCGCTCGCGCCCGATCGATACCAGGTGTTCGAGCAGGAGCGTGGCGATACCCCGGCCATGCATGTCGTCGGGCACGGCGAAGGCGACTTCGGCGGTACCCGGCCCGGATCGCTCGTAGCTGGCCACCCCGACCAACCGGTCGCTGAGCCAGGCGAGCAGCGCGGCGTGGTCCGCCTCGGGCTCCCGGCAGACCCGGACGGCCTCGGCCTCCGCGTTACGCGGGCTCATGCTAAAGAACCGCAGGTAGAGGTTGTCTGGCGACATGGCGGCGTGCATGCCCCGGACGGCATCGGCATCGCCCGGGCGGGCGGGCCGGATCAGCACCGTGGTCCCGTCGGTCAGCAGCGCGTAGGTCCCGGCTTCGCCGGCCGTCATGCCGCGGCCCCCGGGCCCTCGGTGACGGCGGTCCCCCCCGCCGGGATTATCCGGGAGTACTGGTCCGGCAGCACCATCGCGATGTGCCCATCCTTCAGCCACTTGATGATGTAGGGCGGCGAGCCGTCCGCCGACGGTACTCCGACAACCTCGCCGACCCGGTCTCCCCCGACGACCAGCCGGTCGCCTATCCGAGCGCGCATTTGAACCATCTCACCGGAGGGCGCGGCGGCCGGAACCCGGACGCCCGCCGCGGCCGCCACCATCGCTGTCATGGCCGGTCACCTCCTGCCTACGCGTTCTAGTCTGCTCAGTGAGGCCCACGGTAGCCAGAGTGGTGTGGCCCAGATCCATGGGACGTTCGGCCCGCTAATACCCGGCGGGCGGCTAGATCAAGAGGTCCGGCACCGGCCGGCGGGGCGAGGACATGCCGCTGTGCGCCGGGCCGAACTGCAGGACCATTTGCACGGCCCCCGGCAGCGCCAGGCGGACCCGGATGAGGTCCCTGATCGCCGGGAACTCCAGCGGCCCGGTGTGCAGGCTGGCGGAGACCCACGCCGTCGCCGCGTGGGCGAGGACCCGGTGCAGCGCCTGGCCAGCGCGCAGCCAATCGGCCCGGCCGTCCCCGGGCGTGACCAGCACCGCGGTCGCGGCGGGCGGTGGCCCGTCTGGTCCGGGGCCGGGCAAGAGCCCGAAGTGCCTGCCCAGGTCGAAATCACGCTGGGCCAGCCGCCCCGGTGCGGCCGCGCCAGCCGGTGCGAACGCCGCCGCGGGCACGCCGTCCCTCGCGGGGCTGCTGGGTGCCCGGCTCCAGCGCAGGGTCTCCTCGCGGGCCGCCGGGTTCAGCGCCTGCATCCTGCTTCCCTCCGCCACTAGCGCGGCCAGCTTCGCGTACTTTCCGGGATTGCCGATCAGCGCGAGCGTGGCCCCCTCGGCCAGGGCATCATGCTGCAACCCGGCGAGCAGGCTGGCCGGCACCTCCCCCGGGTCGAAGGCGCCGCGGTGGGTATGCCGGTGCGGCAGCGCCGCCAGCATCTGCCACTCCATCGCGGTTACCGGAACCTTCGGGCCGAGCGTCACCCGGGCCAGCAGGCCGATCCGCGAGGGCTCGGGAAACAGGCTGACCGCGGGCAGATAGCCAAGCTCGCGTACGGCGAGCCGGAGCCCGAACAGCGCCGCGCCACAAGAGATAAGCATTTCCCGGCCGGCCCGGTCGTAGCGGAGCTTGCGGGACGGGTCGGCGTACAGGTCTATGGCGTGGGTGCCGACCGCGAACCGCCACGGCTGGGTGTTGTGAACCGACGGCGCCCGGGCGGCGGTGGCCAGCATCGCCGTGACCGTGCGTGGCGGGATGCGCCGCGCCAGCGGCGGTAGCGCGGCTGTGGCGGTCGCCGCCTGGTCGGAGTGGCCGATCGGCGCCGGGCTGCTGGCCTGTGTCATGGCCCTCACCTGCCCATGCTCGGAGTCAGGGTCTCAGGCTGGCGCGGTGCGCGCGCCCGGGCCAGGGTCCTTGGTCCCATGGCGCCGGGTCCTGCGTAGGTGAGGTTGCCGCGCGCATCCGGCGCGAGGAGGCAACCCCGTCTCCTGGCCGGCCGTTCCTTATTCCCTGAGCATGCTCCGGTACACGGCCAGCAGGGCGGCCTTCTGCTCGTCGTCGAGGCGGGAATCGGCCCGGATCACCGACTCCACCGCGCCCGGGCCATCGCCGCCGTCGCCGCGGGCCGCGTCGGCGCCGTGCTCCAGGAGGCCTGCCTCGGCGAGCAGCGTCTCCGCGGACAGGTTGAGCGCGTCGGCCAGCAGCCGCAGGACGCGCACCGACGGCTGGTGCAGGCCGCGTTCGATCTGGCTCAGGTACGGGTTCGAGAGGCTGGTCAGCTCCGCGAGCTGGCGGAGCGACAGGTTCGCCAGCTTGCGCTGGCTGCGGATAAAGCTGCCCAGGGTCTTCATCTGGGCGTCCCAGGCGTCGGTCATGGTCACCTCGTTCCTGGGCTGTGAATCATTCTTTGCTAACAATACTGAGCACAACGACCGCGCGGCGGCCGTTGCCGATCCGCCGCGCGGTTGAGCCTTCCTGCCGGCCCGCGACAACGGGCGGCGGGGAGGATGAGCCGGCAGGCCGGCCCGTCAGGGCTCACTTGGTCGTGGTGGTCGCCTTCTTGGCGGCGGGGGCGGTCTCGCCGTAGAACAGCGGCGCGGTCGCCCGCAGCACGTCCTCGGCGAACTTCCGCTGCGCCGCGAGCAGCTGCTCGGCGAAGTCGTAGGCGCCGGCCACCCACTCGTCGGGCTTGGGCAGCTTGTCCGAGAACGGGACGCTCACCTCGGGCATCGGCGGCTTGATGGCCTGGACCGCGTCCGCCCACATCTGGATTGCGTCGACCACGGTCTCCTGGCTCTTGCGGACGGTCTTCAGGATCTCGCCCTGAAGCTCCTGCCCGACGGTCTTGGTGTCGCTCATTGGGTCCTCCTCGATGTCTTCTGCAAACTAAAGTATGCAACAGTGCTCTACTTGTCAAGCAGAGCTTTGACATATCTAGCGCAGCGGGCACGGAAGGCATGAGCGGAGCAGGGGTGTGGGCCGCCAGGGCTCCGGCCTCAGCCGTGGACGTAGCTGCCCGGCGCGTCGGCGACGGCCGGGTAGCGCTCGCTCCCCATCGGCGGTGGGTCGGCGCGACGGCCGGCCCGCCGGCCCGCCCACCTGGTCCAGTCCTCCCACCAGGACCCGCTGTGATGCGCCGCCGCCGCGTGCCATTGCGCCGCGCTCACCGGGTACGGCGGCTTGGCCTCCTCATACCAGGCCTTCGGGCCGGGTGGGTTCACGATCCCGGCAATGTGGCCACCGCTGGACAGCACATAACGAACCTCCCCGCCCATCAGGCGGGTCGCCTTGTACGACGCGGGCCACGGCACGATGTGGTCGTTGATGGCACCCACGACGTAGGTGTCGCTCTTGACATCAGCCAACGACAGCCGCTGTCCCTTCACCTCCAGCAGGCCGCGGGCCAGTTCGTTGCGGAGGTACAGCGAGCGGAGGTAGAACGCGTGCATTGCCGCGGGCATTCGGGTGTTGTCGCTGTTCCACGCGAGGATGTCGAAGGCCGGCGGGTCCTGGCCGAGCAGCCAGTTGGACACCACATAGTTGAAGATCAGGTCGTTAGGGCGCAGCGCGTCGAAGGTCGCGGCCATCTCGCTGCCCTCCAGGACGCCGTGCTCCTTCATCTTGCGCTCCAGCCGGGACACCGTGAGCTCGTCGGTGAACGCGCCGAGCACTCCGGGCTCGCTGTAGTCGAGCAGGGTGTTGAGCAAGGTGATCGAGCCGAGCCGCTGATCACCGGTATGGGCCAGGTAAGCGGCGAGCATCCCCGTGAGCGCCCCGCCGAGGCATAGCCCGACGAGGTCGACCTTCGCCGCCCCGGTGATATCGGTGATCACGTCCAGCGCGGTCCGCGGACCGTCCACGAGGTAGTCGTCCAGGGTCACGCCGCTCATGCTCGAGTCCGGGTTGCGGTAGGAGATGGCGAAGACGGTGCGCTCATGTTGGACGGCCCACTCGAGGAAGCTGCGGCCGGGAGCCAGGTCCATGATGTAGTACTTGTTGATCCACGGCGGGCTGGCCAGCATCGGGACCGAGCGGACCTGCGACGTCTGCGGCGCGTACTGGATCAGCTCCATCAGCTCGTTACGGAAGACGACCTTGCCCGGAGTGGCGGCCATGTTCCGGCCGATCTCGAACGGCCGGGTGTCCACCTGCCGGGGCATGCCCTTGTTGTTCCTGAGGTCGTCGATAAAGTTCCTGGCACCGGCCACGACGCTCGCCCCGCCCGTGTCGAACGCTCGCTTGAGCGCGGCCGGGTTGGCCACGAGATAGTTCGTCGGCGCGAGCGCGGCGAGCACGAGATCGGATGCCAGCCGTGCCTTCGCGTCGGCCACCGGGTCGCCGCGGCCGGCGATCAGCAGGTCGTCGGCCAGTTGCACGGCGGCAAGGTAGGCCAGCCCCACCGCGAGGAACGCGGGATTCTCCCGCCAGGCCGGGTCCGCGAATCGCTTGTCCCTCGACAGGGCCGTGCGCCCGCGATCATCCTCATCGCGGCCTGCCCAGGCCGTGGCCGCCTCCGGGCCGATCCTGGCCAGGGCGCATCCGAACTGCCAGAACGCACCGGAGCTGGCGACGGGATTCAGCGCGGCTCGCCCGGCAACGGCCAGCAGCGAACTGGTGAGATTCACCGGATCCAGCCTCGCGAACAGGCCGCCTTCGGGCGCGACGGCTGTCATGGCGTCCTCGCCTGCGGCCCACGCCGTCCCGGCGTCATCCATGCGTCCTCCTCGTGGTGCCCTAACCGCCCGTGCCATACCTATCACTACCGTGCTGTGCGCGCTCGGGCACCGCGGCAATGCCCTGGCCGCCGCCGATGCGCGGGTGACGTGCTCCTCACATGTCCAGGCCGCCGTTGATGGCCCAGATCTGGCCGGTGATGTAAGCGGACTCGTCGGCGGCGAGGAAGCAGACGGCGCGGGCGACTTCCTCTGGCCGGGCAAGCCGGCCGAGCGGGATCTGTTCCTTGATCCGGTCCAGCGCTCTTTCCGGTACGGCGGCCACCATATCGGTGGCCACATACCCGGGGGTGACCGCGTTGACGGTCAGCCCGACGCCCTCCCCCGGATTGCCGCCTGCCCGCCTGACCTGGAAGATCGCTTCCTTGGCCAGCGACTTGGTCAGGCCGAACAGCCCGGACTTGGACGCGGCGTAGTTGGCTTGGCCGATCTGGCCGGTCTCACCGATTACCGAGGACACGTTGATGATCCGGCCGGCGCCCTGCTTGATCATGTGGTCGAGAGCAGCCTGGGCCATGAAGAAGGCACCAGACAGGTTGACCGCGATCACTCGCTGCCAGTCATCGTCGCCCATCTTCGCCACGGTCTTGTCGATTGTGATCCCCGCGTTGTTGACCAGGATGTCGAGGCGGCCATGCCGTTCGATGACCTCGGCGACCACGCGGCGGCAGTCGCCGGCCGAGCCGATGTTCCCCTCGTGCACGGTGAACAGCCGATCGGGGTACCGCTCGGCCATGTCGGCCCGGAACTGGGCGGCCCGTTCTTGATGGCGCCAGTAGCCGGCGCCGACGGTGGCGCCCTCGCCGGACAGTTGCCTGCTGATCGCCGCGCCGATGCCGGCGGTGCCCCCGGTCACCAGGGCAACCCTCCCCTGGAGGGTTGCCCTGGCTCCCGTGTGTCGTTTTTGCGTCATGGTCATCGGTCGTCACTCCCCGCGGGCGCTCGGTTGTTTCGTTCGACCCTCACTGCCCCGTGTGGCCGAATCAACCGGACAAAGGTCCCGCCGGGCAGGGGCGGTGGGCCCTGCTAGTTGAGTGATCATCCTGTTCCGCTGGACCCCGGCCAGCGCGCGGTCCTCACCCGAGCCTGCTCGCCGTGGGCGTGCGGTGCGCGAGGATGGGGTACCGGGCCGGCCGTCCACGGCTGGCCGCGGCCCGCGAGGTCGGCGGAACAGCGGCCGCCCGGCGTGCGCAGGCAGGCAGCGGAAAGGACGTGGTTGTGACCTGCACCCTCCATCTGGCGTGGGACGACCGGCTCACCCGGTATGACTTCGGGCCGAGCCATCCGCTCGCACCGGTCCGGGTCGAGCTGACCGTCGAGCTGGCCCGCGACTTCGGCGTGCTGGACGGGCCCGGGGTGAGCGTGGCCGCACCCGAGCCCGCCACCCCGGCCGACCTGGAACTGGTGCACGACCCCGGCTACATCGGCATCGTCCGGCAGGTCAGCGCCGAGCCGTCCGCGGTGGACCTCCGCACCCTGTTCCGGTACGGGCTGGGCACCCCGGACGACCCGGTGTTCCCCGGCATGCATGAGGCGTCCGCGCTGGTCGCCGGTGCGACGCTGGCGGCGGCACGGGCGGTATGGACCGGGGCGGCCGAGCACGGGATCAATGTCGCGGGTGGCCTGCATCATGCCATGGCCAGCAGCGCCAGCGGGTTCTGCGTGTACAACGACCCGGCGATCGCCATCACATGGCTGCTCGGCCAGGGGGCCGAGCGGGTGGCCTACGTCGACATCGACGTGCATCACGGTGATGGCGTGCAAGCGGCGTTCTGGGCCGACCCACGCGTGCTGACGATCAGCCTGCACGAGCATCCAGCCACGCTGTTCCCCGGTACCGGCCTGCCCACGGAGACCGGGGCGGCCGACGCGGAGGGCAGCGCGGTGAACGTGGCGCTGCCCGCGGGCACTCGTGACGCGGGCTGGCTGCGCGCGTTCCACGCGACGGTGCCGCCACTGCTGCGGGCGTTCCGGCCGCAGGTGCTGGTGAGCCAGCATGGCTGTGACACGCATTGGAGCGATCCGCTCGCCAACCTGGAGCTGACCATCGACGCCCAGCGGGCCGCCCATGCCGCGATCCACCAGCTTGCGCACGAAACCGCCGGCGGACGCTGGCTGGCGACCGGAGGCGGCGGCTATTCACTGGTCCAGGTGGTGCCCCGGACGTGGACCCACCTGCTCGCGGAGGCGGCGAGCCGCCCGATCGACCCGCGGGCGGAAACCCCAGGGACGTGGCGCGAGTACGTGCGCCGCCGCACCGGGCAGACCGCGCCCGGCTCGATGACCGAGGGCCAACTGGGCGAGTTCATCTCGTTCGACTCGGGATACGACCCCGCGGAGCCAGTCGACCGGGCGATCATGGCCACCAGGAACGCCGTCTTCCCGCTCAATGGCCTGATGCCACTTCACTAAAGGAGGCCGGGCAAAAGCTCCAGGGCAGTTAGCCGGGGCCGGGCGCGCTGTACCCGGCCGGTTCGCCCGAGGGGTCCGCCAACAGCGCGGCGATGCGCCGCAACAGCGACCTGAGGGTGGCTGAGGCGACGCGGCGCAGCACGATCTGATCCAGCTCCTCCCCCAGGCCACCCAGCGGCGGACGGTAGACGCCGGCGATGCGCAAGACCCCTCGGCCCTGGTCGTCCTGGCCGAGCATCAGGTTCGCATCCAGCACCGGAAACAGCCGCCCCATGACCCCCGTCGCCTCCCAGCGCATCGGGACCAGTACGCTCTCGTCCCGGCGCACCGGGTCCAGCAGCCTGACCCGGACCAGCTTGGACATGCCCGGCACGCCACCGAGCGGGCCGACCCGGATGTGGCCGCCCAGCCCGTCGGCGTAGGCATCCCGCGACATCCCATCCAGCCGGTCTCCGTGCGTCAGAAGCAGGAACCGGTCCCTGGCGGCGGGGAAATCGAGGTCCAGTGTGACCGCCTGATCCGCGAACATGCCCCAGTCATGCACATCCGACCGTCCGTACCCCAGGGACCTTTGGCCCCAGTTACGGGGGCATGGGCCCGCGGCCCCGCACTGGCTGGCGGTTAAGAGACGGCCACGGGGGTGTTGACAACGGGCGGTAGCGCGGCCGCGGTGGCGGTGATGATGACCAGCGGGCACCGGGCGCTCCGCATGCAGGCGCGGATGACCGGACCGGCCGGGCGCCCGGCCAGGTGCGCGTCGGCTGCCCCCAGCACCAGCAGGCTCGCCTCCCGGGAGCGCTGGACCAGGACCCGCTCCGCCATTCCCTCGGCTAGCTCGGCCGTAACGCCGGGGGGTATCTCGCTGCCGTAGACACCGCGCAGCACCGCGGCGAGGGCACTCTCCGCCCGGAGCCGTTCCTGTCCGCTCACCGTGCTATCGCCGAGAATGGCGTAGGAAGCGCGGCGGACGGCCCGCTCCCAGGCATGGACCACATGCACGCTGGCGCGGCGGAGCCGGGCCTCGGCCGCCGCCCAGCGCAGCGCCGCCACGGACGCTGCCGATTGGTGCACACCGACGATGATCTGCTGCGGGGCAGGCTCAGTCACGACGGCCTCCAGACTTTCCACCTACAGCGAACACTCTTGTCCGCCTCGGTTCGCCCGACAAGGGGCAAAGGTCCCCACGGGGCGAAAATCACCCGGTCTGGCAAGCCAATCACCCGGCGTGGGCCGCCACCCGGCCGGCCCCCACGGTGCGGGCTCCCGGCGGCGTGCGCGGTGGCCGGCTTCGGCCGCGCCGCTGACGCGACGGCGCTGAGCGGGCCCGCGAAGGCGGCGGGCTACCGCGTATCGCCGCGCAGGTAGGCCTCGGCGACCCGCTTGGGCACGCACATCCGCCACGCGTCGACCACAAGCTCGGCAAGTTCGGCCTCGTCCAGCGCGGCGAGCCGTACGCGCACCCAGTTGTAGC
>Ga0318569_10000331_pt1 | contig 11418 bp, 11 predicted proteins | sample GRESIP088b5f22_FD_203692 | JGI IMG/M metagenome (GOLD analysis project Ga0318569, IMG submission 203692) | Tropical soil microbial communities from Luquillo Experimental Forest, Puerto Rico - GRE.SIPMG.088b5f22 | ecosystem: Environmental > Terrestrial > Soil > Tropical forest > Bulk soil...
CCAGCACCACGTCGGCGACGATCACGAGCAGCCAGCTTCCGGCCAGCGCCGCCGCGGCGACCTTGAGCCGACCGATTACGAACATTACGCGGGTCAGGTTCGCGATCACGGCAACACCCGCGATACCCGGCGCGAACAGCACGAACGCCCAGAAAAGCTGACGGACCTGATCGGGCTCCTTGGCAAGCACGTGTGCGGCGGGGATAGCGATCGCCGCGATCACCGCGGTGCCCAGCCACGACATCAGCAGCACCGCCCGCGTCGACCCGGCGCTGGTCCGGTCAAAGTCGGGCCCCTCCCGGGCGGACAGCACCGGGAAGGCACTAACGACGATGGACAGGGCCAAGATTGCCGCGATGGAGTTGAACACCTGCGAGCCGTAGTTGAACAACACGATCGCGCCCGTCTCTCCGTGCCCGTTCGCCAGTGCGATGGCCACCACGGTGGCGATGTCGATAGCGATCAGCTCGACCAGGCCGACCAGTGCCAGACCGCCCGCCCGGCGCGCGACACCGGGCGGGAACCGCAGGACGGGTCGGAATCGAAGGTGCAGCCGCCACGTCGGCGGCAGGGCCACCACGACCAGGGCGGCGATACCCAGCGTGGTGCCCACCGACAGGACAAGCTCGGCCGCCATCGGCAACTGGGCCAGCGCGCGTCCCTTGTTCAACGGCACGAAGGCCAGATAACAGGCAATGAGAACCAGGCTGGAGATTCCTGGGCCGATCGACGGCGCGGCGAACCGCCGGTAGGACTGGAGCAGCCCGTACAGCACCACGGACAGCCCATACAGCAGCGCCTGAGGAGCGAACACCCGCAGCATGTCAGCGGTGACGCCGACAATGTCGGCCTGCACGCAGTGCGCGTTTGGATTAGCCGGATTCAGCAGTGAGGCGATCGGGCCGGCGGCCGCGGCAATGGCCACCGTCAGCGGCACAACGATGACAACGGTCCAGGTCAGCAATGCCGAGGTGATCTGGCTCACCCGCGCTTTCTCCGCCGGGTCGCTGGCCGCCCGCTCAGCCGAGCGGGCCAGCACCGGGACCATCGCGCTAGTCAGCGCACCGCCCAGGATCAGGTCGTACAGCAGGGTGGGCACCTGGTTCGCAGTGATGTATGCCGTGCCTAGGCAACTCGCGCCGACAGTCTGTGAGAACACCAGAGTACGGACCAGGCCCAGAATCCGCGATAGTATCGTGAGGCTGGCGACGACAGCAGCACCGCGAGCGATGCCCTCGCCGAGACGCTCCGCCAGACCTGGGTCTGTCGGCTCCACAAGGCCGGTACCCCTACTTTCGTTGGTCTCCACATGCAAATCGCGATCTTTTTGCATGCGAGGCCTCCACTCAGGCACGCAACCACTGGCCGAGAGAATCGAATGTCAGTCGGACTGGATCGATCCTGCATAGATAGACGCGTGGTACTGCTCATAGGAGTCCGTAGCCGTCCGGAAGATACGTAGCTCCGGATTGTCCAGCGCGCGGCCGCTGCGTCGATGGCAGCCCTTCCGGGCCGCCATGTACGGGATGCGGCCGGTCTGTTGGATCGGTTCGCGGGTGCCCTCAGCCGGGCGTGGTGCTGCCGAGATCAGACACCCCAGCCGTAGGCGTCGTGTGTCGCAAGCTCGCGCCAGAACGTCGGCTCGATTTGCGCTGTTACTCGTGCGGCTTCGAACATCGGCCGGATCTCGGACTCCTGCTTCTTGAAAAACGACTCGAAGCTCTGCGGGTCAGGCCACTCGCCCAGCACCATCAAGGCGCCGCCGTCTTCGGAGCCGTAGAAGCGGTGCGCGATGAGGCCATGCCGCCCAGCCGCTTCTAGGACGCCCTGCATCTTCTCCTTCTCCATGTTGTCCGAAACGAACTGCTCCAACGCCTTCGGATCACCGGCGGCAACCAACGTCATGATCACCGACATGGCCCCTCACCCTTCGGCCCTACGCTCGTACTGAGCAGTTGCAACAGCGAAATTGAACCCAGTGGAGCCGCCCCCCTGCACCCGCATGCCATCCCGGCTGGCACGCGTTGGGCCAGCTCGCCGCGTTGCCTCCCTGAATTTGAAGCTAACACTGCGTAACCCACACCGTCCAGGCTCACCTGCTGGTGGATCATGCAGAACCTTGATTGAATCTCTGTGAGCAGATGCGATCGCTTGCGCCGACGCTGGGCAGGACTCGGCGAGATCCCGGCGACCACCGCCAGTCCTGCACCCAGGCCAGCAGGGCCGCGCACGGGTCACTGACGTCAGCGCCGGGCGCTGCCTCGGGGAGGTCCGCCCGCCGCACGCCAGGTCGTTCCCGCAGAGCAGTCAGATCAATGCGCCTGCTCCGTCGCGCAGACCAGGACGTGTCTCGCGATCTTCCTCGCCTCCGCCCGTCGGCGGCCGCAGTCGTCTGGCCGATGCCGTCTGCTACGTGGCCAGACGATGGGCTCGTAAGCATTCACCCACTTGCCGCGCTGTGATCAGTATTCACGTTCCGCCGACAAAACAGCCCGTAATCAGCCGAGAACAGGTTCCCGGCTAACTTCGTAGACCCAGTAATGGTCAACCGACGAGTCCTCGGTGTGGCCGCCAGTGCCAGACTGGCGGGGACGCTCGAATGCCAGTTGACTGAACCTACCCGTCACCGAGCGCATCCAGATACGCACGTACCTGTTGCGCTCGCGGTTGCCCCACACGCAGCCGCGATCGGATAGCCCGGATCGAGGGGACGCGGCCGGCCGCTACGTCGGCCACGAACACCTCAGCAGCCTGTACCCGCAGCAGGTCCGTCTCAGATACGGCTTCGGATACGTGCTCCGCCTCGGATACCCGGTTATCGGGCTGCTGGGTACCGCGGATGATCGTCATGAACAGCTCATAGGATCCCACCAGGGCGACCGCCGGCCATGCGGCCACCGCGGCGCCGACCGGACCGTGGCCCAGCCCGTGCGCCACGTTCGCCGCCAGCGTCGCCGCGATGCCCAGGCCGAGCAGCCACCGCGCCAGCGCCGGAACCGGCGCCTCGCGGCGCGCCGAGTCCAGCAGCACCATCGAGCTGGCGTAGATCAGCCCGTCCACCGTCAGCGGGACCAGCCGGCAAATCCAGCCCGTCTCGCCGTGCGCCCGCACCAGGGCATAGGCGTGCTCGTAGGACGCGACCGCCGCGACGCCGATCACGGCGCCCGCGGTGGACCACCGGATAATCTGGCCGGTGGTCATCGCGCACCGCCAGCCGCATCCAAGGAGAACTCCGAGGCCAGGAGGCATTGGTATTTCGGTGCACTCGGGCCTCGGACACATGGGGGTTCAAGTCCCCAGGGACACAACCCATCACGGCTTGAGCCATGGAGGAACCCGACCTGCTCGTCGCCGATCTGCGCCAATTCTTCCGGCTGATCCGATAGGTGTGTTAGCGGCTTGTACGGGTCCCGGCGCATGCGGCCCCGGATTAGCCGAGGACGTGGGTGTCCTCGTCCCCTCTGCCGGACGCCACCGAGTCCCTAGCGCTCTACGCAGCGCGGCGGATACGATCGCATCCCAAGCGGTGGCGTGATGACGTTCAGCGAAGGGCCAGCGCTAGGCGATACTGTCCGGGTGCTACGCGATTCCGGCCGGGACCCGCGCCGTCATAGCGCACGCCTGGGGACGGGTGCGTATACCTGCACCGAACCGCCGACCTCCCGCACCTCCAGTCGCGGCAGTGCGGGAAGGCTGATGGGGAACCGATGGGTGAGCACCGCGCCGTCGAGCGCGAACGTCGCGCCGTGGCACGGGCAGGCCAGCCGGGCCGGGTGCGCGGTTAGCGACAGCCTGCATCCTTGGTGGGTGCAGATCCCCGAGACCGCGCGCAGTCGGCCGCCGGTCCGTTCGATGAAGCCGGTAACCGCGCCTGCGGTGAACGGCCGGATGGCGCCGTCTGGCAGGTCCGCGCTGGCTGCCACGGTAAGCCACACCCCTTGCTGGGGGATCAGCGCGCTGGCCGCCGGGGCGGGGACGGCTGCGGGCGTGCTGGCGGTCAGTGCGTGGTCGATTCCAGCGCTTGCCGCGGCAGCTCCCGCTGCCACGCTGGCGGTGCGCAGGAACACCCGGCGCCTGCTCATCCCGCTCCCCGGGACGGGCGGGTCGAGTTCCGTGGCGAGCCGCCGGTGCAGTGCGGTGACGAATTCCTCCCGTGGCGCGCCGCCGCCGGGCCGGGCGGCCCGCAGTATGACCGCTGCCTGCGCCAGGTCGGCGTCGGCCGTACTGGCCTGGAAACGACGGGGGCGGCGAGAATGCAGCAGGTCCTCGACATATCGTGCGATCCCACGCATCATCATTCCTCCAGTTCGGCTGCTATGTCGGCAGCCCGGCGCAGTGCCCGGTGCTGAAGCACCTTGGCATTAGCCACGCTGATCCTGAGAGCCTGCGCCGCCTCCGCGACCGTACATGCGTCCAGGAACCTGAGCTGGAGGATCCTCCGGTAGCGTGCAGGCAGCGCGGCGAGAATCCGCTCGGCCTGCTCTGGCGCCGCTGACTCCAGCGGCCGTTCGGCACGTGCCTCACCCGCGTTTTCGTTCAATGTGGTCACCGGGTGGCCGAGGGTCCTGGCCCAATAGCGGGCCAGCACGGTCCGGGCGGTGGCGAGCAGGTAGGCGCGTACCTCGCCCACCGAGGCGGGCAGCCGCAGCGGGCGCAGGGCCGCCAGGAACACCTCCGTGGTCAGGTCCTCGGCATCGGGCCTGTTGCCCACCTTGGCGAACATCAACCGGTATACCAGCCCGATGTTGTCCCGGTACACGGCATCCCAGTCCGGGTACTCTTCGCTCGTCACCGCGCGCAGCCGCCCCGGCGACGCCGGATCACTGGCCGTCCTCGGGTCTTGGCCGTCCGCGGTCGCAGCTGGTTCACGAGCGGCTGCCCGGATGAGCCTCACAGGCCGGTCCTTCCGTCTCCCGCCAGGCTTTCTCCCATCACACCGCCTTTATCGTGTGCCCTGCGCCGTCGCTGAGGAATAGCAGGGCGGGTTACAGTTTCGCCGCGCACAGCCAGTCCCGTCCGTTACGGATTCAAATAAGAATTTCTCGAACGGACGTTGGCGTCTGCACGGACCTGTCACCGGCTCTCCATCTCGCTGATCCATTTGCCGGTTGCTGTAACCAAGCTCGCTATCTCAATCCGGGCGCCGGTCCGTGCTGAAACGGGTAACCCGCCCGGGCGGATCCTGCTCGCGCCCGATCGAGAGGAAACGATTGATGCTTCGTACACGTGCGATGCTCACCGTGCTGGCAGGTGTTGCGCTGGCAGCCGGAACGGCGGCGTCGGCCTGGGCCGCCTCAGCGACAGGAACCGGCGGCCAGGTACTCCGCCAGGCCGGGGCCGGCGAGCGCCAGGCCACCATCCCGCGACCTGCGACCAGCCCGTTCGCGCCGGACTCCGGCCAGCTCGTAGTCGACTGGAACAAGACTCTCATTGCCATCCTGAACATCCATGGCGCGCAGCCCGCGACCATTCACCCAACCCGCAGCTTCGCGATCTTGCAGGCAGCCGAGTACGACGCGACCGTGGCCATCACCCACGCGGGCCGCCCCTATCTGTTCCGCGTCCCTGTTGCCCGCCCAGCGAGCGCCGCGGCCGCCGCGGACCAGGCTGCACACGATGTCCTGGCGGGGCTCTACCCAGGGCAGGCCAGCATCGCTGATGACCGGCTCGCGGCCGAGTTGGCCGTCATACCAGACGGCCCAGCCAAGCAGCACGGGATCAAGACAGGCAAGACAGTGGCGGCCAAGCTGCTGACCATCCGCTCCACGGACGGCTCCGCAGCGCCGCCACCCCCGTTCGTCTCAGGCACGGCACCGGGCGCGTACCGGCCCACACCCCCCAGCTTCACGCCGCCCGTATTCACCACCTGGGGAACGATCACCCCGTTCGTGCTCGAGAGCGGCGCGCAGTTTCGGCCAGCGGCGCCACCGTCGGTGACGAGCGATGCCTACAAAGATTCGCTTGCCGTTACGAGCAGCCTCGGCCAGGACACCAGCACCACCCGGACGGCCGACCAGACCACCGCGGGGAAGGACTGGAGCTCGACCCCGGTGTGGAACGTGTGGAACGAAGTGGCCCAGGACCAGGTGGTCACACACGATTCCAGCCTGCAGAGCAGCGCCACCGCGTTCGCCGCCCTGGACCTCAGCCTCGCTGACTCGGCCATCGGCCTGTACGACGCTAAGTACACGTACCAGATCTGGCGCCCGATCACGGCGATCAGGGACGGCTCCGAGTTCGGGTTCCCGCCGAACCCGAGCTGGAACCCGCTCACAGCCACCGCGCCTGACCCGTCGTACCCGGGTGCGCACGCCACCTTCAGCTTCGCCGCCGCCACTATACTCACCGCTGTCTTCGGCGACGAGCAGCCGGTGACCGTGCACTTTGACGCGTTGCCCGGCCAGACCCGCGGCTTCGCCAGTTTCTACGACGCCGCCGGCGAAGCGTCGCTGAGCCGGATCTGGGCCGGCCAGCACACGACGCTCGATGAGGACGCGGGACAGCAGCTTGGCAGCTACACCGCGCGGTTCGTCTTGCGCCACTTCGATTGGGATCTATCTCGCACGGTACGGTCGTAGCGCGGCTAGGTTCCCGGCTGCCTGGCCCGCCGGGCAAGACAGCCGGGAAGCCTGGGCCGACGGCCAGGACTGCGCTTTGCGATGCCCTCGGCACCGGCGACAACGACTTCTCCGTCGCGGTCTGCACCGGCGACGTCACCGAGGTACGCCGGTCGAGGTGGGAAGCCAGCTGCCCGGCGCTAAGCCGTCGTTCCGCGGGTACGAGACGGCGGTCGCGGTGGTCGCCCGTGCGAACGACCGGTCCTGAAGGCCGCCCAGTAGTTCGCTCATCCGCCAGTTCTACCGCCTCCAGGCGTCCCGCTCCGGTGAGTTCGGTAACAGCAGCCAGCGCCTGTTCGCTCCGTCACTCGTGCCGTCCCGGCCGGACTGCCGGGATCATGCGCGGAGCGCATGAACGGGCCAAGGTCCGTGCCAGAACAGGGCCGCCGCCCCTGCCTTCGGGACCGGCCGACCGCGAAGCTGGGCTTGTTCCGGCTCAGCGGGCCAGGCCCGGGAAGGGCAGGCAGCCGATGACGTTCCCGCGGGCGCTCGCGCGGTCCACGCGCGGCGCGGTCAACACGATGACCCTGCACCTGGCGGGCCACGCCGCGTTCGCCGACCTGGAGCACACCGGCCGCAGGTCCGGCATCGTGCGCCACACTCCCGTACGCGCGTTCCGCGCCGGGGACACCGTGATCATCGGCTTGAACTTCGGGCGCCACTCGGACTGGTACCAGAACATCAAAGCGTCCGGCACCTGCCGCATGCGCCTGGGCGGGGAGCAGCTCACCCTCGGCACGCCCGCGCTCGAGCCTGCCGGGCAGGCCGCCCAGGACATGCCCTGGCTGTTCAGCTTCGCGCTCAGGCACGTGGTTCACACCGCCGAATGCGTCCGGCTGCCCATCGTGCATTCATCGCCCGCCCCGGTCACCCGGCACTAGCACTCTCAATGGCGCGAGCCTCGGCGGCCATCCTGCGCGTGCATATCATCGGCTCTGCGCCGATCCAGCGCCAAGCCGTCAGGCCTTGACCGCCGCCCCGAACGGCCGCCTTGGCAACGTGTCCGCGCCGTGCCATGCACGACGGTGTCTCATGGGATCGGCGACGCCTGGGCTGCGGCCACCGTCGCGTTGTAGTCGGCTTGGGTGAGGAAGCCGCTGGCCAGCGCGCTGGAGGCGGCGGCCGTGTACTTGGCCACGTAGTCGGCGTGCGTCGGGTACAGCGCCTGCAGCACCGGGGTGCTGAACGGGGCGTAGTAGCCCTCCAGCAGGCACAGGCCCTCGTTGCGCAGGGTGGTGTCGGTTATCACGCCGGTCTGGAGCGTGGTGAAGATGTTCTCCAGGGTGGTCAGCAGCTGGGCCGGATTCAGGCTCTGCTGGCCGGGCTGGGAGAAGTTGATCGCCGAGAACCTCTGAACCGGCACCGTGATGTCGGGCAGCCGGATCCCGCCCAGCGCGTTCCCGTACTGGTCGCGTTCTACCAGGTTGAAGAACGGCGTGGTCGCGATCCGGTTCCCGTGCGGCGGCTGGGCGCCCTGGGTGATCCACTTCTGCAGCGCGGCCAGTGCCGCGTCCTCGGCCTCGTAGACGCCCATGCTGTCCGGCAGCGTACCCCCGTTGGCCCGCGCCCCGAAGATGCATGCCGGCGCGGTCAGCTGCGGGTTCTCGCGCTGGATCGTGTTGGCCTCATATAGCCCCTCGTGCAGGTCGATATGGGCGGCCCCGGCCAGCTCCCAAGTCCGCAGATAGTTGTTGTCGGGCTGCCGGACCAGCGCCGCGCCCAGCTCCTCTATGTCACCCTCGGTGTTGATCTGGATAAACGGCGTCGTGCCGTCGGTACGGACATAGGCAGGCGCCGGCGAGAACGCCACCAGGCCGCTGCCGATCGGCGCCGCGAACACTGACCGGCCGATGGCGAGGAAGCCGTCGAACGCGCGGCTGACTGGCTGGATCGCGTTGACATAGGTGTCTACCCGGAAGGCGGACTGCGAGTCCCCCGCGCCGATCACCGTCCGCGGGCTGAGCCCGCCGAGCAGGGTGGCGCTGTCTGCGCGCACCACCTGCGCGGCCTGGCTGAAGATGTCATAGGACTGTCCGTCGCCCGAGTCGCCGAGCGAGCCGTAACGCGCCGGATCCCACGTCTTGAGCTCGTTCATGCTGCCCGTCTGCGCAGAGACGCCGACATAGGCATACCCCTGGGACAGGGCCTCGGCATAGATCTCCGACCACACCGGATCCTGGTCGCCGCCGGTGGTGTCGTTCAGCCATTCCACGACCACCGTCCCGTTGAACTTCGCGGGATCGGCCGGGTACCGCACCAGCAGCCGGGTCGCGTAGGGGACGTTGCCCTGCGCGACGGATACGCCCCACCGGCCGTCCGGACCCCACAAGCCGCTTTGCCGGTAGACGCTGGTCGTGCCCGCCATCGTGAACTCGCGCTCCGCATAGCTGTAGGCGGCCAGGTCGATCGTCGGCGCGCCGGGGAAGGTCGCCGTGGTGGTTACCGCGTCGTAGGGGTAGCCGTGGCCGCCGGCGCCGGGCGGGATTTCGGCCAGCCGCGGCAGCTGACCCGCCGACGGCACGAGCGGCCTGGCCCTCGCCGCCCCGGGGACCAGGGCCAGCGCCGATGCGATCAGCGCACCCGCAAGCGCACAACCGAGAATGCCGCGTCGATGCGTCATGTCATCCTCCGGGAACAGCGGGCGAATCTGTAGCACTCTCATACCAGTTTCGGCGAAACTGTAGCACTGCCATACCACTTTGCCTAGCGGGTACGCCAAGCCGTTAAGATCGCGTGTGGACCCAGCTCGCACCTACCGTGGCGTCACACCGGCCGAGCGCCAGGCGGAACGGCGCGAACGGCTGATGGAGGCGGGACTGGAGCTGTTCGGCACCGTCGGATACGCGCGCACTTCGGTCCGCACGCTCAGTGCCGCCGCATCGCTCAACTCCCGGTATTTCTACGAGTCGTTCACCGACCGGGAAGACCTGCTCTACGCCGTCTACCAGCGCATCATCGGCGACATCTTCGCCAAGGTGCGCGACGCCGTTGCCGGGGAGGACACCCTCGACGCCCAGACGCGCGCAGGGTTGCGCGCCGCCTGGACCGCGGTCACCCAGGACCGGCGCAAGGCGAGGATCGTGGCACTCGAGGCGGTCGGCGTGAGCGAACGCCTGGAACGGCACCGGCACGAGACCCGGCAGGCCCTGGCCCGGCTCACCGCCGACAACGCGCTGGCCCTGGCAGGCGGCGGCATCCGGCTCCGGCTCGACCCGGTGCTGACCGCCCGCTTCCTGATGGGCGGCGTGGTCGAGATCTTGCTCGAATGGATCAACGGTGACCTGGACGCGTCAGCAGACGACGTGGTCGAGCACTTCACCGCGCTGTTCACCGCAGCGGCACACGCCGCGATAGACGCCACCGCAGCCGGCCCGGACACCAGGCCCCCGTAACGCCACCCGGCGCGGCCGACGATGCCGCCCGCGACGCAGCAAGCCATTCCCGCAGCGGGCTGCGGCTGATGCCGGCCGCGCAGACGTGCGCCGGGGTGATGCCGTAGTCCAGGTGCACGATCGCGGCATGGGAGGACAGGCGCTGCACGGTCACCGGCACGCGGCGCAGCCTGAGCCAGGGCCAGATGATGCTCGCGGTGATCAGCGCGAGCAGCCAGGTCTGCCAAGCGCCCGGGTCTGCGTGCAGCAGGTGCACGGTCAGGGCCCAGAACAGTCCGGCCGATGTCCAGCCGCCGAAGCGGTGGGTCAGCTCGAACACGTTGTGCGCCCCGTGCGCGGACCGGCCGCAGCGCGGCGGCCACGACGATGATCAGCACCGTCGCCAGGCCCATGGCCAGCGCGCAGGTCGTCAGATCGGCGGCCGCGGGCCGGCGGGCGCGGGCGATCGCGGCGACGACGGTGAAGGCGCACAGCCAGGCCGTGCCCGCCACCGCCGCGCCCACGTGCAGGCCGCCGATGTGGCTGGCCTTGGAGATCATCCAGCGCAGTCGCAGCGGCCAGCGGTCCGGGCCGCGGCCGGCCGCGGCGAAGATCGCGCTGAGGACGTGACAGTCCCGGCGAACCAGTTGCCGCCGTTATGTTAGTGATATCCGGCGGCGCGGCGCTGCCGCATCGGACGAATGGACCAGCTACACCCGGCCGCGGCAGATGGTCCGATCGGGCCAGGCTCACACCAGCCCGGTGCCCACGGAGGTGTGGGTGCCGAAAGCCTTTGTCACCTGGACAGCACACCGGCGTCGAACATGGACGCGAACGGGACGGTGATGCGCGCTGCGAGGGTGAAGTCACCGCGCGGCGGCATGGCGAGGTACCCCGCCTCGGGCCGCTCGCCCTCGCCCGAGGGGTCGATGAACAGGTCTGAGCGGGCCTCGCCGGACAGCGTCAGCGGCCCGCCTCGTCCACCGAGAACGCGCAGGCCTTGCGCCGGCCGGGGCGAAGCGCGAGGGCAGGGCGGCATGGATCAGCTCATTCACCCCGGCATCCTGTCGCGGCGAGGCGCGAGCGGTCAGCGCACTTCCCATGGCTCGGCGAACTTCTCCCGGCCGAGCACGCGCAGCAGTTCGAGCTTCTCGGCGGTGTTCGTGCCCGGCTGCGCGGTGTAGAGAACGAGCGACTGCTCTCCCGTGGAGTCCAGCAGCACCTCGCTGGCCAGCGCGAGCGGGCCGACCTCCGGGTGCAGGATCGTCTTCGTGCAGTTGCGCATGACCGCGACGTCGTGCCGTTCCCACAGCTCGCGGAACTCGTCGCTGGCCTCGAGCAGGTCGCGGATGAGCGCGTTGACCTCCTCGTCGTGCGGGCGGCGGGCGTGCGTGGCGCGCAGGTCGGCGACGTGGCTGGCCATGAGGACC
>Ga0318569_10000337_pt1 | contig 11376 bp, 10 predicted proteins | sample GRESIP088b5f22_FD_203692 | JGI IMG/M metagenome (GOLD analysis project Ga0318569, IMG submission 203692) | Tropical soil microbial communities from Luquillo Experimental Forest, Puerto Rico - GRE.SIPMG.088b5f22 | ecosystem: Environmental > Terrestrial > Soil > Tropical forest > Bulk soil...
GGCCTGAACCACAAGAACCCAATAATCAAGACCCCGATCGCGACCCATTCCAATGAAGGAATCAGGTTCGGCGGCAGATTATTGGACGTCGGTATATACCTGGTGACCTCCTCGAACCCGACAGGTACCAGGATCGCCCCGAGGACTGCCCCAAGACGGTTGCCCGCTCCCCCGATGATCACCGCCGCGAACAGCACGACCGTCTCCGCGTACCCCCAGGCGGCGGGCGACCACGTGGTGATGTAGGTGACCAGGATCCCGCCCGACAGGCCGGCGATCGCGCCGCCGGTCACCAGCATGGCGGTCCGCATGGAGAGCAAATTCTTGCCGAGTGAGTCGGCGACCACGTCGTTGTCGCGCATGGCCCGCAGCGACCGGCCGTACGGCGACTCGGTGATTCGCCGCAGCAGCAGATAGACCAGCGCGCACAGCACGACGATCCCGGCGGCGAACTGCCACTGGTAGCTGAGCGGCTCGACGCTGAACATGTTGCTGCCGCGCAGCGGGGTGGGGATGAGCGACAGGCCGGCGTCACCGTTGAGGAACGGCCGGTAGTTCGTCACCAGCAGGTTCAGCAGCACCGCGGTGACCAGCAGGCCGACCGCCGCGAAGTCGCCGCGCAGCCGCCGGCCGAACAAGAACGCGAACGGCAGCGCGACCAGCCCGCCGGCCACGGCGGCGCCAAGCCACGGCAGCGGGAACGGCAGGTTCAGCCCACCGATGTAGGACTGGAACCCGCCGTTGGCCGTGTCGGGCGGCAGCGCGAGGATCGCCGCCGCGTACCCGCCGGCCGCCTGGAAGATGATGAAGCCGAAGTTGGCGATGCCCGCCACGCCGAACTGCTGGTTCAGGCCCAGGCAGGCCATGGCGTCCACGGCCGCGTAGATCAGGATGTTGATGGTGTAGAAGGCGTTCACGCGCGGCCCCGTTCTGCCGTCATATCCGCTCCCCGAGCAGGCCGGTCGGGCGCACGCCCAGCATGATCAGCAACGCGACGAACGCGATCACGTACTTGTAGTCGGCCGGGATGAAGACGGCGCTGATCTCGGTGGCCAGGCCGATCACCAGCGCGCCGAGCATGGCCCCGTAGGGCTGGCCCGGCCCGCCGAGGAACACCGCAGCCAGGATGAGCACTAGGAACACGTCGGTGGAGGTCGCGGTGAAGCTGCCGGCGTCCATCGCGAAGACCGTGCCGGCCAAGCCGCACAGCGCGCCAGTCAGCGCCCAGGTCGCGGAGATAACGCGGCCGGTGCGGATGCCGCAGTTGCGCGCCAGCGTGCGGTTGGCCGCGGTGGCCCGCATCGCCTTGCCGAGCTTGGTGTAGCGCAGCAGCACGTGTACCCCGGCCATGGTGGCCACGGCCACGGCCATGATCGCCAGCTGGACACCGGTCAGGCTGAGCCCGCCGGCGCTGAACGTGGGCCCGCTGCCCATGGTGTACGAGACCGGCACGCCGCCGGCCACCGCTCCCACCCCGAACTCGATGATCAGGGTCATCCCGAGCGACACGATCACCATGGTGATCGGGCTGGCGCCGCGCCGCTGGAACGGTGTGTAGACGACGCCGTTGATCACCACAGAAACCGCCGAGCAGGCGGCTATGGAGACGAGCAGGCCGAGCCACACGGAGGCGCCGTTGGAGTTCACCAGGTAGGCCAGGAAGGCGCCGAAGATCATGATCGCGCCGTAGGCCAGGTTGAGCACGTTGGTGACGCCGAACTGCAAGGTGAAGCCGACCGCGGCGATGGCGAGCACCGACGCGGTGACCAGGCCGAAGCCGACGGAGGCGAGGAACACGGTCACCGTGACGCCGCCCACGGATGGCGTGGCGCCCGCGCGCGCACCGGGGTGGCCGGTACGCGCGCGGGACGTGCGGCGGGCGCGCGGATCAAGGCTGCAAGGCTCGCAACGCGGCAGGAGAGATGTTGCCGACCACGTTCACCTGGCCGGACGGACTGTAGGTGTCGATTTGGAAGATGCCGGTCGAGTCGTGGTAGCCGTCGAAGCTGGTCGGGCCGCCGGGGCCCTCGTACCTGATCGACTTGCCGGCCTTGAGCGCGGCGGCGCACTGGTCGAACGAGTAGCAGACGGTGGCGCCGGGGACGCCGTCACCGATCTTGATGATGTCCGGCCCGTACACGCTCGGGTTCGTGCTCTTGGACATCAGCATGGCCAGCGCGGCGAGGTTGATGCCGTCGTAGAGGTGCACGCCGCCGGGGGCGCTGAGGTAGGTGGTGAAGTTGCCGACGGTGCCGGGCACCTTGCCCTGCTGGGCGAGCAGCGCCGACTTGAACGGCCCGTAGGCCGGCCCGCCCGACTCCACGACCAGGTTGTCGGCGTGGAAGTTGGACGCGAACGTGTTCGCGCCCACCGCCGCGGCCGCGGCCTTGAAGAACGGCGGCGAGATCGCCGCCGAGGTGGCGATGATGGGGATCGTCTTGCCCCCGTTGAGCTGCTTGATCTCGGCGAACAGGGTGGGGTCGGCGGTGCCGAGTGCCTCGGTCATGATCGCCTGCGGGTGCGAGTGGATGATCGCCTCGGCCTCGGTGCGGAACGTGGTGGCCTTCAGGTCCAGCGTCTGGTTGGTGGTGACGGCAATCCCCGCCTTCTTGAGCGAGGCGATGGCCGGCGGCACGAAGGTCTGCGAGCCGATGTCATTGCCGAACGCGAGCGCGACCTTCTTGTAGCCCAGTTGCTTGGCGATGTCTACCATCGCGTACGACTCTTCGAGGTCTGGCGGCACCAGCCGGTAGAAGTACGGGAAGTGCACGTGGTCGAACTCGGACTGCCCGGTCATGCAGAACATGTTCATCTTGCGGGCGTTGATGATCGGGACGACCGAGGCCGCCTCGTCCGAGGTGCAGCCGATCACCAGGGCCACGTTCGGGGTGCTGGCGAACAGCTGGTTGACCGCGGGCACGGCGTCGGCGGGCTCACCGCGGGTGTCTACGCTCTTGCAGGTCAGCTTGTGCCCGAGCACGCCGCCGTGGGCGTTGATGACGCTGGTCGCGCCGTAGCAGGTGGCGAGGTATGTCGGGCCGAGCGCGGCGTCGACGCCGCTGAACGGGGCGACGTCGGCGACGGTCAGCGCGGCCCCGGCCTTGGGGGCACCGCTTGACCCGCTGGTGGGGGTGGAGGAGCTGCTGCTGCCGCACGCGGCGAGCACAAGGGCGAGAGCGGCGGCGCCGGCCACCGCCCCGAGGGGAAGGATCCGCGCGGTAGCGCGCCGAGTGTGTCTGGGTTCACCCGCGGCCGGGGCTACGGTGCCAGGTTTCGTCGACTTCATGGGCTCTCCGTCAGGTGGAGTGACTGGTAGGGGTATATGGCGGGGACGCGGCCGGGTTGGTCACAGCCCGCCGCCCGGGGAACCGGCGGGACGCCAGCGCCAGTCGCCTGGACCGTCCTGTTCGGCGACGACGCGGTTGCGGATGGTCCCTATGTCCTCGACCGTCACCTCGATGACGTCACCGGGCTCCATCCAGACCGGCGGGGTCCGGGCGAATCCAACTCCGCCGGGCGTGCCGGTGGCGATCACGTCGCCGGGGGCCAGGCGGGTAAAGGAGGAGAAGAACTCGACCGCCGCGGGAACGCTGACCAGCATCTGCGAGGTACGCGCCGACTGCATCACGGTTCCGTTGAGCGTCGAGCTGATGGCCAGGTCGCTGGCGTCCACCTCGTCGGTGGTGACAACCTCCGGGCCGATCGGCATGCTGCCGGTGAAGTTCTTCCCGGCCGTCCACTGGCTGGCGGCCCGCTGCCAGTCCCGGCAGGAAGCGTCGTTGACGACCACGAAGCCCGCGATGGCGTCCAGCGCCTTCTCCGCGCGGATGTAACGGCCACCTGCGCCGATCACGACGCCAAGCTCGGCCTCGTAGTCGAACTTGCTGGTGAGCGCGGGCTTGACCAGGTCAGCGTAGGGTGCCAGGACGCTGTCGCTGCCCCGCACGAAGGCGTCCGGCCACGTCGGTACCGCTCGCCCGCCTTCCAGCGCGTGCTCGCTGTAGTTCAGCCCCAGGCACAGGATGCGCGGCGGGGCTGGTACCGCCGCGGCGAAGTCGGCCGGCCCGATTTCGCGGCCGTCCCGCTCGGCCAGCGGCCGGATCGCGTCCAGCGCCGGCTCCCCCGCCGCCAGCACATGCTGGAGCGAGGACAGGCGCTCGTCGCCCGTGGCTTCACCGGTATCGACGTAGCCGGACCGCGCCCGCACGTGCAGGCGCGGTCCCCGGGCCGTGGCAATCGTGGCCAGCCTCACGTGGGGGTCTCCTTCCTCTCGTCCCAATCGTTTGCGGTGTTGCCCGCTCCGCGGCGGCCCCGGCCGGCTACCAGCCCTAATTGGTTTCTGGGATGCAGATTGGTTGAGAATAGGTCTGCTTTGTATACGAGGTCAATACCTGCGGAGGCTTTGCCCGGCAGGGGGCCAGTCATCACGGTCTGATCACGATTGGTATGATTGGTCTAGCTTGGTTCCGGGGCGAGTAAAGGAGCGGACGCGGATGGGAAGATCATCCGGTGGCATTCTGGCGGATCCCGCGGATCACCGGCACCGGCTCGCTGAGATCATCCTGGCCGAGTCCCGGCGGGCCGGCCTGGGACGGGGTTCGCGGCTGCCCACCGAACGCCAGCTTGCCGTGAGCCTGGGGGCCAGCCGGACGTCGGTGCGCCGTGCCCTCACCGTGCTGGAGGCCGAGGGCCGCATTTCTCGCGAGGTGGGCCGCGGCACGTTCCTGCGCGAGGAGCCGTGGGCCGCCCGCAACGGGACGGCGGCGGACCAGGCCGATGGCACCGAGGCCGGGGACGGGGCGCATCCCGGCCAGGCCGGATTCGCGCCGGCCGATGTGATGACGATCCGGCGGCTGTTGGAGCCACCGGCGATGAAGCTGGTCGTGGCCTGGGCCACCACCGCCGATTTCGAGGAGATAACCCGGTGCCTGGCCGGCGGGGAGCGCGCCACCAGCTATGACGAGTTCGAGTCGTGGGACCTCGCGCTGCACCGCAGCATCATGGCGGCCAGCCACAGTCCGCTGCTGACCAGGCTGTACGCCGTGCTGGAAGAGGCAAGGCACAGCCGCTTCTGGGGGGATCTCAAGCGCCGCAGCGCATCACGGGAACGCCAGCGCGCCTACCAGGCCGACCACGCGGAACTGGTGGCCGCACTGCGGGCCAGGGACGCCGACCGGGCGGTCGAGGCGATGCGCGCGCACCTGGCCCGGGTGGCCGGCCACCTGTTCGACGAGACCACGTGAGGCCAGACTCCGTGATCCCAGGCGTGAGTCGACGCTAGGGGCGCTGCTCGGCCAAGGGCACGTCGACGCCGAAGAAGGCGACCAGACACCCCCCGCGTGGGAGGAACCGACCGCCATGCAGGTCCCCCCGGGCCGGGCGCGACTCGGCCGCACCCCTTCAGGACCGCCGCGCCGCGCGACCGCGGATACCGGGCCATGGCCCGGCCCTACCGGGCCTCGCCGCCTAACCCCAATGGTGGCCGGCGGGTGCCCTGGCCGACCAGGTCAAGGGACAATGTGCCGGCAGAGCCAGGCCAGGGACAGCGGGTACCGGTAGTCGATGCCCATGTGGGTGGCGTCGAACAGCTCGAACTTGATCTTGTCGTCGGCCACCCCGGCGTCCAGCAGCGCCGCGCGGACGGCTTCCGCCCCGAGGTCGAGGAACCACTCGTCCCGGGTGCCGGCGTCGATCCAGATGGCCTTCAGCGACCGCAGCGCACCGGCGTACTTGGGCACCATCCGCACCGGGTCCCAGTCCAGCCAGCGTTGCCAGGCCTCGGCGCGCAGCACCCCGGTGCGCGGGTCAAAGGGCAGCTCGACCGAGCCGTCCGGGCGAGCGGAGAAGCAGGCGGACACGCCGAGCATCATCAGCAGGTCGTGGTCGGCCTCCTTGGTGAACGAGGTCCTCGACCGGAAGTCGTCCCACCAGCGCCAGATGTCGCCGTCGTAGTCGCGCAGGAACCGCACCGCCTTGCCGAACACCGGAATGTAGCCCAGCTCGTACAGCGAGTCCCCGGCGTGCGAGGCCAGCGCGCCGAACAGGTCTGGCCGCAGCATCGGCGTGATCAGCGCGCCGAACCCGCCGCTCGACTTGCCCATGATGGCCCGGTAGCCGGGGCCGCTCAGGGTCCGGTACCGCGCGTCCACCCAGGGAACCACTTCGTCGCACAGGTAGGAGTGGTAGCGCCCGGTGCCCGGCGAGTCGACGAACTGGCTGCCGCCGTAGGCGGTCCACGCGTCGACGTAGACGACGATGGCGGGCGGCGCCTCCCCGGCGGCGAACACGGCGTCGGCCGTCTCGGTGAACGGCTGGCGGTAGGCACTGCGGTTGGCCCACATCGCCAGGTGCCCGGTGTAGCCCTGGATCACGTACACCGACGGGTAATGGCGGTCCGGCTCCGCGTCATACCCCGGCGGCAGGTACACCCACAGCGGCCGCTCGTAGGGATCTCCCAGCGGGTTGTCCTTCAGTAGTTCGCTCGTGATCGTCTGCTCATCGATGCGACCGCTCAAGTCGGCAGACCACGGCAGCATGAAGCCTCCTTCGGTGGCTGGCGGCCGGGGCGTGGCAGGCCGACCGTACCGCCTACGGTAGACGTATGGGTCAAGCGGCGGCTTCGACGGCCGGGCCACCCGCGGGCGGCGCCGACAACAGCCCGGAACTGGCCGACGTCGGGCGGCTGGCCCGGCGACTGCTCCGCCGGGCGGTCCGCGCGGCGCGCGCGGAGGAGAACTCCGTCTGGCACCTGCTGGCCGGTCACCTCGGGACCGGCGTGGCCACGCTGCCGGTAGCGAGCGGAACCTGGCCGCAATACGACCAGGTGAACGTCCAGGCCGGCCTGGACGGGTGGCTGGCCGAACCGGGCCGCACTCATGAGATCGCGGGGCTCACCCGGTTCCACCACACGGTATTCGGCCTTGCCGATCTCGCCCAGCCCGGGCACGGGCGGTTCGAACACGGCATAGGCCTGGGCAGCGTCAGCACTGACATGCTGGCCAGTGGGCCGGGCGGTGCCACCCGGCCCTGCGTCCAGTGCGCGCTCTACCTGGTCACCGACCCGGCCGGGCCGCTCGTCGCGCTGCTCCGGAGCCCGGACGAGCACGCCGGGCAGGAGGCCGTCACGGTCGAGGTGGCCTGCGCCGACCGCGAGCGCGGCCAGCACGCGGTGGACGAGATCCGGCGGCTGGCGATCGAGCGCAACGTTTTCCGCGGCCATGTCCTCGCGTTCGGCGCCGACGTGTTCGGCGGCCACCCGTTCAGCCGCTTCCGCAAGCCGCTGCTGAGCTTCCTCGACCGTCCGAACGTGGGCAGGGATCAGGTCATCCTCCCGCCCGACGTGCTCGGCGGGATCGAGCGACAGGTGCTCGGCGTGGCCCGGCATGCCGGCCAGCTGCTCGCCAGCGGGCAGCATCTCAAGCGCGGCATCCTGCTGCACGGGGCGCCGGGCACCGGTAAGACGCACACGGTCCGGTACCTGCTCAGCGAGCTGGACGGCGTGACGGTGCTCATCCTGTCCGGCGGCGCACTGCGGATGATCGGCGAGGCGTGCTCGATAGCCAGGACGTTGCGCCCGTCGCTGATCGTGGTCGAGGACGTGGATCTCATCGCCGAGGAGCGGGAGATCCGGATGGGCCCGCAGCCGCTGCTGTTCGAGTTGCTGAACGAGATGGACGGGCTTGGCGCCGACCTGGACGTCACGTTCCTGCTCACCACCAACCGTGCCGACCTGCTGGAGCCCGCGCTCGCTCAGCGGCCCGGGCGCGTGGACCACGCCGCCTTGCTGCCACTCCCGGACGCCGGCGCCCGCCGCCGGCTGTTCCGCCTCTACCAGGGGAACCTGGAGCTGGACCTGGCCGACCCCGGCGCGGTGATCACCCGGACCGAGGGCGTCACCGCGTCGTTCCTCAAGGAACTGCTGCGCCGGGCCGCGCTACGCTCCGCCGACGAGGCCGGCCCCGCGCTGGCTGGCGGGACTCCCGGCGCCACGCCCGCGCTGCGGGTGACCGACGCGCACCTGGGCGCCGCGCTGGATGAGTTGCTTGACGTCGGCAACCAGCTCACCCGGGTACTGCTCGGTGCCGCCGAGTCAACCCCAGAAGGGCAGTAGCGGACCGGGCACGTGCCGCGTATCAGGCCAGGGCAGCACCCGGTCACGCGGTCAGGTGGGCCAGCAGCGTGGCGCTGAACTCGGCCGCGGCGGACACGTTGGCCAGGTGCGCGGCGCCGCGGATCACCCGCAGCCGCGCGCCGGGGATCGCCGAGGCGATCACCGCCCCGTGCCAGGGCGGGGTGGCCGGGTCCTCGGCTCCGGCGATGACCAGCGTCGGCGCCGTGACGCTGGCCAGCATCGGGCGCTGGTCCATGGCCGCGATCGCCTCGCAGCAGCCCGCGTAGCCTTCCGGGACGACCTCCCGCTCCAGCGTGGTCACGAAACCGGCCACGGTGCCCCGGTGCGCGTCACGATAGCCGGGGGTGAACCAGCGCGCGACCACCTGCCGGGAGATCGACGCCATCCCGTCGGCCCTCACCATGGACGCCCGGTCCCGCCAGAATTCCGCCGGCGGCAACCACGCGGAGGTGCAGCAGAGCGCCAGCGCCTCGATCCGGTCAGGCGCGTTGACGGCGAGCCACATGCCGACCATGCCGCCGAGGGAGACGCCGCAGTAACACGCGGTCTTGATCTCGTGCCGATCGAGCAGCCCCAGCACGTCGGTGCCCAGATCGGCGATCGAGTACGGGCCCGGCGGCGCGGGCGACCCGCCGTGGCCACGGTGCTCATACCGCAACAGGCGGAACCTACGGCCCAGCGGTCCGAGCTGCGGCTGCCAGAGATCGCCGGTGGTCCCGAGTGAGTTGCCGAGGACCAGGACCGGCGCCCCGGCCGCGCCGGTCAGGCTGGCGGACAACTCCACTGGCGGTCGCGGCTCAGACATCGAAGAAGACCGTCTCCTGCTCGCCTTGCAGGTGGATGTCGAAGCGCAGCGACGCCGCATCCTGGTCCGGCCGCGCGATCAGGGTCGTCACGCGGGCCGGGTCGGCGATCGACGCCAGCACCGGGTCCGCCGCGTTCGCCCGCGCCTCGTCGGGGAAATAGATCCGCGACACCACCCGGTCCAGCAGCCCGCGGGCGAACACCGACACGTCCAGGTGCGGCGCTTCGGTCCCCCCGTCAGGGCTGGGCAGCGCCCCCGGTTTCAGTGTCACAATGCGATACGAGCCGTCGGGGCCGGTCGGGCACCGCCCGAAGCCCCGGAATCCCGGGCCAGCCGCCCCACGGGGGTCGTCGGGGTGGGCGAACCGGCCGCCGGCGTCCGCCTGCCAGGTCTCCACCAGCGCGTCGGTGACCGGGTCGCCCGCGCCATCAAAGACCACGCCGGTGATCGTGATCGCCCCGGGGGTGTCTTCGGGCACCACGAAGGGGCCGTCCGGCCACGGCAGCCCGATCTCCAGGAACGGCCCCACCGTCTGCGAGGGGGTCGGGCCCCCGGTCATCGGTTGCCGTCCGGCTGCTCGAAGGCGGTGGCGCCGCGGCCGCGAAGCACGATGTCCCAGGTGTAGCCCAGCGCCCACGCCGGCACGGTCAGGCTCAGGTCGAACCGGGAGACCAGCCGGCCCCTGGCCTGTTCGGGCACCGAGTTGAAGATCGGGTCCTGGAAGAACAGCGGGTCGCCGGGGAAGTACATCTGGGTGACCAGGCGCTGGGCGAAAGCCCGCCCGAAAAGCGAGAAATGGATGTGCGCGGGCCGCCATGCGTTCGGGTGGTTCTGCCACGGGTAGGAGCCGGGCTTGATGGTGATGAACCGGTACCGCCCGTCGGAGTCGGTCAGGCACCGGCCGACCCCGGTGAAGTTCGGGTCGAGCGGCGCCGGATGGTTGTCCACCCGGTGCCGGTAACGGCCGGCCGCGTTGGGCTGCCAGATCTCCACCAGGGTGTCCGGGACCGGCCGGCCGCCGCTGTCGAGCACCCGCCCGGCCACGATGATCCGCTGGCCTTGCGGCTCGCCCCCGTGCTGGTTGGTGAGGTCGGCGTCGGCCGGGGTGACCCGGCCCGCCCCGAGCAGTGGCCCGGTGATCTCGGTGAGCCGGTGCGGCAGCAAGACCAGCGGCCGGTGCGGCGCGCGCAGCGCCGTCGACCGGTAGTCGGGGAAGTCGAGCGGCGGGTGGACGCCGGACGGGCGCTCGTAGCCGGGAAGGACGAGCCCGGCGGGCGGGTGAACTGCCATCAGTGTGCCCCTTCGGAGCCTGGGGTCATGGCCTGGAGTGCCCGCAACGCGGAGAGCTCTGCGGGCGAGGGCGGATCGAGCACCGCAAGGCTGCGGGAGATCAGCAGGTCCCACCCCGTTCCGGCCTTCGCCTCCTCCGGTGAGACCCCCGGGTACACGCCGGTGAGGGTCAGCTCCCTGGTCACCGGGTCCGGCTCGAGCACGCCGAGGTCGGTAATGACCTTCCGCGGGCCCGCTCCGGTCAGGCCCAGCCGCTCGCGATCCCCCTGGCCGGTGCCGTAGCCGACCGAGGTGACGAAGTCCACGCGCTCGACGAAGGACCGGCGGCTCTGCCTGACGATGATGATCACTTCTCGGCAGAACGCCGCGATCTCCGGGGCCCCGCCGGCGCCCGGCAGGCGGACGTCCGGGTCGGCGTAGGTGCCGCCGATGACCGTGGTGTTGATGTTGCCGAACCTGTCCAGCTGCGCCGCACCGAGGAACCCGACGTCGATCCGGCCTGGTTGCAGCCAGTAGTTGAAGATCTCGGGCACGCTCACCACGGCGTCGGCGGTGTCGGCGAGCACTCCGTCACCGATCGACAACGGTAGCCAGCCAGGCTTGGCGCCGATCGTGCCGGACTCGTAGATCAGCACCAGATCCGGGGCGTGCGTCGCCCGGGCCAGGTTGGCCGCCGCACTCGGCAGCCCGATCCCGACGAAGCAGGTCATGCCGTTCCGCAGGGCACGGGCGGCGCAGGCCGTCATCATCTCGTCGGCGCTCACATCGCCTGCCTCCCTCGCGGGGCGTCGTTCCGGAGGCGCCGGATAGCGGTACGCGGCGTTCGGCCCGGCGCCCGCGGCGCGTTCCTGGCCGGAGGCTGTCCCATCGTTCCTATTCCTCCTCGCCCGCCCCGGGGCCGGCCGGCCCGGGCGGGTCGGGGGCGCCGAACACATCGGTCTTCAGCCAGCGCAGGAACCGCTCCCGGTCCCGGCTGATCGCATCCCAGGCCACGTAGTAGTCGTTGTCCCGTTGCGAGTAACCGAGCGCGTAGGACGGGTGCGCGCCGCCGGGGACGTGGGCGACGTAGTCGACCGTCCAGCGCGGCAGGACGACCGCCTGCGCGCGCGGCGTCAGCGCTTCGACGACCTCCTCAACGGTGACCACGGAC
>Ga0318569_10000339_pt1 | contig 11358 bp, 8 predicted proteins | sample GRESIP088b5f22_FD_203692 | JGI IMG/M metagenome (GOLD analysis project Ga0318569, IMG submission 203692) | Tropical soil microbial communities from Luquillo Experimental Forest, Puerto Rico - GRE.SIPMG.088b5f22 | ecosystem: Environmental > Terrestrial > Soil > Tropical forest > Bulk soil...
CACAATGTCCGCTTTCGGGGGTAAAGCGGACGTCGTGCCGATGTGCCGCGATGTCCGCTAATGACCCAAAGCGGACATCGCCGATTTGCCCTCGACCGGCGGGTCCGACGCTAGGCGGGACTCGATGCGACCTTAAAACCTCCCCGCGTTTTGATTGAAATCAAAGCAATTTCTTCTGTTCGTCGTCTTCATCGCAACTTGCGAAATGCCTGCCAACCGTCACACAATCCCCATGGCGAAAAGTCCATCTTCGGTGATTGGGCTGCAGCGAGGGAGCATGTCGAATCTCAGAAGCATCATAGTGCTGGGAGTGACCACATGGGCATTCGTCGTCTGCTTTGCCGTCTGGCTAATGTTCGGAGTCATAGGAATTCCGATCAGAAACCAATTGAGCCTCAGTGGGGTTGAATTTGGCCTACTCACCTCGACACCAGTGCTGACTGGCGCGTTGTTTCGCCTGCCGCTCGGCATCTGGACCGACAGGTTCGGCGGCCGAATCGTAATGTTTGTACTACTCGTCGGCAGCGCTGTGCCGGTCTGGTTTGCCAGCTATGCCAATCAACTTTGGCAGTTTCTTTTGCTTGGGCTAGCTCTCGGCGTGGTTGGCGCTTCTTTTGCTGTCGGCACGCCCTACGTCGCGCGTTTTTTTCCCAAAGAACGACGCGGTTTCGCCATGGGGGTGTTCGGCGCTGGAACCACCGGAGCGGCGATCAATATGTTCATTGCTCCCGCGTTGATCACCCATTACGGCTGGCAGGTTGTTCCGAAATTCTACGCTGTGGCACTCCTAATCACCGCGTTAATCTTCTGGCTCCTTTCGGCGCCCGACGTATTAGCGCCCGGCAAAAGCGGTGTCTCGCTGCGGCAGCAATTGGCCGTTCTCAAGGATCTCCGAGTCTGGAAATATTGCCAGTACTATTCCATCGTATTCGGCGGCTTCACGGCGTTGTCGGTCTGGATGCCGCAATATTTCGTGCAGGAGTATGGCCTGACTATTGCGCAGGCCGGCCTTTTAGCCGCATGCTTCTCGCTTCCGGCAGGTGTATTACGCGCATTAGGCGGCTGGCTCGCGGATCGCCACGGCGCACACATTGTGACGTGGTGGGTCCTCTGGGCGGCCTGGATCAGCCTCTTTCTCCTTTCTTACCCGCAAACCGATTTCATCGTGCACACTATTCGCGGTCCTGCACAGTTCCATATCGGATTGTCGGTCTTCCCCTTCGCGATCCTGCTCTTCGCGCTTGGTGTAGCATTTGCCTGCGGCATGGCGTCCACCTTCAAGTATGTCGGCGATGATTTTCCAGAAAACATGGGTGTAGTCACTGGCATTGTAGGTCTCGTCGGCGCGCTTGGCGGTTTCATCCTGCCCATTATCTTTGGAGTGGTCCTGGACTGGCTAGGTATCAACTCAAGTTGCTTCATGTTCCTGTATGGCGTGGTCTGGGTATCGCTAATCCTGAACTACACGACCGAAGTACGGCGCCTGCCGGTGATGGGCGAGCAGATACCGGCCGCGGTAGCCGCACACGCAAAGATAAGAGAGGTCCGATGAGCCACTTTCTCGAACGTCTCACTTACCTCGCCCGCCGACGGGAATCATTCGCCGATGGGCTGGGCGAACTCCGCGACGAAGATCGGACATGGGAAGAGGGTTATCGCCAGAGATGGCAGCACGACAAAATCGTACGCTCCACCCATGGTGTGAATTGCACCGGTGGATGCAGCTGGAAGATTTATGTGAAGAGTGGCGTCGTTACCTGGGAGACGCAGCAGACGGACTATCCACGGACGCGGCCAGGCATGCCAAACCATGAGCCACGCGGATGCTCGCGGGGAGCTTCGTATAGCTGGTATCTCTACAGTGCGAGCCGCATCAAATACCCGATGGTGCGCAGCCGGCTGGTTAAGGCATGGCGCGAGGCGCGTAAGACGATGGCGCCGGTCGAAGCGTGGGCTTCCATCATCGGCATTTCTAAAACGGCATCTCCCTACAAGGCGATGCGCGGGCGCGGCGGATTTGTGCGCTCCAATTGGGATGAAGTGAGCGAAATCATCGCCGCCGCCAATGTGCACACCGTCAAGAGCTTTGGCCCCGATCGCGTCGTTGGCTTCTCGCCGATCCCGGCGATGTCGATGGTGTCCTACGCGTCGGGTGCCCGGTATCTCAGCTTGATTGGCGGCACGCTGCTGTCGTTTTACGACTGGTATTGTGATCTGCCACCTTCCAGCCCACAGACCTGGGGCGAGCAGACCGACGTACCGGAGTCTGCTGATTGGTATAACTCGGGCTACATCATTGCATGGGGCTCGAATGTGCCGCAGACACGGACGCCCGACGCGCATTTCTTTGTGGAGGCTCGTTACAACGGCACGAAAGTCGTGGCGATCACGCCCGATTACTCGGAGGTCGCCAAGCTCTCGGATTTGTGGCTGCACCCGAAGCAAGGCACCGACGCGGCGCTCGCTATGGCGATGGGCCACGTCATCCTGCGCGAGTTCTTTCTCGACCGAACAGTCGCTTATTTTCAGGACTACTGTCGTCGCTATACCGACATGCCGATGTTGGTGCGGCTGCGCCGCGACGGTGACCGTTATGTGCCCGATCGATATCTGCGGCAGAGCGATCTGCCAGATTCCTCGAAATCCGTGCGCGCGGAATGGAAGACCGTTGCGATCGACGAGAAGACCGGAAACCTTGCTGTCCCGCAGGGCTCAATCGGTTATCGCTGGCCTGTTGCCGGCGAGGCCAAGGGAAAGTGGAACCTTGAGGCGAAAGATGGAGAAGCCGGCAGCGACCTAAGTCTCGCGTTGAGCATTATTGAGCGCCGCGACGAGGTGGTTTCCGTCGCATTCCCCTATTTTGGCGGCCGACCACACGAACGATTCGCCGCCAACGATCAGGGTGCCGACGTGCTCGTGCGTAGCGTGCCAGCCAAACGCGTCACACTGGCCGACGGCGAAGCGCTGGTGACTACAGTGTTTGACCTTCTGTGCGCGAATTACGGGCTCGATCGCAGCCTTGGCGGCGCTTGCGCGAAGAATTTTGCGGACAACGTGGCCTACACGCCAGCGTGGCAGGAAACGATTACAGGCGTGCCGGCCGGCAACGTGATTACGCTCGCACGCGAATTCGCCCATAACGCCGAGAGGACGCAAGGCCGCTCGATGGTGATCATCGGCGCCGGCATGAACCACTGGTATCACCAGGACATGAACTACCGCAGCATCATCAACTTCCTCATGATGTGCGGCACGGTTGGCATCTCGGGCGGCGGCTGGGCCCACTATGTGGGCCAGGAGAAGCTGCGGCCGCAAACTGGCTGGACAATGCTGGCGTTCGCGCTCGACTGGGTAAGACCACCGCGGCAAATGAACGGCACGTCGTTCTTCTATGCGCACAGCGATCAGTGGCGCTATGAAAAGCTAAGCGTCGAAGAGGTACTCTCCCCGCTGGCCGATCCGACGCCCTATCGCGGCAACATGATCGATCTCAACATCCGCGCGGAGCGGATGGGTTGGTTGCCTTCAGCACCGCAGCTATCAGTCAATCCCCTGACGTTGGCAGGCGAAGCAGACCAGGCCGGCGTCGCAATTAAGGACTATGTTGCCGCCGGCCTGAAAGAAGGTCGCATCCGGATGGCTTGCGAGGATCCGGATGAACCCACGAACTTCCCGCGTAATCTGTTCATTTGGCGCTCGAACTTGTTCGGATCGTCGGGGAAGGGGCATGAATATTTTCTGCGGCATTTCCTCGGCACCCGACATGGGCTGCAGGGCAAAGATTTAGGCGAAATGGGCGGCCAGAAACCCACGGAAGTAACGTGGAGAGATGTGGCACCTGAGGGCAAACTCGATCTGGTCGTGACGATCGACTTTCGTATGTCGACGAGCTGTCTTTACTCCGACATCGTGCTGCCGACGGCAACCTGGTACGAGAAGAACGATCTAAACACCACGGATATGCATCCGTTCATTCATCCGTTGTCCACCGCCGTGGACCCCGTGTGGGAGTCGCGCAGCGATTGGGAAATCTACAAGACCATTGCACGGCGCTTCTCCGAACTTGCAAAGGGCCGTCTCGGTGTCGAGCGCGATGTCGTGCTGACGCCGATCCTCCATGATACCCCCGCAGAGCTAGCACAGTCCGAGGTTCGGGACTGGAAGAAGGGCGAGTGCGATTTATTGCCGGGTGTTACAGCGCCGCAGATCACGGTGGTCGAGCGTGATTATCCCAACACCTATCGGCGCTTTACCGCGCTTGGGCCGCTGGCCGACAAACTCGGCAATGGCGGCAAGGGCATCACTTGGAATACCGAAGAGGAGGTGCGCGGCCTTGGGCAGCTGAACTACACGGTCGACGACGGCGGACCGACTCACGGCCGCCCCCGAATCGAAACCGATATCGATGCGGCCGAAGTCATTCTCTCTCTTGCGCCGGAGACCAATGGTGAGGTTGCAGTTAAGGCGTGGAAGGCTCTTGGCCAGGCGACCGGCCGCGATCATTCGCATCTTGCGGAAAAGCGTGAGGACGAAAAGATTCGCTATCGCGATCTGGTGGCGCAACCGCGGAAGATCATTTCATCGCCCACCTGGTCCGGCATCGAAAGCGAGCATGTCAGCTACACAGCCGGATATACGAACGTTCACGAGCTTATTCCCTGGCGGACGCTGACTGGCCGGCAGCAGTTCTACCAGGATCACCGCTGGTTTCGGGATTTTGGCGAAAGCTTTGCCGTTTATCGACCGCCAATCGATACTCGGACGGTCGCCGACTTGCTTGGAAAGCGCAGCAACGGCCAGCCCGAGGTCGTGCTGAACTTCATTACGCCACATCAGAAATGGGGCATTCACTCCACCTATACTGACAATCTTCTCATGCTGACATTATCGCGTGGCGGACCGATCGTATGGATTTCCGAGATCGACGCCAAGAAAGCCGGTATCGTCGATAACGATTGGATTGAGCTCTACAATTTGAACGGCGCCCTTGCTGTGCGTGCTGTCGTCAGTCAACGCGTGCAGGAAGGCATGTGTCTCATGTATCACGCACAAGAGAAAATCGTAAACGTGCCGGGCTCACAGATCACGGGCCAACGTGGTGGTATTCACAATTCAGTCACGCGGACGGTGCTGAAGCCCACGCACATGGTCGGCGGTTATGCGCAACTTTCTTACGGCTTCAACTATTACGGCACCGTGGGCTCGAACCGCGACGAATTCGTCATCATGCGCAAGCTGACCAAGGTCGAATGGCTCGATCATTCAAATCCGGTCGATAAGGTCGTTGAGGAGGCGGCGTCATGAAAATTCGCGCTCAGGTCGCGATGGTCCTCAACCTCGACAAGTGCATCGGGTGTCACACCTGCTCTGTGACCTGCAAGAACGTTTGGACCTCGCGCCAAGGCATGGAATACGCGTGGTTCAATAACGTCGAGACCAAGCCGGGTATCGGTTATCCGAAGGACTGGGAGAACCAGGAGCGCTGGCAGGGCGGCTGGAAGCGCAAGAAGAACGGCAGGATCGTGCCCAAGCAGGGCGGGCGCTGGACCATCCTTGCGAACATCTTCGCCAATCCGAACCTGCCTGAGATCGACGACTACTACGAACCGTTCACGTTCGACTACGAACACCTACTGATCGCACCAGAATTGCCGACCGCGCCCGTGGCGCGTCCGCTGTCGCTGGTCAGCGGCCGACCAATGGACAAGATCGTATGGGGGCCGAACTGGGAGGAAATCTTAGGCGGCGAGTTCGACAAGCGCTCACAGGACTATAATTTCGAAGCGGTGCAGAAGGATATTTACGGCCAGTTCGAAAATACCTTCATGATGTATTTGCCTCGACTGTGCGAGCACTGCCTCAATCCCAGCTGCGTCGCCTCCTGCCCGTCAGGATCTATTTACAAGCGTGAGGAGGACGGCATTGTCCTCATCGACCAGGATAAGTGTCGCGGTTGGCGGATGTGTGTATCGGGATGTCCGTACAAGAAGATTTATTACAATTGGACCTCCGGGAAGGCGGAGAAGTGCATCTTCTGCTATCCGCGCATCGAAGCCGGGCAGCCAACAGTCTGTTCCGAAACCTGTGTCGGACGCATTCGCTATCTAGGTGTGCTGCTTTACGACGCGGATGGGATCGAAAGCGCGGCAAGCGTGGAGGACCCACAGAACCTCTATGAGGCACAACTTGGGCTCTTCCTCGATCCGAATAATTCCGACATTGCCGCACAGGCACGCGCAGATGGCGTCCCAGATGCCTGGATCGAAGCTGCCAAGCGTTCGCCGACTTACAAAATGGCAGTCGAATGGCGAATCGCCTTCCCGTTGCACCCGGAATATCGGACCTTGCCGATGGTTTGGTACGTGCCGCCGTTGTCACCGATCCAATCCCACGCAAACGCTGGTGCCATCGATACCGTCGGAGAACTCCCCGACGTGCGTTCGCTACGCATCCCTATCCGTTATTTGGCCAATCTGCTCACGGCGGGCGCTGAGGCCCCAATCGTCGGAGCGCTTGAACGCTTGCTGGCGATGCGCGCCTTTTACCGGCACCGGCAACTCGGCGAAGGCGGCGGCCAGGAAGCGCTGACGCAAGCCGGTCTCAGTGTTGCACAGGTTGAGGAGATGCATCGGTATCTGTCGATCGCCAATTACGAGGATCGTTTCGTCATCCCGACCAGCCACCGCGAGCAGGCTGAAGATGCTTACGGCCTGCGAGGTTCATGCGGCTTCACCTTCGGCAACGGATGTGACTTCGGTCCGCCGCATTCGACGCTGTTTGGCGGCAAGATGGGGCGCCGCACGCTCACGCCGATCAGACCGCTGGATACATGATGGAGCCAAGCATGATCATACTCAGGGCGCTCGGCGCCTTGCTGTCTTACCCGCGGGAAGACATTTGGGGAGCATTGCCGGAAATTGCCGAAGCCATCCGTGCGTCACAACTGATCCCCCCGCGTCAGCGTGAGGATTTGCAGATGCTGATCGATGAGCTTTGCGCTGGTGATCTTCTCAAGGTTGAAGAACATTATGTCGAGCTTTTCGATCGAGGCCGCGCAGCTTCGCTCCATCTGTTCGAACACCTGCATGGCGAAGGGCGCGACCGAGGGCAGGCCATGGTCGACCTCAAGCGTCTTTATGAGCGTGCTGGATATGAACTATCGTCACGCGAACTGCCAGACTATTTGCCTGTCGTTCTCGAATATCTAAGCTGCCGGGACCTTCGCGAGACGCGCGAGCTTCTGGCTGACTGCGCCCACATTTTACGGAAGATTGGACAATCGCTCATCGCCCGCCGCAGCAACTATGCAGCTGTGCTTCAAGCGCTGTTAGTTATTGCCGGTCAAGACCCCATTGATGCTGCGAAGGTGCCCCGCGTTACCGAGCGAATTGAAAATCCCGATAAGGACTGGTTCGAGCAGCCCGCCTTCGGCGATGAACCACTCACCTCGGCCACCATTGGCGACGTTTCGGTGATGACCCCTTCCCCTCACAATACGCCAACGCCTCGATAAGCGGAGAATGTCGATGTTGTCCGCCGACTACGTGAACAGTTTTCTCTTCGGCATCTATCCTTATCTCTGCCTCGCCGTGCTCCTGATCGGTAGCTTGATACGATTCGATCGCGAACCGTATACTTGGAAAAGCGATTCCTCGCAGATGTTGCGAAAGGGCCAACTTCGGCTCGGATCGAATCTTTTCCATTACGGCGTCATCATCGTGATCGTTGGTCATTTCGTCGGTTTCCTAGCGCCACATTGGACCATCGATTGGGCGCTCAGCCCTACCGATCATCAGCTTCTCGCGATGGTAGTTGGTGGCATCGCAGGGCTCATCGCCATAATCGGCTTGACAATTTTGCTGCACCGCCGGCTCGCAGATCCGCGTATCCGATTAAACAGTCGCAAGTGGGACATCGTCGTTGCCATGATATTGTGGCTACAACTCGCGCTCGGCCTTCTCACGGTGCCGCTGTCGGCTTCGCACATGGACGGTGCCCTATTCGAGACGCTGACCACGTACGTCAAGGGAATCGTCACCTTGGACGGCAACGCCGCCTCGCTCATGATTGGCGTGCCGTTAGTCAACAAGCTTCACGTTTTGTTGGGGTTTACGATTTTTCTGATTTCGCCATTCACCCGCATGATCCATATCTGGAGTGGTGCCGGCGCGCTCGCCTATCTCGTCCGTCCTTACCAGATTGTGCGCTCGCCGCGCACGCGTGCAAGAGTGCCGGTGCGATCATGACCGTTACGGTCAACGGGATTACAGTAGAAGTCTCACGATGGCCGAGCGCTGAAGTTGCGGCTGTGCGCGAATTGCTGCGTCAGCGGGCAGTTGCCGTTGGCGTGTTGCCGCCTGACATCGATGACGATAATGCCGTGAGCGCAGCCATCGAGCGCCTACTCGCGGACGAAGTAACCGTACCGTCGCCAACAGACGTGGAATGTCGGCGGTATTATGAGCGCCACTTGAAAGAATTCCAATCTGGAGATTTGGTGTACGCGCGGCATATCCTGTTTCAGGTTACGTCTTCAGTATCTGTCCCGGAGATCCGTGCCCGTGCCGAGCACGCGCTGTCAGAGCTTTTGGCACAGCCAGACCGTTTTGCAGCTATGGCCCGCGAACTGTCCAATTGCCCGTCCGGACTGCGGGACGGCAATCTCGGCCAAATCGCTCGCGGCGAGACTGTTCCGGAGTTCGAGCGCGCGCTTTTCCGGCTGGGTGCAAGCGGAATTTTGCCGGAACTGGTCAAAACACGGCACGGCTTTCACATCGTGGCAGTAGATCAGAGTATTCCAGGAAAGATCCTGCCGTTTGACGCAGTACGCGACCAAATCGCCGAACGACTCAAAGCCGGCGTGGAAGAGCGGGCCTTAAAGCAGTACGTTTCAATCCTCGCCGGTCAAGCAGAAGTCGTAGGCGTGGATTTGGCTGGCGCGCAGACACCCCTAGTTCAATGACGAAGGGAGTATGACGACATCCCGCGCTCGGCGGCCGGCAAAATGTCGTAGGCTCGATGTCACCGATGTCTCTTATTGGCACTTAGCAGACACCACAATCCGTTCGGCCGATGTCCGCTTTTGGGGGTAAAGCGGACATTGGCAGATTACCTAGACGATCCGGGCCCTGCGGAGCAGCTACTTCAAATGTGCTTGTTTCGCTAAAATGGATTGTCCTGACCTCGGGAAGGCAGCCTACTTTGCTCTATCCGGCCGATGCGTTCACTCCAACGGCTGATCAGAACCTCTGCGCCACAGTTCCGGCCACCCAAAGCGGACATCGCGCACTCCCTAATTCGTCTTAGCTTCAGAATAGCGTGAATAAAAACGATCTACACGCTCTTGCCACATCTTCACGAATACACCGGAAGTAAGGTTTTCGACGGACTTCCAAATATGCTTTACTTCGGGAAGTGTATTTTCCCAGATTGCCCGCTTGCACCACTGTTCACCCTTTTGTTTGCCCTCGTCCGTGGCGCACATTGATTTCCAAGCAATCCTGTCCGGATGATTGACGTGTTCCTCCGCTCCGCGCGTTCCTTGTTGATGGATGAGGTATAAATCACTGTAAGTTGCCTTTTTATGTGTAGTCAGTTCGAAGAGCATGGCCGCCGTAGCTAACTTATAGGCTGCAGCAAGAGCATTATCACGCGCATTCAGAATGTCGCCAGATCCATACGCCCCAAACTCGTATTTACTCAGCTGGAATAGACCCATGTAGGAGCCGGTACGCTGCTTTGGATCAAAACCAGATTCGATCTTGGCCACGGCTTTCATAAAATTGAAGTCCAAGCCGAAGACCTCAGATGCTCGCTTGATTTCCTCGACAGGCGTTCCGATTGGAATGTCTTGTAGGGCGTCGAGAACAGTATCCACTGGTCTCCTGTCCGGCGGGACTTCGGAATAGACGTAATCGGCGAGATACGAAAGCTGATCCAACTTTGGTGAGTTGACGTCATGGTCAGCTGGCCGGTAATACTTTTCCAGTCGCACAAGTTTGGGGCTAAATACCTGTTCTTCGACTTCCTCGTCTTCCTTCACTGCAAGTCGGTCGGATTTCCCCTCAAGGGCAGTTTGAAAGTTTCCCGCCTGGTTTGCAGACAGGCCTGCGAAGTGCTTTCGGTTGTCGAAAAGCAAATACGTTGCGGCAAAAGTTGCGACGGCAACGGCAATTTTAGCGAAATGCGAAACTCGCATTCACGGTCCCCCTGCCACGACTCCCTTACACATTGAGGGGTGGCCGTTGGCAGAAGGATGGCGCGAAAACGGCAAAACGACGCTGCTCAGGTTTCAACGTCCCTATTTCTGGCAAAATGCTCCACGCCACCCGCACGGTGCCGGTCGTGTTTGCATTTGCGGCCGATCCGGTCGGCTCAGGCTACATCGAAAGTCTGTCGCGGCCGGGCAGCAACGCCACTGGCTTTTTGCTGTTCGAATACGATTTGAGCGCAAAATGGCTGGACCTGCTCAAGCAAATCGCGCCGGGCGTGACCCGAGTGGCAGTCCTTCGGAATCCCACCGAAATGGCCGGGATCGGTCAATTTGCCATTATCCAGTCCGTGGCCCGGTCGGTCGGGGTAGATGTTAGCGTTATCAACCTGCGCGACGCCGGCGAGATCGAGCAGGCCGTCACGGCATTCGCTCGTTCGAGCAATGGCGGTCTGGTTGTGGTGGCGAGTGCATTGGCGACCGTTCAGCGCGCTTTGCTCATCGAGCTCGCGGCTCGCCACAGACTTCCCGCGGTCTACTCCGAGCGCACGTTCGTCGCTGGCGGCGGTCTAATCTCGTACGGAGCTGATCACCGAGGGGTATCGGCACGCAGCCGGCTATGTCGATCGCATCCTCAAAGGCGAGAAGCCGGCCGAGTTGCCAGCGCAAGCGCCGACCAAGTACGAGCTGGCGATCAATCTTAAAACCGCTAAGGCACTGGGCCTCACAATACCGCCGGCAATGCTCGCTCGTGCTGACACGATCATCGAATAGCTGGATTTCCGCTTTTGGCACAAAGCGGACATTCGACAGGCTCAACCAATATCCGCTTTCGGGGGTAAAGCGGACATTGATTGGACGTGCCCCGATGTCTGCTTTTGACCCTGACCCCAGGCTTGCCGTGATCCGGGAGAATTCATTCCCGCATCAGTCTGAGGTCAGCCAGCGCGTGTGATCGCTTGCCGCGTCAGGAATAGTCCTCCGCTGCCGGTACGAAGAGTTCGTGCGTCTGGTCGAGGCCGCGCAATTTATGCGGCCCCAGCGATCGCAGCGCGCCGCCATACGCGCGCGCGAAATCGCCGCTGACGACCAGAGGTAGGTCGATCGACTTTGCGACCGCTTCGATCCGGCTGACCAGATTGACGCTT
>Ga0318569_10000378_pt1 | contig 11028 bp, 8 predicted proteins | sample GRESIP088b5f22_FD_203692 | JGI IMG/M metagenome (GOLD analysis project Ga0318569, IMG submission 203692) | Tropical soil microbial communities from Luquillo Experimental Forest, Puerto Rico - GRE.SIPMG.088b5f22 | ecosystem: Environmental > Terrestrial > Soil > Tropical forest > Bulk soil...
GGATGGGGGTTACCGGGACGGGTCGGCCGGCGGGAGCTGGAACCAGTAGAAGCCGTGGCCCGGCAGGGTCAGCAGGTAGCTGAGCTCGCCGATCGACGGGAAGACGACCCCTCCCATGCACTCGACCGGCGAGATGCCCTCGAACCGGCGCAGGTCCAGCTCGACCGGCTGCGGGAACCGGGACAGGTTGTTGACGCACAGCACCATGTCCGTCTGGTCGGATTCCGGGTCGGGGTCATGGCCGGATGCTTCCGCGGCTGGGTGCTGGTACTCACGGACGAACGCCAGCACGCTCGGGTTGGAGGAGTTCAGCTCTTCGTAGCCGCCTTGACCGAAGACCGGGTGCCGCTTGCGGATCTCGATCATCCGCTTGGTCCAGTGCAGCAGCGAGCCGCCGTTGCGCTCCTCGGCCTCGACGTTGAGCGCCTGGTAGCCGTAGATCGGGTCCATGATCAGCGGCAGGTAGAGGCGGGCGGGATCGCAGCTGGAGAAGCCGGCGTTGCGGTCCGGGGTCCACTGCATGGCCGTGCGCACCCCGTCCCGGTCACCGAGCCAGATGTTGTCGCCCATCCCGATCTCGTCGCCGTAGTAGAGCACCGGGGACCCGGGCAGCGACAGCAGCAGCGCGGTGAACAGCTCCAGCTGGTTGCGGTCGTTGTCCAGCAGCGGGGCCAGCCGGCGCCTGATCCCGATGTTGGCCTTCATCCGCGGATCCTTGGCGTACTCCGTGTACATGTAGTCGCGCTCGTCGTCGGTGACCATCTCCAGCGTCAGCTCGTCGTGGTTGCGCAGGAAGATGCCCCACTGGCAGCCGGACGGGATCGGCGGGGTCTGGGCCAGGATCTCCGAGATCGGGTAGCGCTGCTCCCGCCGCACCGCCATGAAGATGCGCGGCATCAGCGGGAAGTGGAACGCCATGTGGCACTGGTCGCCGTCGGCCTCGGGATCGCCGAAGTACTCGACCACGTCGGTGGGCCACTGGTTCGCCTCGGCCAGCAGTACCCGGTCCGGGTAGAGCCGGTCTATCTCGGCGCGGACCCGTTTGAGGTACTCGTGCGTCTCCTTGAGGTTCTCGCAGTTGGTGCCCTCCCGTTCGTACAGGTAGGGGACGGCGTCCAGCCGGAACCCGTCGATGCCCAGGTCCAGCCAGAACCGCAGCACCTCGAGCATGGCGTCCTGGACCTTCGGGTTCTCGTAGTTCAGGTCCGGCTGGTGGGAGAAGAACCTGTGCCAGTAGTACTGGCCGCGGACCTGATCGAAGGTCCAGTTGGACTGCTCGGTGTCGACGAAGATGACCCGGGCGTCGGCGTAGCGGTCATCGGTGTCGGACCAGACGTAGAAGTCGCCGAACGGGCCCTCGGGGTCGGACCGCGAGGCCTGGAACCAGGGATGCTGGTCGCTGGTGTGGTTCATGACCAGGTCGGCGATGACCCGGATGCCGCGCTCGTGAGCCTCTTCGACCAGCTCGACGAAGTCCCCGATGTTCCCGAACTCGGGGAGTACCAACATGAAATCCGAGATGTCGTAGCCGCCGTCGCGCAGCGGCGACTCGTAGATGGGCAGCAGCCAGAGGCAGTCAATGCCGAGCCACTGCAGGTAGTCGAGCCGGGAGGTGAGACCGCGGATGTCGCCCGTGCCGTCGCCGTTCGAGTCGTGGAAGCCGCGGACCAGCACCTCGTAGAACACCGCGTGCTGGTACCAGCGCGGGTCACGCGGCTTGGCGAACGAGAACGAGTCGGGCACCGGCTCACTGGGCGCGGCGGCCGAACTGGGCTTGAAGGCAGGCAGCGGCTGGCCGATCGCCCCGAACGGCGTTGGCCACGGCTGTGTCTCCACTACGGTTCTCCCTGGTTCGAGGTGCGTTCAAGCTATGTGTTGCTGTCGGTTACCAGTCTGCAAGTCGTCGCGCACCGCTTTGCGGTCAGCCGCCCGGCTGGCCGGTTTTCACGGTGAAAATGTGGGCCGGGGCGATGGCCGGATGGAGCCGCACGTAGTTCGCCTGGCCCCAGCGGTACGACTCGCCGGAGAGCTCGTCCGTCACCACGAACGCCTCGCCGGGACGGACACCGAGCTCGGGCAGGTCGAGCCAGACGGTCGCCTCCCGCGGCTGATGCGGGTCGATATTTACCACGACCAGGACCGTGTCGCGCTCGCCTCCGCCGCCGTCGGCCGCCACGCTCTTGGAGAAGCAGAGGAACTCGGGCTGATCACAGTAGTGGAAGCGCAGGTTCCTGAGCCGGCGCAGGGCCGGATGCGCCTTGCGGATCATGTTGAGGCGGGTGATGAACGGCGCGATGTCCGCCTGCGGGTAAGGAATGTGCCCGGCGTGTTCCCAGTCCCGCGGCCGGTACTGGTATTTCTCCGAGTCCAGGTACTCCTCGCTGCCCGGGACCAGCGGGATGTTCTCGCACAGCTCGTAGCCGGAGTACAGGCCCCAGGTCGGTGACAGCATCGCGGCGAGCACGGCCCGGACCCGGAACGCCGGCGGGCCGCCGTGCTGCAGGTACTCGGTGAGGATGTCCGGGGTGTTGACGAAGAAGTTCGGCCGCATGTAGGCGGCCGCCGGGCCGGAGAGCTCGCGCAGGTACGCGAAGAGCTCTGCGGCCGTGTTACGCCAGGTGAAGTACGTGTAGGACTGGTGGAAGCCGATAACGGCGAGGGTGTGCATCATCGCGGGCCGGGTGAAGGCCTCGGCCAGGAAGATCACGTCCGGGTCGGTGCGGGCGATCTCGGCCAGCAGCCGGTCCCAGAACGGCAGCGGCTTGGTGTGCGGGTTGTCCACCCGGAAGATCCTGACCCCGTGGTCCATCCAGTGCCGCACGATCCGCAGCACCTCGGCGTAGATCCCCTCGGGATCGTCGTCAAAGTTCAGCGGGTAGATGTCCTGGTACTTCTTGGGCGGGTTCTCCGCGTACGCGATCGAGCCGTCGGACCGGTGGGTGAACCACTCGGGATGCTCGGTGACCCACGGGTGGTCGGGCGAGGTCTGCAGTGCGAGGTCGAGCGCCACCTCCAGGCCCAGGCCGGCGGCCCGGCCCACGAAGGCGCCGAAGTCGGCCAGCGTGCCCAGGCCAGGCTCGACGGCGTCATGGCCGCCCTCGGGTGATCCGATCGCCCACGGCGAGCCGGGATCGCCGGCCCGGGCGGTCAGCGAGTTGTTAGGGCCCTTCCTGGCCGTCGTCCCGATCGGGTGGATCGGCGGGAGGTAGACGACGTCGAAGCCCATCCGGGCGATGGCGTCCAGCCGGCGCGCGGCGGCCCGCAGCGTTCCCGACTCCGGGGCCTGGCCCGGCCCGACGTCGACCACGGCTCCCTCCGACCGGGGAAAGAACTCGTACCAGGAGCCGTAGAGCGCGCGCTCCCGGTGCACGAGCACCGGGTACCGGGCCGACCGGGTGAGCAGGTCCGGCAGCGGGAACGCGTCCGTGATCGCGATGACGTCGTCAGCGTCGGCCGCGGCCAAGCGGTCCAGGGCCGGGACCGAAGGATCCCGCAGCAGCTTGGCCAGGTCCGCCAGGACGACCCGCGCGGCCGCGGCCTCCTGCCTGGGGAAGATCCCGGACGGCCGCGAGGGCTGAGCCTGCGCCGCGGCCCGCTCGAACAGCAGCGCGCCGTCGCCCAGGGTGAGTTCCACATCCTGGCCGAGCGGCACCTTGATGGCCGCGTCATGCCGCCACCGGGCCAGCGGGTCCCCCCAGGCCAGTACCTCGAAGTGCCACAGGCCTTCCGAGGTGACGGTCACGTCGGCGCCGTACCGGTCGACGCCCGCCGCGATCTCCCGCATCGGCACCACCGGGCGGCGGCGGCCGTCCGGCCCGCGCAGCACGACGCCCGTGCCGAGCATCTCATGGCCTTCGCGGAAGACGGTGGCACTGACCTCGAAGGTCTCTCCGGTAACGGCCCGGGCGGGACGCTCACCGCGGGCTACGACGGGCTGCACGTCGACTATCGGAATCCGGCCGATCACCTAGGAGAAGCTACCCCGCCGCCGCAGCGCTCATGCGGTCGGCCGCAGAAGCGGACCGGTTGATGTCCGATCCGCGCCAGACAACCATTAGGGTCGCTCCGGTGAGAGCTATCCGCCGGTTCACGATCCGGCCGCTGCTGCCCGAGCCGCTCGCGCCGCTGCGCGGGCTGATGCTCAACCTGCGCTGGTCATGGCACGCCGAGACCCTCGACCTGTTCGCCTCGATCGACCCCGCCGGATGGGAGCGCGCCGGGCGCGAGCCGGTCCCGCTGCTCGCCGAGGTCCCGCCGGAGCGCCTGACCGAACTGGCCGCCGACCGGCGGTTCCTGCGCAGGCTCGGCGACGCCGTCGACGACCTGCGCGAGTACACCACCGGCCCGCGGTGGTACCAGACCGACCCGGACCTGGCCGGCGCGCCCCCGGCGGTGGCGTATTTCTCGCCCGAGTACGGGATCACCGCGGCGCTGCCGCAGTACTCGGGCGGCTTGGGCATTCTGGCCGGCGATCACCTGAAGGCCGGCAGCGACCTCGGGGTGCCCCTGATCGGCGTGGGCCTGCTCTACCGGCACGGCTACTTCACCCAGTCCCTGTCGGCCGAGGGCTGGCAGACCGAGCGTTACCCGGCGGGCGACCCGAACGGCCAGCCGCTGACCTTGCTACGTGATGACCAGGGGATACCGGTAAGGGTGACCGTCGACCTGGCCGGCGGCGCGGTCGTGGCCGCGCAGGTCTGGATCGCGCAGATCGGCCGGGTCCCGCTGCTGCTGCTCGACTCCTTCGTGGAGGAGAACGACCCGGCGCTGCGCGAGGTCACCGACCGGCTGTACGGCGGCGGCAGCGAGCACCGGCTCCGGCAGGAACTGCTGCTGGGCATCGGCGGGGTGCGCGCGGTCCGGGCGTTCTGCGCAGTCACCGGCCACCCCGAGCCCGAGGTCTTCCACACCAACGAGGGCCACGCGGGCTTTCTCGGCCTGGAGCGCATCCGTGAGTACGTAGGCCAGGGCCTGACGTTTGACGAGGCGATCGAGATGTGCCAGGCGGGTACGGTGTTCACCACCCACACCCCGGTGCCCGCGGGGATCGACCGGTTCAGCCGGGAACTGGTGACCAAGCAATTCGGCGACGCCGCGGACCCGGCGCTGCCGTGCGACCGGGTGCTGGCGCTGGGCGCCGAGACCTACTCCGGCGGGGACCCCGAGGTGTTCAACATGGCCGTCATGGGTATGCGGCTGGCGCAGCGGGTCAACGGCGTCAGCGGCCTGCACGGCCAGGTGAGCAGGCAGATGTTCACCGGGCTGTGGCCGGGCTTCGATACCGCGGAGGTCCCGATCGGGTCGGTCACCAACGGGGTGCACGGGCCGACCTGGGTCGCCCCCGAGATCATGAGCCTGGCCGGGGGCGGTGGCCCGTCGGCCGAACCTGCCGAGGATGAGGCCGCCTGGGAGCAGGCCGCGGCGGATCTGGCGGCGATCTTCCGGGTCCGCGGCCTGCTGCGGGCCCGGCTGGTGGAACAGACCCGGCAGCGGCTGCGCGCGTCCTGGGCACAGCGCGGGGCGTCCGGCGCCGAGCTCACCTGGATCGAGGACGTGCTCGACGAGAACGCGCTGACGATCGGCTTCGCCCGCCGCGTTCCGTCCTACAAACGGCTGACGATGATGCTGAACGACCCCGCCCGGCTTACCGCGCTGCTGCTCGACCCGGAGCGGCCGGTGCAGATCGTGATCGCCGGGAAGGCCCATCCGGCCGACGACGGCGGGAAGCTGATGATCCAGCAGATGGTGCGCTTCGCCGACGACCCGAAGGTGCGCCATCGCATCGTCTTCCTGCCCGACTACGACATGGCCCTGGCCCGCGCGATGGTGCAGGGGTGTGACGTCTGGCTGAACAACCCGCTGCGCCCGCTGGAGGCCTGCGGCACCTCGGGGATGAAAGCCGCCCTGAACGGCGCGCTCAACCTGTCGATCCTGGACGGCTGGTGGGACGAGTGGTTCGACGGCAACAACGGCTGGGCCATCCCGTCCGCCGACGGGGTCGCCGATCCGGACCGCCGGGACGAGCTGGAGGCCGCCGCGCTCTACGACCTGCTCGGCCAGTCGGTGGCGCCGCTGTTCTACGACCGGGCCCCCGATGGCCTGCCGCGCCGCTGGTTGGAGATGGTGGCGCACACGCTGCGCACGCTCGGGCCCCGGGCCCAGGCGACCAGGATGGTCCGGGAGTACGTGACCACGCTGTACCTCCCGGCGGCACGGTCCTCGCAGGTGCTGGCCTCCGGCGGCGGCTTCGCCGGGGCACGCGAGTTCGCGGCGTGGAAGGACCGGGTGGCCAAGGCCTGGCCAGACGTGGCGATCGAGCACGTCGAGGCGGACGACGGCGAGCCGAGCCCCGGCGCCAGGCTGGTGGTCCGGGCCACCGTGGCCCTCGGCCAGCTGTCACCGGACGACGTGACGGTCCAGCTGGTCTACGGCTCCGCCGGGGACGAGGACGAGATCAGCGCCCCGGCCTTCGCCGACCTGGAGCTGGACCCGGACCCGGCGGGCGGGCCGGCCGTGCGCTACGTCGGCGAGGCCGAGCTCGGGCGCCCGGGCCCGTTCGGCTACACGGTCCGGGTGCTGCCCCGGCATCCGCTGCTCGCCGTCCCGGCGGAGATGGGCCTGATCACCCTGCCGACCGCGCCGGCCGGAATGACCAACGGAGACCTGCGCTAAGGAGGATGCCGCGATGGCCGAGTTCGTGCGCGTCGAGACCGAGGACGCGGTGGCCACGATCCGCCTCGACCGCCCGCCGATGAACGCCCTGAACACTGCGGTCCAGGAGGAGATCGCCGCGGCGGCGGCGCGGCTGACCGCCGACGAGGGCATCCGGGCGGGCGTCATCTACGGCGGCGAGAAGGTGTTTGCCGCCGGAGCCGACATCAAGGAGATGGCCGAGGCGAGCTACGGGCGGATGGCCGCCGACACCCGGCGGCTGCAGGACGCGTTCACCGCGGTCGCGAGGATCCCGAAGCCCGTGGTGGCCGCGATCACCGGCTACGCCCTGGGCGGCGGCCTGGAACTCGCGCTGTGCGCGGATTTCCGGGTCATGGGCGAGAGCGCGCGGGTCGGGCAGCCGGAGATCCTGCTCGGGATCATTCCGGGGGCGGGCGGCACGCAGCGGCTGCCCCGGCTGATCGGCCCGGCCCGGGCCAAGGACATCGTGTTCACCGGCCGGTTCGTCGGCGCCGAGGAGGCGCTGGCCATCGGCCTGGTCGACCGGATCGTCCCCGACGCCGAGGTGTACCAGGCCGCGCGGGCGCTCGTGGCCCGGTACGCCCGCGGCCCCGCGCTGGCGCTGCGGGCCGCCAAGCAAGCCATCGACAGCGGCCTGGACGTCGACCTGCCCACCGGGCTGGAGATAGAGCGGCTGAACTTCGCCGCGCTGTTCGCCACCGAGGACCAGCGCACGGGAATGCGCAGCTTCGTGGAGAATGGACCGGGGAAGGCGACCTTCGCCGGGCGATGAGGAGTGGTCAGGGTTCATGTCCGAAATAGAGGGGCCGGCCGGCCCGTCGCTGGACATGGTCGCGGCCGCGCTCCGCGCGGACAGCGCCGATCTCGCCATCTACACCCGCGTGCTCACCGAGTCGCTGGGCGACGCGCTCCCGCCCGACTGCGTTACCGTGGACCGGGACCGGAGCATGTCCGACCGGATGCGGGGCCGGCCCGGGCAGGTATCCAAGATCACGGTCCGGCTCGGGGACCGGGTGATGACGCTCGGGCTTCAGCGCGGGGCACCGGTAGCCGAGGTCTGCAGCGAGGTGCGCGGAGTGGTGCTATCACGTCAGCAGGTACCGATGGGGGTGTGGACGGAGGAACTGGCCAAGGCGCTGGTCGCGCACGCAGAGCAGAACGCCGAGGCGGCCAGGGCCCTGCGCCGGCTGGTCGCGGGAAGTTAGCACGGGGCACGCGCCGGGGGCCGGACAGCGCAGCCGCTAACACGAGGGGTGTCATGCATCACGCCTACCAGACCGCGCTCGTCACCGGAGCGTCGAGCGGCATCGGCGAGCGCCTGGCCCGGCGGCTCGCCGCCGACGGCTGCGACCTGGTCATCCTGGCCCGCCGGACCGGACGGCTGGAGGCGCTGGCGGCCGAGTTGCGCGGCGCGCACCGGGTCGGTGTCGAGGTGCTGACCGCCGACCTGACCTCTCCCGCCGGGCTGGCCGCCGCCGAGGCCCGGCTGTCCGACCCGGGCCGGCCGGTCGAGCTGCTGGTCAACAACGCCGGCTTCGGCGCGTCCGGGTGGTTCGCGGACGTTCCGGCCGGCCGCGCCGAGGATCAGATCCGGCTCAACGTGACGGCGGTGGTCCGGCTGACGCACGCGGCGCTGCCGGGCATGCTGCGCCGGGGTCACGGCGGCGTGCTCAACGTGTCATCGGTCGCCGGATTCGTCCCCTCTCCCGGCGCGGCCACGTACGGGGCCACCAAGGCGTTCGTCACCTCGTTCAGCGAGAGCCTGGCCGCCGAGGTGAAGGGCCGCGGCGTGCACGTGACCGCGCTGTGCCCCGGGTTCACCCGCACCGACGGGCCCGCCCGCGAGGCGGCCGGCCCGGCCGCCCTGGCCTGGCTGGACGCGGACCAGGTGGCCAGGGCCGGGCTGGACGCGGTCGCAGCCGGCCGGGTGCTCGCGGTGCCGGGCGCGCAGTACAAGTCGGTGGTCTCGCTGACCCGGGTCGTCCCGCGCGCCGTCGTGCGCTCGGCGGCCGCAGCGGTGCGCAGGAACTCCGTAGGCTAGTGACGCCATGACAGCTCAGGACCATACGGACAGGCTCGGGCCCTACCGGCTGCTGGAGCGGCTCGGCGAGGGCGGCATGGGCGTGGTCTACCTGGCCACCGACCCGAATCAGCGCCAGGTGGCGGTCAAAGCGCTGCGGCCGGTGATCGCCGCCGACCCGAACGCGCGACGCCGGCTGGCCCGGGAGGTCGAGACCATGCGCCGGGTGCGCAGCCCGTTCGTGGCCGAGGTCCTCGACGCGGACGTGACCAGCGATCCGCCGTACATCGTGACCAGGTACGTCAGCGGCCGGACGCTGGAGGAGATCGTAACCCAGGGCGGCCCGCTGAACGGGCCGCAGCTGGCCCGGCTGGCTTCCGGGCTGGCCCTGGCGCTCGCCGCCGTACACGCGGCGGGCGTGGTGCACCGCGATCTCAAGCCGGGCAATGTCATGATCACAAACGGTGAGCCGGTGGTGATCGACTTCGGGATCGCGCACGTGCCCGACTCGACCAGGCTCACGCAGACCGGGATGTTCATGGGCACGCCTGGGTACCTCGCTCCGGAGGTGATCGAGGGGAAGCCGAGCGGCCCAGCGTCCGACGTCCACTCCTGGGGCGCCACGGTGGCGTTCGCGGCCACCGGCCGCCCCCCGTTCGGCACCGGCGCCTTCGAGACGATCTTCTACCGGATCATCAACGGCCAGCCTGACCTCGACGGCTTCCCGGCCCCGCTGCTGTCGATCGTGGGACAGGCGCTGTCCCGCGACCCGGCCCGCCGGCCCGACACGGCCGAGTTGTGCCGGTGCACCGCCGCGCTCGACCCGTCCGCGCTGATGTCGGCCCGGGCGACGGCCACGGCCACGGCGGCGGCGGCCCCCGCACCGTTCGCCCCGGGAACCGTGGCGGACCGGTCGGCGTCGGCCGCGCTGGCCGATCCCGCGCTGCGCGCCCCGGCGGCCCCGCCATCCACCCGGCCGTGGCCGGTGGACGCCGGAAACCCGCACGGAAACCCGCCCGGAAGGGCCGGCGTGCGCGCGTCGGGCAACGGTGCCGCCGGGCGGCCCCCGGACAACTTCGCCGACGTGCTGCCCCCGGTGCGGTACGGCCCGTCCGGCGCAGGACCGCCCGCAGCAGCCGGGCCGCCGCCGTCCGCCCGGGCGCCGGGCGCGCCCGCGGGCGCCCGCGCGGCCCGGTCCCCGGCAGGCCCGCTGCTGGTGGTGGCCTCGGTCGCCGCCGCGGCCGCCATCGCCGTGGTTCTCCCGGTCGTGGGGACGCTGGCCGCGCTCGCCGTGCTGATAGGGCTGCGGGCGGGCAGCCAGACCGCGGGCCGGCTGTCCCGCCGGCGGTCGCGCCGGGGCGCGAAGGCCAGTGACCCGCTGATGGCCGCGATGACCTTCCCGCCCGCCCTGGCCTGGTCGGCGGTCCGGTCCGTGCTGCTCGCGCCGCTGGCGCTGGCCGCGGCCGCGGTAGCGGCGATCATCACGATCGTCGCCGGGCCGCACCGCTACGCGGCGGCCCTGGCCTACGGGGCCGGCGTGCTGGTGCTGTTCTACGGCCTGGGCCCGGGTTCCGCCGGTGCGCGCAAGCCGATCAGGAGCTTTTTCGACGCGATCGCGGATACCCCGATCCGGGCGGGGACCGCGCTCATCGCGATCGCCGCGGTGATCGTCGCGGCGGTCGTGGTCGCGGCCTCGCACCCGCCGTTCTTCTGGCCGTTCAGCCACCTGGACACCTGGCTGCAACATTTCAGCGCCGTGCGCACGCTGGAGCACGACGCCAGGAGACAGGCGCTCAGGCTGTTCGGCCGGCCGGTCGGCTGACGCCGACCTCCGATGGTGCCGGAGGCGCCGGCGCGGGGACCGACGGCAGGACCGGCGGTACGCCCGCCGACGCGCCCCACGCCGCCCGCGTGCCCTGGCCGTCCTGGCTAGGCCGGGCGGCCAGGCCGGCCTTCTCGCTCGGCGGCAGCGGTCGCACCAGCCCGAGCGCCACAACCTCGTTGGCCAGCCGGACCCGGCGGTTCGCTCCCTCGGGAATCCGGAACTTCTGGTACAGGCGGAGCAGGTGCTGCTTGATCGCGGCCTCGGTCACCACCAGGTCGGCGGCGATCTCGCGGGCCGTCGCGGGCGCGACGAACGCCTCGTCGGACAGGGCCGGGCGGCACAGCGAGGTGACCACGTCCAGCTCCCGGCGGGTCAGCTCCGGTGCCGCGGGCCGCCGCAGCTCAACCTCGGCGGCGAGTTCCTCGGCCGCGAGGCCGAACACCCGGCAGCGGGCCGACCCGAAGCTCAGCACGTCCCCGTCCTCGAGGAC
>Ga0318569_10000382_pt1 | contig 11000 bp, 7 predicted proteins | sample GRESIP088b5f22_FD_203692 | JGI IMG/M metagenome (GOLD analysis project Ga0318569, IMG submission 203692) | Tropical soil microbial communities from Luquillo Experimental Forest, Puerto Rico - GRE.SIPMG.088b5f22 | ecosystem: Environmental > Terrestrial > Soil > Tropical forest > Bulk soil...
ACACTGGCCTGCATACCCTATACTAACGCCCACCCGCACGGGACTGTGTGCGGTTGTGCACCACGGCCAGGGGCTCCGGCGTGTCCGGGTGGCGCATGCGGCGCTGGTAGTAGCGGCGTGTGGTCAGGCCGCCGGGGTCCGCAGCGTCGGCCACACTCCACGTAACCAGCCACGGCGCGCAGTGCGCCACGTGCCATTCCGCCACCACGCAGTAGCCGTTTATGCGACACTCCGGCGGGCCAGCCGGGTCGGCGCATACCACGCACGCCCGCCCGCATACGGGGCAGCGGCCCGTCAAGCCAGCCGCGTCCAGCATGGTGGGGGTACCGTACCTGCGGGCGCTCCAGGCTGCGCCAGCGAGCGCCGCTGCGGCCTGTAGGGGCGTTTGCAGCCCGTCTAAGCCCGTGGCCACCACGGGTAGGTGCCGGCAGGCCGTGCTGTGCTGTAGACGCGCCACAACGGCCCGTGCGGGCTCCACGGTGCTGTGCAGCTGCGGGCACGGCAGCTGCGCGTGCAGCTTGGGCGCACCGTCAACGCGCAGGCACCACGGCCCCAGCACCCAGAACTTACGACACCACCGCCCCTGGCTGGTGCACCAGTGCGCCGGTATGGGACGGTCGGGCAGCTGCGCGTCAATCCGGAACGGTACCGGCCCCAGCGACTGTCCGCCGCTGCGCGGCCTTGCCACGCGCGTGAGGGTTGGGGGCAGTACCGGGCCTCCACTTGCCCGTGGCGACGTTGACGCCGGGGCTGCCGGCAGGGAGTTGCGTCTTTTCATACACCAGGCGCTCCATCAACTCACAGACGTCTTGCGCCGCATCTGCCCATTCCGGCCCCGTCGGTGGCCGCGTGACCCGCCCCAACAGCGGACGCAATAGCTCGAGAACCTTCTTGGCCGTACGCACCGTGCCCACACGCTTGCTCCACGGCACGTTGCTGGCCGGAACGAACTTCTCTAGCACCAAGTCGCGGTATGCGGCCAGCAGTTCGTCACGGAACGCCACCAGCACGTGTCGGCCATGCAGCTTGCTGGTGTACAGCGGCAGCACCGCGCTGCGAGCCAGCACCTTGGTGGCCGATGTGGATAGGTGCAGCACCGCTGCCACTTCGTGCCAGCCACGGAGCACGGGGCTGTCGCGGCTCAGGCGCTCGCGGCGCAGGCGGCGGCGCAGCACTTCGTCCGCGTACCCTTTGGCGCGCAACTCGCGGAAGTTGGTGCGGCTGTAGTCACGCGGCATTACTCGCCGTCCTGCATGTTCTTCCACCGAAGCCGCTGCGCTATACTCATCTTCCGACGGGTGGCAACCTGTGGCCGCTAACGTACCGGGCGTACGAGAAAGTCTGCTTTCCGCATCCACACAAACACTTCATTTCAACTCCTTCTCATCCTCCTCGGCCGTCTCGTAACCTTCCATGTGCTTGTCCCGGCGGCTCAGGTTCTGCAACAGCGTGGGCATGTGCAGCTGCTTGATGTTGCTGCGCAAGTTGCCCACGGCCAGCAACGTGGCGTCGCGGATGGGACGGCTTTCGCTGCTGGCGTCAAAGGCCCAGGCAATGTTGTCGTACACCCAGGCGTGCGCAAAGTGGTCGGGCACACTGGCCACGTACACAAACTGCACCGGCTTGATCAGCTGCATCTCGTGCAGGCTGCCAGGCACCGTGCCCTCCTCCACGCGCTTCTTCACCAGCGCGGCCACGTGGCGGGCAAACTCCTCAACCTCCCAGCAGCGCGCGGGCAGCGTTACCACGGGCGTCTGCGGGCTGGGGTCGGGCGCTGCGCCCAGCGGCACGCGGAACGGCATGCGGCTGACGTCGATGATCTCGGTGCGGTTCTCGGACACGGTGAGGTCAATATCGTTCCACTTGGGGCGACCCACGGCGTGTACGTTGTAGGTGTTCAGGTACACGCACTTGGGATGCCGCAGCGCAAAGCTGCGGGCGTTGCGCTGCTCGGGCTGGCGGTCCACCACCGCCATGCGCACCGAGAACCGCTGCATCAACAGGTCCAGCTGCTCCCAGTCCTGGTACACGCCAATGTGCACAATCTGCCGCCAGAACGGCATGGGACCGGGCCGGCTGATGACCACATGCAGCGCGTTGCCCTGGTCTACGCCCATTGTGCAGGGGCCGGGGTCTTCGTAGGCGTTGGGGTAGTCGCCGCAGAAGCGCAGCACGTGGCCAGGGGTCAGCACGTCCTCGCTGGGGATCCAGGCGATGCCGATGTTCAGGTTGTAGAAGTGATGCGGCTGCCGCGTGCTGTGGTACAGCTTCACCAGCTTGCCGGGGTCCACGGTGGGGCTGTACAGCTGGCTGAGGCTGTAGCCGTGCGGACTCTTGACCGTCGGGCGGCTGGCCACCCACTCGCCGTGCTGCGGGTCCAGCTCGGTGCCGCACGTGGGGCAGCAGCGGTACCAGTCCATCGACTCCACGTCGATGCCCGCCGTCAAAGCCCTGCGCCACGTGGTCAGGTACTTCTTCTTGCGCGGGCGCAGCACCTTGAGATCCGTCTCGCCGAGCACGGTGGGGAATTCGCTTTCCATGCTGACCCAGCGGTTGCACGTGCCGCAACGGATGTGCCACATGCGCTGGTCGCTGCCCGGGATGCCGCTGTCCGGCGCGCCGCTGTAGGCATAGTCGATGCCGAACTGCGGAATTGACGGATTCGATAGCTCATAGCAGAATCTATACGGAGAAGCGGCCAACCGCTCCACGGCCATCGCCTTAGCATCGTCGGTTGCCTCATCGAGTTCGTCAAACACAATGCCGTCCGCCGGCACGCTCTTCATGCCGGTCTTGCTGCGCATGCCGCGGAAGTACACGAACCCCGCGCCCACCTGGCGCACGCCGGTCTTGTCGATGTCGCCCACCACCGTCTGCAAGTAGGGGTTCTCCTCCAGCAGCGGCCCCACGCGCGTCTGGCTGAAGTCGGTGACGTCGGTCTTGGTGGGGAAGAAGTACACCGTGCCGCGCCAGTTCTTCACCTCCACGCACTTCTGCAACATGCTGAGGATGGCCCACACGCTGCCGCCCACCTGTGTGGCCTTGCGCAGCACGATGCTCGGATGCGCATCGTCGTACAGCTGGCGCAGCCACGGGCGCGTCTCGAGTTCGGCCACGCGGCGCTCGATGGTGATGCGGTGCTTGCGCACCCATACGCTGAGGGGCGGCAGGTCCAGCGCGCGGCCATGCGCCGTCACGCGGCCATGCAGCGCGTTCACCAGTTCCAAGCTGCTCAGCTGTGGGGCCGGGTCGGTCATGGCGGTGGGCTGTCCTCCGGCGGTGGCGGTAGCGGCACCGGCACCACGGGGTGCGCCAGGCTGACCGTCACCACTTCGCGCAGCATCGTCAAGGCCGCAGTGCGCTGGTCCACGGGCACAAAGGCAATGATCAGCTGCTCCAGCCCTATGAGCACTGGCTGGAGCAGCTGCGCCATGCGCAACCGCAACTCGCCGTCCACGTCCTGCATGGCTTGTTGCGCGCGGCCTGCACGTTCGATTGCCTCGATGCCTCGGCTCAGCGTAGCCAATCGGCCGGCAAAGTACTCCTCGGGCGTCAGCGTGGGAAACTGGCTCTGCCAGTCCATCAGCGCCCGGATCTCGTTAATGACATCGCGAAAGTCTGCCACCCGTTCCATCGGCAGCTTGGCGTACCGGTCAAAGAACGCCCGCAGCACCGGGTACCGGGCGTACAACTCACGGCGAGCCACGCCGCTGTAGTCCAGGATGGTGGCGGCGCGTGCGCCACGGCGCTGCGCCACGGTGTGCGTGCTGGACTGGTCCTGCAACGGGCTGCCGCCACCGTGCCTGGCACAGTGCAGGTAGCCTGGACGCGCCGGCTTGGGGCACTGCACGCCCTCCGAGACGTCGTGCTGGCAGCGGGCGCGGCCGTCGGTCAGGCTGCGCTGCCAGTGCGCTTTAGGCGGACGCCGCTTGCCCATAGTACCAGAGCCCTCGACGCTTCATTGACTCCTCCACGGCGTCGTACACCCGGTTGCGGAATCGGCGCGTGCGCTCCTCGTACCAGGGCGTACGGGTAAAGCGCGTCAGCTCCTCGGCCAGCACGTTGTTGGTGGGGAACGCCTCGTAGGTCCACCCCTGGTCGCGCGTGGCGTGGCACCGGGGGCAGTGGGCCGTTACTTCGGTAGCGGCGGGGTACGCGCGGGCGCAGCGCCGGCAGTACCGGTGCCGGGGCCGAAACAACACCGACAGCACAAACAGCTGCACCCGGTTCAACCGCGCGTCGCGGATGCAGCAGATGATATCGACCTTCTCCACGAGCAGCCGGTGCTGCACGCTGGCGTGCGGCGGGGTGATCGACGCGCTGGCCGCTGTGATCATGCGCAGCCGATCGATAGCCACGCCTTGCGGTGCGCTCAGCCTGGCGTGCAGCTGTAGCAGCCGATCGATCATGGCATCGACGTTGCGGTAGCTGCTCATGCGCGCCGCATAGCGCCGTTACCGTGCGGAACGCAAGCGGCCCGCACCGGCCTCTGCATGGCGGAGCCCCTGTTCGTAGAAGAACGCACACAGCACCGACACGCGCACCCCGCACCGCGCACACTCCAACCAGCCCTGCGGCAAGCGCCGGCCCCGGTCCCGCGACACGTCCGTGAAGTCGTGCTCGGGGCAGGCGGTGGCCTTGGCGAACATGCCGGCCTGTCGAATCAACTCGAAGCGTTGCACAATGGAGATCATGGCGTCACCGAGCAGACGTAGTTTTGCGACGCGGCGCTGCACATGCCGTAGTCGCCCGTGGCATCGTACTCCACAGGAGTGCCCGCCAAGCCCACCTGTGCCCGCACGGCACCGGGCGTGGGCGTCGTCTGACACCAGAAGGCGCGGTTGGCATCACCAGGCGCGCAGCGCACCACCTTGCCGCCCAGGTTGGGCACTTCAACCGGTACGCCCAGCGGTGCAGCGGCAAAGCCACGCGGCGTGGCAGCAGGATTGACGCAGATGTACGGTGGCGCAGGCGTACCGGGTGCTGGCGTGTTGACGCATGCCTGCACGTCGCCGATGCCGCCACCAAACACGGCCACGTGCCCCGTGGGCACCAACGCCACAAACGGCGTGGGCGTCTGCGTGGGCTGCGGCACGAAGAACGGAGCCTGCGCCGGAGTAAGCGTGGGCGGCACCAGCGGCGTCTGCGTGGCGGTTGATGTCGCAGTGCCAGTAACCGTCTGCGGCACGACAAACGGCTTAGGCGGTACAGGCGTGCCGGTGGGTGTAGCTGTGGCCGTGTTGGTTGGCGTGTGGGTGGGCTGCGGAACGATGAACGGGTTAGGTGGTTGCGGCGTGTTGGTTGGCGTAGCCGTGGCAGTGCCCGTGGCAGTAGACGTGGGCTGCGGCACGAAGAACGGATTGGGCGGCTTGGGTGTGTTGGTCGGCGTGGCCGTAGCCGTACCGGTGGCCGTAACCGTGCCGGTGGCCGACGCCGTTGGGGCTGGGATGAAGAACGGCTTAGGGGGTACCGGAGTATTAGTGGGTGTTGAGGTGAGTGTTACGGTCGGCGTACTGGTCGGCGTCTGCGTCGGAGACGCCGTGGGCTGCGGCACGATGAATGGGTTGGGCGGCTGCGGTGTGTTAGTGGGCGTGGCCGTGTTGGTAGGCGTTACCGTGACCGTATTCGTAGGAGTGTCGGTGGACGCTGGAATGAAAAAGGGCTTGGGCGGCACGGGCGTGTTGGTCGGAGTAGCTGTGACCGTACCGGTGGGCGTGACCGTAGGCGTTGCAGTGAACGTGCTGGTAGCGGTGCCGGTGGGCGCTGGAATGAAGAAGGGCTTGACGACCGGCGTGTTGGTGGGCGTGGCCGTGGCGGTGCCGGTGTTGGTGGCCGTAGCGGTAGCTGTGGCCGTGGCCGTAGCCGTGCCGGTGGCCGTGTTGGTAGGTGCAGGAATGAAGAACGGCTTAGGAGGTACCGGAGTCCACGTTACGGTGAACGTCGCCGTGGCCGTAGCGGTCACAGTCGCGGTAAGCGTTGGCGTGGCAGTGATCGTTGGCGTGGCTGTGATCGTGTTGGTTGGCTGTGGGATAACGAACGGCTTGCTGAGGGGCGTAAAGGTGCGCGTGGGCGTAAACGTGGGCGTGGGCGTTGCAATCGTCAGCGCGTACTTGGTTCCCAAGCACGCTGCCGCTAGCGAGCGATCCGATGGCGATAGCTCCGCGCTGTACACCACCACTTCCGCTATGGAGCCCACCAGGCCCCAGTTATTGAACGAGACGCCCAGCCGCCCGTTGCCACCACCCATGCCGACGACGTTGCTCGTGTCGCTGTAGAGCGTACTGCCCGACAGCCGCGCCGTCCAGCCGCTGGCGGTCGAGGTGACGTTGTACAGATTCCACGTGGCCAGGCTGGTGGCCGGGTTGCCCTCCGCACGGCGGGTGGTGCTGCCAAAGCTGTCGTAGATGTTGCTGTCTCCTGGCCAGCGGTAATGCGTCGCCACGCCGGACGTGCTGTACAACCACAAGCCCGACGTGGCCGTGGACGCTGGCGGGTCCACGTCGGTCTTCACCACAATGAATACGTCGAACGCAGCGGGTGTCGAGGGTAAGTCGGGCAGCGCCAGCCCTTGCGTGCCGTCGTGATGCACGGCAGGCAGCCCGTTTACCACGGCGGTGTGGTACACCGGATTCGGCAGGCCGCTGACGGTGGTAGCGTCGCGCCCGTTGCCGCTGCTGTCTGGCCACGTCAGCAGCGAGGCTCCGTCGGCCAGACCGGTAATGGCGTCGCCGCGATACCACATGGCAATGCTTGCCTGCTGCGGTAAGCAACTGGTCGGCGTAGGGGTAGCGGTACGGGTCGCCGTGGCCGTGGCCGTGGGCGTGGGCGTGTAGATGGTTGGCGTGACGGTTGGCGCGGGAATGAAGAACGGCGCGAAGCGCGGCAGCGGGCAATACTCCACGGTCAGCGATGGGCGTTGACTGGGGAAGGAGACAGTCGAAGTGGCGATGTAGATGTAGTTGTTCCCGGTGGGTGCCGCCCCGCCAGGCCGATATGTGGTCAGGCGCAGGTCGGTGAACGTACCCGCACCCACCTTGATGTTGCTGAGGTTCTGGAGCGTGTAGTTCTCGTCCGCCGTTGCCACGCCAGACAGCGGCCCCGGTATGTCGAACGCCACCGGCCCCGTTGGCGTCGGCACCCAGTCGGCGCTGCTCATGGTGCCGCTGAAGTACCGTGCGCCGACCGTCGCGTCGCTGTTTGCCGCCGTATCAACGCCCACGAACAGGTGCATCCACGCCGCCGCCACGTACGCGCCCGCTGGGGCTGCATCACCCGTCGGGAACCGCGCCACGTAGTTCTCACTGGTGTACGTGCTGGTGCCGTCGTAACTTGCCTGGATGTAGTTGGCGGTGCCGGAAACAAATCCTGGACTGCTCCCCGGCCACGACGCCCCCTGCGTGTACGGGAAGCCATCGGACGCCAGCGGCGTCAGCACAGCGAACGTGCACTGGTTGCTCATTGGGGACGGTGTAGGCGTCAGTGTAATCGTCGGAGTCAACGTCACCGTCGCAGTCGCCGTAACCGTAGCCGTGCTGGTGGCCGTGGCGGTGGCCGTGGCAGTGGCGGGCGGCGTGTTGGTGACGGTTGCCGTGGGCTGTGGGATGATGAACGGCTTGGGCGGCAGTGGAGTCCACGTGGGCGTGGGCGTCGCCGTGGCGGTGCTGGTGGCAGTGGCCGTGCTGGTGGCCGTAGCGGTGGCCGTGGCCGTAAACGTGGGCGTGTTGGTGACCGTCGCCGTTGCAAGCGGCGTCGGTGTCTGCGGGACAACCACTGGCATAAAGCGTGGCGGCGGGCAGTATTCGATTGTGAGGAAGGGCTGCTGAGTTGAGAGAGCGCTCGACGTGGCGATGTAAAGATAATTGTTGCCCGTGGGCGCAGCGCCGCCGGGCCGCACCGCCACCAGGCGCAGATCGGTGTATCCGCCGGTACCAGTCTTGATGTTGGCCACATTGGTAAGCGCAACGTTCTGATCGCCGCTGGCGTAACCCGAGAGCGGCCCTGGCATATCGAACGCCACCGGCCCAACCGCCGTGGCGGACCAGTCGGTCAAGTCAAGCGTTGAGCCCGCATCAAAGTACCGCGCGCCGATCGTCGTATCGGTGTTGGCAGACGTCTGCGCGCCGACGAACAGGTGCATCCACGCCGTGGCGATGTACGAGTTGGCGGGAATCGCGGCACCCGTAGGGAACCGGGCGACGTAGTTCTCCGACGTGTACGTGCTCGTGCCGTCCCACGACGCCTGAATGTAGTTGGCCGAGCCAGTGACAAAGCCTGTTGCACTCCCTGGCCACGAGCCACCTTGCGCGTACGGGAAGCCGTCGCTGGAGAGTGGCGTCACCACGACGAACTGGCACTGGTTGCTCATCGGCGTGGGTGTCGTGGTAAAGGCGCTCGTTGCGGTGGCAGTCGCTGTTGCCGTTGCGGTAGCGGTAACGGTAGCGGTGCTGGTGTTGACCGGCGTATTGGTAGCCGTTGCGGTACGTGTCAAGGTGAACGTCGCGAGCGACGTTGCGGTAGCCGTTGCAGTAGGCTGCGGCACAAAGAACGGACGCGGTGCGGGGGTGATGGTCGGCGTTACGGTGGGCGTGTTGGTCGGCACGGCCAGCGTAATGCCGTACTTTGCCGCCAGGCAGGCGTTGACCGTGGCGCGGTCCACCGAGGACAGCGCGGTATTGTACAGCACGAACTCGGCGATGTACCCCACCAGGCCCCAGTTACTGAACGACACGCCGATGCGCCCGTTGCCACCGCCCATCGCCACGGTGTTGGTCGTATCTGAGTACACTTGCGCACCGTTGAACCGGGCGATCCAGCTAGCGGAAGCGGACGACACGTTGTATATGTTCCACGCGGCCAGGTTGTTCGGCAGGTTGCCCTCGCTGCGGCGGGTGGTGCTGCCAAAGCCGTCGTACACGTTCAAGTCACCGGGGTACCGGTAATGCGTCGCGAGCCCCGACGTACCGTACAGCCACAAGCCCGACGCTGGAGACGCCGCCGGAGGGTCAAGGTCGGCCTTCACAACGATGAACGTCTCAAGTGACGCAGGCGTCGCTGGCAGGTCGGGCACCGCCAGCCCCTGTGCGCCGTTCTGATACACGGCAGGCAGTCCGTTCACAATTCCGGTCTTGTACGTCGGATTGCCAAGGCCGCCCACCGTCGTGGCGTCCCGTCCGTTGCCGCTACTGTCGGGCCACGTGCCGAGGCTCGCACCGTTGGCGACGCCGGTAATGGCGTCCGCCTTGTACCAGATTGCCATACCGCTCAGCACCATGCAGCCCGTTGGCGTCACGGTGGCGGTAGCCGTGGCGGTGGCAGTGGCCGTGCTTGTCGGCGTGTTGGCCGGGGTGTTGGTTGCCGTGGACGTATTGACAGGGGTGTTGGTGCTGGTGGCCGTGGTTGTCCGAGTAGCGGTAGCCGTGTTGCCCGGCAGCGGGGTGTTCGTATTAGTCGCGGTCGCTGTGGGCTGCGGAACGAAGAACGGCTTGGCCACCGGCGTGTTGGTCGGCGTGGCCGTGGCCGTGGCCGTGTACGTACGTGTCACGGTGTTGGTGAAGAGCGGCGTGTTGGTGCTGGTGGCTGTATTGACGGGCGTATTGGTAGCGGTAGCGGTGTTCACGGGTGTGTTAGTGCGTGTGGCCGTGTTGGCCGGCGTATTGGTAGCGGTAGCGGTGTTGACCGGCGTGTTGGTGCGTGTGGACGTGTTGGCAGGCGTGGGCGTCCACGTAGCGGTGGCTGTGTTGGTGGCCGTGCCGACCGGCCCAGGCGTGGGCGTTTGCGGAACAAAGAACGGGCGGAGGGTGGGGCCAGGCGGCGTGGCGGGGAGTTGCGGAATGTAGGGGATGTTCGAGCGAAGCGGTGGAATCCAGTTAGCCGCCGTGACGGTGAAGCCAACCACCAGCACCGCAACGATCCATGCGACCCGGCGACCCCACAATGGTTCCTCCACCCATCAGTACATGAGCCGCCCAGAGGCGACCTTGCCGACGCCGGGAGACGTGTCACCCGCGTTGGTGCCATCGCGCGTCACGAGCACATTGCAGTCGACGGGCGGTGTGGCGGTGCTGGGGATGGGCACCGACGGAAACGAGAGAAGCGTGTACCCGCTGAAGACGTTGACGAGCGGAGCGCAGACCGATGGCGTGTACGCGCCCCACGTCATGTTGCGGAGCGGAACCGTGACAAAGTACGGGCCGCATCCGATGGCCACCTTGAAGCACTGGTTCGTACACGAGCCCGTTCCAGAGCCGGTACAGCAGCTCAGCGGTGCGCCCGACGCGGTACATTGCGTGTTGTCCACCACCGTGCTGGCTTCCATGTCGAACCGGATCGTCGTCGCGCCGAGCGGCATCGCCCACGTCCACATGAACGGCCACGCGAAGGAGTCCGTCGTGACGGGATCGCAGTCGCGCGTGGCGATCTGTGGTTGGCCTTTGACCGAATCGTTCAGGTTGAGCGGACACGACAACGTGTTGCCGGACGCCGGCCCCATGCCGAACTTGTTGACGAGGTAGCTGAACACCAACTGGCGATCCGCCGCCGAGAGCACTTGGTTGTAGAGGATGAACTCGCCGACGTCGCCGTTCAGGTAGTAGTTCAAGCCGCCGTCGCCCGTACCGCCATGCGACTGCCCGAGCGTCGGCGTGGCGGAGAACTGCACCGTGTTGCTCGCCGTGGAGAAGAGCGACACACCACCGAGAAAGATCTGATACCCGCCACCGGCCGAGTACACGTCATACACGCGCCACTGCGTCAGCGTGCCGACCGCCGAGTGGTCGATGCCGCCAATGCCAGTGCCCTTGCGCACCGTGGTGCCGAAGCCCTCGTAGATCTTGTCGTCGGTCCACGGGTAGGCGGTCGCGGGATAGCCGTCGGAGGAGTTGGAGTCGGTGAAGCGCCAGAGCCCGGTGTTGTTCGTAAGCGTCGGCGGATCGGTGGTGATCTTGACGACGATAAACGCCTCGCCCGCCGAGTAGCTGGACGTCGAGGGAAGATTAAAGAAC
>Ga0318569_10000405_pt1 | contig 10737 bp, 9 predicted proteins | sample GRESIP088b5f22_FD_203692 | JGI IMG/M metagenome (GOLD analysis project Ga0318569, IMG submission 203692) | Tropical soil microbial communities from Luquillo Experimental Forest, Puerto Rico - GRE.SIPMG.088b5f22 | ecosystem: Environmental > Terrestrial > Soil > Tropical forest > Bulk soil...
GTCTTACGCTTTCGGTTCTGTGACCGATGTCACTGCATGGTCCATCGGCCTGCTTATGATCGCAAGTGCTCCGGAGTGTTTCCTCCCCGGAGTCCCAACTTAAAGGCCGTCAATAATGGCGGCCTTCTCTTTTGCGTTGCTTGCACCGGCATCTTTACCCAAGCTACGATGAGGCGAACAATAACGGCTCGACCGTCATCAGCATGAAGAACGACTAGAAGCGCATCTTTGCTTTCGACTAGAGGCTGCACCACCCGATGTTTCACACCAGATGATGACGGCGTCGTAGCTCGTCGGCGTACTGCCGGTATTCGCGTTGGAATCTACTTGCGAAGCGGATGAAGTCCGCCCTTGCGCGTGGTGATTGCGGCGGAATATTCCGCATCGTCGAATTCAATCTGCTGGCGAATTAGCGCGGACAGTTTTTCGGTATTTTCCGCAATTAAGCGCCACAATTGATCGTCGCTCAGATTTGCGCATCGCATATTTGCCCCGGCGCAACCGCTGTTGGTCGAGCGCCCGCCCTCCCACTGAGCGGGCGCTCGTGCAGCGCCGCAAACTTATGGTGTGTGACGGAGAATGGGCCTCAACCACCCTCAGAGCCGCATCAGCAAAATCACTTTACCATTTTTGTTTGCCAATTCACCTTAAAGACCAAACATTGGTTAAAAGCGCTCGTCACTCGGTTAAGTTGACTGACATCAGTTGGCGCGTTCGCCAATTCCGCTCAGTACCAGTAGCGAACATTCTTGCGTGACTTTGATCAGCGCGGGCGAGGAACGGGAACAGACATCCTTCGGGACAAGTATCCGCGGCCAAAACCAAAAAGTTTGGCTTTACTGTGGCCGTAAATTCCCCAATCAGGCCGAGGAAACGTCGCAAACGTTAAGCACGATTTGAGTCGCGTGAATCAACGGGGGGTAAGGGCTCATGACGATTAACGTCTATCTCGCCGCAACTGCTCTCGTAGGTGTAATTTTGTGGGGCGTGTTGGGGCTGTTAATGGAGGAAATCTAGCCGAGGCGAAAAATACGTGGCCGCCATGTGGAAAAGTGCAAAACGGGGAGAATTCAAACCGTGTCACACTCTTTCCCTCCAAAGGTGGCGGCGTAAGGCGCGCGTCTGACACCACGGCCGTCCTCCCAAACTGTAGCGGCCGAAGAGGCGCAGCTGGGCCCCGACATTAGGGCCGTCGGGGCCCTTCTTTATCCACATGAAACCGCCCGCGCGGCCCCAAAAAAGCCGTCGCGCGTCCGAATTCGTGCGTGGTCGGACACGGCGTCCCCCTTTTTGTGGAACGGAAGGGTGAGGACGAAGGTGAAAGCTGCCGCTGCACCGCCGGTTCGACAACCGAATGCCGTCTAAGAAAACGGCAACGGGGGACGAAGGCAAAGCCGTCGGCTTCAGCCGACGGTTTTTGCTGTCTGAGCTGCTGCCCTGCGCGAAAAAGCTGTCGAAAAAGAACCGCGTGCGGAATGCGTTACAGCTGCGCCAAATTCGTCAAATATGATTTGCGCGTCGGGCTGGCTCGCGTTGCTGGTTGCGGGCGTGTCAGCGCCGACACCCAACGAAGCCGTTCAACAACAACGACACGTATGGGGGACAAGGCAAAGCCGCTGGTCGTCCGGCGGCTTTGCTCTGAATCCCCGATCAGCCGCGTTTGGCTGGAAGGTTGGCGCCAGACTATTTGGCTCAGTTCATTCGCATCAACTTGCCAAGTCCGAGCGGGGTTGCCAGCTGCGGCGTCCAACCTAGTGCAATCAACGCTGCTGGATCGGCGACGAGCGACCCGGACATGCGCCGGTAAATTGCTTCCTGGCCAAGAGACCGGAAGAGAAGTTCAAGCAATATGGGGGGCAATGGAAACATATTCGACCGACGGTCGAGCCCATGGCGCATGGCCGTAATCATTTCGCCAACCGTCAGTGCCTCTTTATCAGCAGCAATGAAGGCCCGGCGCAGACTTCCGGGCACTTTCAGCACGGTTTCGATCGCTCCAGCGAGATTTTCCAAGGCAAGCAGCGATCGCCTTGCCGTGATGCTGCGCAACGGCAACGGAAATGGAGAGTGAGCGAGCCGAATAAGTTGTGCCATATTGCCCTTCACTCCAGGTCCGTAGACCAAAACAGCCCGCAGCGAGACCCAGTCGAGATCGAGGTCCGCCAAGCCGCGTTCCGCCGCCAGTTTGGATTTTCCGAAAACGTCAGTCGGCTTCGGATCGTCGGCTTCGGTGAGCACCTCCTCGGCGGTCGGTCCACACTGAGCGCGGATTGAGGAAAGAAAGATGAAACGCTTTGCGCCGGCCCGCTGCGAAGCGCGGGCGAGATTGATCGTCGCCTCAGTGTTCATTAATCGATAGTCGTCCTCGGGAATGCCTGACATACCGGGAGTTAAGCCGGCGGAGTGGATCACCCCATCGACGCCTTCCAGTGCCGCCGACATGTTTCGTGACCGAGCAAGGTCGCCAATTACCGCGCTCGCGCACGGTATTGGGACCGAGCTTGGGTGGCGGAGTAATACACGCAGCCGGTAACCGCGCTTCGGTAGTTCGCGCAGCAAATGTTGCCCAATAAAGCCAGTAGCGCCAGTGAGCGCGAGCAGCATTGAGCGCCCTCTTCCCGGCCCGCCGTAAATGCCGGGAGCAGTCCTGATTTGTTTACTTCGGCGCGTCGTACAAAACCGATCCTTTTTCGACGATGTGTACGGCCAAATATTTGAAGGGCGTATCGCCGAGGACCTTCAGTCCGGCGTGCGGAACGTCGCGGTGGTTGATCGCGGCCGCCCCCGTCGCCAGTGTAATTTGCTTCCCATCCGGTGTTTCAAGTGGCGCGCCTTGAAGCACATAGAATGCTTCCTCGCCATGATAAATGTGGCGGGCGAGTAGTTCGCCAGGCTGAGCTTCAATGACGGATATGATGACTTCCATGTTCGTGCCGGTCAGAGCCTCTCGCTTAAGCTCCTGCCGGTTTTTCGGATCCAAATCACCCTGGGCAGCGGCCAAGCCGCCGACGAATGCGACCGCGGCGATCCCAACGGCGAGCCATGTGTTAAGCCTAGTCACGTAGTCCTCCCCATCTGACCCAGCCACTACGGGCGGGAAACTATAGCCGAATGTAACGCTGCACCAGAAACACGGCTAGCGATGAGATGGAGATCTGAGCCGTTTCATGCGGCCTGATTGATTTAACATGGTGCTATTTCGATCTGGCTGGGCTGGGCCCGGATCGCGATATTTGTCGTGGCCTTGTATTTCGTGCGCTGGCGGGCGTTGTGGCTGCTGCCGTCAGCGCCATTTGCGCTTTATGGCCGGCGATGTGGATTTTCGTCGCCCACGGTTGTGATTTATTAGGCCGATGCGGTTGATAGTCGAAATGATCTCTTCGCAAACGTGAGGCGAAGTTGCCAAAGTCGCATCCCCCTGACACAAATCGCCATGGCCAAACGAGAATGGCAACGCAAACGGCCAGCGCGCCGTCACGAGGATCGCAGAATTGGACCCGATCGCGCGCCGCGACGTGACGCCGGCGACGCGGTCGTGCTCTATGGCTGGCACACCGTCACTGCGGCGCTTAAAAATCCTGCTCGTCGCATAAACCGGCTGCTCGTGACCGAGAATGCGCTCCGCCGCCTCGCCGACGAGGACATCGCGCCCGCCATCACGCCGAAAGTGATGCGGCCCGATGCGCTCGCCGCCCGGCTGACGCCCGACGCCGTGCACCAGGGCCTGATTGCCGAGGCCGATCCCCTGCCCTCGCCGGCAATCGAGGAATTGCCGGATAGTGGCATCGTGCTCGTGCTCGATCAGATCACCGATCCACATAATGTCGGCGCAATCTTGCGCACGGCGGCAGCGTTCGGCGTCGCCGCCGTGATCACGACTGCGCGCCACAGCCCCGAGGCAACCGGCGTGTTGGCGAAAAGCGCGTCCGGCGCGCTCGAACTGGTGCCGATCGTGATCGTGCAAAACCTCGCGCGCGCGCTCGCGGCGTTAAAGGACCGTGGCTTCCTCACCGTCGGGCTCGACAGCGAGGCGCCGGACGATCTCGCTGCGACTACGCTTCGCCGGCCGCTCGCCCTCGTGCTCGGAGCCGAGGGCCGGGGCTTGCGCCAACTCACCGGCGCCACCTGTGATCGCCTGGCGCGGCTCGATCTGCCCGGCGCGATCAAAAGCCTCAATGTCTCCAATGCCACGGCGCTCGCGCTCTACATCGCCGCCCGCGCCACCTCGCCATAATCACCGCGCCATAAAAAGACCCTCGCATAAGGGTCATTTACGCCCATGAACACCATCGCACTCGATCGGCCCGCACTGAATGCGCCGCGTACCGGCGGCATGACCGGCGAAGAACGCCTCGTCGTCTTTGCCTCCTCGCTCGGCACCGTTTTCGAATGGGCGAAGGGCCATTTGGCGACTGGGGATGGCGAATCCCGTTTCTGCTGTCGGCGATCCTGCTCGCCGTCTCGCTGTGGATTCGCCTCAAGCTCAATGAATCGCCGCTGTTCCGGCGCATGGTCGAAGAGGGCAAACAATCGCGCGGGCCGCTCGCGGATGCTTTCGGCGAATGGCGCAATTGCAAAGTCGCGATCGCCGCGCTGTTGGGCGCGACCGCTGGCGAAGCCGTCATCTGGTATGCGGGCAGTTCTACGCGCTGTTTTTCCTCACCCAGACTTTGAAAGTGCCCGGGGTTACTGCGCAGATCATGGTTGCCGTCGCGCTGGCGATCGGCACGCCGTGTTTTATTCTGTTCGGTGCCTTATCAAATCGGATCGGATGCAAGGCGATCATGCTGGCCGGCTTTGCGCTTGGCTCGGTGATTTACTTTTCCATCTTTCAGGGGATCACGCATTTCGCCAATCCCAAACTGGAGCGGGCGCTCGCCGCGGCACCGGTGACCGTCACCGCCGATCCCAAGGAATGTTCGTTTCAATTCAAGGCGACGGGGACGGAGAAATACACGAGCGGCTGCGACAATATCAAAGCGGCGCTGGTCAATCTGTCGGTGAACTACGCCAATGTCGCCGCGCCACCGGGCAGCAAAGCGAGCGTGCAAATCGGCAGCGAAACCATCGCGGCCGATACGCCGAATCTTGCCAGCGTCATCGCCGCCGCGGTGAAGGAGCACGGTTATCCGGCAAGCGCCGATCCGGATGACATCAATTATCCGATGACTGTTCTGTTGCTGACGATCCTGGTGGTCTATGTGACGATGGTCTATGGCCCGATCGCGGCCTGGCTGGTGGAGCTTTTTCCGACGCGGATCCGCTACAGCGGCGTGTCCCTGCCCTACCATATCGGTAATGGCTGGTTTGGCGGCTTCCTACCGGCCACCGCATTCGCCATCGTCGCGGCCACGGCCAGATCTATTCGGGACTGTGGTATCCGGTGGCGATCGCAGCGATGAGTTTCTTCGTCGCGCTGATTTTCCTGCCCGAGACCAAGGACCGCGACATTACCCAGATCGATTAACGCGGGCCGAGGGCTCAGCGCGTTCGATCCCCGACCCAAGAAGCCGGCGCACGATAGAATTGCGCATCGCCGCGGCGACCCCGCACAAAAGTGCGAAAGCGAGCGTTGCACCCAGAAGCTCTTTAGCCATCGCAGGACCAGCCTGCGCAGCATTCCAGGGCGCAAGCGATTTGAATGCTCCTGCGGCAAGGCCAATGAGGCCGCCATAGCCGGTCGCCCGCATCGTATTCCATGGTCGCATTTGCCAGCTCCTCTACGACGGACTAACGCACGGAGCAAGAAAAGCTTTTCAAAGAGCGACGGCGCACCGGCCGCCGCGGGAACAGCACAACCTCTCAGTCGTTCTGATGATTAAGGGGTGATTCCGCACTGTCAAACGAGGGTGCCACATGACGTCCGAAGCCGCTTCCCGAGACGGCACCCGCCGCACGGCGCCGCTGCGGGACCTCGATAAGCGGTGCATTGACACAATCCGCACGCTCGCCATCGATGCGGTGGAGAAAGCGCAGTCCGGCCACGCCGGCACGCCCATGGGGCTGGCGCCGGTCGCCTATACGCTGTGGCAGCAATTTCTTCGCTACGATCCGTCCGACCCGCTATGGCCGAACCGCGATCGTTTCGTGCTGTCCGCCGGCCACGCTTCAATGCTGCTTTATGCGCTTCTGCATCTTGCCGGCGTACGCCGCGTGGACGGCGAGCGCATCACCGCTCATCCGGCGATCACCCTCGACGACATTAAGAACTTTCGCCAGCTCGACAGCGTGACACCCGGACATCCGGAATATGGTCATACCACCGGCGTCGAAACCACCACCGGTCCGCTCGGACAAGGTTGTGGCAATAGCGTTGGCATGGCGATCGCGTCGCGCTGGCTTGCCGCGCGCTACAACCGGCCCGATTCGACGCTGTTCGATTTCGATGTCTACACGATTTGCAGCGATGGCGACATGATGGAGGGCGTGGCCAGCGAGGCGGCGTCGCTTGCCGGACACCTCAAGCTTGCAAACTTGTGCTGGATCTACGACAGCAACACGGTAACTATCGAGGGCCACACCGATCTCGCCATGAGCGAGGACGTTGCGGAGCGGTTCAAGGCCTATCACTGGAACGTCGTGTGGGTGCACGACGCTAACGACACGGCCGCTTTCTCGTGCGCGATTGAAATATTTCGCCACACCAAGGATCGGCCCACGCTTGTCATCGTCCACAGCATCATCGGATACGGCGCGCCGCATAAGCAGAACACCGCCGCCGCACACAGCGATGCTTTGAGCGAAGAGGAAGTAAAGCTCGCCAAGCGCGCCTATGGTTGGCCGGAAAATGCACAATTTCTCGTGCCGGACGGCGTCTATGAATGCTTCCGCGATGGCATTGGCCGCCGTGGCCGCACTCTGCGCGATGAATGGACCAATAACTTCGCAGCGTACAAAAAGGCGCAGCCGCAAGCGGCGGGCAAAATCGAGACGCTGCTGAAAGGCAAATTACCGGACAATTGGGACCATGAACTGCCGGTCTTCGCCGCAGATGAAAAGGGACCGGCGACGCGTGAAGCCTCTGGCAAGGTGCTCAATGCGATTTCCCAAACGGTGCCCTGGCTCATTGGCGGCGCCGGCGATCTCGCGCCCTCAACCAAGACCGCGTTCGCCAAAGCCAATGCGCTCGAGGCCGATGATCCGGCCGGGCGCGTGATGCATTTCGGCGTGCGCGAGCACGCCATGGGCGCCATCGTCAACGGCCTCGTCGCCTCGAAGCTGCGCGCTTTCGGCGCGACCTTTCTCACCTTCAGCGATTATATGCGACCGTCGATCCGGCTCGCCGCATTGATGCACTTGCCGGTATTTCACGTCTTCACCCACGATTCGATCGGCCTCGGCGAAGACGGGCCGACGCACCAGCCGATCGAACAACTCGTCGCGCTTCGCGCCATTCCCAACATGATCGTGCTGCGGCCAGCCGATGCCAACGAGGTGCGCGAAGCCTACAAGGTGATTATGAACTTGATCGATCGACCGGCCTGTCTCGTGCTCAGCCGACAGAAACTGCCCACTTTCGACCGCTCGCGCTACGCATCCGCTGAGGGCCTTATGCGCGGTGCTTATGTCATGGCGGATCCAACGGCCGATGCTGCGGGCGGCGCGCCGCAAGTGATCCTCATCGCCAGCGGCAGCGAGGTCGCGCTGTGCGTCACCGCCTACGAACGGCTCAAGCGCGAGGGAATTGCCGCCCGCGTGGTCAGCATGCCAAGTTGGGAACTGTTCCAGCAACAGGACCGAACTTATCGCGAGGAAATCCTGCCTCCCGGTATCAAGGCGCGAGTGACTGTCGAGGCCGGCGCCGTCATCGGCTGGGATCGGTATGCCGGTCCTGAGGGAACGATCATCGGCATGCATAGTTTCGGCGGCTCGGCGCCGGGCACGGCTTTGATGAAGAAATTCGGGTTTGTTGCAGATAAGGTGTTGCAAGCGGCCAAAGATCAGATTGCCAAGCATCGAATTGGCGAAGTAGGGAAGCGTCCGCAATGAATCCGGTTAAGGGTCTGCAGGATCATCGCCAGGCGGTGTGGCTCGATTTTCTGTCGCGCGGCTTTATTGCCGACGGTCGATTGAAAAAGCTCGTCGATGATGACGGGCTACGCGGCCTGATATCAGATCCATCGATTTTCGGGCACGCGATCGGCCAGACCGACGAGTACGATGATGCCATCAAAGCCACGCTGCAAAGTCGGGATTACTCGGCCGGCAAAATTTTCGAAAAGCTCGCCGTTGAAGACATCCGCAATGCCACCGATGTCTTGCGCCCGGTGTTCGATACCACGCGCGGCGCCGATGGTTTTGTCAGCATCGAAGTCCCGAACGGCGCCGGACATTTCGTCAAGATGATCCATAATGGAATCGAATATGGCCTGATGCAGGCCTTTGCCGAAGGCTTCGATATCTTGAAGAACGCAAACAGCGAAGCGTTGCCGCACGACGAACGGTTCGACCTCAACCTACCCGATATCGCGGAGACGTGGCGGCGCGGCAGCGTCATCAGTTCCTGGCTGCTCGATTTGACCGCAAGCGCGCTCGCCGCCGATCCGAAACTTGCCGGCTTCGAGGGCGTCGTGGAGGATTCCGGCGAGGGCCGCTGGGCGATCATGGCCGCGATCGAGGAAGCGGTCTCTGCCGACGTATTGTCTGCGGCGCTTTACGCGCGCTTTCGTTCACGCCGCGATCATACCGTTGCGGAAAAGATTCTTTCCGCCATGCGCAAGGGCTTCGGCGCGCATGTCGAACCTAAAGTCGAACCCAAAGAACGCAAGGCCAAGCCGTCATGACGCCGAGGACTGGCGCTAACAAGGCGCGCATTGCCAACCCTTGCTGTCTCATCATTTTTGGCGCTTCGGGCGATCTGACCCATAGGCTCCTCGTGCCGGCTCTCTACAATCTGGCATCGGCGGGCTTGTTGCCGGCGGAATTTGGACTGGTCGGGGTTGCGCGAAGTCCATCGTCAAACGAAGCGTTTCGCGACGATCTCGCCAAAAGCCTGCCCCAATTCGCCGGTCGGCCGATCGATGACAACGTGCTCAAGCATCTCCTTGGCTCGGTCGCCTATGTGCAGGGCGAGCCCAACGACGATTCGACCTATACAAAAATCGGCAACGAACTTGCACGCATCGAGCGCGAACGCGCGACGCGCGGCAATCGGCTGTTTTATCTGGCGACACCGCCCGCGGGCTTTGCTACCATCGGTACGCATCTCGGCCAATCGGGACTGGCGAAGGAAAACGGTGCGTGGCGGCGCGTCATCATCGAGAAGCCGTTCGGCACCGATCTCGCCAGCGCGCATGAGCTCAATGCGAAGCTTCTGAGCATTCTTCACGAAAATCAGATTTTCCGGATCGATCACTATCTCGGCAAGGAGACGGTGCAGAACATCATGGTGCTGCGCTTCGCCAACGGCCTATTCGAGCCGATCTGGAACCGCGACCACATCGATCATGTTCAGATCACGGTTGCCGAATCGCTCACGGTGGGCCGACGCGGCAATTACTACGACGCAACCGGCGCGCTGCGCGACATGGTGCCGAACCATCTGTTTCAGCTCCTCTCGCTGATCGCCATGGAGCCGCCATCACGTTTTGCCGCCGATGCCGTGCGCGCGGAGAAAGCGCAAGTTTTGGAAGCGGTGCAACTGCAAAGCCAGGACGAAGCGCAGCGCAATTCAGTAAGAGCTCAATACGAGGATGGCTTCATCGACAATCAGCCGGTCGAGGCCTACCGCAAGACCAAGGATGTCGACCCGCGCAGCACGACCGAAACCTATGTCGCGCTCAAGGTGATGATCGACAATTGGCGCTGGGCCAATGTGCCGTTCTATTTGCGAACGGGTAAGGCGTTGCGCGGCAAGCAGACCGAGGTGGCAATCAAATTCAAACAGGCGCCGATCGCCATGTTCCGCGACACGCCGATCGACCGGCTTGCCGACAACTTCCTGGTGATCGGGATCCAGCCTGACGAGTGCATCGGCCTCGAATTCAACGCAAAAATTCCCGGTCCCTCGATCGCCATTCGTGGCGTAAGCATGACGTTCCGATATCAGGATTACTTCGAAGCAGCGCCGAGCACCGGCTACGAAACGCTGATCTATGACTGCATGGTAGGCGATGCAATTCTTTACCCGCGCGCCGACGGCATTGAAGCCGGCTGGCACATCGTGCAGCCGTTTCTTGATGCGTGGCATGAGGCGGCAAACCGGAATTTGGCAACATATCGCGCCGGCAGCGAAGGCCCAAAGGAAGCGGACGAATTGCTGGCGCGCGACCGCCGCCGCTGGCGGCCGATCGCCTGAGGGTGGCGAATGGATTCACGAGCGCATGCGCAGGTTCTGGTCGTCGGCGATGCCGCCGCACTGGCCGAAACCGCAGCGCGGCGGCTGGTCGCGCGCCTCACGCGCACCGAACGGGCGGCAATATGCCTGACCGGCGGTTCGAGCCCACTCGGGCTCTATCGGCTGCTCGCGGAGAGCCCTTGGAACGGCGAAGTGCCGTGGGATTGCGTGCACTGGTTCATCGGCGACGACCGGTTCGTCCCGGAGCACGATCCTTTGAGCAACATGGGCGCCGCCAAGCGCATATTGCTCGATCGGGTGCCCGCGCCGCGACCAAACATTCATCCTATTCCGACAGATGCACAGAATCCCGAAAGCGCCGCGCGTCTTTACGAACAGGAGCTCAAGCGCTTTTACGGCGCCGATCGCCTCGACACCAAACGGCCGCTGTTCGATCTTGT
>Ga0318569_10000406_pt1 | contig 10732 bp, 9 predicted proteins | sample GRESIP088b5f22_FD_203692 | JGI IMG/M metagenome (GOLD analysis project Ga0318569, IMG submission 203692) | Tropical soil microbial communities from Luquillo Experimental Forest, Puerto Rico - GRE.SIPMG.088b5f22 | ecosystem: Environmental > Terrestrial > Soil > Tropical forest > Bulk soil...
GTTCTGTTAGACGCAATAAAGAATACCAATCTAAACTTCATAAACTTAGACCCAAGAAATTATTTGTGCTAGTAGGTTATAGAAGAACAGGTAAAGATACTTTAGCTAAAGCTTTGGTTGAAGGAACACCTATTTCGGATCTATATTGGACTTCATGTTTTAAGGTGCCTTCATGTATCAATGGTAAACGATTAGCCCTAGCAGATGCTGTCAAAGCTGAAGTGCTAGAATTGTATCCATGTCTGAAACAAATAGACAATCTAGAAGCTATCAAAGATCAAGCTTTAGATATCTTGGATGGTAAAAGTCCTAGGGATTTATGGAAACAGCACGCTATGAAACAGAGATCCCTAGATCCTGACTATTGGATACATAAAGTCATGCAAGTAATAGAAGTCAACACTGAACATGATATAGTGATTACGGATTGTAGGTTCCGTAACGAGATTGAGGCCTTCAAACAACTCAAGTATCAAGTTATAACCATTAGAATCGTCAGGGACATAGTTCCAATACCAGATCCAACAGATATTACTGAGCATGAATTAGATGAAATCAAGACTGATTATTTATTGGTTGATACCATCAGCTCCTTAAATTTAGCCTTGGATTTATTCCCACAATATACTCGTTAATAAATGGGTAACAGAGTTAGTGAAACCGAATCCCTATCTTTAGCTTCAACCTATCATGTAAATTACTCCAGTGAAGCACATGATCTCTTCGACTTTGATCCTAAAGATCCCTTAGCTCATGTGCTCTTAATTAAAGCTTCAGACATCTCGGATAAAGATGTATATAGATGGTTCAACACCTTAGAACATGAGAATGAAACTCCTGAATTAGATGTTTTAACTTACAAATCCGATTATCGCATCTGGCATGTAAACAAACAAACTACCTTTGCTGATTATTTCTACCGTAAGTTAGTTGAACGACGTAAATATAAGAAAGCATACATTCTAATTCGTGTATCTAGTGAAATCCACGAACTTAAATCTTTAGCTCTGGTAACCTGCTTTAAGATACCTACCACCATCATCGGACTCTTAGAAACTAAGAAGCGCAAAATCAGCTCCGACCAAGGCAATGAAGAAGCTAGAATCCATGAAATGAAGTATGTTGAATTGCCTCCAGCTACGTTAGAAACATATATTGCTGCTGATATATTACAATAAATTAGATCACATACAAACGTTATAACATCTCGCATTAGAGATGTTATATATAAGATCGGGACAACCATAAAGATCATTCATGATCATGAAGTTCTATAGGTTCTCTATAATTATTTCTAAAATCTATAAGCTTATATAACAATGAAACCATGAAAATCAATGAATGAAAGCCCTAAAACGTTTCTAAAAATATCATACTATGACTGTGATAGTATGATAACTTACTTTGGTTGCATTAGATCATGAACTTTAATGATCTTTGTGTTATATAAGTCTATAGATTTTAGAAATAATTTATAGTAACCTTTGAAGTTCATGAAACATTCATCTCGAAATTTTCAATGACTCTTAGAGGTTGAGACAAAGTGTCAAAGGTTGAGACAAAGTGTCAAAGGTTGAGACAAAGTGTCAAAGGTTGAGACAAAGTGTCAAAGGTTGAGACAAAGTGTCAAAGGTTGAGACAAAGTGTCAAAGGTTGAGACAAAGTGTCAAAGGTTACTATAAATTATTCTTAAAATCCATAGACTTATATAACACAAAGATCATGAAAATCAATGAATGAAGCCCTTAAAACGTTTCTAAAAATATCACACTATCAGAGTAATAGTATGATAACATGTTACGTGGAGTTCTTAGACCCTTAACACTGACCTTAGACCTTTAACACCTTGTCTCAACCTCTAAGAGTCATTGAAAGTTTCGAGATGAATGTTTCATGAACTTCATAGGTTCCCATAAATTATTTCTAAAATCTATAGACTTATATAACACAAAGATCATGAAAATCAATGAATGAAGCCCCTAAAACTTTCTTATAAATATCATACTATGACTGTAATAGTATGATAACGTGTTATTTGTAGCAATCTATGTTTAAATTTCATGATCTTTGTGTTATATAAGTCTATAGATTTTAAGAATAATTTATAGTAACCTTTGAAGGATTCATCATGAAGTATCTTTAAACACTCTTCTAAGGTCAGTGTTGAAGGTCTAAGGTCAGTGTTGAAGGTCTAAGGTCAGTGTTGAAGGTCTAAGGTCAGTGTTGAAGGTCTAAGGTCAGTGTTGAAGGTCTAAGGACCATGAAATTTCATGTGTTGTTTGAGTAAATAAGAAGTTATCATACTATTACAGTCATAGTATGATATTTATAAGAAAGTTTTAGGGGCTTCATTCATTGATTTTCATGATCTTTGTGTTATATAAGTCTATAGATTTTAAGAATAATTTATAGTAACCTTTGAAGCTCGTGATAGATCACCTTGAATGTTTCATGAACTTTGTTAAGACAGGGTTAGAGGGTTAAGACAGGGTTAGAGGGTTCTTCATGAACTTCAAGGGTTAGACGCAGGGACTAGTCCCTGCTTCGGAGGAAGGCTTAAGCCTTCCTCCTATAAATTATTTCTAAAATATGGATACTATGGAACAAAGATCATGAATTTTAAACATAAATTGCTACAAATAACACGTTATCATACTATCACAGTCATAGTATGATATTTAGAAACGTTTCAACATCATTGATTTTCATGATCTTTGTGTTATATAAGTCTATAGATTTTAGAAATAATTTATGGGAACCTATGAAGTTCATGAATAAAATCATCATTGTTCTAATCTTGTATGATATCTCACATCCGAGATATCATATTCCAATGCATCCAATATATTAGCTAACAGCACTAAGGAGACCAAAGAAATAAGAGCTACGATAGCAATCCCTGAAAGCTCCTGCGAATGTGAAAACTCCATCATGTCCGAAACCAAAACCTATGAAAACATTAGATTCTGTTATAGGATGATTCATTACCTCAAAACCTATGAAAATAGATACATCACAATCGTTGATTTTAGATAGATTAAACTCTGATCCTACAAAGATGCTGAAAGAATCAGGATATCGAGCTAAAGCTATAAAAATAGGTTCATAGGAATAACCAATAAATACGCTTATAATGTCATCTGTAGCTTCAGTTCCAATAAAAACTACCATATTTTTGGAACATCAAGAAATGTCTGAAAAACCCATTATTTATATTAGCCAAGCAGATATAGCTAACGGACCTTATATAATAACTAATTCAGGTCGTTACGTTTTAACATCGGATCTAGTGTTTCAACCTTCCTTAATTTATGATTATATCATAGGTATCTTTGCTCCTAGAGTAACTTTAGATCTCAATGGATATAGCATATCTCAAGGTATCAACTATGCCCTTTATGCCAGAAATCTATCAGCCATCACTGTAGGAGCTGTAGCTAATGTATGTCCCACCAAAAGATGCCATGAAAATGAGATAGTTATTCGAAATGGATTTTTAGGTAGAGTTTCAGATTCCGACATAACTACTAGATCTGACTTTACAGGTTGCGTTGTCATAGGCAATATAACCTTCAGTGATTATGAGACTTCAGCCATCAACTCTAATCATGTTGGAAATCTTAGATGTTATAGTTTAACTATTAACAATAGCTATACCAACTGGATGCTAAATATCAACTATGATTATGCTAGAAAGTTAGTTAAATTAGCTAAAACTATTATAGCAGATCCTAGAATTACCCCTACAGACATAATAAATTTAGCTAATGCTATCTCGGCCTTAGAGACAGATCTTAACTATGCAGCTGAAAAGATCATTAATGGAGATTTCAGCGCTACTATTCCATGGACTTTTGGCATTTTTTATAGTAAATATATAGCAGGAATTTATACTACCACTAGAGCTACTATAGATTCAACTACTATTGTAGGTTTCGTTTACGAATTTAACGTATCTAATGTTATAGATAATGCTACAGGTTTATCGGTAGTTGATTCTACAGGTTCTAATATCCAAAGTCAAGTTTTTATTACTTATCCTTCAGTTGCAGATGTTATAGCTTGGCGTAACTTAATGATAATTGTATCTAATCTATCCAGTACCTATAACTTAGGTTATCCTATCATTCCAACAGCTATCATCACTAATTTGTTAACTAATGGAACAACCACCCCAGGATATACTTATAACATATTACTATTTGCTATTCCAGCTGGTATCAAGAGTCTCAATGTTTCCCTTAAATTGTGTAACACTAGTGTAGGTCCCATTACAGTTGCAGGTGATGTAGCTTTGGTACCGGCCCGAAGTATAGATGCTGAGCACGGTTCTAGGATAGTTATCAAAGGAGGTTCTTTCAGTAACTTAGTTTTCATATTAGATATGGCTAGAGTTGTGATCCGAAATGTAACAGTTATCAATAATACTTTAGACATAGAAAACTATACTTCGATCCATATTGAATGTACTACAGTCGATACATTAATCTTACATCCTTTATTAAGTTCTGTCCTTATCACCAATAAGGAGTGTTAGCGAAGTGTATGTAGAAACGAAGTGTATGTTAGTGAAACGTATAAATTAGCGATGCAGGATGACGTGAACGGTATCCCATTCCGGAGGTAGCTTGATATAAACTTCAGGACTTACAACTGTATGGATTTGAGTGTCCGAAGTATTAGCTCTAAGGAAGATGGCAGATTTATAGGGACCATAAATAGTTGTAGGTCGGAAGGGAATATATGTTTTAACTCCAGAATATACCAAAGCATAATCGGCCCCGTTATGATTACCTTGAGGTTTACATTGAGTTAAATTAGTGATACTTCCATTATGGATGATGTTAGCACTTTCAGGACAAGGATTGTTAGGTTCTGGAGGACATTGTTGTTGAGGTTGTGATTCCATCACACAAACAATGATTAGAACTACTATTAGAAAAACAATCATTAGAACAGCTAGAATGATCCACCACATTTAACTAGTGAGAGAACTAGTTAAATGTCTCGCTAAAACTATACTTTTTATCTATTATCTTACAAAATGCAAGTTAATCATGTGGAAATATTATTGTCGGAATTCGACTCTAGCATTAAGTTGCTAGCTAAGAATCACCATGTGAGAGTGGATAAAATGACTCCTGAACTTAAGGAGTCATATCTAAGGGTTAAGCATACAGTTACGACCTTTCACGGATCTCCAGCTTATGCCATTGTTAGACAAACTATAGCAAAATTAGTTAAACCAAGTAAGTTAGAACCTGAAACTTTAGGTTCTTATATTTGGGGTTGTGTTCAGGAATGTTACGGTGATGCAAATAAGTATTGTACTCCATTATGTATCAATAGCATTCCATCCGAGACAGATGAAAGTCCTTCATGTAATCATCACATCATAACCAGGGAGATAGATGAGGATGGTAAAGTAGATTTAGTATGTCTTAATTGTAACAAAGACTCTAATGATACTATCCATACAGCTATTCTCTATTCCAATGAAGATATTGATGCTTTAACCGGACAGGAAATTAGATTCATCAAGAACTTAGGTATCTCACAGTTAGCTATTATGATCAAGGATGGATACAAATATAGAGGCAAGTTAGACATGACACCTATAGATAGAATAGAAACTAGAGCTCCAGCATCCATGATTCCTAAAGGCTTCATTCAAAGCCCAATGAATATTGTTGAACCAGATGAAACATCAGATACTCAACATACTAACTATCACTATTGGATTTGGTTCTTAATCATTATTTTAATCGTGATCTTTGCATTTGCTGTATATTTCTTTCTTTAAATAAATGTCGATATGGACTTCTGCATGGTTTTGGATTTTGGTCCTAGGTATTATTTTAACTATTGTAGGTGTAGTTATTTGGATAGTTCAGGGTAACGCTAACGTAACAGTAGGTATCCTGTTAGGTTTTGGTGTAGCTTGGATTATAGCGGGTTTAGTGTTTTGGATTTTCGGAAGGTCTAAGACTCCACCCGCACAAACTAAACCAGTAGAATCAACACCTATAGCTTCTACCACCACAATGCAACAAGCTACAATGCCTCAAGCAAATCCTTACATGAGTCAACAAGGCGCAGTTCAACAACCAGTACAACAAGCTAATCCTTATTTAGCAACAGGAACTAACACAGCTCAAACTAATCCTTATTTAGCTGCTGGAACTAATCCTTACATGACTAGTACAGCACAACAACAGCAATTACAACAGTTCTTAATGAACAATCCACAGTATTTAAATGCCTATCTCAATAGCACTAACGCCCCTAAAATCTAAATTGATATATACACGTTTCATGCGAAGGTGTGTTTCGCATGAAATTCCTTTTGTCCCTTGAACTCTTAACATGAACTGGAACCAAATTAAAGCTACTACATGTGTAGCTGATGTAGGTATAAATCAAGATATTAACTATGCAGCTATGTATATTTTATTGCCTATAGATCATATAGATATCTCCAAATGTCAAGTTAAAAAGAAGAATATAGTTAGACATGGTACATCTGAAGGTTCCATAGTCTTTGCTGGTTGGAAGAACTTCAAGAGAGGAGTGCCACATCGTTTCACAGCCTCCAACAACTTCAAGAACGCTACTTCACTATCTATGTCTCTGGGCGATGATAGATATGCAAGTTTAGCTATTTACACTAATAAAGTTCATATATGTGGTTGTAAACAGGAAACCGAAATTAGAGCTTGCATCAATCATTTACTTCAAAGATTATATGCCATTAATGAAGCTCTATCCTATGTTATCAAACATAAGGAACAATTAATCCAATACATGAGAGATAAGTTTAAGGGCTCAGAGTGTTTTAACTCTGACCTCAAAGTTCATAGCTTTGATTATAATCCCTTGAAATTCTATGAGGACTATGGTAGAGTTTCTTATGCTCTGGATCCTTATCTTAGAACGGTTAGATATTTAGAAGATGCTATCGTCTTCATTGAATGGTGTACTTTAATTGCGTACGTGGTTCAACCTTGCAAGATAGCTTATATAGATTATCATAACATCCACTATGATATGAATTTAGGTTTCAAAGTAGAGCTATCGGCCTTAGCTTATTTGGCCCAAAACAATAACTTCCAAGTAGAATATTCTAATGTAAACGATGCTTATGTGCATATAGTTGTACCCTTTGAAGAGCTGGATGAAGATACAACCAAGCGTAAGAAATCACGTTTCGTTATTAATGTGTATAAAACTGGTGCCGTTAAAGTATATGGTCCTAGCTTCAAAGGAATTCAAAGAGAATTTGATAAATTCTACCAATTTGTTCAAGAACATATAGAACTCTTGATGCCTTAAAAATGTCCATAGTTGTTAAGCGTAATTCCTTAACTCAAGAACAAGCTCAATCCATAGCTCAACACTTACAATTCGTCCCTGAGAAACCATTCGTTCCAGGTAAGAAGTTTCAATCCAATAAGGTAGAAGACGCCATCCAAATCTATCGTAAAATAGGTGATGATATCTATCTACCTTATACTTTCGCTAAGAAGTTCCTGCAAGTTTCAGCACCCTCCAGACCTGAAGTTAATCTTCCTTTCAAAGGAACTCTACGGCCCAATCAAGTACCTAAAGCCGAGGAAGCTCTAACTCAACTCAAAGAACATGGTACCACTACTCTACAATTGGATACAGCTTATGGTAAGACTTACATCAGTGCTTATTTAGCTTCACAGTTAGGCCGTTTAACTCTAGTCTTACACAATATGCAAGTACTTCATGGACAGTGGATTAAGACCTTTGAGGCAGCCACTGATTGTTTCATCTGGGATGCCTATAAGAAGATACCTCCACAAGTTTCGGTCATTGTTTGTTCTGCCGGAACCATACATCATATACCTAAAGAGATATTAGCTCAAGTAGGAACCCTAATTTTGGATGAGAGCCACAAATTATGTATATCCAGTGGAATTGCGGCTATCTTACAGGTAACCCCAGAGTTCATTATTGCATCCTCATATACTTATGAAAGAAGCGATAAAAGCCATATGTTTATGGATGCAGTTATGGGATTACACAGAGTACATGGCCGTCTTGATATTAATATAACAGCTGTAGCATGTAAAACTAAATTCACCTATGATATACCTAAGAATGCTCAAGGTACCGATTGGTCGGCCTTAGTTAATAACATATGCGCCGATCAAGAGCGCAATAAATTTATCTGCGATTTGGTACAATTAAATTTGCATCGTAAGATTATGCTTTTGACGCCGAGAGTTGAACATGCTAAACACTTATGTGAGATGTTAGTAGAACGAGGCATTAACGCTGATTATATCACGAGTAAAAAGGCAAAGTATCACACTGGTAATGTACTCGTTGGTAGCACTGCTAAAATTAACACGGGGTTCGACGAAAAAAATTACTGTGCAGATTTTAATGGTGTTCCTTCTAATATGCTAATTAATGTTGGTTCGAATAAACAAGAATCATTAATTGTCCAAACTGTTGGACGTCTCAAAAGGGCGACTAATGCAATATTAGTCGATATAGTGGATGATATAGAAATAGTTAAACGTCATGCACGAGCCCGCAAAAAGATTTATGAACAAGAAGGATATGCAATATGCGAGATGGAAGGATTATTCGTAGTTCCCGAACATCAAGAATAATAAATGATATGATTCGGTATAATAGATCATATCATTCAAGAAACATGAGCAAGAGAGAAGCATTCTATCAAGTAGTAAAATCTAAAGGAGGTATATGTTTAGATCCATATATTAATGCTAGAACCAAAGTTAGAATTGTATGCCCCTGCGGCAACATGTTTTCACCTATACCTGATACAGTCAAAAGATTAGGAACTTGGTGTCCTGTTTGTGCAAGAAACGATACACACAAAGCAGAAAGAGAATTCAGGGAAATCGTAATACAGAAGGGTGGAGAAGTATTAGGTGAATATATTAACACTCATACTGGAGTTAAAATTAGGTGCCCTGCCAATCATTCGTGGTTGGCTAATCCGAGTGACATTAAGATAGGCCGTTGGTGCCCTAAATGTATGGGTGTATGTCCAATACAAGCTCGAGAACAATTCATGCAAGTATTGAAAGATAAAGGTGGAGAATTATTAAGTCCATATATTGATGCGATAACTAAAGTTACAATTAAATGTGGATCCGGGCATAGTTGGCAAACTACGCCGTCTAGTGTTAAAAACAGCGATACTTGGTGCCCAAAATGTAACGATCGTTGTCCTATTCAAGCATATGAAAATTTTATTAAAGTATTAGAGGCCAAAGGTGGTACCTTATTAAGCAAATATATTAGTACCAATTGTAAAGTCAAGATTAGGTGCCAAAATTTGCATGAATGGTGGGTAGCTCCGGCAACTATTAAGAGCGGTAAATGGTGTCCTCACTGTAACATATCCAAAGGAGAAGAAGCATGCAGAAACTTCTTCCTTAGATATCAAATACCATTCCAAGAGCAATTCATCATACCACAGCTACCTAAGAAGAAGTTTGACTTTTATTTTTATTATAACAGCCATCATTACTTAGTGGAATATGACGGCGTTCAACACTTTGAGTGGTCTACATTCTTCCATAAAACCGAGGAAGAATTCTTAGTAAGACAGAAGATCGATGCTATGAAATACCAAATTCCTACACTGTTAGGCTATTATATGATAAGAATCGATCATACACAACTTAAAGACGTAGAATCACATTTACACAATGCTATAACATCAAACCAACAAATATACTTGTCCAATCCTTCTATGTATTCTTATTTAACTCAACAACTTACTACAAATGATCTATTGTTACATGCATCCGAAGACTTTGTTAACTCCATCAAGAGTAACTACTAAAAGAGAGACATACGTCTGAAATATAACATCTCAACAAATAGATGTTATATGAAACTTTAATTTAACCATGAACGCATTTTGGATTTTTCGTGAAGTTCTACAGGTTGGCGCAGGAACAAGTTCCTGCTCCGAAGGAAGGCTGAAGCCTTCCGTCTATATAATTTTTCATGATTCCTTGGAGTTTTTATATAAAAACTCCAAGGAGTCTGAATCTATAAGCTTTAAGTTACATGAAAATCAATGCATAATAGCTCTTTACGCTTCGCTATTGCTCTATATTATACCATGACTGTAATAGTATAATAACATGCTATTTAAAACAATCTATGCTTAAATTTCATAAAGTCTTGTTCTCAAAGCTTATAGATTCAGACTCCTTGGAGTTTTTATATAAAAACTCCAAGGAGTCATGAAAAAATTATATAGACGGAAGGCTTAAGCCTTCCTCCGAAGTAGAAACAAAGTTTCTACGCCCAACCCTATAACAATAAAAAATCAATGTATGAAGTCCTTAAAACATCTTCATGTTTGATTCAAGTTTACATATAACATCTCTAACATGAGATGTTATAACTTTCTTCAACAGGCTTCACATACAACTCTGATATCTTCAAAGCCATGAAATATAATAGAATCCCTCACTATCACTGGTAGAACATAAGAGCTTTGGTGTAAATCATGATTCCATTGTGTACTAAGTATAGTCTTACCTTTAACAATAGTATAGAAGTTAACACATCCATCAACTACAATTCCAAACACATCATCTACGTTGAAATTAAAGATTTCCAACACTTCATTCTGGAAGAATAATATCTCTAGAATCCTATGATGCTTTAAACTATATATGACTAAATGGTTAGGATGATTATCTGT
>Ga0318569_10000410_pt1 | contig 10704 bp, 6 predicted proteins | sample GRESIP088b5f22_FD_203692 | JGI IMG/M metagenome (GOLD analysis project Ga0318569, IMG submission 203692) | Tropical soil microbial communities from Luquillo Experimental Forest, Puerto Rico - GRE.SIPMG.088b5f22 | ecosystem: Environmental > Terrestrial > Soil > Tropical forest > Bulk soil...
CTCGGCCGCGGACCGGCGGACGAGGTCGAACATCCCGCCCGCGGCGCCGAGGTCCAGCGCGTAGTCGCGCAGCAGCCGGGCCATCTGGTCGCCGTAGGCCCGCCGCCAGTCCGATGCGCCTCCCGATCCTGCCGTGGCGGCGGTCCGGACCGGCGGCGTCCGCGGCCCGGACTTCCAGGTGCTGCCCGCCAGCGGCAGGTCGAGCAGTTCCGGGGCGAGCGCCGATAGCACGCCGCGGTGCAGCCGGTCGGTGATCCGGTCCGGCAGCGGAACCGCGCGGGCGGCCTGGACTACCCGGTCGGCGAAGAAGGGCTGGACCAGCGGCGAGCGGATCAGATAGGCCTGGCGGGCGGCGGCCGACCACCGGCCGGCCCGGTTCGCCAAGTAGAAGTCGTCGAGCGCGCGCAGCGGCCCGCGGGGCAGGGTCGCGGCGAACGGGGTCAGGCTGGCCAGGTACTCACCGGCCGCGGCCGGGCGCAGCAGGCCTAGGCGGCGGGTGACCATGCGGCGGAACAGTTCGGCCCCCCGCGTCTCGCTCCAGGCCCGGGCGGACCCCAAGAGTCTGCGGTCACTCCAGGCGGCGGGCGCGTAGCCGCCGCGCAGCAGTTCACCGCCGTGACCGCCGGTCTGCACCGGCTCGGCGGTCACCACCGGGTCGGGTCGTCCCACGTTCTCGAACGCCGACAGCATGCCGTCGGAGACCAGCACGGCCGAGCGGAGCCGGGCCAGCAGGTCCGCCTCGTCGCCGGTGTGCTGCAGAGCCTGATCCGCGGCCTGCTCCCGGGTTGGCGGGCGCGGCTCGGTGACCACGTGCTCGATGCCGAGCTCGCGGGCGATCATGGCCGCCACGATGACGTCGGGGTGGCTGGCGAAGCCGTGGGTGCGGGCCAGGAACGGCACCTTGGCCACGGTCAGCGCGGCCGCGATCAGGCGGCTGTCCTTGCCGCCGGTCAGGGACAGCTCGACCGGCGCGCTGAGCCCGGCCAGCGGCCGGACCTCGTCGACCAGGGCCGCCGCGACCGAGTCGTACGACCCGGCGCCGGTGCTGTCGCCGCGGTCCGCGGTCACGACGAGCCGACCCCCGGTGACCGTTGCCCGCTGCCGGGCGCCGAGGGCCCGGACGCCGCGGAACGGGGTAGCGGCGCCGACCGGATAGCCGAGGGCCAGGAAGGCGGCGACCATGACCGGGTCGGGCTCACCCAGCCGCCCCGCGACGGCGGCGGCCCAGCAGGCGCGGTCGCTCACCACCACGGCGCTGGGCACTTCGGCCAGGTAGACCGGGTCCACGCGGGTCACCCCGGTGCGCGCGTGCACCCCGTCCTGGTCGGCCCAGATCGTCCCGGCGTGCGACCGGGCCGCCGTCCCCCCTGGCCAGCACAGAATGGCGGTCCGCCCGTCTTCCGATTCCCAAACAGTGAGCGGCGGGCCGGGGATCGGCATCGTCCGGGGATCGGTACCCGTCGCCGCGCTGACCAGCGCCGCGCACCCTTCGCGGGTGGCCGCGCCGATCGCCAGCGTGAAGTACATGCTCGTGATCAGCCGGAGCCGAGCAGCTCGAGCATCGGCCCCGGTACCGCCGGGTCCAGGTCCTTGGTGAGCAGGCTGCGCCAGGCCTCGCACACGCCCGGCAGGTTGAATGCGGCGCTGGCCTGCGCGTAGGCCTCATCGCCCGCCACCTTCCAGGCCGCCTCGTCGCCCAGGGCGGCGATCGCGGCGGCCATCTCGGCCGGGTTGCGGTGAATCCAGCGCGTGTCATAGATGGTCTCGGCGCCCGGCCAGTGCCGCAGTACCGGTACCGCCCGCGACGCCATGCCCTCGGCCGGGGCGACGTGGAAGCTCTCGTCGTCGCTGGTGGACAGCACGAAGCCGACCCGGCGCAGCCAAGCCGGGACATCCGGTCCCGCGTCGTCGAACACCACGGCTCCGCGCAGTAGCGGGGACCGCTGCACCCGGCGCAGCGCGCTGGCGTAATGCTCGCGTTCGGCCGGGTTCTGCCACACCCACCAGTGCTCCCACGGCATTCCGGACTTGATGAACAGCAAGTACCGGTCGTCCTCGCGGCGCAGCTCCTCCAGGACGTCCAGGGCCAGATCCAGGCGCTTGCGGGAGGGGACGATGCCGATCAGGCCGAGATGGAACCGGGCACCGTCGAGTTTGGGCCGGTCCAGCTGGGCGACGTCGATCGCGTTCGGCACCGTCACCACCTTCGCTTCAGGCCAGCCGGTCTGCTCCCGGGTCAGCCGCGCGTAGTACCGGCTCACACAGATCACCTGGCTCACGGCCCCGATCTTGACCTGGGCCGGATACGGTGACGTCAGCTCGAACCGGTGCAGCCGCACCAGCAGCCGCGACCCGCGCCGCTTGTGCCTGCTGTACCAGACGGCGTTCGGCCCGCACCATTCACACACCACCACGTCGGCCCAGCCCGCCAGTTCCCGGCTGACGTTCACGTCGTGCTTGCCCAATGCGGCCCACTTGTCCAGCCGCACCTCCAGGTCCGGCTGCAGCCGCAGGTAATCCAGCAGCGGCGTGAAGAACTTCAGGTCGTGGCCGGCCACCACCACCTTGAGTCTGTCCGTGGCGGCGGACGCGCTCCGCTGGCTCTTGCCCAGCGCCCGCACCAGGTAACCGCGCAGCCGTTCGGCCGCCCGGTCCAGCGTGAACTGCTCGGCGGCCCGGCTGGTCCGGTCGGCCGCCCGCCGGTACAGACGGGGATCAGCCGCGGCCGCGACCGCCACGTCCACCACGTCGGTCAGGCTCGCCGCGAACAGCGGATAGTCGGCCCCGAGCAGTCCCTCGTGCATGGGTGTCCGGTTGAGGATCACCGGCAGCCCGATGGCGCCGTACTCCAGCACCTTGGTGGACAGTTCCAGGCTCGCGTCCAGCTCGGGATGGCGCCAGCTCAGCCCGATGTCGCAGGACGCCGCGAGCCGCAGGGCATCCTCCCGCGAATGCCCGCCGTGCCAGGTCACGCCGTTGGTGTCGAGGGCGGCCCGCATCCGCTGCTGGTAGTCGCCGGGAGCGTCATGGATCTTGTCGCCGATCATGTGCAGCTCGGCGGCGACGCCCCGGGCGGCCAGCAGGCCCGGCAGCTCGGTCATCTCCAGGGTGTTCCAGCGCGGCGCGAACTTACCGGAGTAGACCAGCCGCAGCGGCGACCGGGTCCCCAGTTCCGCGGTCGCGTCCCGGGGTGCGGGGATATCGGCCAGGATGGGCGGCAGCAGCACGCACTTGCCGCACGCCGCGGGGACGCTGCCCTCCAGGAAGCAGCGGAGTTCTTCTGTCTGGCACAGCAGGTAGCGCGCGGCGGAGGCAATCATCCCGAGTTCCTCGGCCGCCTCGGGCGTGAGGCCGGGAACCGACTGCGGGACATCGGTCAGGTACGGCCACAGCCGCCCGGTGAACGCGTCGCTCTTCGCCGCGGCGGCGGTGACCGCCCGGCCGCGCAGTACCACCAGGTCATGCGGGGTCTCCGCGTCCAGGCGGGCCAGCAGTTCCGGGGCCGCGGCGGCGGCGACCGGACCGGGGCCCTCCAGCAGGTGCTCCTCAAATGGCCGGCGGACGGTCACCCCGGGTTCGGCCAGCAACGGCGCGATCAGGCGGCTGGTGCGGACCGGCGCCTTGAGCGCCAGCGTCACTGCGCAGCCCGCTCGCGCCAGCGCCTGCGTGACGGACTGCAGCCAGATGGCCGAACCATCGATCAGGTTCAGATCGATGTCGCCGTAGACAAGCGCGCGCGTGGTCAACGCGGACAACTCCTTAGCTGATTGAGAAGAGGCGTAGACCGCCGTCGGAGCCACTCGGGCCGAAGTACTCCCGTCGGGCCAGCACCGGGTCGAGCGAGGTCACATACGCGTAGCCGGCGCCTGGGGCGTAGCCGACCGCGTCCGCCTGCGCGCACTCCCGCGCGCAGACCAGATCGAGCAGGTATGAGTCGTGGTGATCCCGGCCTTGGGGTTGGGCGCGCCACGGCACCACCCACGGCGAGTACGCGATCTTCGCGGCCTGAGAAATCCAGTCGGCGCCAGCCTCGCGGACCGCCGTGACCGTCACGCCCGGCCCGGCCGCATCGCCGAGCGCGGTGGCCACGGAGTCATCCGACAGCCCGGCGACCACCACGACGAGCTCGGCGGGTGCGAACCGCTGCTTGCGCAGGCTGGCGGCCAGGGCTGCCGCGCCGGCGGTGTCCTCGACCCGGGCCAGTACCGCGATCTGCCGCCCGGTGACCAGGTGATCGGGTAGCCCGGCGAGCCGGGCCAGCCCGGCCAGCCGTACCGGGGTCGCATGCGCGGTGAAGATCTCCCGCAGCTCCGGGAAGGTCTCGGCCTCGCTGCGCGGCTGCTCGGCCCGGGCCGCGGCGATCTGCTCTCGCAACCGGGCCTGTTCGCCGGCGACCATGATCACGCGCGCGCCGCAGGCTTGCTGCTCGCGCGACTGGTCCAGGGACACCGTGATGAACAGGGCGTGCTCTCGGTACAACGCCGGCCGCAGGCGCCACGCGATCTCGCCGGTAACCGCCACCGATCCGGCCCCGCCGGTCAGCGAGTCGAGCAGCGCCCGTACCGCGGGCGGCTCTCGCGGGTCGCGCGGGCTGGCGTAGACCGGGTCGGTCGGCCGCTGGCCGGTCGCCCCGATCGGGTTGAACCGGGCCAGCTGTACGCCGAGGCCGTCGTCGGTTACCGCGTCGCAGCTGGCCGCGACCCAGTCCAGGCCCGGCGCCAGATGGGCCGGGACGTTGCGGACGAAGATCACCGGCTTGCCGAGGGCGCGGGCCGCCGCGATCAGCCGTCCGAGCCGGCGGCCCCGGTCGGTGGCGGCCGGATCGCCGGCGTAGGCCCAGGCCGAGCCGGCCAGCATGGCCGCGGCCTCGATCAGGATAAGATCGGCCCCCGTGCTTTCCAGCATCACGTCTGCGTCGTGCGGTAGCAGCGGGTGGACCGCCGCGTCGGGGGCGAGCGTCGCGCATGACTCCCCGCTGAGCACGCCGGTGATCACCAGCCCCGGCGGGCTGAAGCCGGCCGAGGCGGCACCCGGCGCGCCCAGGCCGGGCGCGGTCAGCGCGGAAAGGAACCGTTCCCCGACGCCGGCCAGGTCATTCAGCTGCGCCGACGCCAGCGCGAGGGCGGCCGCCCCCGGCCCGGTCAGGCCGCCGCGTTCCCGCCACAGCTTGATCAGGTCGACCGGCAGCTGGACCCCGCGCGACCACGGGCGGCGCGCGGCGCGCACCAGTGTCCGGCCGAGGGTCAGCGTCGCGGAATCCTCGAGCGCGGACAGCCGCGCCTGCGTCATGGCCAGCTGCAGCCTGGTATCGCGCAGCGTCCGGGCCAGCCGGTCACGCTCGGCGGCCAGGACAGGATCGCCCCCCGCGCTCGCGTCCTCGGCCCCATCGCCCGCCGCGCTCGCGTCCTCGGCCTCCAGCGCGGCGTCATCCGGGGGAACCGTGTTCATCGGCGGCCATCCGGGTCCAGCCAGGCGGTGATGACCCGGGCGATCCGCGGGCCGGCCTGGCCGTCCCACAGCGGCGGCAGCTCACCCGTATAGGGCCCGTCATGGACGGCCTTGAGCACCGCGGCGGCCAGTTCGGCGTCGGTGACCAGGCGGTTGCTGCCGCTGGTGATGGTGATCGGCCGCTCGGTGTTCGGCCGCAGCGTCAGGCACGGCACCCGGAGCAAGGTGGTTTCCTCCTGCACCCCGCCCGAGTCGGTGATCACCGCGCTGGCCCCCTTGACCAGGGCCATGAACTCCAGGTAGCCCAGCGGGTCACGGACGTGCAGCCGGGGATGCGCGTCCAGGCCCGCGGCCTGCAGCGCGGCCCGGCCACGCGGGTGCACGGGGATGATCAGGTCCAGCTCGTCGGCCACCTCGTGCAGGGCCCGATGGGCCAGCAGCGTGTCGATCATCGGGTTGCCGACCAGGTGCACCGCGCTGACCGGTCGGCCCTCGCGGGCCAGGTATCCGACCGCCTCGGGTGAGGTGGCGAACATCAGCGCGCACAGCTGGTCGGTCAGCCGCCGGTTGATCTCCTCCGGCATGGTGTCGTCGAAGCTGCGCAGCCCGGCCTCCACGTGGGCCAGCGGCACGCCCAGCTTGGCGCCGGCCAGCGCCGCCGCCAGGGTCGAGTTGACGTCACCGTAAACCACGGCCAGCGCCGGGGGATTCTCGCCGAACTCCCGCTCCATCCCGACCATGATCTCGGCGGTCTGCCGCGCGTGGCTCCCCGACCCCACACCCAGGTTCACATCGGGCCGGGGCAGCGCCAGCTGGACGAAGAACACCTCCGACATGCGCTCGTCATAGTGCTGCCCGGTATGCACGATCCGCTGCTCGTGACCCAGCGCCGCCAGGGCCCCGATCACCGGCGCGGCCTTCATGAAGTTCGGCCTCGCGCCCAGCACGTGGGTGATAGGTGCGCGCATCGCGTCCTTTCCGTTCACCTGAACCGATAAAATCTGCCGTGATGACGTCCGCCCTGCGCCGGCAAGGGCCCAGCCGCCGGGACACGCACGTGTCGCCCCGCGCTCTCACGCTCGCGACCTCGATTGCCTGGCGGCACGCGGCCGCCGACCCGGTCCGGGCCGTAGTCCTGGCCCAGAGAGTACTGCCCCCGCCGCTGCGCGGGTGGCTCCGGCTCGCCGGGCCCTACGGGCGGGCGGCAGCACAGTGGGGTGCGGGCGACCGGGCCGCCGCGCTGGCCACGCTCGACGCCTCGCCTCGCCGCCTGGCCGCGTTCAGCCTGGCCGTGGACCAGCCCGCGGCCGCGGCCGCCGCGCTGGCCCGGCTGCCCGACGACGACCGCGCCCGCCCGGTACTGGCTGCCCGCCTGGCCTGGCGCCAAGGCCGCCTCACCGAGGCGCTCGAAGCCCTCGACGCAGCACCCGGCCTCCGCGCTCGGCGCCTGCGCAAAACCCTCACCGCCGAGCGTGCCGTCCTGGCCGCCTCCCCGCGAGGCGATTCCATGATCATGAACAGTTTTGGGCAAAGAACGCCCATTTCTGTTCACGATCATGAAAGCAGCCCCGGAACCAAAGGCCGCGTGCTGCACCTGGTGAACGACGCGCTGCCGAGCGTGAGCGCGGGGTACACGATTCGCACGCACGAGATCGTGCTCGCCCAGAAAGCGGCCGGGCTCGACCCGCACGTGGTGACCAGGTGCGGCTTCCCGGTGACCCAGGGCACGCTCGATGGCAGGCGCGTGGTCATGCTGGACGGCATCCCGTACCACCGGCTGCTGCCCTGGCGCCTGCCGAGCCGCGCGGACGCAAGAGCGGCACTGGGACTGGAACTCGCCACCCAGCTCACCGAGCAGATCCAACCGAGCGTGCTGCACGCCGCCAGCAACTACGCCAACGCCATGATCGCTCTGGCCATCGGGAGGAGCCGCGGGCTGCCCGTGGTGTACGAGGTGCGCGGGTTCTGGGAGGACACCTGGCTGTCCCGGCACCCGAACGGCGCGGACCTGGCGCGCAGCGAACTGTATCGCCGCAACCGCGACCTCGAGACCCGCTGCATGCTGGCCGCCGACCTGGTCGTAACGCTCGGCGAGGCCATGCGGGACGAGATCGTGGCCCGCGGCGTCCCGGCCGAGAAGGTCCTCATCGTGCCGAACGCCGTCTCCGAGGAGTTCCTCCGGCCGTTGCCCGACGCCGGCGCCCTCCGCAAAGAACTGGGCATCAAGCCCGGCGAGCACGTCGTCGGCTTGGTGTCCAGCCTGGTCCCGCACGAGGGCATCGGCACCCTGCTCGAGGCGACCCGGCGCCTCAAAGACCGCGGCCAGCCGGTACGAGTGCTGATCGTCGGCGACGGGCCGGAACGGGCCGCCCTGCAGCGTCAGGCGGCGGAACTCGGCCTGGGCGAGGCGGCCATCTTCACCGGTCGCGTGCCCGCGGCGAAAGTACGTGAATTCCACGCGCTCCTCGATGTTTTCGTCGTCCCTCGCACCCCGGACAGGGTATGCCAGCTGGTTACTCCGTTGAAACCGGTAGAAGCCATGGCCAGCGGGCTGTGCGTGGTCACCAGTGAAGTGAAGGCACTCGCCGAAATCATCAAACCCGACGTGACGGGGGCGCTAACAATACCGCAAGATCCGGTAGCCCTAGCCGATAGTCTTGAACTCTTGGTTTGCAGTCCGGATATCAGAAGGAAACTCGGCGACAACGCTCGTGAATGGGTGGCCAGGGACCGCACCTGGGCCCACAATGCGGCCCGGTACCGGGACGCGTACGTGCGCTTGGGCGCGCTCTAGGTAGGGGTCAGATGCAGGACGTTTTGGTGATCGGGCTGGGCTATGTCGGCTTGCCGCTGGCGATCGCGGCGGCCCGGGCGGGATTCCGGGTTACCGGCCTGGACACCAGCGAGAAGATCGTGGCCGGGCTGCTGGCCGGGCGCTCACACGTGGATGACGTCACCGACGCCGAGATCGCCGAGATGCTCAGCCACGGGTTCCGGGGCACGTCCGACGAGGCCGCGGTAACTCCCCAGGACATCATCGTGATCTGCGTGCCCACCCCGCTGTCCGAGGCCGACGGCCCCGATCTGTCCGCGGTCCGCGCCGCAAGCCAGACCGCGGGTCGGCTGCTGAAGGCCGGGACGTTCGTGTCGCTGGAGTCCACCACTTATCCGGGCACCACCGAGGAAGTGGTCCGCCCGCTGCTGGAGAAGGCCTCGGGGCTGACCGCCGGGATCGATTTCAAACTCGCGTTCTCCCCGGAACGGATCGACCCGGGCAACCCGGTCTACGGGTTCGCCAACACCCCCAAGATCGTCGGCGGCCTGACCCCGTCCTGCACCGACGCGGCCGAGGCGTTCTACTCCCGGATCTGCGACCAGGTGGTCCGGGCCAAGTCGGCCCGCGAGGCCGAGATGGCCAAGCTGCTGGAGAACACCTACCGGCACGTGAACATCGCCCTGGTCAACGAGATGGCGATCTTCTGCCGGGAGCTGGACGTGGACCTGTGGGACGCGATCCGGTGCGCGGCGACCAAGCCATTCGGGTTCCAGCCCTTCTACCCCGGGCCGGGCGTCGGCGGGCACTGCATCCCCATCGACCCCAACTACCTGTCCTATAAGGTCCGCACCCTCGGCTACCCGTTCCGGTTCGTCGAGCTGGCCCAGGAGATCAACGGCCGGATGCCCGGCTACGTCACCGACCGGGCCGCCGAGCTGCTCAACCGCCACGCGAAGGCGGTCAACGGGGCCAGCGTGCTGCTGCTCGGCGTCACCTACAAGCGCGACATCGCCGACCAGCGCGAATCACCGGCCCGGCCGCTGGCCCGCAAGCTGCTGGCCCGCGGCGCCCACGTCTCCTATCACGACCCGTTCGTCCCGGCCTGGCAGGTCGACGGGCAGCCCATTCCCCGTACCGAGAACCTGGAGGCCGCTCTGGCCACCGCCGACCTGGTCATCTTGCTGCAGGCCCACTCCAGCTACGATCCGGCTCTGCTGAGCAGGGTATCCCGCCTACTGCTCGACACCCGCGGTGTCATCCCGGCCGCCCCGCACGTCGAGGCCCTGTGAGCCGTCGGTGCGGGTAGTCGTCGGCACGATCGTCCACCATCCAGCCGACGCGCGCATTTACCACCGCCAGATCAGGGCTCTGCTCGAAGCAGGTCATCAGGTCACCTACATCGCCCCCGCCGAAACAGAGAATTTTTCGGCCGAACGAACCGGGCCTCAGCTCCAGGTCATCCCCGTCCCGCGGGCCGTGGGACGGAACAGGCTCGGCGCCTTGCGGGCCGCCCGGCGCGAGCTGGCCCGCCACGCGGTCGGCGCCGACCTGCTGCTGGTCCACGATCCCGAGCTGCTGCTGGCCCTGCCGCCCCGGCGGAAGCGGCCGCCGACGGTCTGGGACGTGCACGAGGACACCGCCGCCGCGCTCAGCACCAAGGCGTGGCTGCCACGCCCGCTGCGGCCCGCGGCCGCCGCCGCCGTGCACACCGCGGAACGGCTAGCCGAGCGGCGCCTGCACCTCATCCTGGCCGAGCAGGGTTACGTGCCCCGGTTCAGCCAGACCCACCCGGTGGTGCCGAATACCACTTATGTACCGGAAACCGCGGCTCCGCCGGACCCGGCCGCCCAGCGGGTGGTCTACGTCGGCCACCTGTCCCCGGACCGCGGCGTGGCCGAGATGGTGGATGTGGCCGCCCTGCTGCGCCCGCATGGCATCGCGGTGGAGCTGATCGGCCCGGCCGACGCCCAGGCCCGGGGCATGATCGAGCCCGCACAGGCCCAGGGCCTGCTCCGCTGGCCCGGCTTCGTCCCGAACGACCTGGCCATGCAGAAAGTGGACGGCGCCGTGGCCGGCCTGTCGCTGCTCCAGGACGAGCCCAACTTCCGGCATTCGATGCCCACCAAGGTGGTGGAGTACATGGCCCGGGGCGTGCCCGTGGTGACCACGCCGCTGCCCTCCGCGGCCGACCTCGTCACGCGGTACGAGTGCGGGTTCGTGGTGCCGTTCGGTGAGCCGCGCGCGGCTGCCGATGCGGTGCTCCAGCTGGCTGGCGACGCCTCGCTGCGGGCCAAGATGGGCAGCCGCGGGCACGAGGCGGCCCGGATCTCACTGGGCTGGCCGGCCGACGCCCAGGCCTTCGTCGCCCAGCTCGAAGCCTGGGCGCAGAGGTCATAACCGCTGGCCGGACGCGTGCTATTGTTGCGTGTCCCCGCGCGGAGAAGGGATCGGCGTGCTCGCAGGCATATCACGCGCTCCGC
>Ga0318569_10000425_pt1 | contig 10605 bp, 8 predicted proteins | sample GRESIP088b5f22_FD_203692 | JGI IMG/M metagenome (GOLD analysis project Ga0318569, IMG submission 203692) | Tropical soil microbial communities from Luquillo Experimental Forest, Puerto Rico - GRE.SIPMG.088b5f22 | ecosystem: Environmental > Terrestrial > Soil > Tropical forest > Bulk soil...
AGCTAATTTTCATCAATAAAATGAGACAATTAAAAATTACCAAATCAATCACGAATCGTGAAAGTGCATCACTTGACAAATATTTGCAAGAGATTGGACGCGAAGATCTTATCACAGTTGAAGAAGAAGTTGAGTTGGCTCAACGGATACGAGCCGGTGATAGAATAGCGTTAGAGAAACTGACACGGGCAAACTTACGTTTCGTTGTTTCGGTAGCAAAACAGTACCAAAATCAAGGCCTCAGTCTACCCGACTTAATTAATGAAGGCAACCTTGGACTGATTAAAGCAGCTGAAAAATTCGATGAGACTCGTGGATTCAAGTTTATTTCGTACGCTGTTTGGTGGATTCGTCAATCTATTTTGCAAGCTTTGGCCGAACAATCTCGTATTGTTCGTTTGCCGCTAAATCAAGTAGGATCATTAAACAAAATCAACAAGGCTTTCTCTAAATTTGAGCAAGAAAACGAACGCAAACCTTCTCCGGAAGAGTTGGCAGACGTGCTGGATATTCCGGTTGACAAAATTGCTGATACAATGAAAGTTTCCGGCCGTCATATTTCGGTGGATGCTCCATTTGTTGAAGGTGAGGACAATAGCTTGTTGGATGTAATGATCAACGATGACTCTCCCAATGCAGACCGTGTGTTGATTAACGAATCGCTTTCTAAAGAGATTGAGCGCGTGTTGGCATTTACTTTGTCAGACAGAGAACGCGATATTGTGAAAAAATTCTTTGGAATTGGGGTTGCGGAAATGACACTCGAAGAAATCGGAGATGAATTTGGATTGACGCGTGAACGTGTTCGCCAAATCAAGGAAAAAGCGATTCGGAAGTTGAGACCAAATGCTAAAAGTAAATTATTAAAAGGATTTTTAGGGTAATCGGAACGATAGTACGATTTCTTTAAAACATAAAAGGAGCAGCTCTAGAGTTGCTCCTTTTATGTTTATATCCAATGAGTTGTTATCCCAGTTTTATGTCCAGATTTCGTTTCAATGCCGCTAGGAAACCTTCGGTACTCAAGTAGTTTTCGGTTGTTACATTATCGCCATAAATAAGTATCGCCAGGTCTTTAGTCATTTCGCCTGCTTCAACAGTTTCAATACAAACTTGTTCCAACTTCTCGCAGAAGTTCAAAAGCTCAGGGTTATTATCCAGTTTAGCCCTGTGTATTAAGCCGCGTGTCCATGCAAAAATAGATGCAATAGGATTGGTTGACGTTTGCTTGCCTTGTTGGTGCTGGCGGTAGTGTCGCGTCACGGTTCCGTGAGCGGCTTCGGCTTCTACTGTTTTTCCGTCGGGGGTAACGAGTACTGATGACATCAATCCCAATGAACCAAACCCTTGCGCAACAGTATCTGATTGAACATCCCCGTCGTAGTTTTTGCAAGCCCACACGAATCCGCCGTTCCATTTCATGCACGAAGCCACCATGTCGTCAATCAGACGGTGCTCATAAGTGATGCCGGCTTTTTTAAATTCACTCTCAAACTCTTTTTCGTATACTTCCTGGAAAATATCTTTGAATCGTCCGTCGTAAGCTTTTAAGATGGTGTTTTTTGTAGAAAGATACAATGGCCATTTTTTTTCCAAAGCAATTTGCATTGATGAACGGGCAAAACCATAAATTGATTCATCGGTGTTGTACATGGTCATTGCCACGCCATCGCCATCGAAATTGTAAACAGTCCATTCTTTGGTTTCACCGGCTTCGTTGGTAAAGGTCATTTTCAATGTCCCTTTGCCTTTAATGACTGTGTCGGTGGCTTTGTATTGATCGCCAAATGCGTGGCGCCCAATAACAATTGGTTTTGTCCAACCCTGTACATACCGCGGTACATTGCTGCAAATAATTGGCTCGCGGAAAACAGTGCCGCCAATAATATTGCGTAATGTTCCGTTTGGCGATTTCCACATTTTTTTCAATCCGAATTCTTCCACGCGGGCTTCGTCGGGTGTGATGGTGGCACATTTGATGCCAACATTGTACTTGTTGATCGCATTCGCTGCTTCGACTGTTACTTCATCGTTGGTTAGATCGCGATTCTCAATTCCTAAATCATAATACTTGATATCTAAATCGAGATAGGGAAGGATGAGCTGTTCTTTAATGAATGACCAGATAATCCGGGTCATTTCGTCACCATCAAGTTCTACAACAGGGTTTTTTACTTTGATTTTAGTCATATCTATAATACAGCTCCCCGACCCCCGAAAGGGGAGCTAATTTATAAAAAAATGAAGCCCCCTTTGGGGGTTAGGGGGCTTTTCTTTATCTGTCTTTCAGTGGAATGAAGGATTTTTTCTCTCCGACGTTTTTATATGCCGGACGAATAATCCGTTTGCTTGCAAAGTTTAATTCTTCGATGCGATGTGCCGTCCAGCCTGTAATGCGAGCCATGGCAAACAAAGGTGTAAATACTTCGGTTGGGAGGCCTATGGCATCGTACACGAAACCGGAGTAGAAATCGACATTGGTACAAACCTGTTTGTTGATATCATCGCCCTTGAAGGTCATGAAGGCTTTTACAGCACGTTCGTCGAGCAATTCAAGGAAAGCAAATTCTTTTTGCAAGCCTTTTTCAATGGCCATTTGACGAGCCATTTCTTTTAGTACCAATGCCCGTGGATCGGAAACGGTGTACACTGCATGCCCAATGCCGTAGATCAGGCCACTTTTGTTATACGCTTCTTTATTGAGCATCTTCTTTAAATAAGCATCAATTTCTTTGACATTTGTCCAGTCTTTAATGGCTGTCTTTAAGTGCTCGAACATTTGAACCACTTTAATATTGGCACCACCGTGCAAAGGACCTTTCAACGAACCAATGCCAGCCGCAATGGATGAGTAGGTGTCGGTTTGCGAAGAACTTGTTACACGAACGGTGAAAGTAGAATTATTACCTCCGCCATGATCGGCATGGAGAACCAACGTAAGATCCAGGATTTTTACGTCCAACTCGGTGTACTTGTTGGGTCCTTTCATCATATAAAGGAAATTTTCGGCAAGCGACATGTCTTCGTTCGGGTGGCGAATATGCAACGAACGCCCTTGCTGGCTATGGCTAAGAATATTGTATGCATAGGCAATGATGGTTGGGAATTTGGCAATCAAATCGATGGACTGGCGAATCAGATTGTCGCGTGAAATATCATCCGGATTTGGATCAAAAGTATATAACTCCAGTACGCTGCGAGCCAAAATGTTCATGATATCCTGACCTTCCAGATCAATGATATTAATGGTCGCTTTTTGATTCAACGGCATGGCATTATAGAGAATTTGTTTGAAAGTAATCAGTTCTTCAGCATCCGGCAAATATCCTGAAAGCAGCAAGAAAGCAGTTTCTTCGAATCCCAATCTGTCTTCTTTCGCCAACCCAGCAGCTAACTCTTCAACATCAATCCCCCGATAGTACAATTTCCCCGGAATGGCTTTTAATCCTCCTTCGGGTAATTTTTCGTAACCAACTACATCACCCACCTTGGTTAAACCAACTAAAACGCCTGAATGATCTTCGTTTCGCAATCCCCGTTTTACGTTAAACTGAGTAAATAACTCTTTGTCGATCCGGCTTGTCGTTTTTATCGTTTCCGATAATTTATAAATTAAATAATCTCTTTCCATGAATATCGATTTTATATTGTTATTGTTTTTCATCATTACTTGTTTAACACAACAAAACGGAATTTTGTTTTTAGGTGATAGATAGATTTTTATTTTTTCTTATTTCTGCATAGCATTCAATGCACTTCCATTTTTGAACCAATCGATTTGCGCTTGATTGTAGGTGTGGATAGCCTCGAATTGTTCGGTAGTTCCATCGCTATGACTGAGACTTATTTTCAGGTTTTTACCCGGACTAAACCCGGTTAAGCCAATAATGCTGATCCGATCGTCTTCACGCACTTTATCATAATCGTTTTTATCGGCAAACGTAAGCGCCAACATGCCTTGTTTCTTTAAATTTGTTTCGTGAATACGGGCAAAGGATTTTACAAGGATGGCTTTTACATTCAGAAAGCGTGGTTCCATGGCGGCATGTTCGCGGCTGGATCCTTCGCCGTAATTTTCTTCGGCTACAACGATAGACCCAATTCCCTGCGCTTTGAATTTCCGGGCTAGTGCCGGAACTGCAAGATATTCGCCGCTTTCGGTATCCAAAACAGCATTTGTCTTGTCGTTGAACGAATTTACAGCGCCAATCAACATGTTGTCGGAGATATTGTCCAGATGTCCGCGGAAGCGCAACCAAGGGCCTGCCATAGAGATATGGTCGGTGGTACATTTCCCTTTGGCCTTGATTAATAACGGTTGTTCAATCAAATCTTTGCCATCCCAGGGTGCAAAAGGAGCCAGGTTCTGCAATCGTTTCGACTGCGGATCAATATAAATATCCTTGTCGTTGCTGGCGGGAGCAATGTAGCCTGCATCTTTTACGTCGTAACCTTTGGGCGGCATTTCGTAGCCGGTTGGTTCCTGAAGTTTTATGCTTTCGGCATTTTCATTGAGCAACGTGTCTTTCATTGGATTGAAACACAAATCGCCGGCAATGGTTAGCGCGGCCACTACTTCGGGCGAACCGATAAAGGTATGCGTGTTTGGATTTCCATCATTGCGTTTGGCAAAGTTGCGGTTGAACGAAGTGATGATGGAATTCGGACGGTCGGATTGTTCGCTTTCGCGTTTCCACTGGCCGATACACGGACCGCAGGCATTGGCCATGATTACTCCGCCGACAGATTCAAATTCACTCAGAATGCCATCACGCTCGGCCGTAAAACGTACTTGTTCCGACCCGGGGTTGATGATTAATTGAGCTTTTACCTTTATATTATTTTCTTTGGCTTGTTTGACAACGGAGACTGCACGGGTCAGGTCTTCGTATGATGAATTGGTGCATGAACCGATCAGCCCTACTTCCATAACTTGCGGGTAGCCTTTTTCTTTCACCGCTTTGGCAAATTCCGACAGCGGATAGGCGGCATCAGGCGTAAACGGACCATTGATGTAGGGTTCGAGTTCGCTTAGATTAATTTCAATCACACGGTCGTAATATTTTTCGGGATTAGCCGCTACTTCCGGGTCGGCTTGCAGATGTTCAATAATGCTATTGGCAGCTTGGGCAATGGCGCTACGTCCGGTTGCCTGAAGATAAGCTGCCGATTTTTCGTCGAATGGAAAGAGCGAAGTGGTTGCACCAACCTCGGCACCCATATTGCAAATCGTTCCTTTGCCGGTGGCGGAGATGGAAGCAGTTCCTTCTCCGAAATATTCAATAACGGCATTGGTTCCACCTTTCACGGTGAGGATGCCGGCTAATTTCAAAATAACATCTTTTGGCGAAGCCCACCCCGACAGTTTCCCGGTTAGTTTTACCCCGATAATTTTGGGCATTTTCAGTTCCCACGGCATCCCGGCCATTACATCCACGGCATCAGCACCACCCACTCCGATAGCAATCATTCCAAGACCGCCTGCATTGGGTGTGTGCGAATCGGTTCCAATCATCATTCCGCCCGGGAAAGCATAGTTTTCCAATATTACCTGGTGAATGATTCCGGCTCCCGGTTTCCAGAATCCGATTCCGAATTTATTCGAAACGGCACTCAGGAAATCGTATACTTCGCGATTGGTTTCGTTGGCAGTTTTTAAATCGGTGATAGCCTCGATATGCGCCTGGATAAGATGGTCGCAATGGACTGTTGAAGGAACGGCCACCGTTTTTCGGCCCGAATTCATCAATTGCAATAAAGCCATTTGTGCTGTGGCATCTTGCATGGCTACGCGGTCGGGAGAGAAATTAACGTAGTCTGTTGCCCGGATATAATCTTTCACCGGCTCTTCGTCCGACAAATGTGCATACAGTATTTTTTCGGTAAGCGTTAGCGGTCGTTGCAGTTTTTCTTTCGTGTTTTTTATCTTTTGGGGTAGGGAAGCGTACAAACGCTGGATCATTTCTTCGTCAAATACCATAATTTTGTATTTTTAATCAAATTGTAATTACTTCAATCGCAAATGTAATGAAAAATAACTTTGCAGAGCCATTCAAAGCTATAAATCTAATTTTTTAAACAACGGGAATTGTAAATAGTTCACGGGAATTTATGCATAAAACGAAATAAACGTCAACTTTTATGCAATAAGATGATGTTTATTCAAAAATGATGGAATATTTATTCAAGGACGATGAAAGTATTTAGATCGAGGACAAAAGCTGGTGCAGGGGAGATGCCGATTCGCTTTCAAGTTGTTGAATTGCGCTAATTTTGTTAGGAAAGGACAAGTTTATCTGAACTACCATTTTTTTTCGTTCTCTTTTCAACAGCTTTTCATCTGGATCGGCAGTACTGCTAAATATCGTCCCCACTTTGGGAAAGACTCAAAACGGATGAAAAATGGTTTCCCCCAAGTGGGGATTGGACTCAAAATGGATGAAAAATGGTTTCCCCACTTGGGGATTGACCTAAAATGCATGAAAAATGCTTTCCTCAAGTGGGGATGGGCTCAAAATGATGAAAAGTGGTTTCCCCATGTGGGGAAAGGCTCAAAAATGCGTGAAAAGTACCGTCCCCAAAGGGAGAAGGCATTTTGCATGGATGAAGTGTGTTTTCCCCATTTGGGGACGGAGTAAAAATGGATGAAAAAAAGGTTTCCCCAAAAGGGGAAACCTTTTTACTTGGAGTTTATCCAGGTGAGTTTATGCCAGATAGTTTCCAGCGGTCCTTGCCGGTGGTTTTTCATCCACCAGTTGCTGAATATGCCTTGCAAGATGGCCAATGTGATACCGATCAACACGCAATAGGCGGCTCCGGTATATTTGTATAAGCCGAGTCCGAAGCCGTAGTATATAAATGAGCCCACAATGGATTGCATAATGTAATTGGACATACTCATTTTGCCAAACGAAGAGAAGGCACTGAGTACGCGTCCCGACAGTTTATCGTAGGCAATAACAAATAAGGATACCAGTATGAGCATAAATGCCAGATTGGACCAGGTGGAAACCGCCGTAATCAATGGACGGCGAACGGCTTCGCTCGAAATCCAGTTAGGTAATCCGTTTTTGATGATAAACAAAGGTGCAAAGGCTACAGCGGCAATGATAAGCGTCCGTAACCAGAAACGGTTGCTGGCAGCCGATGGTGCAAAAAGCTTTTTGCGTCCGGCCAGCATGCCCAGCATAAATATGGAAATGGTTTGGCAAACGCGTCCGGCTTCCCAGGTCCAGAGCAATACGGCCGATTTTCCCCACGTCAGGTTGCCAATCCAGGTTTTGATAATAGAATTGCCCGGGATGTAATCGTTTGCTTTTGCAAAGTATGCCCACGATGCCGGGTTTGCCATCTTCACTTCGGGATGTTGCAAACCCATGAAGAAATTGATGAGTTCTATTGGCTGAAGCATCAGGATGACCGCAATCCACAAAACCGCTTTGCTGTTCAGCTTGGCCACCGGAATAAGGGCAAACCCGAGAATGGCATAAATGGTGAGTATGTCGCCTTCGTAGAAAGCGGAATTGATAAACCCGAAGCCGAGCAGCAAGAGCAACCGCCAGGCGAACCGTCCGCGGAAATCATTGCCTTTGCGGGCCTGGTTGTCGGATTGGATAAAGAACGTGAGCCCGAAGAGCAATGCAAAAATGGCGTACGATTTACCTCCGAAAAGGAAAAACAACGTATCCCAGATTACCTGGTTGAAACTGATCAGCCACTGCGGCTGTCCTACGGGAGTGAAATAAAAATCGAAATGTTCGATGTTGTGCAACAACATGATGGAAACAATGGCAAAGCCTCGTAATGCGTCGACAACATGGAGGCGGGGAGAGGATGATGGTTCTGACATAGATTTAATTTTGACGCAAATGTAAATAAAATGTGTCAAAAATACAATACTGCATCGGGATGGGTGAACCAACGGTCACGACCAAAGGAAGTAATTCTAATTCTAATCGGGATGGGTGAATTCCGATTCGCCCATTTATTAATGGAATTGGAATTCCACCATCCCGATTCTCGAAGCCCTCAGTGGAAATAGCCTCAATAGTATTTTCTCAATCTTCCAAAAACCCGAATTTCCCTTTGTTCAGATCGTGGTAGGCATCGAGAATTTCCTGTTTGGTATTCATGACAAATGGTCCATAGGGCACAATGGGTTCATTGATGGGCTCGCCGCTGAGTATAAGCACCACGGCATTTTCCTGCGATTGCAGGCGAACGTCTGTTCCGTCGTTCTCCAGCAGGACCAAATGATTAGTGGCTGCCATTTTCCCGTTGATTGTCACGTAGCCTTCAATAACCAGAAAAGCCGTGTTGTAATTCTGTGGAAATGAAAACAGAACATCGGCGCCATAATGCAGGCGTGCATTGTACATTTCGATAGGAGTAAAAGTGCTTGCCGGTCCTTGTACGCCATTGAACTTGCCGGCGATAACTTCTATAATGCCTTTGTTGTCGGGCAAAACAACTTGTCCGAATTCTTCCCTGCGGATAGGCTGGTACTTGGGCGGATCCATTTTATGCTTAGCCGGCAGGTTTACCCAAAGTTGCACCATTTGCATCATTCCTCCCTTTTTGCTCCATTCCTTGTCGTGGTATTCTTTGTGCAATACGCCCGAAGCGGCTGTCATCCATTGCACATCGCCTTCGCCAATCACCCCGCTGTTTCCGGCACTGTCGTGATGCGCCACTTTGCCGTGGTAGGCAATGGTTACCGTTTCAAAACCCCGGTGTGGATGAACGCCCACGCCGCGCGGTGTGTCGGCCGGCGGATATTCAACCTTGGCGCCGTAATCCAATAGAAAAAAAGGACTCATGCGCTGCAAGGTCATTAATCCGTTGCCGGGAAAGAAATTGTGTACCCGGAATCCATCTCCCACCATGTGTGCCGGTGGCGGAGGGATGATATGCTCGATTGTTCGAAGATTATTCATTGTTATTTAAGTTTTGATAGTAAACAAATACGGTAGGGTTTGGTTCGGGAATGCAGGGAGTCATTCACAGAAACATGTTCCGCCGTTTGCTTTTAAGGTTGTTTGTGGTTCTTTTCTAGTTCGGCCACTTTTGCCAGTCGCCGGCGATGCCGTTCGGCGCCACTAAAGCGGGCTGCCAGAAAAGTTTCTACCAGTTCCCAGGCAAGGGAGTTCCCCATTATCCGGCCACCGAGGCAGATAATATTCAAATCGTCGTCTTCCACTCCCTGGCGGGCCGAAAATGTGTCGCTGATCAAACAGGCTTTTGCTTTTGGCACTTTGTTGATGGCAACGCACGCGCCCACACCGCTTCCACAGATAGCAATCCCACGATCTACTTCTTTATTCGCAACCGCTTTTGCCAGCGGGATCACAAAGTCGGGATAATCATCTTCGTCATTGATTAATATATTGCCAAAGTCGATTACCTCAAAGCCTGCATCTTTCAGATTCTTTTTGAGATATTCTTTTAATTCAAATCCGCCATGATCGGCAGCCAGCCCGATTCGTTTGAGTTCAAGTTCCACTACCGGATGCAATTTGGGCAAGAGCACCGATTCTATCGTGGTTCCCAGGTCAGGAATTTCATTCGTTTTCATATCCACGGTCTTTTTTGAATCAGATAAAGCATTAAGGTTAATTACGGGAATACTAAATTATACCGATCAATAAACAACTGGGCTAATGTTTGGTTCGTGAATGCAGGATTCATTCACATTCATTTGTACTTTAATAACAGGAGCGAAAAGATTGTATATTTACTTATCATGACAAGTAAAATTTATACCTTTATCGCGAAAATTAAATAGCATAACGGTATGGACAAAGAACTTTTTATTGAAAATTTCAGAAATGCTTTTGGAAATTATGAATTGCCCGTTGGTGTTTGGTATTCCGACGAGCCGTTCTGCCTGTCGGAGAAAACGAAAGGCTGCTTTATCAGGTATCTTAAGCCGGCCCGTGAGGGTGAATTAGTTAGTTTTGATGTAGACACCCTATCCTGTTCCGGCGGAAAAGTATATACCGGATTTACAGAAGCTCCCCCCGTTTATTCCCGGCTTTGTTTCGACAAAAGAACGGTACAAAGAAACACCGGAATCGGTTACTGATTTTATCCGGGATCTGAACATGCCGGATATGTCGGGGAAATACCTGAATTTTGTCTCGATAGATAAAGTTGATAATTTTGATGAACTGGAAGGATTAATCTTTTTTGCCACTCCGGATGTGCTGTCGGGGCTTATCTCATGGGTGTTTTACGATACCAACAGGCCCGATGCGGTTTCGGTTCCATTTGGCTCGGGATGCAGTTCGATCGTTGCGCAAACTGTTGTAGAAAATAGGAATAACGGCCAACGTACATTTTTAGGGATGTTCGACCCTTCTGTCCGTCCTCAGGTTGAATCAAATATATTATCTTTGGCTATACCGATGTCCCGTTTCAGAAAAATGTACCATACATTTAATGAATCCTGCTTACAAGGAACCCATGCCTGGGAGAAAGTGAAAAACAGGATAGAAAATGGAGACTAAAACCGGAAAACTCATCTGGCAGATAAAACAACCAACCAATCATGACAAGAATAATCCAACTGCTTTTTTTCGGACTTATTGTGGTTCTGGCATTATC
>Ga0318569_10000428_pt1 | contig 10594 bp, 9 predicted proteins | sample GRESIP088b5f22_FD_203692 | JGI IMG/M metagenome (GOLD analysis project Ga0318569, IMG submission 203692) | Tropical soil microbial communities from Luquillo Experimental Forest, Puerto Rico - GRE.SIPMG.088b5f22 | ecosystem: Environmental > Terrestrial > Soil > Tropical forest > Bulk soil...
CGTCCAGCCCTGGCACAGCATCCCGGTGTTGAAGTCCTGCACCGCCTTGATCGCGGAGTTGACGCTCGCCACCGTGTACCCGCCGGTGACCGACTGCAGCGCGTGCACCATGATCTCGGCCTCGGCAAACCCCATCTGGCTGAAGCTGCCGATGCCGCCGGAGACCGCCGAGCCGTACTGCTTGAGTATGGCCTGGTAGAGCTTCATCGCCGTCGTGTTGGTGACGTCCGGCGGGGTCAGCTCGGCGTTGACGAACAGCTTGTTGTTCCACTTCGGGCCGAGCGACGTGGCCAGGAAGTCGGTGTCGCACGGCGTCGAGCAGCCCCACAGCTTGACCCTGTCCTCCAGGCCGAGCTTCTGCGCGGCCTGCAGAATGATCAGAGCCTCCGGCGGAGTGAAGTTGAGCACCACGGCGCCGTTCGGGCCGGCATCGTCGACTTCCTTGATCGCCACCGAGTTGGCGTCCGAGATCGGCACGTTCTCGGTCAGCTGCGTGATCGGCACGTGCGCATTGTTGGCCAGCGCCGCGGGGCCGGCCGCGATGTACCCGGTGCCGGGGACGTTCGACTGGTCGAAAACGATCTTGGAGACGTGCTGCGCGAGCGCGTACTGCACCGCCCCGTCGGAGCTGTACCGCGGGCCCATGTTGACCGCCGCGCTGTTCGAGGTCGAGTAGCACTCGGGCGCGATCCCCGAATCGATGATGAAGTAGCCGAGCTTCTCCCAGTAGGTATGGTCGATCGTGCACTCGAGGAGGGACGTGTTGCCGACGATCCCGACCACGTGATCGCTCTGGACGAGTTGCTTGGCGTCGGCCGCGATCTGGGCCGGGTTGGTCTGCTCGGTCTCGATGTAGAGCTTGACCGGGTGACCGTTGATGCCGCCGTTGGCGTTCACGCAGGCGAAGTAGGCGGCGGCCATGTTCGGGATGTCGGTGAACGACGTCCCCGGCTGGTTGGTGGCGATCGCGCCCAGGGGGATCGGCGTGCCGGTCGCCGCCGCGCCCGGCTTGGTGCCGCACTGCGACGTGCTCACCGCTGAGGCGCCTGGGGTGCTGGTCGCGGCGGGTGTGCCGCCGCCGCCGTTACTGGTGGTGCTGCCACTGCTGCACCCGGCCGCGGCCAGTATTCCCATGATCGCGACCAGGCCCACCACTGCCCGCACACCTGAGGTGTGCTCTCGCATGCTCACCTATCCCCCACCTCCGGGTGGTTGAGGGCACGAAGTACCCCATTGTTGAAGGATGTGAGGCAATGCCCCACCCTGCCATCGCCAGGGGCCGAGGCGAAGGCGCGCGAAGGCAAAGTACGTGACAATCTCTACGTCGGCAGTACCTAATTTTGCCTTGGATGCTAGATGTCGGCTGACATCAGCGCAAGGCTTCATCGACGATCGAGGCCGCATCGAAACGATCTTGTGTCGGAGCGTATATTGGCCGTCGGCCGACTTGTGCGGGCTCAACAAACGGCTGGCGGTCGGCGCTCCCGCGGCGGCCGGTCAGGCGTGCCGGGCGGGCGGCCGGGTGAGCCGGAAGTGCCGGTCGAGCTCGTTGGCGTAGTTGCGGCCAAGCTCCGCGCCGTGCTTGGCCACCCACTCGGTGAACACGGTGTCCCCGGTCGCCGGCGCCGCCGAATCGGCCAGCCCGTCGGCCATCGCCTGGTACTCATCGGCGGTGAGCAGCGTGTCGCGCAGCGCCGTGCCCAGCGCCCGGGACAGCGCCAGCACCACCGGCCCGGGCACGTTCACGACCAGGGCCCGGCTGCCGACCGCGGCCCGGACCGCGTCGACCAGCTCACGGAACGTCAGGCTCTGCGGCCCGACCGCATCGACGGTGACCGTTTCGCGGCCCGCGCCGAGTTTCACGCACAGCCGCGCCAGGTCGTCGATGTGGATGCCGCGCACCCGGTAGTCGCCCCGGCCGCCGACGGCGAATACCGGTACGCGGCGCAGCAGCCAGGCGATGTTGTTGATCAGGACCCCGTCTCCGCCGAACAAGATGGCCGGCCGGGCGATCGCGCAGGGCACCCCCGTGTCGGCCAGGCTCTGCTCGACCTGCGCCTTGCCACGGAAGTAGGGGTACGGCGAGTCGAGGCTGGGGTTCGTTATGGATATATGCACGACGCGCTGGATGCCGGCCCGGGCCGCGGCTTCGAACAGTACCCGGCTGTTGGCCACGGCCGCCTCGTGGTCGACGCGGCCGCGCGCGAACCGCACCCAGTAGGTGTTGTAGAGGGTGTTCGCGCCTCGCAGCGACTCGGTGAGGCCGGCCGGGTCGGCGAAGTCCAGCGGCCGCACCTCGACATCCGTGTCGGCGGGTGCGCGCCCCGGATGCCCGGTCAGGGTCCGCACCCGGTGGCCGGCCGCGCGCAGTTCCCGCGCGATCGCGGCGCCCGAGTAGCTGAACCCCCCGGTCACCACGTCGAGTTGTGCGCTGGCTGATGTCATGGCGGACCTCCGGTTTCCTCGCCGGGCACGGGCAGCGCCCCGGTCAGGTCGAACAGCGCGGCCAGGGTGCTGGCCCGATCGAACAGTTCGAGCGCGGCCGCCCGGTCGCCGTCCAGGTTCGCGAGCATCTCCAGGCCGAGGAACCCCGCGACCACGCCGTGCGCCACGTCCCGGGCGGGCATCAGCCGGCCCAGCGGCGACGAGGCCAGCGCGCCGCGCACCGCGGCCTCGGCGAACTCGCGCCACGGGGCGAGCCGGGCCGCGACCTGCTCGCCCAGCCCGGGCACCGACCTCGCCCCGGCGATCATCTCGACCAGGACGGTCACGTGGCCGGCGTCCAGGTCCTCGGTGAAGATGGACCGCGCGGACTCGACCAGGTCGGTGAGTGACCCGGCGTGGTCGAGCACCCCGCGGTAGGCGGCCATGCGCCGCTCGCTGATCGCGTCCAGCGCGGCCAGCAGCAGGTCCGTGACCGAGCCGAAGTGGTAGAAGACCAGCGTCTGGTTGCATCCCGCGCGGCGCGCGATCTCCCGGGCACTGGCGCCGGCGAACCCCGCCGTCCGCAGCGCCTCGATGGCCCCCTCGACCAGCGCGGCGCGCGTCTGCGCCGACCGGTCGCGCTGCCCGGCCGCCGCTCCCGCCCGCCGCGGACCCGCCTTGGCCATGCTCGCCTCCGGTTGAGCAAACACTTAAAGCAAACGCTCAAGAACCAAGTTACCATAACGGGTCCGCTGCGGCCCAGGTGCGGGCACCACCCGCCCGGCCCGGGGAGCGGCGCCGGCGTGGCGCCGTGACCGTTATGGCGGGTGAATTCGGTTTGGCTACGTACCGCGGTACGGCGTCTAGCTTGTCGTTCATCCAGCGAAGCGGAAGGAACGGCTGCCATGGACGCAATCAAGATCGTGACCGACGAGACCTTCGACCGCGAGGTCTTGCAGAGCCCCCGGCCGGTCATCGTCGAGTACTGGGCGCCGTGGTGCGGCCCGTGCCGCCAGGTCGCCCCGGTGCTGGAGGCGATCGCCTCCGAGCACGCCGGCCAGGTCGACGTGGTCAAGCTCAACACCGACGAGAACCCGGCGACCACGCAGCGGTATCAGGTCCTGGCCATCCCGACCGTGGCGGTCTTCTCCGGCGGCCAGGTGGTCAAGCAAGTGCTCGGGGCCAGGTCCAAGTCCGCGCTGCTGCGCGACTTCGCCGACGTCCTCTAGCGCCGCCCGCCGGGGCGGGACCGCGGGCGGCGCCGGCGGTCAGGGCGCCGTCGTGCCAACCTCGTCCGCTGGCCAGTGGTCATGGCGACCGCGGGAGGGCGGGCGGAAGGCCGCGAAGGGGTTGGTGATCACCAGGGTCCGCGCCGCGAACCGGTAGAGCGTGGCGGGCCTGCCGCCCAGCGCCGTGGGCGGGGCGGCCGCGGGCGTGGCCTCGATCACGCCGCGCCGGGTCAGGATGCGCTGCAGGTTGGTCGCTGAGACCGGGTGGCCGATAGAGGCGGCGTAAATGTCCCGCAGCTGGGCGATGGTGAACGTCTCGGGGGCCAGGGCGAAGCCGATGTTCGTGTAGGACAGCTTGGCCCGCAGCCGCTCGCGCGCCGACTCGACGATCGACCCGTGGTCGAACGCGGTCGGCGGCAGGTCCTGGACGGCGTGCCAGGCGGTGTCCGCCGGGATGCGCGGCTCGACGTCAGCGGAGACCAGCGCGAGGTAGGCCGTGGCCAGGGTCCGGCCCCTGGGATCGCGTTCCGGGTCGCTGCGGGTCTCCAGCTGCTCCAGGTGCGCGATCCCGGTCACGTCGACCTTGGCGGCCAGGTGCCGCCCCAGGGACGTGCCGAGGCGCTCGCCCGCGCCGAGCGGCCCGCCCGGCAGCGACCACCGTCCCTCAAACGGCGGCGCGCCCCGGCGCCAGAGCAAGACGTGCAGGCAGCCCCGGCGAACCTGGAAGACGACCGCCAGGACGTCATGACGGAACCGGTCGTCCGGGCCGGGCGCGATCGGCGGTTTAGGTTCTGGCACGTTCGCATGATACTGTGCTCCGAACAGGTTTTAGACTTTAAGGCGAAAACCTCTGAACAGGAGGGGAGCGGCTATGAGCAGCACGGCGGCTGAGGTGGGTCACGCGGTGGACGGGGCGGCCCGGGGCCGGGCGGACCGGGCTGACCGGAACGGGGGTGACCGGGACGGGGCTGACCAGGCCGACTGGGCGGCGCAGGTCCGGCGGCTGGCGAGGCAGCGCGACGCGGTGATCCTCGCCCACAACTACCAGGTTCCCGAGATCCAGGACGTCGCCGACCACGTGGGCGACTCGCTGGCCCTGTCGCGCCTGGCCGCGGCGAGCACGGCGAGCACGATCGTGTTCGCCGGGGTGTACTTCATGGCGGAAACCGCCAAGATCCTCGCCCCGGACCGGACCGTGCTGATCCCCGACTCGCGGGCCGGCTGCTCGCTCGCCGACAGTATCGATGCCCAGCAGGTTCGCGAGTGGAAGACAGAGCACCCCGGGGCCGCGGTGGTCGCCTACGTCAACACCAGCGCCGAGGTCAAGGCCGAGGCCGACGTGTGCTGCACCTCGGCCAACGCGGTCCAGATCGTGCAGTCGCTGCCCGCCGACCGGGAGATCCTGTTCCTGCCCGACCAGTTCCTCGGCGCCCACGTGCAGCGGGCCACCGGCCGCGCCAACATGCACGTCTGGCTCGGGGAGTGCCACGTGCACGCGGGCATCAGCCCGGCCGACCTGCGCCGCAAGGCAGCGGCCGAGGCCGGGGCCGAGTTGTTCATCCACCCCGAGTGCGGGTGCTCGACCGCGGCGCTGTGGCAGGCGGGCATGGGCGACCTGCCGGCCGGCCGCACCAGGGTGCTGTCCACGGGGGGCATGCTGGACGCCGCCCGCAGCACCAGGGCCAAGGCCGTGCTGGTGGCCACGGAGACCGGCATGCTGCACCAGCTGCGCCGGGCCAACCCGGCGGTCCGCTGGGAGCCGGTCAACCCGAACGCGGTATGCCGATTCATGAAAATGATCACGCCGGCCGCCCTGCTGCGCTGCCTGCGCGACGGAGTGGAGGAGGTGCACGTCGCTCCCGACGTCGCCGACCGGGCCCGCCGCGCCGTGCGGGCGATGATCGCCATAGGGACCCCGTCGGAGGCCGGGGAATGAGTGCCCCGCAGCTGCGCTACCTGCCCCGGTCGCGGCCGCGCTGGGAACGCGACGCCGACGTCGTGGTCGTGGGCTCGGGAGCGGCGGGCATGAGCGCCGCCCTCGCCGCTGCGGGGCACGGCCGGCGGGTGCTGCTGATCACCAAGGAGAGCGACCTCGGCGGGGGAGCCACGCCGCTGGCCCAGGGCGGCCTGGCCGCCGCGATCGGGCCCGGGGACACCGCGGCCCGGCACCAGCGCGACACCCTGGACGCGGGCGCCGGGCTGTGCGACCCGGCCGCGGTGGCGGCGCTGGTGTCGCAGGCCCCGGCCGAGATCGCCCGCCTGACCGGGCTCGGCGCCCGGCTCGAGCGCGCCGCGCTGCACCTGGAAGGGGGGCACAGCCGCCGCCGGATCGTGCATGCCGGGGGTGACGCGGCCGGCGCCGAGGTGCACCGGGCCGTGACGGCCGCGCTGCTGGCCAGCCCGGTGGAGATCCTCACCCGCGGCGTCGCCCTGGACGCGCTGACCGATGAGCAGGGCACGGTCCGCGGGCTGCTGGTCGGGGTGTCCGGCCGCGACGGCCGGACGCTGCAGTGCGCAGCGGTGACGGCGCGGGCCGTGGTTCTCGCCACCGGCGGCTTCGGCCAGGCGTTCGCGACCACCACCAACCCCCCCGGGCTGACCGGCGACGGCCTGGCGCTGGCCGCCCGGGCCGGCGCCCGGGTGCGGGACGTCGAGTTCGTGCAGTTCCATCCCACGGTGCTGTGGCAGGAGGCGGCCGCCGGCCAGTGCCCGCTGATCACCGAGGCCCTGCGCGGCGCCGGGGCGGTGCTCGTGGACGGGGCCGGACGGCCGGTCATGGCCGGCCAGCATTCGCGCGGCGACCTGGCCCCCCGGGACGTCGTGGCGGCGGGCATGCAGCGGCGGATGGAGCGCGGAGACGGGCCCGCCGACCACCTCTGGCTGGACGCCACCGGGCTGGGCCGGGCGGTCCTGGAGCGGGACTTCCCCACGGTGACCGCCGCGTGCCGCCAGCGGGGGATCGACCCGGCGTGCGAGCCCATCCCGGTCGCGCCCGGCGCGCACTACGCCTGCGGCGGGATCGAGGCGGGCATGGACGGGCGGACCTCGGTCGCGGGCCTGTTCGCCATCGGGGAAGCCGCGTCGACGGGGGTGCACGGCGCCAACCGCCTCGCGTCCAATTCCCTGACCGAAGCCCTGATCACGGGCCGGCGCGCCGGCGACCTGCTCGGCCGGTTCCTGCCCCGGCCCGGCCGGCCGCGGCCCGCCGGCGGCCTGCGGCTCCCGCCCGCGGGCCCGGGCGCGAGCCCGGCCGGCGGGGCGGCTCTGGCCTCGGCCATGTCGCGGCACGCCGGAGTGGTGCGCGACGCCGACGGCCTCCAGGCGCTGCTGCGGATGCTGGAGCAGGCGCCGCCGGGAGACGGTGGCCTGGACCTGGCCACGGTCGAGGCGACCAGCCTGCACACGGTCTCGGTCCTGGTCGCCGTGTCCGCCCTGGCCCGGGCGGAGAGCCGCGGGTGCCACCGCTGGCGGGACGTGCCGGCCAGCTCGGATCCGGGGGCACGGCACACGGTCCTGCGGGTGGACGAGGGACGGCCGCTGGCCGTCGGCGATCCCCTGGCGGGCCTCGGGGCAAGCGCATGAGCCTGCATCCGTCGGTCACCGAGCGGCTGCTCGCGGCGGGACTCGACCCCGGCGACACCGAGCGGGCCGTCCGTGCCGCGCTCGACGAGGACTTCCGTTACGGGCCCGACGTCACGTCGGCCGCGACGGCCCCGCCCGGCGCGCGGGCCGTGGCCGGCGTGGTGGCCCGCCAGCCCGGCGTGCTGGCCGGCCTCCCGGTCGCCTTCGCCGTGCTCGACGCCGCCGGGGTGCCGCCCGGCAGCGGCGAGGCGTGGCGTAACGACGGCGACCGCATAGCCGGCGGCGACGAGGTGCTGCGGGTCACCGCGCCGTTGCGGGGGATGCTGGGCGCCGAGCGAACCTTGCTTAATTTCGTCACGCACCTGTCCGGGGTGGCTACGACCACGCGGCGGTGGGCCGACGCCGTGTCGGGAACCGGGTGCGCGGTGCGCGATACCCGCAAGACCACGCCGGGGCTGCGCCAGCTCGAGAAGTACGCGGTGCGGTGCGGCGGCGGGACGAACCACCGCATGGGGCTCGGCGACGCGGCGCTGGTGAAGGACAACCACGTGGCGGCCGCGGGCGGGGTCGCGGCGGCGATCCGGGCCGTCCGCGACGTAGCCCCGGGCCTGCCGCTCGAGGTCGAGTGCGACACCCTGGACCAGGTGCGCGAGGCCCTGGCCGAGGGCGCCGGGCTCATCCTGCTCGACAACATGGACCTGGCTGACCTGCGCGCCGCCGTGACCCTGGCCCGCCGGTACCCGGCGGCCCAGCTCGAGGCCAGCGGCGGGCTGCGGCTGGAGACGGCCCGGGCGGTGGCGGAGACCGGCGTGGACTTCATCGCGGTCGGGGCGCTGACCCACTCCAGCCCCGCGCTCGACCTCGGGCTGGACGTGGTGACCGCGAGCGTGTACTAGCCCGCCGCGAAGGCCAGCACGGCGATGCCCGCGGCGACCAGGCAGGCCCCGCCGAACCGGGCCGGGCCGACGCGCTCGCGCAGCACGATCGCGGCCAGGGCGGTGCCCATGACCACGCTGGACTCCCGCACCGCGGCCACCGGTGCGGCGGCCGCGAACCGCAGGGCCTGCAGCGCGAGGGCATAGCCGCCGATCATGCCGATGCCGATGACGGCGGTCCGCGGGCGCAGTTCGCGGCGCAGCGCCCGCAGGCCCCGGGCCCTGGCCACCAGGACGAGATAGGGCACGACGAGCAGGGCCATGACCACCTCCAGGTAGGCGGCCGGGCTGGCCAGGCTCACCCCGTGTTTATCGACCAGGGTGTAGCAGGCGATGCAGACCGCGATCGCCGCGGCCATGCCGGTATCCGCGAGCCCGCCCGCCACGCGGATCCCGCGTACCGCGACGGCCCCGACCGCGACGAGGAGCACCCCGGCGAGCTCCCCGGCGCTGGCCCGCACGTGCAGCGCCAGCAAGCCGATCAGCAGCACGAGCACCGGCGCCAGGCCGCGGGCCAGTGGGAAGACCAGGCTCAGCTCGGCCCGCCGGTAGGCCGCGGCGAGCAGCGCGAAGTAGCTGAGCTGCAGTACCGCAGACGCGGCGATGAACGGCCAGGCCGCCGCCGGCAGGTGGCCGAAGGCCAGCGACGGGGCGAACACGATCGCGCCCAGGACGATGGCGACGGCCGTGGCCGCCTGGGTATCGCCGGCCTGCTTGACCAGCAGATTCCACACGGCACTCGACACCGCGGACATCAGGGCCAGCAGCAGCGCGGCAGCGGGCATCACCTGCTCCCGGCCGGGGGCGCAGCCGGGAGCGGCCGCACCGGGGCGGCATGCGCCGCGGCCGGCGGCGGTACTCCGAAACTGACGATACCGCTACTCTTACCCCTCATGAATAAGGATAGCAGTACCGCGGGCGCGGGCATCGGCACGGGCGCTGGCGGGGGCGCCAACGTCGATGCGGGCGCCGGCTTCGGGGTGCCGCATGCCGCCCGATAGCAGCATCGCCAGGGTGGCGGGCGTCATCCGGGCCGAGGCGGCCGGCCGCCCGGCCGGGGACCGGCTGCCCTCGACCCGCGAGCTGGTGCGGCGGCTCGGGATCAGCCCGGTGACCGTGTCCCGGGCGCTGGCCATCCTCGTCTCCGAGGGGGTCGTGGTCACCCGGCCGGGCGAGGGCAGCTTCGTCGCGGACCGGCCGACCCGCGGTGACCGGCAGGCGGACGACTTCGGCTGGCAGACGCTGGCCCTCGGGGAGCGGCGTACCAGCGCCCGCGGCGTTCTGGTCTCGCTGGAGGAGCCGCCGAGCGAGGAGATCCCGCTGGCGAGCGGGTACCCGCATCCCTCCCTGCTCCCGATCCGGGCCCTGGCCGCCGCCATGGCCCGGGCCGGGCGGCGGCCGGATGCCTGGCAGCGGCCTCCGGTTGCGGGCCTCGACGGGCTGCGAGCCTGGTTCGCGCGTAGCCTGGGCGGCCAGGTCGACGCGGCGGACGTGATCGTCACTCCCGGCGCGCAGGGTGCCCTGACCGCGGCGTTCCGGGCCCTGCTCCCGCCGGGTGGCGTGCTGCTCGTGGAGTCGCCCACCTACCCGGGAGCGCTGGCGGTCGCCGCGGCCGCGGGCATCCGGACCGTCCCGGTGCCCGTGGACGGGGACGGGATCAGGCCCGGCGCCCTGGCCCAGGCCTTCGCGGCGACCGGCGCCCGGGCGGTCTACTGCCAGCCGGCCTTCCAGAACCCCACCGGCGTGGTCCTGTCCGCCGAGCGACGCGCCCAGGTCCTGGCCGCGGCGGCCGCGGCCGGAGCCTTCGTGGTCGAGGACGATTACGGGCGCTGGCTGGCCCACGAGCGGGCCGCGCCGCCGCCGCTCGTCACCCAGGACCGCGACGGCCGGGTGGTTCACCTCACGTCGCTGACCAAGCCGGCGTCGCCGTCGCTGCGCGTCGGCGCGCTCATCGCCCGCGGCCCGGTGGCCGAGCGGCTGCGCGCCGTCCGGGTGGTCGATGACCTCTTCGTCAGCCGGCCGCTGCAGGAGACCGCCCTGGAACTGGTCAGCTCGCCCGCGTGGCCCCGGCACGTGGCGAACCTGGCCCGGGCCCTCACCGCCCGGCGGGCGGCGCTCGCGCTGGCCCTGCGGCAGCGCATCCCGCAGTTCACGATCCCGGCGCTGCCCGGCGGCGGCGCGACGTTGTGGGTGCGCCTGCCCGGCTACATCGCCGATGACCAGCTCGCGAGCAGGGCCAGCCGGCACGGGACCGTGATCAGCCCGGGCCGCAACTTCTATCCCGCCGAGCCGCCCGGGCCGTTCATCCGGCTCAGCTTCGCCGCCGTGGCCCGCGCCGAGGACCTGCACGAGGGCGTCCGGCGCCTCGCCCTGGCGCTGCCCGCCGCCTAGCGGCGCCGGGCGCTCATCCTGCCGGAAATTGTG
>Ga0318569_10000430_pt1 | contig 10571 bp, 8 predicted proteins | sample GRESIP088b5f22_FD_203692 | JGI IMG/M metagenome (GOLD analysis project Ga0318569, IMG submission 203692) | Tropical soil microbial communities from Luquillo Experimental Forest, Puerto Rico - GRE.SIPMG.088b5f22 | ecosystem: Environmental > Terrestrial > Soil > Tropical forest > Bulk soil...
GCCCCGTGTTTACAGAGGCAGGCCGCGCACGAACACGATGTGCGGCCCGAGCGCGCATCGCTCATCATGGACCTGGAGACCGACCATGAGCTGCAAACTCCCCGTGATCGCCGTCGCAATCGCCCTCGCCTCCGCCTGCGGAAGCGGGGGCGTGGCACAAGCAGGCGCCGGCGCGGCGAAGCCCGCACCGGCCGCGAAGGGAAAGACTGAGATCGCGACCCTCGCCGGAGGCTGCTTCTGGTGCACGGAGTCCGCGTTCGACGATCTGCCCGGTGTCGTCGACGTGATCTCCGGATACACGGGCGGCCACCTCGCCAACCCGACGTACGAGCAGGTGTCGTCGGGACAGACCGGGCATTATGAATCGATCGAGGTCCGGTTCGATCCGAGCAAGATCACGTACGCGGAGATCCTCAACGTCTTCTGGCGCCAGATCGACCCCACCGACGCAGGCGGTCAGTTCGCCGACCGCGGGGACCAATACCGCTCGGTGATCTTCGTTCACGACGACGCTCAGCGGAAGATCGCGGAGGCCTCGAAGGCCTCCCTCGAGAAGAGCGGTTGGTTCGACAAGCCGATCGCGACGCAGATCCTCCCCGCGGGACCGTTCTACAAGGCCGAGGAGTATCACCAGCACTACCACACGAAGCACCCGGTCGAGTACAACGCCTACAAGTGGGGCTCCGGGCGGGGGCCGTACATCGAGGCGTTCTGGAAGGAGAAGCCGCCGATCGCCCCGGCCGCGGCGGCACCGAGTTGCGCCGCGTGGGTGAAGCCGTCGGACGCGGAGCTCAAGCGCACGCTGACACCGCTCCAGTACGAGGTGACGCAGCACGAGGGGACCGAGCGGGCGTTCGAGAACGAGTACTGGAACAACCACGAGCCCGGGATCTACGTCGACGTCGTCTCGGGCGAGCCGCTGTTCAGCTCGAAGGACAAGTTCGACAGCGGAAGCGGCTGGCCGAGCTTCACGAGACCCCTCGTTCCGGCGAACATCGTCGCGCACCCGATAACGGACGCGGGAGATCAGGTCTCCGAGCTGAAGAGCAAGGCGGCCGGAAGCCATCTCGGACACGTCTTCGCCGATGGGCCGAAACCGACCGGAATGCGCTACTGCATCGACAGCGCGTCGCTCCGGTTCATCCCGGCCTCCCAGCTTGCGGCGAAGGGATACGGGGAGTACGCGAGCCAGTTCGAGAGCCAGCCGACCGCGCCGAAAGCCCCTTGATCCGACGGCCCTACGGGGCCCTCTGGCCATTACGAAAACGAGCACCTGCGGGGCTCGATCCCCGAATCGCCGGACGAACGCAATCACCCCGCCTTCCGCCGGCCCTTTCACGGCGGATCAGACTTGCTTGCACAGCATAACCGGCGTATCAGAGTCCCGACGCAATCCCAGGGGGACCAGCAAGGAAGCGCTGTCTTGAGGTGGAACTCTCGGCCCAGAGGTTTCGGCAAAATGTTGTCATATAGACATTCCGTCGGCCGCCACCAACCGACAAGGCTCTGACTGCGCGGTCTCGTCAGGGTCGCGAGTAGGGGGGGGAAGCCATGGCGAGTGGGAAGAGTCTCCTGCGGTCGAGTGGGGTTCTGCTCGCACTGCTTTCGCTGGTCACCGTCGGGCGCGCCTCGTCGAAGTCTCCGTCGTCGAGCCCGAGCTTCGTCACGTTCGAGTCGTCGCAGGTGAGGCCGCTCGCGATGTCTCCGGACGGCACCCGCCTGTTCGCCGTCAACACGCCCGACGGCAGCCTCGAGATCTTCCAGATCGGTCCCTCCGGCCTCACGCACACGGGATCGGTCCCCGTCGGCATGGAGCCCGTCGCCGTCGCGGCCCGCACGAACGGCGAGGTGTGGGTGGTCAACCACCTCTCGGACAGCGTGAGCATCGTCGACATGAGCTCGACGCCGCCGCGAGTGGCGCGGACGATACTGGTCGGCGACGAGCCCTCCGACGTCGTGTTCGGCGGAACGAGCCGGACGCGTGCGTTCATCACGACGGCCCACCGCGGCCAGAACAACCCGTTCGATCCGCAGCTCCTCACGCCGTCCGTCGGCCGGGCCGACGTCTGGGTCTTCGACGCGCAGAACCTGGGATCCGGCCTGGGCGGCACGCCTCTGAGCATCATGAGCCTGTTCGGGGACACGCCCCGCGCGCTGACCGTGAGTCCCGACGGATCGGTCGTCTATGCCGCGGTCTTCCTGTCGGGCAACCAGACCACGGCGATCCACGAGGGCGCGGTTCCCGACGGGATGATGACCCCCAGCACGAACGCCGACGGCGTGACCGCGCCCGAGACCGGCGTGATCGCGAAGTTCGACGGCGCTCACTGGCTGGACGACCTCGGCCGGAACTGGGACGCGCAGGTGAAATTCTCGCTCCCCGATTACGACGTCTTCGCGATCAACGCGAACGCGACGCCTCCGACGCTGAGCTCGACCTTCTCCGGAGTGGGCACGGTGCTGTTCGGCATGGTGACGAATCCCCAGAGCGGCAACGTCTACGTCAGCAACACCGAGGCGCGGAACAACTTCCGCTTCGAGGGGCCCGGGGTCTTCTGGGGAAGCACCGTCCGGGGGCACCTCCACGAAAGCCGGATCACCGTTCTCTCGGGCGGCTCCGTCCTCCCGCGGCACCTCAACAAGCACATCGACTACAACGCGTTCCCGGGGACGCAGGAGGAAAACGACAAGAGCCTCGCGTTCCCGCAGGGGATGGCGGTGACGGCCGACGGCTCGACGCTCTACGTCGCGGCGTTCGGGTCGCGCAAGATCGGCGTCTTCGACACCGCGAGCCTGGAGGACGACACGTTCGTGCCCGACCAGGCAAACCAGATCGAACTGAGCGCCGGCGGACCCACGGGAGTCGTGCTCGACGAGGCCCACGGCGTGCTCTACGCGATGACGCGGTTCGACGACGGGATCTCCGTCGTCGATCTCGCGACGAAGACCGAGACGGCCCACCATACGCTCCACAACCCCGAGCCCCCCGAGGTCGTCGCGGGGCGCCCCCTGCTCTACGACGCGCGGTACACCTCGAGCCACGGAGACTCGGCGTGCGCGAGCTGCCACGTCTCGGCGGACCTCGACGGGCTCGCCTGGGATCTCGGGAACCCGGACGGCTCGGTGACGAACAACCCGAACCCGTTCCGCTTCGGACCCGCCGGCGATCCCTCCTTCCACCCGATGAAGGGCCCGATGACGACGCAGAGCCTGCGCGGGATGTCCCACGGCGGGCCGATGCACTGGCGCGGCGACCGGACCGCGGGCAACGACCCCGGGGGCGACCCGCTCGACTCCCACGGCGCTCTCGTCAAGTTCAACGTGGCGTTCGAAGGGCTCGTGGGTCGAACCGGACCGCTCACCGACGAGGAGATGAACGCGCTCGCCGATTTCCTGCTCGAGATCACCTACCCCCCGAATCCCATACGCGCGCTCGACAACTCGCTGACCGCCTCGCAGTCCCGGGGGCACGACTTCTTCTTCACCGAGCTCAGCGACAACCAGCTCACGTGCAACGGCTGCCACCACACCGATCCGGTCAACGGCTACTTCGGCACGGACGGGTTCTCGAGCTTCGAGGGCGAGACCCAGCACTTCAAGATCCCGCAGCTCCGGAACGCGTACACGAAGGTCGGCATGTTCGGCATGCCGGTCGTCCCGCAGATCCGGGTTGGCGACAACGGCCCGAAGGGGCCCCAGATCCGCGGGTTCGGCTTCGTGCACGACGGTTCGGTCGACACGCTGGTCCGTTTCCACCGCTCGTTCGTCTTCTCCTTCACCGGCGGCGATCCCGAGCGGACCGACGTCGCGAACTGGGTCCTCGCCTTCGACAGCGACCTGGCGCCGATCGTCGGGCAGCAGATCACGCTGACCGCGACGAACGGGGCGACCGTCGGATCGCGCATCAATCTCCTGATCGCGCGCGCGGCGGTGACCTCGCCGCGGCCGGAGTGCGATCTCGTCGTGAAGGGAAACATCGCGGGGATCGCGCGCGGATGGGTCCGGAAGGACGACGGGATGTTCTACCCCGACCGCGCGTCGGAAGCACCGCTCACCGACGCGCAGCTGCGTGCCCTGGCCGGGACGGCCGGGCAGGAGCTCACCTACACGTGCGTCCCCCCCGGCTCCGGGACGCGGGTCGGGATCGACCGCGACGAGGACGGCTATCTCGATCGCGACGAGCTCGACGCCGGCTCCGACCCGACGAACCCCGCGAGCGTACCCCAGGACATCGACGGCGACGGCGTGATCAACAGCCTCGACTGCGCGCCGAACGACCCGACGACCTATCCCGGTGCGCCGCAGCTGTGCGACGGGATCGACAACACCTGCTCGGGGGTCGTTCCCCCCGACGAGCTCGACCTCGACGGCGACGGATACGTCGCGTGCACCGGCTGGAACGACGTCACGGGAACCCACCCCTCGATCCTGGGTGGGGGCGACTGCGACGACACGCGGCCCACGATCCACCCGGGCGCCGTCGAGACGTGCAACGGGATCGACGACAACTGCAACGGCCAGGTCGACGAGGGCGTCGCGGTGCCGGCGGCCACCCCCTACATGCTGGTGGGCAAGCAGGGGACGACCGTCTACATGGCGTGGAATCCGGTCGCGAACGCCACCGGCTACGACGTGGTCCGCGGACTGCTCTCCACGCTCCACTCGAGCGGCGGCAACTTCACGACGAGCACGATCGCTTGCGTGCAGGACGACACGTCGCAGAGCCAGTTCACGATCTGCGACACGCCCCCGGCCGGTGACGGGAGCTGGTACCTCGCGCGACCGAACAACTGCGGCGGGAAGGGAACGTACGATTCGCTCGCGGCGTCTCAGGTCGCTCCGCGCGACTCCCAGATCGCGGCATCGGCCGCCGCCTGTCCGTAGCCGTCAGGATTCTTCGTCCGGGCCCCGGTTGTCGATCACGTCGCGCACGATGTACCGCGGTCGCCTCTTGATCTCTTCGTAGATGTGGCCGAGGTATTCCGCGATGATCGAGAAGCAGACGAGCTGCACGCTTCCGAGGAACAGGACGACGAGGAGGATCGTCATGAATCCGGACGGCGCGCGGCGGTCATAGTGGACGTAGGCGCCGAGGTAGAAGAGAGCCATCAGCAAGGTCAGGCCGACGCAGTAGAAAGCGAGCGTCGAGATGTACTCGAGCGGTCGATGGCTGAACGAGAAGATCGCCAGCTTCGCCCAGCGGATGTTTCCGGAGAGCGAGTTGGTGGACACGCCGTCGAAGCGCGCCTGGCGGACGTACTCGACCCCCGCGTGACGGAATCCGGTGTACGCCCTCAGGCCGCGCAGGAAAACGAGCTTCTCGGGGAAGTCCCGAAGCAGCGTGTCGACGACCTTGCGGTCCATCAGCCCGAAGTCGCCGGCATCGACCGGGATCCGGATGTCGGCGAGGCGCCGGAGGAGCCGGTAGAAGACCTTGTAGGCGACTTGCCGGAACGCGCTCTCCTCGCGCTTGATCCGGACGCCGACGACGATGTCGAACCCCTCGAGCCACTTGTCGACGAGCGCCGGGATCATCGCGGGGGGATCCTGGAGATCCCCGTCCATGAGGATCACGCCGTCTCCGCGCGCGACCCGCATTCCGGAGAGGAACGCGCTCTGGCTGCCGAAGTTCCGCGTGTGATGAACGACCACGAGGCGGGGATCGGTTGCCGCCAGCTCCGCGAGGATCCGCTCGGCGTCATCCGGCGAGGCGTCGTTGACGTAGATGATCTCGTAGCGCGAGGTCACCGTCGGGAGAATCTCGGTGAGCCTGCGGTAGAACTCGCGGATCGATCCCGCGTCCCTGTAGCAGGCAATCACCACCGACAGCGATCGGCCGGTCACGACGTCCTCTCGAGCCGCCGGACGATCGCGGCCGCGATGCCCGCGGCGTCGATTCCCGCGAGGCGCCACATGTGCCGCTGGCTCCCGGCATCGTGCAGGAACCGGTCGGGCGCGGCGATCGACGTCAGGATCGGGGAGTCCGGCGCGCCGGCGAGGGGCAGCGCGAGCGCCTCCGCGAGTCCGCCCTGGGGCCCATGCTCCTCGACGACGAACACGTGCGCGGGGCGGCGCGCGCGGATCCAGGCGATCGCGCCGTCGATCGGTTTCACCGTGTGGACCGAGACGACGTGCGGGTCATGGCCGGCGCGGAGCAGGGCGGGGACCGCCGCGAGCGCCTCGCCGGCAATTGGCCCGCAGGCGAGGATCGCGATCGCGCCGCCGCGGCGCAGCGTCCGCGGCGATCCGGCGGCGAAGGCGTCCTCCGCCGAGGCGAGGTCCGGCTCCCGGTTGCGGCCGAGACGCAGATACGAAGGACCCTCGGAGGCCAGAGCGGAGCGAAGCGCGTGCCGGGTCTCCCACGGGTCGGCGGGGCAGAGCACGGTCATTCCGGGCATGGCGCGCATCAGCGCGATGTCGTCGATCCCGTGATGGGTGGGGCCGTTCGGCCCGTAGGCGAATCCCCCGCCGACGCCGGTCACGATCACCGGGAGACGCATGTTGCAGACGTCGTTCCGGATCTGCTCCAGGCAGCGGGCCGTCGCGAACGGAACGATCGAGTAGGTCACGGGGCGCATCCCCGAAAGCGCCAGGCCGGCGGCGACGCTCACCATGTTCGCCTCGCTCACCCCCATGTTCAGGAACCGGCCGGGGCAGGCGGCGGCGAAGCGGTCGAACAGCTTGTACCCGAGGTCTCCCGTGAGCAGCGCGATCCGGTCGTCGGCCGCCGCGGCCCGCGTGAGCTCGTCGACGAACGCATCCCTCATGCTCCGGCCGCCAGCTCGTCGAGCGCCCGGCGCAGGTCGGCCTCGCTCGGCGGGCGGTAGTGCCACTCGAGGTCGTCCTCCATGAACGACACGCCCTTCCCCTTGACGGTGTGCGCTACCACGAGGCGGGGGAGTCCGCCGCCGGACGCCCGGAGGGCGGGCACGAGCGCTCCGAAATCGTGGCCGTCGACCTCCGCGACGTCCCATCCGAACGCCCGCCACTTGTCGGCGAGCGGGGCGAGCTGCGTGATCTCGAGCGACCGGCCGGTGGCCTGGAGCTTGTTGAAGTCGACGATCGCGACGAGGTTGTCGAGGCCGCGGCGGGGGGCCCACATCGCGGCCTCCCACACCGAGCCCTCGTTGCACTCACCGTCCGACATCACCACGAACACGCGCGTGGGCGATCCCGTCAGGCGCGCCGCCAGGGCCAGCCCGGTGCCGATGCCGAGGCCGTGGCCGAGCGAGCCGGAGCTGATCTCGACGCCGGGGACGGCCTCGCGGCTCGGATGCTCGCCGAGGGGCGAGCCGTCGGCGCAGTAGCCGGAGAGCGCGGACCGGTCGACGAACCCGCGCGCGGCGAGACACGCGTACAGTGCCGCGCCCGCATGCCCCTTGCTGAGGAGGACACGGTCGCGCTGCGGATCGCGGGAGGTGTCCGGGCCGACGCGCGCCGCGTCGAAGTAGATCGCGACGAGGATGTCCACGCAAGACAGCGCGGAGGCGACGTGGGCGACACCGGCGGCCGACGACATGGTCAGCACGTCCGCGCGCACCGCGCGCGCGACCGCTGCGAGTTCTTTCGCCGTGGGCATGCCGCGCCGAGAATACCCTACGCCGCGGGTTTTCGAGCGATGATGCCGAGGTTGCCGAGGTTCGTGTCGATCATCACCCGGCCGGCCCGCGTCGCCTCGAGGAACCGGAGGACGGCGGGCTTGACCGGGGCCGGCACCGGGGCGAGGCGCATCCAGAATCCGAGCGGATACCGGTTGCGCACTCCGAAGACCTCGATCGTCTCGTACCCGTTCTTCTCGAAGAGCTTCCGGACCGTCGCGCGGTCGTAAAGGACGACGTGCTCGATGTCGAGGATGGGCGAGTAGCGGCCGAGGAGGCGAGGCAGCCACCAGCCGACGTCGTGGCAGATCCAGAACATGACCCCGCCGGGGGCCAACAGTCGCATGCAGTCGGAGAGCACGTCGTTGGGCCGGAGGAGATGGTCGAGGACCTGGAACCCGCACACCAGGGAGAAGCTCTCCGCGGGAAACGAGCCGGGTCCGAGCACGCCCTCGATGATGCAGGAGCGTACGGCGGGAGCCGCGCTCGCGGCGGCCTTCCGGCTCGGCTCGAGGCCGCGCACGAGCCCGAAGCCGAGCGGCTGCACGCGCTCGAGAAACGCACCGTCGCCGCAGCCGACCTCGAGCACGCCGCGGCGATCGGGAAGGTGCGGGAGCACGCGCACGAGGAGGCGCGCGTAGGTGTCGGCGGCGAGCCCGCTGACTCCGCCGCCGGTCGCGTCGCTCGCGCGGTAAAGACCCAGGACCGTGCGCTCGTCGAGCACGGGATCCGCGCGCAGGCATCCGGTGCGCCGGTTGCGCACCATCCGGTAGTGGATCCGGTCCGGCATCCGGCGCGCGGAGAACACCGAGGGATCGAGGCGCGTGAGGTCCCAGTTCGCGGGATACACCTCGACGTCTGCGTCGTCGGTGCCGTCGAGCGGGCAGTACGTGTGGATCGGCGTGGGACCGTCAGGGGCCATAGAGGTGCTTGTGCGCGCGGAACCAAGCGAGGCTCGCAGCAAGCCCCTCGCGGATTCCCGTAGGCGGCGTCGCGCCGATCGACTTCCTCAGCTTGCTCACGTCCGCGACCCAGACGTCGGTGTCCCAGCCGCGCGGCTCCATGCGGTCCCATCGCGCGTCGATCGGGGCTCCGACGACCTGGCCGAGCGCCTCGACGAGCTGAGCGAGGCTCGTCTGGGCTCCGGTCCCGACGTTGACGATCTCGCCGGCCAGGCGCCGGAGCGCATCGATGCGCATGTAGACGTCGACGACGTCGTCGACGTACACGAAGTCGCGCACGGTCGTCGGCGACGCCATGTCGATCGGCTTTCCCTCGATCGCCGCCATCATCAGCCGCGGGACGAGGCGCGTGGGCTCCTCGTACGGGCCGTAGACCGAGAACAACCGCAGTGTCACGATCGCCTGCCGCGTCGATCGGCCGACATGACGGCACAGGAGCGACTGCGCGGACTTGGCGACCGCGTAGAAGCTGTCGGGCTCGAGCACGTCGGTCTCGCGCATCGCGAACGACTTCGCGCCGTACTCCGACGAGCTGCCGGTGTTGACGAAGAGATCGAACCCGACCTTGCTGCACGCCCGCACGACGTTCCACAGGCCCGTAACGTTGACGAGGAGGATCGGCTCGGGCTCGTTCTGGTAGTGGTAGGCGCCGTGGGTCGCGAGGTGATACACGATCGTCGGGCGGATCCGCTGGATCACGTCCTCCACGCGGGCCGCGTCGGTGATGTCGACGGGATGCACCGCGACCCCGTCCTCGATCCCGTTCAGGCGCCACGGGGTCGAGGACGGCTTCACGATCGCGTGGACATCCTCGCCGTCGCGTGCGAGGCGGGCGCAGAGATTGGCTCCGATGAACCCAGCGGCTCCGGTGACCAGGAATCGGCGGCGCGATGCGGCGGATGCCGTGACGTCCTCCCGCGAAAGCGAGGCGGGAAGTGTACCGCGTCAGTCGTACGTCATCCGCCGTCCGCCGAGGTCCACGAGGAATCCCTTCCCGACGGCGCGCGCGCGGCGGTGGATGTGCTCCGCGGCCGCGACGTCCTCGACCGCGATCCCGAGCGACTTGAAGAGCGTGATCTCGTCGGGCCGCGAACGCCCGGGCGCGCGGCCGATCGCGACCTCTCCGATCTCCCCGACGATGTGGTCGCTCCCGATCGCGCCTTCGCGCCTCGGGATCAGGAAATCGCCGGCCTCGCTGCCGACCGACTCGCGCCGGTCGCAGTAGAAGCGGGACCGGACCACGGCCTCGGTGTCGAGCTCGCGACACGCCGGAAAGCACGCGCCGACCGCGTTGATGTGCGCCCCCGGCGCGATCCAGGCGCCCTTCACGACCGGCTCGACGGACGACGTCGCGGTGCAGATGAGATCGGCTCCCTCGACGGCGTCTCTGGCCGAGCCCACCGCCTCGACCGTCATCCCGAGCGATTCGGAGTGGTGCCGCGCGAACGCTCGAGCCCGCTCGGGCGACACGCCACACACCCGCACGCGCCTGAGCCTCCGCACCGCCCGCATCGCGGCAAGGTGCGTGCTCGCCTGCGTCCCCGACCCGAGGATCGCGAGGTCGCCCGCGTCCTCACGCGCGAGAAGCCGCGTCGCGAGCCCGCTGACCGCCGCGGTGCGGATCGCCGTGATCGCGGTCGCGTCGATGATCGCGAGCAGGCTGCCCGTGCGCGCGTCGAACAGCAGCACCGCCCCCTGGTGCGAGTCGCGGTCGGTGCCGTGATTCGCCGCCATGACGGAGATGACCTTGAGGCCCAGCGCCTGCGGATCGGTCACGTGCGACGGCATCATCGCGATCAGCCCCGACCGGTCCGGCGTCCACATCATCGTGCGCAGGGGGAGGATGGCCTCCCCCCGCGCAAGCGATGCGAGGGCGCGCTCCATGACGTCGATGCACTCGCCCATTGGGAGCAGCTCCGCGACGAGCGGCTGGGGGATGATGAGGGTGGTCATTTCAGAGTCCTGCCTCGCGTCCGCACGTTGGATCGTTTGATGCCGACCCCCACCGCCG
>Ga0318569_10000440_pt1 | contig 10532 bp, 9 predicted proteins | sample GRESIP088b5f22_FD_203692 | JGI IMG/M metagenome (GOLD analysis project Ga0318569, IMG submission 203692) | Tropical soil microbial communities from Luquillo Experimental Forest, Puerto Rico - GRE.SIPMG.088b5f22 | ecosystem: Environmental > Terrestrial > Soil > Tropical forest > Bulk soil...
GTCTAGTCTAGCTCCTTAGATCGACTGGAGCTGCGCCAACATCGGCAAAAGATAAAACGGTTCACGGAGGCGCGTGTTCCACAAAATTCCGGCAGCTAGCTGCAGTCCGTCGCGCCTCATCGCGCGTTGGCAAGTTGTCTCGAGCCGCAGCCCTTGCTCATCCTTGAAATAGACGCAACGGCCCCGAAGTGGCCGTCATATACATCGCCGCTAATGTCCGCTTTGGGTCATTAGCAGACATTGAAGCGCCTTTAACCGATGTCCGCTTTACCCCCAGAAGCAGACATCGGCCGAGCGCATTGAGATGTCTGCTTTTTGCGGACATGCTTAAGCCGAGGCCCAATGACACCCGGCGCGCAAGGTGATAATTTTTCGCTCGTTCGTTGATCGCCGGGAGAATGCGAAATGTCACAGGTTCGTTGCCTTCTGTCGACGAGCGTTTTCTTGCTTGCAGCCTGTACGGGAGCGGCTTTGGCACAACTGGCGCAAGGCACGGTTGCCAAATCCGCCGTAACAATGCCGGCCCCGCCTGATCCCGTACCAGTCACCGTTAAAGACGCGACCACAGCCATGTTGGTGTTCGATATGGTCGATCCGATTTGCTCGACTCAACCAAAGTGCATGGAAACGATGATTCCGGCTGTCACATCACTTCTGGCCAAAGTGCGAAGCGCGGGTATGTTCGTCCTCTACTCGACGCGGGGGCCGACGCTTTCAAAGTGGCTGACACAAGTCGCGCCGGCCGCGAGCGACCCAGTGATGCAATCGTATGCGCAGGACCGCTTTTACAATACGGAGTTGGACAAAATCCTAAAGGACAAGGGGATCACCACGCTGATCCTCACGGGCTGGAAAGTCAGCGGATCGGTTACTTATACATCCGTCGGAGCCACGGCCCGAGGCTACACCGTCGTTGTTCCAGCGGATGCGAGCCTCGCTGCCACCGACTACGAGATTGCGGTCGGCATCTTCCAGATTCTTAATCAGTTCGACGCGAACGCCACCAACGAGCCGCTGAAGACAAAAGCCTCGACTTTGAGCCGCTCCGATCTGATTACGATACAATAACGCGGGAGGTTGTTGCTGATTGTCCGTTTTGCCCCGAAAGCGGACATCACTTGAATGCTCTCGGATGTCCGCAAAGTGCCAAAATCGGATATGCAAAAGGGCCCCCGGTTCGCTTTAGAGCAAAGCCAAGCTTCAACGGAATCCCGCTGCCCGCTTTGGGGCAGCGGGTAACATGGATTTTCATTCAAGGCGTGGCGATGTGCCAGACGTTGTTAACCCCATCGCCGGTAACGTCACCCGCTTTGGTGTCCTTAGACCAAGTGTAGAGCGGCTTGCTTTTATAGGCCCATTGCTTTCCCCCATCGTCGCGCGTGACAATCGTGTAAGCACCCGTCGGCCTTGCATCGGCAGATGCCATCAGAGGCGGCCAATTTGTCGCGCATGGACCGTTACAGGCCGATTTACCGCCATCATCCTTGTCGAAGGTGTAGAGCGTCATGCCCTTACCATCGGTGAGCACCTTACCTTTAGTGCTGTCACCGGTTTTGGTCGGTGCCGTCTGGGCAAACACAATCGTAGCGGCCAACAGGGTCGCGCTAAAAGCTATCGCACCAATTTTTACCATGGAATCCTCCTGACTACGCGGGATGCGCGTAGGGAAACCCCAACCGCCATTCGAGCATCCATATAACGCGCAAGAAAAATTTTTGATCCTGAAAGGAATAAAGCGCCACCATGTGTTTGTCCAAGCGGACATCAGCACGATAACGCGGAGAATGCCCTCAAAAGAAAAGGGGCCGCCAGTCGCAGAAATAACTATTAGAACTCCTTGCCAATCAGCCGATCGACAGCATACCGACCGCCGCCACGGAAGAAGATCGCGAGGCAGAGTAACCACCACAACAAGGCGTATTCATACCCCCTGACAGTCCAGAAGTAGCCGAATTGCCATTGGAAAAAGACGATGATGACTCCCATCTCGATCCAAATAATCAACGCTGCTAGACGTGTGAAGAGTCCGACCGCAAGGCAGATTGCGCCGACGGATTCAGCAAAGATGGCAAAATAGGCCCATATCAATGGAAAGGACACGCCCATTTGCTTGTCGATAACAACGGCCAGATTCGCAGCGTTGCCAAGCATGATTTTCTGGATACCGTGCGGTATCAGCACAGCGCCAGTTGCAAAGCGCATAAAGGAATAACTCGCGGGTGAAAAAGTCTCGTAGAGACCAGCGAGGCCGGGGAAGATTAGCCGCTTTCTATCGATGATGCCCGTGGTCATGTTTCCCATCCTCACGTTTGTAGTTTCGCATCGAGTAAGGATCGTCACTTGGCCTTAGCCTGAGAACGGAGATTAGCTGTCGTTCGGAAGCGCTTAATTCATCGCCCCACGGCAGTAAAAACACCGACAATGTGCAGCTATTCCGATCTTCGGGAGCCGCTGTGCCTATGAACACTCAATGTCCGCTTTGGGTCAGAAGCGGACATTCGGTGGTGTTCGGCGATGTTACCCCGAAAGCGAACATTGCCCGCTGTCGTCAGGATGAGTGCCAAGAGTAGACATTCTGATCAGTGCCAGTGGCGCGGGCGTAGTCCTAGGTGCAGTCAATTTCCCATTTTGGTTGTCGAGGATCGCGTCCGGTCTATTGTGCAGCAAAACAATAAAACAGCCCGTCACCACCGGTGCTGCGCAGATCGTTTTGGCTGCAGCCGCCGTCAGGTCCTCGCGAAGGATGCGACGAATTCCATGAGCGTTGCGCGGCATCGTCGGAAAGGCCCCGACGATCGATGTGACCGAGCATTGCGATGCCCCGGGTGCTGCTCGTCCAATTGCCGCAGGTGCGGTCTTCGCCAGCCGGAAAAGCGCGACCGTCCGGTTGCGAGCCGGTCAGCGCGTCGTGACGGTTGGGTGCAAAACCGAAGCCCGGGATCATCCGGCCGTTCTCGGTTAGCGACGTTTGCATCCCGAGCTTATTGTTATCGCTGTGTAGGTCGTCGATATTCTGTGCCACGACCTCGCCCTTAAAATTCTGCCAGGGACCAGTGCCGATGCGGTCGCGCGCATTGACCGCTGGCTTGCCGTCGGCGGCCTGCGTGCTCAGATAGGCGCGCCAAGTCTTGTTTCCGGCGCCGGCGGCGGACGCCAATTGCTGACAGTAGCGGTCGGCGCTCTCGATGCCGCCAAGGTCGGCGCCCTTGCCGGGCCCGGTGCTGGTTACAAAGAATGTCATGTTCGGCGATTGCGGCGGTTGTGGTGGCGACGGCTGCTGCGCACCCGCGCCTGAGGCAGCACCAAATACCAATACGGCAACGACGGATGGCTTTAGCTTTTTCATCGTGGTCTCCTCGTAAAAATCGAGTTACCCTATGACCCGCCCAGAGCACTTAAACCCCGAAAGACCGGATCCATTCCACAGGCGAGGCAAACGCATAGCCGCTGAACTGCGGGCCCACTGTGGGGACCCACAGAAGTCCGGGTGCCCGACGGTGTATTCCGGGCGAGCGCTATCCTGATTCGCTTTGGGTCATATGCGGACATTCCTGGAGGTTTGCGCGATGTCCGCTTTACCCCCAAAAGCGGACATTCCTGCGCCGCGTGGAAAAAACAAAAGCGAAATGGCCGGCGATCGGGAAAAACGGCATATAGACCTACCCCACGCCCCCCTAGCCCCAGCTTTGAAAACGCAAAAAGAGACCCCTTCTGTGTCCGCAATTTTTTGTAGCGGCCTTTTTCCGGCGTTGGCGTGCTCTCCGGAGCATTCGTCACAATTTTGGTCCCAATAGAGGTGTTCTCTGAACGCTCGAATCGCGAAATTCGCCGATCTGACCGTCGCGATGGTCAGCGAGGAGAGGCTGCAATGGGCGAGCTGAGGAGCTTCGAATCCCGTTATGGCGCGGCCAATTACAAGCCGCTGCCCGTCACGCTCGTGCGCGGTGAGGGCGTGCATGTCTGGGATGAGGACGGTCGCCGCTATCTCGACATGATGGGCGCCTACTCGGCCGTCAGTTTCGGACACTGCCACCCGCGCTTGGTGGAAGCGATGACGCGGCAGGCGCGGCGGCTGGACATCACGTCTCGGGCTTATTTCACCGATCGGCTCGGACCGTTTCTTAAGCGCGCGTGCGAACTGACAGGTATGGACGCCGCACTGCCGGCCAATGGCGGGGCCGAGGCGGTCGAGACCGCGCTCAAGGCAGCGCGCAAATGGGCCTATAAGGTCAAGCGCGTGCCGGCCGAACGCGCCGAGATCATGGCGGCGGAAGGCAATTTCCACGGGCGTACTATCGCCATTGTGGGCTTCTCGTCCGTGCCGCAAAACCGCGATGGCTTTGGTCCGTTTCCGGCCGGATTCAAGCTTGTGCCATTTGGCGATGCCGCCGCGCTCGAAGCAGCTATTACCCCCTGCACGGCCGCATTTTTGATCGAGCCAATCCAGGGCGAAGGTGGAATCAACGTGCCGCCGGCCGGTTACCTAGCGAAAGTCGCGCGGATCTGCCGTGCCCACAACGTGCTTCTAATCTGCGACGAAATCCAGACCGGGCTTGGCCGCACCGGCCGTTTGCTCGCTTGCGAGCACGACGGGGTGAGGCCTGACGGCGTCACTCTCGGCAAGGCGCTGGGCGGCGGGCTCATTCCAGTGTCGCTCTTCCTCGCCCGCCGCGAGGTCATGGATGTCTTCGAGCCGGGCGACCACGGCAGTACGTTCGGCGGCAACCCAATTGCCGCCGCGGTCGGACTTGCTGCGCTCGACACACTTATAGAGGAACGATTCGTGGAGAGGGTTGCCGCGCTCGGTCCTCACTTGCTGTCGCGGCTTACTGGAATCAAAAATCCTCTCGTGCGGGAAGTGCGCGGCCGCGGACTGTTTGCCGGCATAGAACTCGACGCAACGAAGATCCAGGCCAGTGTCGTCGTCGAGCGGCTGCTGCAGGTCGGAATCCTCACCAAGGCAACTCACAGGAACACCATTCGCTTGGCGCCACCGTTCATTATCAAGAAATCGGAAATCGATTGGGCGGTCGATCGAATTGAGCAAGTGCTCGGCGAGGTTGTTGAAGATATTGCCGAGCCGCTCGTCGCACAGTGAAGCGCAATGGCTTGCTGCATCGGCATTCCACTTTAGCCTATGTCGAAACGGACGCCTTGGGCGAGCGGAAGTTCTCTGCCGAAATTGATAGTGCTGGTGACGCGGCGCATATAGCATTTCCAGACGTCCGAGCCGGCTTCGCGGCCGCCGCCCGTTTCCTTCTCGCCGCCAAAAGCGCCGCCAATCTCGGCGCCTGACGGGCCAATATTGACGTTGACAATCCCGCAATCCGATCCCGCCGCCGACAGAAAACGCTCGACCTCACGCACATCGTTGGAAAAGATTGACGAGGCGAGGCCTTGGGGTACGCCGTTGTGCAGTTCGATCACCTCGTCGAAGTCGGTATAAGCCATCACGTAAAGCAGAGGCGCGAAAGTTTCGCGCAAAACGGGCCCAGTTTGCCTTGCCATCTCGATCAAGGCCGGCCGCACGTAATAGGCTGCCGGATAGCGGTCGGCATGGCAGCGCTCGCCGCCGATGATTTTCCCGCCTAGCGCACGCACCTCCGACAATGTCGCTTGCATCGCGGTAAAAGCCGCCTCATCGATCAGCGGTCCGATTAGGACAGAACCGTCCTCGAGCGGATTGCCAACGTGCGCTGTCGCATACACTTGCTCCAACCGCTCAACGAGTGCTGCGTACACTTTGCGATGTATGAATAGCCGGCGAAGCGTGGTGCAGCGTTGGCCGGCGGTGCCGATAGCGGCAAAGGCAATCGCGCGCAGCGCCAATTCGAGGTCGGCTGAGGGACAGACCACAGCCGCATTGTTGCCGCCGAGCTCGAGAATCGCCCGCGCGAAGCGTTGCGCCAACCGCGGGCCGACGGTGCGCCCCATGCCGGTTGATCCAGTCGCCGATACGAGCGGCACGCGTGGATCGTCGGTCAGCCTGGTTGCGGCGTCGCGGTCGCCGATGAGTACCGCGGACAACCCTGGTGGAGCGTCGCCAAACTTTTTGACGGCGCGCATCACCAATGCCTGAACGGCGAGCGCAGTCAGTGGCGTTTTCTCAGAGGGCTTCCAAATAACGGTATCGCCGCAGACAAGTGCCAATGCTGCATTCCAGGCCCACACTGCCACCGGAAAATTGAATGTGGTGATCACCCCAATTGGACCTAAGGGATGCCATTGCTCCATCATGCGATGCGCAGGGCGCTCGCTGGCAATGGTCAGGCCATAGAGTTGACGAGAAATACCGACCGCGAAATCGCAGATATCGATCATTTCTTGCACTTCGCCGCGGCCTTCAGAAGCGACCTTGCCAGCCTCTATCATCACCAAACGGCCCAGCTCGTCCTTGGCGGAGCGCAACTCCTCGCCTAAGAGTCGAACGAGTTCGCCTCGGCGCGGCGCCGGAACCAAGCGCCATGTCTGAAAGGCCTGGGCCGCGCCATCAATGGCATTGCCAATCGCTGTAGTGTCGGAGCCCTGCACATTTGCAATCGTTACGCCGGTCGCCGGCGAACGCGCGATCCGAGTGCCTTGCTGATACACGCGGCGATCGACGCCAAGGTGCTGCAGGATCGAATCGGTTTCCTGAGCGAGATTTGATGGTGGGGCCAACGGGAACTACTCCGAACGATGGCGCAAGAGTAATCCGCCAAAGATTTAGACAACGCAATTCGCCAGCGAAAGGGGCTACGCCGGCTGCTATCAACTAAGGCGATAGGCACAAAGCGGACATGTCACTTGCACATCGATGTCCGCTTTCGGGAGAATAGCCGCGAAACAACCGTCACATACAGAATTACGTAATCCTCTCAGCACGTTGTAATAACGCGCTCCCCGGGATTTTCGTCTGGGAAGCGAGCGGGAAGCACCAGCTCATGATGGATGGTGGGCTGACGTTTCCGCCCGGCTTGGTCCATTGCCAGGCGTCAGTTTGCACGGCAGCAATCCTGAGCCCGCTCACGAACCTCGAAGCCCTCAGCTTCCGGGGATTTACGGATTTCGCGAGTTTGTGGAAGCTGGCGGACTAATAAGTTACGGGATCAATTTAGTGGCAAATTGGGACCGCATCGTAGCCCTGGTCGATAAGATTCTTAAGGGCGAGCAGGTAGCCAACATACCGGTGGAGTTTCCAACTAAAATTGAATTGCTGATCAATCTGAAAACTGCAAAAGCGCTCGGCCTGCATATCGACGATTTAAATTTGTTGCGATGCACAAAGGTCACTCGCTGATCTGATAGGGTACGGTCCCCGGTTAGCGGGCGGCCCCGCGACGGGAATTCATCGTATTGATGAGTGGCGCTGCGGTATGTCGCCGAAACGGCTAAGAAAAAACTTTACTATGTGGTCTTTTTCAAAAAGGCATCCGACCAAGCCTCAGTGACAACAGCGATGCTTGCGGAGTTGAACGATGGGCGCAAAACTTTTTGGCGCACGCGTGCGACGGCTTGAAGACCCGGCCCTACTTGTCGGTCGCGGACGCTTCGTCGCTGACGTGAAGCTGCCGGGCGTTTTGCACGCCTGTTTTGTCCGTTCGCCGCACGCCCACGCTAGGCTTCGTGGCATCGATATCAAACCAGCGATGGGCATTCCTGGCGTCCACACTGTCCTGACCGCCGATGACCTGCCCGAACCGATGCGCAGCGAGCCGATGCCAATGTTGCTGCCAAATCCAGCAATAACCGTGGCACGCACGCAAACGGTATTGGCGCGAGACGAAGTTCATTATGTTGGCCAGCCGGTCGCCGTGGTGATTGCCGATACTCGCTACATTGCCGAGGATGCGGCGGCTCTGCTCATCGTCAATTACGACCTACTTGACGCCGTCGGCGACTACCGCGATGCGATCAAAGAGGGCGCTGCGCGCGCCCACAGCGACCTTGACTCCAACGTTGTCGCGAAATTTGCGTCGGCCTATGGCGACGTCGATGCAGCCTTTACCGACGCCGTGCACGTTTTTGATGAAGTGATCTGGCAACACCGTGGCGGCGGGATGGCGCTCGAGACCCGCGCCGTGCTCGCGAGCCTCGATCCTGTTGCTGATGTGCTAACGGTGTGGTCCAGCACGCAGACGCCGCATATTGGCCGTCGCATACTCGCCGATCTTCTTGAACGCGAGATCGAATCGATCCGCATGATCGCGCCCGATGTCGGCGGCGGCTTCGGCCCAAAGGCGATTTTCTATCCAGAGGAGGCGGTGATTCCGGCGGTGACCCTGAAACTCGGCCGGCCAGTGAAATGGATCGAGGATCGGCACGAGAACTTCCTCTGTGCGACACAGGAGCGCGATCAATATTGGACTATGACGATCGCCGTCGACGCCGACGGCAAAATCCTCGGCGTCCGAGGCCGCGTGTTGCATGACAGCGGCGCGTTCGTGCCGTGGGGAATCATAATGCCCTATATCGCCGCGGTGACGGTGCCCGGTCCCTACGTGATTCCCGCGTACCATCTCGAAACCGTTGTCGTTCTCACCAACAAAGTGCCGACGACGGTGGTGCGCGGTGCTGGCCGGCCGCAGGCGGTGTTCGCGATGGAACGTTTGCTTGACCGCGTGGCGCGGGAACTGCGGCTTGATCGCGCGGAGGTACGCCGCCGCAATTTCATCAGGCCCGAGCAAATGCCCTACGAGGTCGGCCTGCTGTTTCGTGACGGAAAGCCGCTAGTCTACGACAGCGGCGATTATCCGAAAGGGCAGCAAACGGCCTTGGAGCTTGCCGGTTACGAATCATTTCGGGAGCGGCAGCGAGTGGCGCTCGATAAAGGGAGGTTCATCGGCATTGGGCTTGCCAATTACGTTGAGGGGACCGGTCTCGGTCCGTTTGAGGGCGTGACTGTGCGAGTATTGCCGAGCGGTAAAGTCGCGGTCGCCACTGGCGCCACCAGCCAGGGCCAGGGCACGCGCACTACGCTGGCGCAGATCGTCGCCGAACAGGTCGGCTGCCGCATCGAGGACGTAGCGATGACGATCGGCGACACAGCGGCAATCGCCCATGGCGTTGGTGCCTTTGGCGCCCGCCAAGCAGTGAACGCGGGCTGCTCGGCGGTAATTGCCGGTCAAGCGGTCCGCACGCAGCTCATTGCGCTCGCGGCGCGCGCGCTTGGCGTGAGCGAAAGCGATGTTAATCTCGATGACGGCTACGCGGTCGCGATGATCGGAAATAAGCCAACAATTCCGTTTGGCGAGCTGGCGCGAATAGCGCAGGGCATACCTGGCGTGTCGCTGCCGACTGGACAGGCGGTTGGGCTCGAGCACACCGCCTATTACACACCGTCGCAGGCCGCCTATTGCTCCGGCACGCATGTCGCCGAGGTCGAAGTCGATCACATGACCGGCGGCGTGAAAATCTTGAACTATACCGTCGCACACGACAGTGGCCGCATAATCAATCCGCTTATCGTCGATGGGCAGGTGCAAGGCGGCGTCGCTCACGGCATTGGCAATGCTTTGCTCGAATGGATGCAATACGACGAGAACGCGCAGCCGCTCACGACGACGTTCGCCGATTACCTGCTGCCATTAGCGACTGACGTGCCGATGTGCACCATCGTCCACGTCGAGACTGTCAGCCCGCTCAATCCGCTCGGCGTCAAGGGCGCCGGCGAGGGCGGAACGATACCGGCGCCGGCGGCAATCATCGCGGCGATCGAAGACGCGCTGGCGCCGTTCAAGGTGCATTTCGCTGAAACGCCACTCACACCGAACCGGATCGTGGCAGCGCTGCGCGCGGCCAAAGCACATCAGACGTCATTTGCGACGTGAGCGTTGGTGCACGGATTGTAATTCGATTCCATTTATCACGTTGCACGCCACTCGATTTGTTCAACTGACTTTCGCTTGCGGTGCAACGCGCACACCGCGCCAGCCAGCGTGATCGAGCGCTCGCCGAGACGCGCTCCAAGCGCTGAAACAAGATTAACCGTCCGGCCACCTAGCTTGCTGGCTTGCACGAGGTCGGCGACCCGCGGATCGATGGCTATCCACGCGCCGTTAATGTCGCCAACCCGTCTATTTCGTCCGTTTTGCCAGTGCAGCGAATACGTTGTATGCGTTTTCAAGCTCGAGTTTGCGCTTTGCTACGTCTTGGCCGACCGATTCTAGGCTGTTCATCATCTCGGCCTGTTCCTTCGCCGGCAGCTTAATGATTTCCCCGTGCTCCGACCAAATCTGAGCCTCTTTGATATAGAAATCCGCTTCCCAGGGGTTGACCTCAGCCGCGGCCTTGCCCGCGTCCCTATCGAGGATCGTCTGCAGGTCCGCGGGTAGCGCGTCGAACCATTTCTTGCTGAGAAAAGACATCGAGAATATGAACGGCTGATTGGTCTCGGCGATATATTTCGCTGCATCGTAATAACGCATTGTTGTATCAACCGTCAGAGCCAACACCGCACCGTCGATCGCGCCTTGCTGAATCGCCGGCAACACATCAGCGAGCGTCATCGCAATAGGCGACGCACCTAACCGCTTAAGCATTTCCTGTTGCAT